>Ga0310122_10000688_pt1 | contig 21268 bp, 13 predicted proteins | sample CB6_Bottom_1051__FD_203503 | JGI IMG/M metagenome (GOLD analysis project Ga0310122, IMG submission 203503) | Marine microbial communities from Western Arctic Ocean, Canada - CB6_Bottom_1051 | ecosystem: Environmental > Aquatic > Marine > Oceanic | place: Canada: Western Arctic Ocean | collected...
CATGATTCCTTCATCTTATTATTAAGAATCAAGAAGTCATAATCGCCACGTTGATTATAAATGTCAGCACCCATAGTGCAGACAGGAATCCCATTTCCATCACTAAATCCAATTGCCAGTGGCTCTTGAGTATCACAAGTTTCAAACTGGAAATGAAGATGTGGGGAATAATAAGGCGTTCCACCAATCTCTGCAATTTTAAGGCCCTGACAAATATTATCTCCTGCATTCACTCTGATTGAATTATCCAAAAGATGAGCTGAACGAGTGCAAATATTATCACCATGATCAATGATGACAGCATTACCCCAAGCACCATGGTCATAAAGGATTGTTTTTACCAGTCCATTAGCAGAAGCCAGAACTGGCTTTCCTTCATCACTACTGCCTGGAAGATTAAAATCCCAGCTATATTTACATTTGCTTTCACAAGCATGGCTATGAGAAAGCTCACAATAGTCTCCAAAAAAACCATTATGAATTTTATTGTATCCTTTGTTGTTGCAAAGTTCACAATGATCAGACCAAGATTGAGTTACTTCCCAGTCATAGCCAGAAGGCAGTGGGATTTTAAAATCCCTTGCCCCACCAATTCCAGGAGTTGCGTTGTTTTCGACTTCTGACACTTTCTTTTCAGCTGGCATTACGCAAGCATTCAAAAAAACTAAAGAAAAAAGAAGATATTTATTCACTTTTTACCTCTCAATAGAATAAAGAACCTAGATTTCAAGGATCCTTGTTTATAATTTGACCTCAGGAATAAAAGACATCACTTTTTCATAGATTCTCCTCTTCAAATAAAAATCAAACTTACAAAAAAATTATATTTCAAATATAGAAAACTCAAAAAATAAAAGGTGGAAAATTTTTAAAATGGCATAAGCCACAAATAAAGTTAGCTAGATTCTTGTTGTTATAAAAATAACAACAAAAAAAAGGATGGCCATCAAGACCATCCTTTTTACTAATCTAATTTTTCTCGATATTTATATAAAGCTCTTCTGTAATATTAGCTATAGATTCATCATAGAAAGATTCAATTTTTGCAGGATCAGCATAGAAAACTCCAGGATTTACAACAGTAGCAGAATATTTAAATTGTTTCTTAGTTCCTTTATTACCATAGGCATCTTCAAGGTATGGATTCCAATAGAAATAAATTTCTTGTCCATCAACTCTATATGGATAACCTTCGTCCCAATGACTAGTTCTAGACATTAATTTCAGTCCACTTGGAAGAATATCTGTAATCTTGAAAATATGATCAACATATAATTCTTCTGGCACACTCACATTAATAACAACATTAACTAAATCACCTTCTTTTAATTGCAGTTCAACACCATTTGCATAATAATTTCTATCAATACTGATATTATTATCTTTCTTAAAATCATCAGGATCAATAGCCTTTTCATAATGAATATATGCACCTAACTGACCATCTTTAACATTAACTGAAACTGAATCTCCAGGATATACCATCACTCCATAACAATGATTTTTCTCAAGATCTACTGTCTCAGTATGCTCATTAATCTTAAGATCAAAGCTAACTTTTTCTGATGAAAGATGTCTTAGCGAATTCTTAATATAAGCAAGTTCATATAAGTTAGTAAGGTCATCTTTTATTCCATGAATTCCAACAAATTCCCAAAGCAAAGCTGCTTCTTGATCTCTTTCCAAACTAGCAGCTAATATTGCAGCAAGTGCAGTTTCAAAAGGGTTGTCTTCTGCTAAATTACCTAAAACCTTATCAAACATTTCTTTAGCTTCAGCTTTGCTTCCAAGTTGATCAAAAGCAAGACCTACATAAAGTTTTTCTGCTATATCTAAATTTGCATCTTCTTTCAAAAACCTAAGATTCAAAAGTACTGGCTCATTTAAACTTGCAAGTCCAAGTAGTCCTAAAGTTAATTCATCATAATTAATATCATCACTATTTAAGTAATGTTCAAAATAATTTATTAATTTAAATTTATTATATCTTTCAAGATCATTTTCAAAAGCTAATGTTAGAGCAGATAATTTTAAGTCATCATCAGCATGAGGAAGTAAACGTAATCCATCATCTTGATAGTTTAAAACTATATCAGAATCATCAATATATAAATCTTCATGGAAATAATCATTAAGTAATTCTGCTGCAATAATTTTAGAAAGTCTTTGATCTAAACGATCTCCAGAACTGTAATATAATCTATATAAATCGTAATAATGATAAATTATTCCTGAATCCAAGAATTTAATCAAAGTTGGACCTTCTTCAGAGATATTAAATTTACTATTAGGATCTACGGTTTTAATAAAATCTAAAGTTGTTTCTTTAAGTCTAGAAGACAGAACATTTGTACTTTTCATCAAAGAATCTTCCATAGCAGATGATTCTGCAAAAAGAGATATATCATGCTTACCAAGCTCTAATTTTGGAAGATCATAATAACTTCCTTCATAAGCTTTGCCTTCAATAATTTCACTTTCTTCTAAGCCAAGAGACTTAGCAACTATTTGAAAGTCAACTTTATCATTTTCAGATAGATCTTCACCATAAGCCCTAAACTTAATGATTGGATCATCATTTATAGAGTATTCATCATTCATGATTAAGTCAGCAAAGAAAGGTAGACTAACTTTAAGAGAATCGATGCTGTATCCAGCTGCTAAATTTTCACCATCAATAGCTTTAGCCATCACTCTCCAAGAAGTTATGTTGTCTGGTAAAGTAAATTCAACTTTTGCATATCCACTTCTATTAGTTTCAACTAATTCAAATAAAGCAGTGTCTTCAAATCTTGTTCTAGCAGCCTCACCTTTATCATTATGGACATAGAAATCATTTGCAAAGTACGTGTGTTTTTCTTCAACCTCAAAATTATATACATAAACAGGACGAGTTATTTCTTCTATTGAATAAATTTCAATATTTTCTCCATTTTTGCCAAGTAAACTATCTCCAACTCGCAGTTCTCCTGCAACGTTCCAAGCACCATTAACAAACACTACATGTTCTTCAGTTACTTCTAAATCACCATTTATAATCAGGTAATTATCAACTAAATGTTCAAAGGTTTCTATAACTTTTCCAGGTACTAATCTTGATGAAAACTCATGATCTTTTGTCAAAATTAAGTCACCTTTTTTAATATCTTTAATAGCTTTATAACTTCCATCAGCCATCAAAATTTGAGTATCTCCAGTAAAGCATCCTCCCATTCCTGATTTTTCCATAGAATCTGCTGCAAAAACATTATCGTGAGAGTCATAACTAGAAAGAATACCAGTTGAATTATTTGAATATAATTCTGCCAACGGATCTTCAAAGTTATCATATGCAATTTTATAAAAAGCTTCATCAACTAAGTTTAAATTCACATGAGATTTTACTGGGTCACCATCTTGATCTTTCACATAAACTTCTAAACTAACCTCATCACCAGGAGAGTAATCTTCTTTATCAAAATTAACTTCAAGATTTAGACGGTCTAATTCATATTTGTAATCAACAGATTCTGTAGAAGTAGTCTGATATTTATTACCATCAAACCAAACACCAGCAATATTTACATTTGGAAGATGATTCTTAGTAAAATCAAAATTATAAGAAGGGGAATTTGAAACTTCATAATCGATCAAACCATTACTTAATTGTAGATATAAAAATCTTCCATCAACACCTTCTTCTAAAGGAACTTCATCATTAGCAAAGGCCATTTCTACTCTTTCACCAATATCAAAAACTTTTGAATATCTATTCCACCAAGAATTTGTATTTTCAAAATCTTCTCCATTTAAGATTTTCATCATATAATAATCGCTTTCAGAAGATCTACCAGATGATCCATAAACTGTAATGTTTTCATAGGCACTATTGCCATTTTCATCTTCCGTTCTTAACTCAACTCGATAATATTTACTATCTTCTATACTAAAATTATACGAAGCTTCGCCATGATTATTTGTAGTAACAGTAAAATTTCCTAAACTTTTTTCCTGTTTATCATATCTATATTGTGTAACAGTTTTTTTATTTATGAAATCATAATATTCTCCATCTTCAACTTTCTCCCAATAATATTCAGTTATATCACCATGAATTATTTGATTTGGAGCGATATCACCTAAATAATCATAATATGAAGTGTCGTCATCATTGTTAATCTTACTTAAATCTATATCATTAGTATAGATGGTGATTTCAGCTTTATTATCAATAACTTTTGATGCTGCATTAATATTAACTTTAGATTCAAAGACTCTTACAGAAGTGTTAGCTGCAATGTCAGTCATTTCAGCCAAAACAGCTCGTAATTCATAGTAAACATTATGACTATTATAACAATAATCATATTGGCAACCATAAGCCTCTTCAACTTCAGTAAATTTAACTTCTCCATTTTTGTCAGTAACAAAAGATTGCTGATCTATGTCACTATAATCATTGCTTAGTTCTAAATTTGGAACAGGAGTGCCATCAAAAAATTCAGCTTTTACAGATACATTAATTTCTTCTCCAGCAAAAACCGCTTTTTTATCTGATTCAATTATTAAATCATAGGAAGGTTTTGTGTAGTCTTCTACTTCAAAACCAACTGAGGAAATATAATCGTCACCATTATAAAGTTGCAAATCATACCAACCACTACTTGAATATTCATTTAAATCTATTTCTCCAATAAAAGTGTTGCCATCAATTTTAATTGGAACTTCTTTAACGAAATCATACCAATTATAATTTAACTCTAATCTTAAATTATCTACCGAAACATTATCTGTTTTAGGTTTAAGATATCCCCAAAACTTAACCTTATCTGATGCTTTATATTTTGTTCTGTCTGTTGAAAATAACTGCCAATATCGACTACCTAAATAATCATCATAATATGGATTTAAATCTATAAATAATAGATCGTCAGCAGAGCTTATTTTTAAAATTTGTCTTGATACATCATTATAAAGCACATTCCAGTCTTCAGGTGTTGTGAAATTTGCAATTCCTTCCCTATTTGTTTCTGCACTTATATCTGTATCTAAAACCTCAACTCTAGCACTATCAACTGCTTCACCATTATCTACATCATTCACCCAAACTACAGTGTCAGTTAAAGTAGCACTAATATAACTGGATAGATCTGTAATTTGCAGTAAAGTTTGTGAAAGATCTTCACCTTCAACATCGCCAATTTCTACAAGGTAATAACCTTTATTTAAAACAGCATTTGGTAGATATAGATAATTTGTCCAATTAACTTCATCTAATAAGGCTTCAAAAGTACCTACAAATTCAAGATTACTTTTGTCATAGAAAAAATCTTTTCTGCTAAAGAAGCACCAGCTAGGAATCGCAAGGTTCTCTTTAAAAGCAGCTAAAAATTCATCAGCAGTATTAAATTTATAAACTTTTACATCTAAAGTATAATCTCCCCATTGGTCATAGTCATATGGCAGATAAACATCCAAAGCTACAGTAGAATTGCTAGCAATTTGGTGATTATTATCAGTAAACTTCAGCATATATTCATAAGAATAATTCGCCTGGTCAGTCTCAAACTGAAACACATAATCTTCTTCAAGTTTTTGATTACTATCAGTTAATGCTAAACCTTCTTTTATTGTAACTGTATAAATAGTAGTTTCTTCAAATCCATCTTCAGGAACAAAAACTAGAGTATTTCTATGATCTTCAAAGTATCCATCTACAGAAGGAGAAATATTGAAATAATCTTCAATATTTTCAAAATCATAATTTTCATGACTAAAATTAATTTCAACACCAGTACTTGTAGATACATAACTAGCTTTATTACCTGGAATACTTCCTTTGATTTTAAAAGTATCTTTAATTTGATAAGCCCAAGAAAATTCTCCAGCTGTACTATCTATAGTAAAATTGTAGATTTTATTAGACTCAAGTTTTCCTTCAGGAATGATTCTATATTTACCTTCACCAGTTTTGTTCACTGAAAAATCAATTTCTGGATAAACTTTTAAATAATCTCCAATATTATCTTCAGAATAATTTTCAGATGCAGTAAGAGTGAAAGTGCTTTCAGATTCAACTCCACTAGAATCTTCTTCGTCAGCAGTCATTTCAAAACTAGCATGTGCTGTCTCTACACTAATCTCACCACCATCAAAGATATTTCCTAGATTGGTTAATAGCAGTGCAAACACAAGCAATATTGCTAACGGTGCGACGTAAGCAAATTTTGGAGTTTTAGCAAATAAAGATTGAAAGAATCTAGTAAAACTAAAACTCTCCTTAGCTTTCATATTAGTTTTTGCTTTTATATATTTCCAAAGATAGTCTTTGGATTTATTAATAGGAACTTTATCCACTTTCCTATTATTAAAAAATTTTTTATTCATGATTATGTTAAGTTAGGTGATAGTAAATTTTTCAAATTGCTCATAGCTCGATGCATTAAGGATTTAACAGAACTGACCGAGCGATTAATGGCTAAAGCAATCTCTTGTTGGGACATTCCACTAAAGTAATAAAGACTAATTACATTTTGATGATCAGGTTTTAATGTTGCCATAGCATCACTAAGTTTTGATAATTCATTATCTCCAAACAAAGCCTTATCCAGTTCTTTTAATTCAGCTTTTACACTTATCACTAGATCCTCATGACCTTCATGAGCATCAGTAAGAGGGGATATCTCTGGTTTGCGTCTATAATTTTTCAAGTTATTGATGGCAATTCTATAGAGCCAAACTTTGATAGACACACCGGTCCATTTAAATTTATGAAAGCTTTCAAAAGCTTTAATAAATGTTTCTGCAGTTAAATCGTAAGCAATCTCTGCAGACATAGTCCTTTTGAGCAGATACTTGAGAATTCTCTCGTAATAGAAGTTGTAAACCTTTTCAAAAACTTCTGGATTAGATTTAAACTCCTCAATGATGCTCTGCTGGACCTTAGGATTAAGATCTTCTTTCAGCATAATATATAAAGTTAATAGTGAAATTTTACCCTTGCACTATCAATAACACAAAAAGAAAAAAAAGTTGCGGTTTAGTAAAATCCTATCGAGTAGATAAAATCAATCTACTTAACAACAAACCCTATAATCCTTCCCGGAACATAAATCTCTTTTACTACCTTACCTTCAGCTAGATATTTTTGGACATTTTCAAGTGCACGAGCAGTTTCTAAAGCAGTATCTTTGTCAGCATCTTTAGCAATCTCAACTTCTCCACGAACCTTTCCATTTACTTGTACACCAATTGTCACAGTATCATCCACAACAAGTTTTTTATCATATTCAGGCCAAGAACTGTCTACTATGCTGAATTTTTCTCCAAGAACTTCCCAGCATTCTTCTGCTAAATGTGGTGCCATTGGAGCTATTAATTGGACCACAGTTTTTTTCGAATCTTTATCAACACCATTTTTCAAAGCAAAATTTACAAACTCCATATGAGCTGCAACTGCCGTATTAAAATGCATTTTTTCAATATCTTCAGTGATTCTTTTTATTAATTTATGGACATTTTTTTCTAATAATGAAGCATCTTTAACTTCATTTTCTTCATTAATCATTCTCCAGAATCTTTCCACAAATCTGGCTATTCCAGTAATTCCTTTGTCGTTCCAGTCACCACCTTCTGTAAAAGGACCCATAAACATTAAATACATTCTGAAAACATCAGTCCCATATTTTTCCACAAATTCATCAGGGCTCACCACATTGCCTTTAGATTTACTCATCTTGGCACCATCTTTGGTAACCATTCCTTGATGCACCAATTTTTTAAATGGTTCTTTGAAATTAAGATAATCAAAGTCATGAAGAGCCATGTTAATGAAACGGGCATATAAAAGATGCATGCAAGCATGTTCTGGACCACCAATATACATGTCTACTGGAAGCCAATTATTAGCCATATCTTTATCAAAAGCTTTTTCGCTATCTTTGTTAGAAAGATATCTTAAATAGTACCAACTACTACACATGAATGTATCCATTGTATCTACTTCTGCTTTCCATCCTTTGCCAAAAATTTTCTCAGTTCTATCTAAAAGTTCTTTAGATCTAGCAAGTGGAGCAGTTCCATCTGGCTTAAAATCTACATCTTCTGGAAGTGTCCATGGCAAATGTTCTTCTGGAATTAAATGAGCTTTTCCCTCTGGATCATAAACAATAGGAATTGGAGCTCCCCAATATCTTTGACGAGAAATTAGCCAATCACGAAGTTTATAATTTATTGTTGCTTTCCCAAAACCTCTTCCTTCCAAAGAATCAATTATTTTAGGTAAAGCTTCTCTATTATTCTTTCCATCAAAACCTTCTGAATCAAATAAAATTCCATCGGCAGTATAAGCTCCTTCAAAATCATCTGGATGAATCTCGGAACCATCTTCCGAAATATTAAACTTAAGAGGAATGTCATATTTTTGAGCAAACTCAAAATCTCTTTGGTCATGAGCATTAGCCATTACAACACCAGTTCCATACATCAAAGCAAAGTTCGCAATATATACGGGGATTTTTTCACCATTCACAGGGTTAATTGCATATTTACCAAGGAAACAACCAATCTTATCTTTTCCTCCTTCAGAAGTTCTTTCAATTAAAGTTTGTTTATTAATTTTATCTCGAACTTTTTTAACATCATCTTCATATTTTGTACCATTAACAAAGTCATCAACTAAAGGATGTTCAGGTGCCATTACTACAAAAGTAACACTAAAAATTGTATCAGCACGAGTTGTGTAGCAAGTTAATATATCGCTGTCGTCATCAAGTTTAAAATCAATATTACAACCATGACTTTTACCAATCCAATTTTGCTGCATCAATATTGTTTTTGATGGCCAGTCTAAGCCGTCGTAATCTAAAAGTTTTTCAGCATAATTGCTGATTCTGAAATACCATTGAGCTAAATCTTTTTTCGTTACTTCATTCTTACATCTTTCACATTTTGCATCTTGAACTTGTTCATTAGCCAGGACAGTTTGGCATCCTGGACACCAGTTAACTGGTGAAACTTTTTTATATGCTAAATCATTTTCATAAAGCTTCGCAAAGATCCATTGAGTCCATTTGTAATATTCTTCAGATGAAGTAATCACTTCTTTATCCCAGTCCCACATTGCCCCCATTGCCGAAAGTTGCTCCTCCATATTAGAAATATTTTGAGCAATACTTTTTTTTGGGTGTACGCTAGTTTTAATTGCATAGTTTTCAGCAGGCAGACCAAAGCTATCAAAGCCCATAGGTTGAAGAACATTATAGCCTTTCATTCTCATATATCTGCCCCAGCTATCGGCAGGACCATAGTTGTACCAATGTCCCACATGAAGTTTATCTCCAGAAGGATAGGGAAACATTACTAAATTATAATATTTTTTCTTATCATTATTTAAATCGGCAGTAAAAAGATTTGCTTCTTTCCATTTTTGCTGCCATTTTTTTTCGATTTCAGGACCTTGATATGAATTCATAGAAATTGCTTAAACGCAGCAAATTCTAATCTAATATGAATTAAGACTCAAGTTTTTTAATCTTCTTTATATGTAATTTTATCTACCATTAATCTTGATTCAGCGTCATCACTCATGTTTTTGATTTTTGGATAAAGAATACGAGTCCAATCTTTTGCTTTACTTTCATCTTTATCCGTCTCTTTATGATTTAGATTTTCGACTTGTTCAGTTAAATCTTTTATATGATAGATAATAGATTCAACTTTTCCTTCCTTATCTAAAATTGGTTCCGCATTAAGAAGAACGAGGATTTCATCATTTCCTTGTATCATTCTGTAAGGTCCCATTGCTTCAATTTTATCACCTTCTTTTACTAATTTCGTTTGAACTAAAATTAAATCATTTAAATCACCAGAATTAATATAATCATAATATTTTTTGTCTTCAAATTCAGAACAGCTCAGTTTCATTAATTTACAAAAACCATTAGCTGTGTATTTAAAAGTTCCTTCCGAATCTGTTATGAATGATAATTCAGCAGGATCAGGTTTATTAACTTCATCGAGAGTTTCAGCATTATGAGAACTATTTAATACATTGGTGTGAGTATTCTCAATTTCTAAACTATTACCACCAAGAAAAAACAACATTACTGAGAACGAAACTATGAATATGGATAAAACTGCAATAGCAATTTTTTTATTTTGGCTTAAAAATGACATTTTTATTTTTAATTTTTCTTTTCCCTCTTGAACTATTCTAACATAAAACAGGAGGGAAGTCAAGGAGTTACTCCTGGAATCTGGCTTAAAATAGGGTTTTTTTAATTTTCAAGATTTTTATGTCCATGATAATCATGAGGCTTTTCTCCTAAATCATCAACAAATACTTCCCTTGCTGATACTTCTTTCTGAGCAGTTAGTTCTAAAAATGTAGTAGTCCAGACTGAATAAGAGAAAATATCAACAATTCCATTCAAATAAGCCGCTATTATCAGACAAATCACACCAAGTATAGCCCCTATAATAACTGCAGTAAAAGGTAAGACAATTGTTGCAATGTAACCTGTAGTTGTGATTATAAGAATAGGGATTAGAAATACCATAAAAACTTGAATAATTATTCTAATACCTATTAATATCATCAAAATTGTGATTAAAAATGTATGTTTCCAGTTTAAAATCACAAGTTTAATACTGCCTTTAATAGATTCAAATACTTTTTTATTATCTACTACAATAAAAAAATCTGTATAAGTGAAAAGTAGTGTTAATAAAAAACCTACAACCATAATTATAATGAAAATTGGTAAGAGAAATTTAAACATCATGGGGCCTAAATTCCTTAATACAAAGGACATTTCAAGTAATATTGTAAAGAATCCAAAAGTTTTTATTAGTAAATGATATTCAAAAAGTCTTAAAAAGGAAAAAAAAGCATGTTTTAACGAGTCTCCAATCGTTAAATTTTGCCCATTTTTATGCCTGGCAATAAATTGAATCGCAGTAGCTTTAGTTAAAGTAGGTACAAACAGATAACACATGAAGAAAATGGCTACAAATAAAATTATTGGAACAGTCCAAGAAACATGAACTATAATAAAATCCCAAATCATCAACATTACCTCAGAAAAAAATGACTCATGGTCAGCGCTGAACAAATAAGATTCTTTAAAAGCAAAAAATTGGTAAGCTATATACCAAACAGCAATCGTTGTTGTGAAAATAGCAGGGAAAAATCCACACCATCTAATAAGTTTTTTATTCTTCTGAGTATACTGCCAAGATTCAACAATAAGTTTTCTATAATTCATAGATTAATTGTATTCTTAAGGATACTAATGTCAATAAGTCTTCCAAAATAATTAAATTATTGATAAAATTATATAATCGCAGTATATTTTTACTATGAACGTCAAATCTACAATAGAAAAGGTTAAATTTAAGGGCAATGATTTTACCTGGATTTCAATTAAAAATACAGATGAAAAATCCATAGATTACTTAAGGAGAAATTATAAATTTCATCCATTAGATCTAGAAGATTGCCTGTCTGAGATTCAACGTCCTAAAATAGATGATTATGATGATTATTTGTTTATAGTTTTACATATTCCTGTAAGAGTAATTAGAAAAAAGATTATTCAAGTTTCTGAACTGAAAATTTTTATAGGACAAAATTTCTTAATTACACTTCATAATGACGATCCAACAATAAAAGACATTTTTGAAAATTGTAAGAAAAAGAAAAATACAAAAGAAGAATATATGAAAAAAGGGTCAGGATACCTACTTTACATGATTATTGATGATCTTTTTGAATCTGGTTTTCCACTTTTAGATAAACTAGCAAAGACCATGAATGAACTTGAAACAGAGGTTTTTGATCATGATTATTCCAGAGATAGATTGAAAGATATTCTTTTACTGAAGAAAGATATCATTAATTTTAGAAGAATCATTATGCCACAACGTGCCATAATTGCTCAGCTTGAACATAAAAATAAGAAGTTTTTACCAGAAAATCTAGATGTATATTTCGATGACATTGTAGATAAAATTGAAAAAATCTGGAACAACCTAGAAAACTTACAAGAATTAGTGGCATCTCTTCAGGAAACAAATGAATCAATTATTTCTCACAACACTAACAATGTTATTAAAATTCTTACAATTTTTTCAGTTGTAATGCTACCTTTAACTTTTATTACTGGGTTTTATGGAATGAACGTCGAAGGACTGCCTTTTGTTCGAGAAACAGCATCAGTTGGTATTATTTCAGGAATTTTATTTTTTATTGCCATAAGCATGATTTCTTACTTTAAGTATAGAAAATGGCTCTAAAAAGATTGAAATTTCAATTTTCATCTTGTCAAAAAAGCAGTATTTTAGTATACTTCTTGTCGTGTAAATTCATCTATAAAAGAATATGAATAGAACAAAAAAGAAAAAGATAATGGGTAAGTTTGGAGTTCATGATAAAGATACTGGTTCTTCAAGAGTTCAGGTTGCTGTTTTGACAGAAAGAATCAACGAACTTTCTAAACACTTAGAAATACATCCAAAAGATGACCATTCAAGAAAAGGCTTATTAAGTTTAGTAGGTAAAAGAAGAAAACATCTTAATTACTTACGTCTACATAACAAAGATGTATATGATGAGCTACTCAAGAAACTGAAGTTAAGAAAATAGATCCTTTACATAAAGTAAAACCCTTAATTAGGAGCTTTAACTTAAGTAGCAGGATTTAGAAAATTAATCATTTAGTTTTTTAAATCTTGTCACTTGAGACGGTTCTATAAAGGGTAATAATAATTAACCCATATTTTATGGAATCAAAAGAAATGAAAATGGAACTTGCAGGACGCGAGTTCAAAATTACCAATGGTCCAATTCAAAGTGGTACCATCGGTTTTGTAGTGGTCTCTTTAGGAGATACAGTTATCATGGCTAACTCCAGTATGAGTGAAAAAGGTAGAGAAGGTGCTAGCTTTTTCCCAATGTTTGTTGACTATGAAGAAAATTTTTATGCTGCCGGAAAAATTAAAGGTAGTAGATTTGTGAAAAGATCAGGTAGGCCATCTGAAAATGCTACCTTGATATCAAGGCTTATTGATAGACCAATAAGACCTCTTTTTCCTAAAGGAGTTACAAATGAAGTTCAAATTATTTGTAGTTGTCTATCAGCAGATTTAGAAGTTGATCCAGCAACTACTGCAATTAATGCTGCATCTGTAGCCACTATGTTAAGTGGTGCTCCGTTCGAAGGTCCTATTGGATCTGTTCGAATGGGATATAAAGATGGAGAATTTATAATGAATCCAACTTATGAAGAGTGTGCAGAAGGACAAATGAATCTTGTTGTAGTTGGAACAATGGATGCTATTACTATGGTAGAAGCTGCAATGAAAGAAGTTCCTGAAGAAAAAGTGCTTGAAGCTCTTGAAATTGCTCATAAAAAAATTAAAGAAATTTGTGAATTCCAATTAAAATATATTGAGCAGTTTGAAATTGAAAAAATTGAGCCAGAAATAAAAGAAAAATCTGAAGAAGCAGAAGCTGCAGTAGCATCTTTTGTTACTGAAGAAATGTTAAACACAGTAAGTGGAAAATCTAAAAAAGAAGTTAAGAAAGCAATTCATGCAATTGAGGAAAAACTTTTTGAAAATTATGCAGCTGATATTGAAGAAGAAAAATTCAGTAAAGGAGAACTAGCTGATATTTTAAATTCTCATATGGAAAAAAACATGAGAAAAAACATCCTTGAAAAAGAAGAAAGAATCGATGGTAGAGGATTAACAGACGTAAGACCAATCAGTGTAGCTTTAGATGTTTTACCTTGTACTCATGGATCAGCAATTTTTCAAAGAGGAGAAACAATGGCTGTTTCAATTACAACACTTGGTGGTCCAGGTGATGCTCAAGTTGTCGATACAATGGAATCAGATATTACTAAAAGATATTTTCATCATTATAATTTTCCACCATTTTCAGTAGGGGATATTAGACCTCTACGTGGACCTGGTAGAAGAGAAATTGGACACGGAGATTTAGCAGAAAGAGCTCTTATCCCAGTATTACCAGCAGAAGAAGATTTCCCATATACAATGTGGGTTATGTCTGAAATTACAAAATGTAATGGTTCAAGTTCAATGGCTTCAGTTTGTGGGTCAACACTTTCATTAATGGCAACAGGTGTTCCAATTAAAAGGCCAGTTTCTGGTATTGCTATGGGACTTGTAATGGATAAAGAAAGTGGAAATTACAAAATATTAACAGACATCCAAGGTATGGAAGATTTTGCTGGAGATATGGATTTCAAAGTTACCGGAACTAGCGAAGGTATTACAGCTCTTCAAATGGATATTAAAGTTAAAGGACTTTCAATTGATTTACTTAGAGAAGCACTAACCCAAGCCTTAGAAGGTAGAAACTTTATTATGGATAAAATGCTTGAAGCAATTCCAGAGCCAAGAAAAGAACTTTCAGATCGCGCTCCAATGATTCTTGCTCATAAAATAGATCCAGAGAAAATTGGTATGGTTATTGGTAAAGGAGGAGAAACTATTCAAGCTATTACAAAAGAATGTGAAGTAGAAATAGATATTAGTGATGAAGGTATAGTAACCATCACAGCTCCAGATCAAGAAAAGGGAAATAAAGCTTTAGAATGGATCGAACAAATAACTTACGAACCAAAAATTGGTGAAGTATTTGATGGTAAAGTTGTTAAAATTATGGAATTTGGTGCCTTTGTACAAATTATGCCAGGAAAAGATGGTTTGGTTCACATCTCAGAACTTTCAAAAGATAGAGTTAACAAAGTTGAAGATGTAGTAAAAGAAGGAGACATTTTAAAAGTTAAGCTAATGAAAATAGACGATAAAGGAAGATATGGTCTTTCACACAAAGCTACATTAGATGATAAAGGTTCTGCTCCAACAGGAGCACCAAAAGAATCTCATGCCTCACATTCACCAGACTCAAAAAAACCTGAAGCACAAGTTGGAAAAGGTGGTACAGGAGAATTAGTAGAAGGAACAAGTGCCGTTCGAAAAGTTAATGGCTAATAAAATTATTTGACCGCTAAAGCCTGGAGATTTATAATCATCGGGCTTTTTTAAATTCTTTGAAAAAGCGGGTATAGTATAATGGCTATTACGGCTGGTTGCCAATCAGCAGATACGGGTTCAATTCCCGTTACCCGCTCCAGGAAATCCAATATAGGTCCATCTTCACCTTCATCTTCTAAAATTACTCAAACACCTACGGTAACGTAGGCTTATTTCGTAATTTTATCGATTCAGGCAAATCTGGACCTATATTGGATTTCCTGATGATGGGGGTGTGGAATTGAACCAGGAGGGGGTCGGGGAACCTAGGTTCCCCGTGGCGGATATACGCAAACCGAGGGGTTTGCGAGCGCAGTCCCGCCAAAGGCGGGGCGAGCAGTGATATTCCCGTTACCCGCTCCAAGAAGTAGCGAGCAACGTGGTCCGAAGCGAAGACAAACTCGCATGTTTGTTGTAGCGCAGGAGAAAAAGCGTAGAAAAATTATGACGGCCAGGAATAAAATTTTTCAAGCTTTTTAAACGTTTCCCTATTGCAAATCCAGCATTTTCGACCTTTGCATTGTCTTTAAAAACTTTAATTCCTTTGCTACTATGTGGCAACTATGGCAACACTTTTACAAATCAACAACTTATCTAAATCATATGGACCACATATGATTTTTGATGAGGCAAATTTAGTAGTAAACGATAATCAGAAAATTGCAGTACTTGGAAGAAATGGAGCTGGTAAATCTACTTTATTTAAAATAATGATTTCTGAAGAGCCTTTTGATACTGGTCAAAACAATGTTCATGAAAGAACAAGAATTGGCTACTTAACTCAACATGCAGAATATAATGAGACGGAAACAGTTATAGAATATTTAATGAGGTCTTCTGGTAAAGAAGACTGGGAGTGTGGAAAAATAGCAGGTCAATTTCAGCTTAAAAACGAACTTTTAGATACAAAAGTTGTGTCTTTAGCAGGAGGATATCAAATGAGAGTTAAGCTAACAGCAATGCTTCTAAAAGAGCCAAATTTATTGCTTTTAGATGAGCCAACGAACTATTTAGATCTTTCAACGCAGATACTTCTAGAAAAATTCCTCCAAGCTTACAAAGGAAGTTTTATGTTAATCACGCATGATAGAGAATTTATGAAGAGAACTTGCACAGAAACTTTGGAAATCGAACACGGAAAATTAACTTTATTTCCCAGGCCAATAGAAGAATATTTAGAATACAAATCAGAACAGTTAAGCCTTAAAGAAAGACATAATGTCAAAATTGAAAGAGAGAAAAAACATCTACAAAAATTTGTAGATAGATTTGGGGCAAAAGCCAGCAAGGCTTCACAGGCTCAGTCTAAAATGAAGCAAATAGAAAAATTAAAAACTATAGAAATAAAAAATCCATTAAGAACTACAAGTATTAGAATTCCCAAAGTAGAAGAAAGGCAGGGAATCGCATTAGCTCTCGATGCTTTAGATATAGGTTATCCAGATAAAACTGTCGCCACTAATATAACTTTAGACATAGATCGCGGACAAAAAATCGCAGTTTTAGGAGATAATGGGCAAGGGAAAACTACTTTGTTAAAAACCTTTGCTTCAGAACTAAAGGCAATTTCAGGAAGCTACAAATGGGGACATAACATTAAAATTGCCTATTATGCTCAGCACACTCCGGCAACATTAAAGTCTAATCAAACGGTAAAAGAATATTTGGAAACTACTTCTAATGTGTCACAGCAGGAAATTTTTGAGATGGCAGGAAATTTTTTGTTTAAAGACGAAGCCCTAAAGAAAAAAATCCCAGTTTTAAGTGGAGGAGAAAAAGCCAGGCTTTGTTTAGCTAAAATTCTTTTAGATAAAAATCATGTGATTTTATTAGATGAGCCAACTAATCATTTAGATTTTGAAACAGTAGAAGCCCTAGCTTTAGCTCTTAAAGAGTCAAATGTAACTATAATATTTGTTAGCCATAATAGAACTTTTGTTGATATTGTAGCTACAGGAATTATAGAAGTTAAAAATGGGAAGGTGGCAAGATATCAACATAATTATGAGGAGTATGTTTATCATTTAGAGCAAAACATTAATGAAGATTTAGGTATATTATCAGGACCAAGAACAAGCTTAGATAAAGAGGAAAGAAAAAAAATAAGATCTAAACAAAAAACAGCTAAAAAAGAACTGAAGAAACTAGAAAAAGAAATTGAAAAACTTAATCAGGAAAAAACAGAGTTACTACAATGGTTCGAAGAAAATTTCTCGGAATTTAGTGAAGACAAAACAAAACGTTTAGCAAAAATAGAAGAAGAAATTAAAAAGAAAGAAGAAGATTGGATGGAAATAGAGTTAGAATTAGAAGTTTTAAAATAATAAGTATGGATCAAGAACTAGATATAAATGAAGAATTTAAGCAGGCACTAAACTTGTTAAATAACAACAGTGATAATCTGTTTATTACTGGTAATGCTGGAACAGGAAAATCCACACTACTTTCATATTTTAGAGAAACAACAAAGAAAAAAGTGGCAATTCTTGCTCCAACTGGAGTAGCTGCTCTAAATATTGAGGGGCAAACTATTCATTCTTTTTTTAAGCTTCCACCAAATATAGTTACTGAACAAGTTTTAGAACATAAGCTTTCAGACAAAAGAAAAAAGCTAATTGCTCATTTAGACATGATTATTATAGATGAAGCCTCTATGTTAAGAGCTGACCTTTTAGATTGTATAGATGTGTCGTTAAGACATTATCGCCAAGAAGAAAGACTTCCTTTCGGTGGAGTTCAAATGGTTTTTATTGGGGATTTATATCAATTGCCACCTGTAGTTTCAGGAGATGACGAAAGAGAGATTTTTAGAACTCACTACAGCAGTCCATATTTTTTCTCTGCAAAAGCTTTAGAAGGAGCTAAAATTAACTGCATAGAACTTGCAAAAATTTATCGTCAGAATGACAATGAATTTATAAATCTTCTAAATAAAGTTCGCAATAATACAGTTACTTTTAATGATTTAACAAAGCTAAATCAGCGCTATAATCCAGATTGTGATGATATTAAAATAGATGATTTTGTGATTACATTAACAACAACTAATGCAGCAGCAAATGAAAAGAATCAAAAAGAATTAGAGAAATTAGAAACAAAATCTCAACTATTTTTAGGAGAAGTAGATGGTGACTTTGAGGACAGATCTTTACCAACAAGTATGTCTCTAGAGTTAAAAGAAGGAGCTCAGGTTATGATGTTAAGTAACGATTATGTGGGAGGATGGGTTAATGGAAGTATTGGAAAAATAATAAAAATAGAGTTTGACGATTTAGAATTAGATGACGTTTTAACTATTAAATTAGATACAGGAAAAGAAGTTAAAATAACAAAACACAGTTGGAGAATTTTTAGATATTTCTTCAATGAAGAAACTCAAAAAATAGACACAGAGATAACAGGTTCTTTCACCCAATATCCACTTCGACTAGCTTGGGCAGTGACAATTCACAAAAGCCAAGGGAAAACATTCGACAAGGTTGTAATAGATATTGGGAAAGGAGCTTTCGCTCATGGTCAGGTTTATGTAGCTCTTAGTCGTTGCCGTAGTTTAGAAGGCATCACCCTTAAAAAACCTATCCAGAAACGCCATATTTGGAGTAATTATCAGCTGAAACAGTTTTTTAGGTTATATAATACTAAAGCAACCTAAGCCACCTTCCTCTTCAAAATCATATTCCAAGCTACAGAGATAACGCCGAAGTAGGCGAAGTATGTTAGAACTTCTAATAGAGAAGGGTTACCGTTATAACCAAATAGACCTTTTAAGAAGCCTCCCACAAGTCCTTGTTCATGAAAAACAGGATAAACCCCCTCAGTTATAACTGCTGGGTTAATATCCCAAAGATGTTCTACAACTACAGGAACTATTCCAGCTTCTTGTAATTCATGAATACCATGAGCAAATAGGCCTGCTGCAAAGAAGATTAAAAGAAGACTTGTGAATTTAAAAAACTTTGCCAAAGGAATTCTTACAATTTCTTTAAATAAAACATAAGCAAGTAAGAGAGCTATTAAAATTCCAGAGATCGCTCCTAAAAACACAACAAAACTATTATTCTGAATTAAAGTAGCTTCAAGAAAAATAACTGTCTCCACCCCTTCACGTAAAATATTTACAAAGGTTAATAAAAACACGCCTAAATAATGATTCTTATTTACATATGAATCTATCTTGCCTTCTAAATTTTTTCTCATATTTCTGCTTTGAACAAACATCCATAAAATCATCCAAGTCAAAAGACCACCAGCAAAAATCATTGCAAAGCCTTCATAAAGTTCTTCAGCTCTTCCAGTAAATCCTCCAAAAAGTCCATTAAATAATATGGCAAGAAGAATAGATACTAATATTGCAGAGAATACACCAATATAAACATAACCAGAGTGATGTTTATTTTTAATTTTCTTCAGATAAGCCAAAATGATTCCCACAATCAGGGCAGCTTCTAAAGTTTCTCTTAAGGTTATAATTAAAGCAGCAAGCATATTTATATTAATTAAGTAGCTGAATTCTAAATTTTATTTATAAAAAGTCAAGAATTAAGCTTTATAAGCCATTAAATCAAAAGCGCACCAGCTTGACATAACGACAAAAAGGCACTAAAATAACCACTTTAAGGAGCTATTATAATGGAGAAGCAATCACAATTTGAAATTAGAGATCCTCAATATTCAGAGTTGGAAACTTTTAAGAATAAAAGTTTACTTGCAGAAATCGTCAAGCATATTAGCTCTATTCAGTCAGAACAAAGACGCCAAATTCTAGATGCAATGTGCGGAACAGGTATCGTGGGTGATGATATTTTAAATAAATTAGACTGTGATGTTTATTATTCAGATGCAAGCCCAAAAATGATAGCTACATTAGATGAAAAAGCAGCAGAAAAAGTAATACAAGCAGATGTAACGAATATGCCTTTTGAAGCTAATACATTTCATGGAATAACTTGTAGAGCAGGTTTGAATAATTTAAAACAAGAACAATATTTGCGAGCGATTTCTGAACTTATAAGAGTATTAAAAAAGGATGGAATATTAGTTATACAAGATGCAATTCCTGATGAAGAAAACTTACATGAAATATTTAATAAAATTGAATTAATAGTAGCCAAATTAGATGGCAGAAATGATGATCCATATATAGCTACTATTGATGAATTAAGGGACTATATTAATCAATCTGGAGCTAAAATAGAAACACATTCCACTCAATATATTTTAGCTAATTTTCATGAAAGATTTAAAGCTAAAGGAATTGAAAACCCTGATTTCACGGAACTAATAGAATTATTAAGAAATCAAAATGCATTAAAGTTTATAATAAAGAATGATGAACTTGTTCTTCTTATACCAGTAGTGACAATGGTGGTTAGAAAATCGCGCTAATTATAGTGTTGTTGAACCTTTGATAAGGTAAAATAAATATGCTATAAATTTATAGCTTTAAATTATTTTATGGATACGCAGGTTTTACTATATGCTCTCGGAAGTGTTGGTGTTATAAGTTTAATTTCATTAATAGGGCTTCTAACAATATCTATTAATATAAAGAAGTTACAGAAAATTATACTTTATCTTATTAGTTTTGCTGCTGGTGCAATGTTTGGTGATGCTTTCTTACATTTAATTCCAGAAACAGTTGCAGAAGTTGGATTTGGTTTGAATGTCTCATTTTCAATTTTAGGGGGAATTGTTCTTGGTTTCATAGTTGAAAAAGTTATCCATTGGCATCACTGCCATGTTCCTCATACTCATAATCATCCTCATCCTCATCCTCATACATTTGCTTGGATGAATTTAGTTGGTGATGCTGTGCACAATTTTCTAGATGGACTTGTTATTCTTGCTGCATACTTAATTAGTATTCCAGTTGGTATTGCTACAACTTTGGCTGTAGCTTTTCATGAAATTCCCCAAGAAATTGGTGATTTCGGCGTGCTTATTCATGGAGGATTTTCAAAAAAGAAAGCTCTATTTTTAAATTTCTTAACAGCATTAACTGCTCTCTTAGGGGTTGCTCTAGGTTTTTTCTTATATAATCAAATTGAAGGATTAGCAATTTTAATTGCACCATTTGCAGCTGGTATGTTTATTTACATCGCTGGTTCAGATTTAATTCCAGAATTAAACAAAGAAAAGAAATTAGGAAAATCATTGTTGCAATTGTTTACATTTGTACTTGGAATTTTTGTTATGTATCTACTCCTAAATTAATAATTCCTTA
>Ga0310122_10000689_pt1 | contig 21264 bp, 17 predicted proteins | sample CB6_Bottom_1051__FD_203503 | JGI IMG/M metagenome (GOLD analysis project Ga0310122, IMG submission 203503) | Marine microbial communities from Western Arctic Ocean, Canada - CB6_Bottom_1051 | ecosystem: Environmental > Aquatic > Marine > Oceanic | place: Canada: Western Arctic Ocean | collected...
GAACATCCTGCGGGAACTGTCGCGGCGCGAGACGACCGGTGAGCGGTTGGGTTGGGGGGCTGGTGGTCGGACGGGATGGCGAGCGGTGCTAGAAACGGTAGGACGAGAGGTCACCTCTCTGCGCCGAGGAGGCATAGGACACTGGCGGGGATGCGCGAGCGTCAGCGCCAACGAACTGCGTCAGGAGCCAGAACGGTCGGTTTCGCCGGCTACACCAACGCTGGAAAGTCCAGCCTGTTCGCGGCCCTGTCGAACAAACCGGTGCTGGTCGAGGACCGGGTGTTCAGCACTCTTGAGACGACGGTCGGCCGGATGGAGCGCAGTCCCCGCGTCCTGCTAATCGACACCATCGGCTTCATCGACAGAGTCCCTGCCGATCTGCTCGACGCGTTCCGGGCGACCCTCGACGAGAGTCTGCAGTGTGACCTTCTGCTGCTGGTGGTCGACGCTTCGGACGAGATGCGGGAGGTTTCGAGACGGCTGGAAACCAGTCATCGAGAACTGCTGGAGCGAACCGAGGAGGAGACTGGTCGGGCAGTACAACTGGTTCTCACCAAGACCGACGCGTGCTCGTCCGAACACCTCTCGGAGGTGATGTCATTGGTCACCGCGGCCGGTCATCCAGACCCGTTCGCCTGCTCAGCGGCGACCGGCGACGCCATCGAGGAGTTGCGCCAGCGCATCCTCGAGCGGTTGCACGGACCGCCGCGGACGCTCCTGATCGCACGCGTCGCCGATGTGAATGCGCCACCGATCGCCGCTCTGGAAGCGGAAGTGCGGCGCGAGGCGATGGTCATCGAGCGCCGGGTCGATGCTGCGGGAGTTCATCTGGTCGGCTGGATGGACGAGGCGGCATGGCGACGTCTGCTGATCGCCCACCCCGACCGCCTCGTCGCATCTGACAGCGAGGGGACCCTTGATGAGAGGCGCTCTCATGACGCAGCCGATGGGGACCGAACCGGCGGATGACTCGCCGATCAGCCCTTCTATGGATGCTGGCGACTCGGAACAGGTCGCCGAGCGGCAGGGCGAGGTTACTACCGGGGTGGCTGCCGAGTCGCCCGAAGGAAAACCGTCTGTCGCCGAGGAACCCACAGAAGCAATCGGCTCGACGCTGAGCAGCCTGCCCGACGTCGGCGAACCGAACGCTCTGGTTTTCTCCACCTCGTCGGCCAGGATCATGCTGCCGTCCGAGACGCCACGTCATCCACGACTGCACGCGGCGCTGCTGTTCGTCATCTGCGCTGCTAGCCTCGGTATCGTCAATGGCCTCGATACCATTGCCGGTGACTCCGGTCTGATCCGTGATCGTGACTTCATCTACAGCCAGACCCAGGGACCCGGCAGCGACGCCCGGCGAGGCACCGCGAACCTCGATGGCGTTCTCCTGTTCGAGGATGGCACCCCTGCAGCCGACTACATCATCATCGTCGACACGCTGGTCGTTGAACAGAGCGGCTTGCAGCACATGGATTTTCCATCCACGGCAACGGATGCGGAGGGCAGGTTTCGGTTGCAGGGTCTGAATCCGGGTCTGAACAAGATGCATGTTCGAAATCAATCGGTGTCAGGTCAGGGCATGAGCCATCGGATTCTGCTCTCCCCTCCTGCCCTGTTCGAACCGTACGGCTTCACCCATCTGACCATCATCTACGCTGATGAGGAGGCGTTCAGTGAGGCGGAGAACGCCACCGGTTTCATGTGGCTGGACATGAGCGAGGCGGAGCGCGGTCGGGAACTGTATGACCCGACCGCTGCGCAGGTGTACGACGTGTTCGGTACTCTGTTCGCCGGCTTCGGCCTGCTAGGCGGAGTCATCGGGCTGCTCGCTTGGCGGCAGAAGAACACCCTGATGATGCGCACCGCAGCTGTCCTGACCTTCTTTGGTCAGGGCTACTGGTACTCGGCCTGCTGCCTCGGCCTGCTCGGTTTGATGGTGACCATCGGACTGACGAGTGACGATGGGTGACCTCCACCCGAATGGTGGTGCGCCGGACGGGTCTGGCAGCGCACGGCTCAGAGTCCGCATACGGTCTGCATGCGGCCGTACCATGGCCCGATATCATCGTGTGACTGGACGATGTCGAAGCCGCGCAGCCCCTGCATCGAGCGCAGCATGCCGTAGTTCGCATGGTCGGCGCCATTCGGCGCTTCACCGCCGAGGTATTCACCCTGCAGTCCACCGCTCAGCGCGTCCAGCTGGCTGCGCAGATTGGCATCCGGCTCCTCCTCGAACAGTTTCGCCCGGCTGCGGCCGACCATCCGCATGACCAGCGCACCAATCCACTTCGCCTTCCAGCGGGTCATGCCGCTGAACTGATCCTGCTTCGTGACGTAAGCCATCGCCCGTAGGCTGGAGCCGAAGGTGCGATAGATGACCGGCACGATCGACTTTCCGAGCACATCGTTGCTGAAATCCATCCAGTCGTCCTGGTCCGCATCATCACCGGTCCGCGCGAACGACGCCGGGCCAGCCAGTTCGGCATCGATGTAGTGCAGGATGTCGTTCGAATCGTTCACCTGAGTACCGTCAGCATCGACGAAGACGGGTACTGCGTTCCAGTCGCTGAAAGCCAGTTCAGCCTTCTTCATCGGCTCGACCTCAACCTTGCTGTACTCGACTCCCTTGCGGCTGAGCAGGCTGCGCACCTTCCAGCAGAACGGACAGGTCTCGAAGCAGTAGAGCGTCGGCAGGCCATCGACCACTGCCTCCGTCACCAAGCCGTCCTGCACCCCTCCCTTCGGCTTCGCCTCCTCTGATTCCACCTCATCCATGCTGCGTCACCACGGCCGCCTCGCGACATCCCTTCTCAATGCATCGTACCGCATCGCCCGGGCAGTCCGTCCGCAGAACAACCCACCGTGTCCAAATGGCAGCTCTCTCGGCCGTCTGGCCGAACCGGGTGTCGCCGAGGCCACCATCGGTCTCAGCAGGGATATGACAGCACGAACCGCCACAGGTCAGACTGAAATGCGCATCACGTACAGCGCCGCGCGATGACGCTGCCCGCATCGGTACTTGCAGGACTGGCTGCGATGGACGAGTATGACCTGATGCTGTCCATCGACAGGGTCGCACGAGAGCACGGCATGTCGGCAGCAGAGGTCACATCGGCGCTGAACGCCCACCAGTCAGGAGGCACGGCTGGTGCCGGCCAGCCGAATCAGACGAATGTCGAGGACACCGCCATGCATGGAGGGCCGAAGGGTGATGACGGGCGCTCCTACGAGGAGATCCTGGCGGCGGGCCGGGCCGAGCCAATCGCCCACGCCGGCAGTCAGGACGAAAGGGGTCTCGAGCCAGCCCCTTTCAGCAGCAGGGCTGCGACTGTTCTGCCCGACGCCTCGCGCTATCGTCTCGGTTATGACCCGACATCACAGGGTCAGCAACGACAGGACCAGATCGACCAGGCGATAGTCTGCCCGGCCTGCTCGGCGCCACTCGGCATCCCATCGGTCAGACCGATCAAGGTGACCTGCCCGCAGTGTCTGGCCGAGACCACCTTCGATGTCTGAGATGTCATCATCGCCTCGAGCCGGGACGCTCACATCCCGATCGGCGGCTCACTCGGCCGGCGACCTGTAGTACGGTCAGATGCCCCAGTAACGGCCCTGAGTCTCCTGCCTGTTCGACCACGAACGGACACTCGTGCGGACGGCCCAGAATATGATGATGGCGAAGAACGACATGCTCCAATCAGTGTAGATCTGGCTCGGGTCGAGTTCGTACGCCTGACCGTCAGCCATGACAATCGCGACATCGAGCATCGCCTCCGCGAAGGCGTACAGCACCGCGCCGAACGCGATCACCTGGATGCCGCGACCTGTGAAGGTGCCACGGCGGAAGCGTAGCACGATCATCGAGAGGGCGAAGGAGAGGGATGCGACGACTATCCACTGCAGACCGCTGTCGAGTGCCCGCAGACCTATCTGCATGTTGTCCATCGAACTGCTGATGCTGGAATTGTACATCCGCCAACCCTCCAGTATGGCCAGCAGAGTGGCGATCGATGCGAGCGCCCAGAGCAGCGACGAGACGATGCCGCCGGCCGCGCTCTCCCGCATGTCGACCATCAACCGCTCCAGTTGCGTCTCGACGCCGAGGCCCTTTGCGAGCAGCCAGATGCCGATTATCAGAGGCATCGCTCCGATCAGCACAGCGCCGCCGGGAAGGATCATGCCAAGGCCGATGATCATCATGAAGACCGACAGAGGGACTAGCAGTTTGGCGCGCCATTTTGGATCATCGATCGCCTTCATGATGTAGTAATACGTGCCTTCGATGCCCTTCGACTGGCGAACGATGATCTTCTCGACGTGATCGATGCGGATCCTCGACTGGATGATCGGCAGCATCGCCTCGTCCTCAGCACCGTCGGTGACCAGGATGGCGCAGTCGGGTTGGAAGTCCGAGATGACCTCCTCCAACTGGTTGGCGACCGCTCGGTCAGAACGGGTCCCAACCTTCTCGTCGCCGGTCAGGATGGCGATCTCGACCTCGTCGTTCGGTTCCATCTGGTCGACCAGCTGATCGTGGTGATGCAGTGCACCGAGGATGGCGTTGGTATCGCTCTCCTCCGGATCGGCTATACCGAGCCGCAGAGCGGCCGTCAGGGTCTGCTTGCGGCCGATGACCGGACCGCGGATTCCCGCCTTGACACCGAGATCGTTGTCGCGGTCGATCGTCATCACGAGCGTACGGGTCATCCCAGCCCTCTCTGACGACGGCTCGATGCGCGTCCCTTTCAAGGATTGGCCGTATTCGATGCACCGACTTCCTGTTCCACACCACTATCCACTGCGTCGTCGGGTGGAGCGTCTCGGTGTCGTCGCTGCTTCACCCTGAGGTACTTCAGCGGATGGGTCATCCACTCCTGGTCGCACAATGAGTCCTCACCTGGGGCGACCGGGCACCGAGCGTTGATCTTCAGTGTCTGACAGCCATGCGGCGTGTACCCACCATCGTAGACATGGTCCACCTGATAACGCGTCGTGTCGGGGTCGTAGTCCGGCGCACCGGCGAAGAAACCGGTGCACTGCGACCTCTCCAGACCTATCGCAGAGGACATCGCCGCGAGGAAGACACGACCGACATGATTGACATTCACGCCGCTCGCCAACTCTAGCACGGCGTTGGCCATGCATGGGGGCCAGTCCTCGGGCTCGGCGCCGCTCAACTCGACCCTGTGCGCGGCTTGCGCCTGCAGCACCCCTACCACCTCGCCGGCCTGTTCCGCCAACAGACCCGCGAAACGATCGTCCATCCTGTCCATCCGCTCGGCGCAGCGAGCCAGCAGGTCGCGGCGGATTCTCTCTTTCAACAGCCGCGAGACCCGTTGCTGGCTCGATTCATCGCCAGTCGGGTCCATGTGCACCCATCCGCGCTCGACCGGGCGATTCGGCAACCGCCAGTAGTCGCCCGAGATGCGGGGACACAGTTCAATGAAATCAGCGACTGGAATCGCCCAGACCGGCTTACCGCTCTCCTGCCGCACGATTCGAATATCGCTGAGATAGGTCTTCGCGAGAACCTCGAAATGACTGTCGTCCTCACCGAACAGGGAATCGCCACGACTCGCTTCGCCCTCTGCCCAGCGAGCCAGCAACCGGTCGTCGAACGAGGCGCAGACCAGCAGCATGGCGTACAGGAACGAGAGTGATTCCGTCATCTGGCCGACTTCGCTCGACAGGTCGAGAACGGTGCTCGCATCGACTCCCTCCTCATGGATTATCGATTCCTTCACCCGCAGACCTCCTCTGTTGCGGACTTCCACCAACCACGGCTCTTCGACAAGTCCTTCGATGCTGATATCGTTCTGCAGCAGCAGTGCTCGCACATGCTCGGTCGCCTGTGGCAGGAATGGATAGCGCGACAGCACCGCTCGATCGTCGATTGCTGGATGAGTCCGTGGCATTGGCATCGGCGCCCCTCCCCCCGACCACTCGGCGGCAGGGTTCTTGAACACTGACGAATCGACCTTTCAGGCGTGCACGGCGTCTCGACCACCACCGGTGCCACTCGGAGCGTCAGCGATGTCGCCGATGCGCTGGTCAGCATCCAGGATGACATCCGGCGATATTTCGGCTGGCAGGTCGAAGCGGACCGCGCCAGTGCTGAACTACTCGTGGCAGCGGTCAGCCGCCTGCCGTTCGAGATCGACCAGACGGCGACGCTCGCTTCGATGCGGCGGCGCCTCGCCGAACACGACGGTGAAGTGGCGGTCATCGGCGCCGCAGCCGAGCCGAGCCGAGTCCGGCGAGCGGTCGCGTCCGGCACCCTGCTGATCGTCGCCGACGGTGCGCTCGGGGCTCTCCTCGAGGCGACCGCGGCCGAGAGCACCGCCGCCCTGTCGGCCACCGTCGCGTTCGTCAGCGATGGCGACGGCGGCGATGAGGCGATACGAGCGGCGATCGCCGCAGGTCTGCCGTTCGTCCTGCACGCGCACGCTGACAACATCGACGACTGGTCGGCCGTCATCGACCGTCTCACCACCGCGCATTCTGTCACCGCGTCGGCGGCATCCAGCCCATCAGCTGGTGTGACCGGCTCGAACGGCGAGCCGGTACCGGGCAGTGAACCTATGCAGAGCAGTGGACCGACCACCAACAGCGGCCCTGCCCCCGACCGCGAATCTCGGTTGAGCCCACCAGGTCCGCTGGTCATCACCCACCAGACTCCGTCCGACATCCCGGGCGCCTTCAATCCCGGCGGCTTCACCGATGGTGATCGAGCAGCCTGCCTCGCCCTTTCGCTCGACGTAGATGCCGCTCGACTGCGCCTGATAGGTCACCGTACCGACATGGTCGGTCGCTGGTCAGGTTCGACCGATCCGGTTCGCAAACTTCAGAAGCTCCGATGGATGGCCGAGGTGTTCCGCATCATCGGTCTGCAGATGGACGGCGCGACGCCGACTGATGGCGAGGACGTTCGAGCGCCGGAGTGAACGGTTGATGGGGTGGTGGCTGGGTTGACGGCGGGGGAAGGTCGTCGAGATGACACTTCGTCCGAGAGCAGGTCTGGGGTGAGGCTCAACGGCTTGACCGTGCTGATCACCTGGCTGTTGCTGAACGCCATCTGGACCGGCGCGCTGAGGACGAAGTCGACCGTCGATGTGATGTCGCACGACGGTTCGCTGGTGCTGACGGACACGATATCGGTGCCCGACATGTTCGATCTGGGCAGAACGACGCGATTGGTCATCTATTGTGACTATGACGCAGAGCAGGGCATCGAGGCGAGCAACATCACGCTGAGTCACACCGATCCAGCCGGCAGCATCGAGCAGCTCTGGAGCGGTGAGACCGGCAGCCAGTGTCCAGACATAGAGGTGGCTTGGACCGGCGGCCCGCATTCGCTGCGAACATCCGTCAGCCGGAACGGCTCCAAAGTGGTGCCGGCGCACGATGCGGTGTCTGGCGAGGTCAGCATTGACATGTGGGTGTTCGAACCCATCTCTCAGGAAGGGTACATCTTCTTCAACATCCTCGGCGCGTTGCTGTTCATCTCCGATAAGGTGGTGCGGCGATGGCTGGAGAAGCGGCGCGCCAGCCGGATTCGAAACGTCTCCCTGCACGAGCAACGTCGGCGTGAGGAGTGGCGACAACTCAACCGGTCGATCGAGGGTGGCGACGCGGTCGATGTCGAAGACCTGCTGGTACCGGAGACCAGCGGCGGCGACCTAGAGTTCGACAGCCGGATGCGCAGGCGAGCATGGGCCGACGAGAGCGTCGACGAGATCGGCGATGAGCAGTTGCTCGCCGCCGATGACACGCGCCCGTTCGAGGAGAGGCTGGGCGAAGGCGACCTGAGCCATCTTCGAGGCGAACCGAAGATAGACCCGAAGATAAGGACGGTGGGCGACCTGATGCGCCGACTGTTCCAACGCGAGTGATGACTGCGAGCGATGGCCGCCACGCGCGCGGCCACGCTTGGGCATGACGACGAGAACAGATATCGCCCAATCACATCCCCCCACCATTTTTCGTTGGACACAAAGCAACTCACGGCGATTTCATGACATCGTACAAGCCACTCATCATTGATGCTTTGCGTCACAAGGTTCATATCAACCTTGCAACACAAGGGTTGGAAGAGGCGACCCGGATGAACCCGACACCAACCCCCCGAACGACGACCATGACCCGCCCTGTGCTGCTGCTTACGACGATGCTGCTGGCGACCCTCGCGGCGCCGAGCATCGAATGGCAGACCGGCGACGAACGCATCGACGATGCTCTGGCCGCCCTGCTGGGGCCGATCGCGACGGCCGCCGCGGCCGACTTCGAGTCGGACCGGAGCATGCTGCCGAGAGACCATGTCTCGGTGATAACGAGTGAAGGGGCGGGCGAGAACATCCGACTCGTGGACGCGTTCGACGACAACGACGGCGAGGTCGATGACTGGTGCATGGGCGACTTCTTCATGCTCAACATGACCAACCGATTCTCCTACTTCGCCGTCTGCTGGGGCAGCGAGGCCAACCCCGGGCCGGTAACCATCGCGGCGCTGGAGGTGCAGTATCTCGGCGGCGTCAACCTGAACGACTTCCCGGTCGAGGGTATGTCGACGCCCGGAGTGCCACTGCCGCTGGCGACCATCTTCGCGACCAGTCTCGCCCACATCCTCGAATTCGAGGACACCGGCACACCGGGCGATCCCTCCAACACCTCTGGCAACGGGCTGTTCGACTACACGAGGAGCGGCGAGGGACTGTCCGACTTCGATCTGCAGAGCGCCGAGGACGTTCACGCGGCGGTCGACCTGTCGAATCTGGTCTGGAGGATGACCGATGACGGCATCGAGGAGTGGAGCGACGGTAACGAGATGGGTTGGAACTTCACCCTGCAGGCTACGGATGTCGATTACGACGGTGGTGGGTGGTGGCTGACCGATTCGGGAGATGAAGTCGAGATGATATCTTACACCTTCCATCTCGGCGTCGAGATCGACGAGGTCATCGACGAGGTGATTCCCTGGTGGGACGTCTCCTTGGACCCGAACCCGACGGCCGAGAACGCTACCGAGGAAGACAGCCTGGCGGACCGGATCCCGTGGACTATAACAGATGTCGGGCCGCAGCAGAACCTGACCTGGTCGGGCGTCCGGGTGAATACCGATTTCAAGTACGACCAACTGATCGAAGGGTGGGACTTCCACAGTGATGATTCCCTGCTGATGGTCGAGAGTGTCATCGTTCGCGGCTCGTTCACCTTCGGTCTGATAGCCGATTTCATCGATGACGTCGCCGGCGACTTCGACGAGCGGATGGCGTACGACAGCGATGATGAGGACGAGGTCGTGCTCGGCGTCGCGGACATGCGCGGCGTCAACGAGGTGAGCGGCACGAATGTCGAGTGGCGGCACAATTACACCAAGGTTCCAGACCGATTGCACTGGGTCGACAGCGCGGAGGTCGGAGATGATGCGACGAACACGACGACGGTGAACGTCACCTTCCAGCTGCACGCCTCCGAGTCGTTCTACGAGCGCAACGACCTCACTGCCGGATCGCTCTACATCGCGCTCGGCGGCGCCATCTATCCGGCGGCTTCCCACATTTTCCACGACCCGGGTTATTCCGCTTCGATAGATGTCATTCAGCTCGGCAACGCCCTCCTCTCGGGTGAGATCGTCGGCCTGCAGTTCGTCGTCGTAGGTCTGCTCGGAGCCCTCGGCATGGTCGCCGTCATGCGCCGTCGACGAAAGCACAAGGATGTGCTGGAGGCGCACGCCGCCGGTCAGCGACGTCTCCAAGGAGCTACCTCGGCAGCGGTGGTGCCGACGATGGGCGGTGGCGTCGCCATGATCGGCACAGCGACACAGAACCAACCTCAGACCGGTCAGCCCGGCCACCCCCATCAACCAGGTCAGAATGGATTCTGAGGGGGGCGTTCAATTGTCCGAACCGTGGCAGTCGCCCGGGCGGTGCACCGAACCGAAGACCGTGTCCTTTCCCATAAGCGTGCTCGGAGTCACGGCTGCGGAGGTGCGGTCCACTTCTGGCTCCACAGGTCGGGAGAGAAAACTATGACGAGCCGGCGGCTGCGACGCGGTGGGGAGAATGGGAATGGCGCGGCGCAAGGACCCGGTGACGGAACTCCGTCGCGGCGCTCTGGAACTCGCTCTGCTCGCCTTCCTCGGTCGCTCGCCGTGTTTCGGCGGAGGCATTCTGCCGGGTCTAGCAGAGGCGACCAACGGCGGTCTCGAACTGACCGAAGGGGCGCTATACCCGGCCCTGCATCGGCTCGAGAAGAAAGGGGTTCTGGTCAGCGAATGGCGACAGGACGAGGGCGCGATCCGACCGCGCAAGTACTACACTCTGACCGATGCGGGTCAGGAGCGTCTGACCATCCTCTCGCAGGCGTGGCGAAAACTTGCGGATGGCCTCGAAGGACTGTTGGAGGACTCTGAATGAGTCAGCAGATGATCGATGACTTCCTGCGCCGACTGCGGCGGGGCATGGGCGGCTGTTCGGGCAAGGTGAAGGACGCGTCGGTGATGGAGATCGCGGCCGATCTCGATGTCCGAATACAGGCTTCGGGCGGCGATGTACCGGGTGTTATCGCCTCGTTCGAGGATCCCGTGGCGCTCGGCCGAGCGCTGCGGGCGGTGCACGGTTCGGGTGTCCGGACGAGGCTACTGTACATGCTGCCGGCACCGTTGCTCGGATTCGCTTCGTTCCCGGCGTTTCAGTCGGTATTCCCCGCTTGGCCGGTCAATCTCTGCCTGCTGCTGGCCATCATCCTGGTGCTGCGCGGTGCCGCTATCACCGGTCGCATCACAGGCGCCATCATCGGCGGGCTGGTCGCTGGCCCGAGAATAATCCTGATGATCGCCACCGGCGTGGCGCTCGGCTTCATCCAGGAATCGATCGGCTACGAGGCGTGGACCATAGACGGCGGCACCATCTTCGTGGTGCTACTGACCAGCCTGATGCTGCCGGTGTTCGGCTTCCTCGTCGGCGCGCGCGTCTCACCACCGGCCTGAGCCCTCTGAGCCCTCTGAGCCCTCTCGACCACTCAGGCCGAAACATCATCCAGCCCCTCCCGGCTGACCTGAATCCACCATGGGACCAGCGACCCGGGGCTGGCTGCATCAGAGGAAGTCGTCTAGGGTGAAGACGGTCACCTTGTCATTGCCGAACAGCGATTCTACGCTGTCGGTCAACCATTCGAATCGCTGCCTGGTGTAATCGTCGATGCCGAACGTGTCGATGACGTACTGCATGACGTGGATGTACTTGCGGACCGCACCCTCAGACACCGTCAACACCAGATTGTTGCCACACCTCCGACTATCTCCCTCTCTCGATCCATGCAACCCTCCTCGGGTCTTCGCCTCGGTGATGCATTTGCCGGCCAGCGGCATTCGTCGATACGAAGTGCCGCAGCGGACGCAGCGGATCTTCTGTCTGGTGAAGGCGACGAGGTTGCCTCGCAGGTCGGGCAGGAAGTGCGACTCGATGACCTGTGAGGCGACGCGCCTGACATCGACCGCTCGCAGCGTCTGGCAGAGTTCCAGCTGGGCGTTCATCTTGTCGATCATCGAGCCCAGCGTCTTGTATGCCGAATTGCGCGGTCCGGCATCGAGGGCCGACAACTCGTGCGTGTAGCCGTAGCCGCGCACCGAGCCGACCGTGCCGAGTCGGTCACCGACCGTGTCGACCAGGTCCTGCACCGATTTCGGATGCGGCTGTTGCAGGCTCCGTTCGTAGAAAGCGGCTGGATACGACCATCCGGCATCGACGTTCAGCGCCTCCTTGTCGAGTTCCATAGGGTTGAGCCTCGTCGACAGCGTCAACGGCGCGTCCATCTGGCCGCCCCTGGTCGATGGCAGGATGACCCTGCTGAAGTTCAGCAATCCGTCGAGCAACAGCATGACGGAATCCTCGTCGCCATCCGCGTTGCGCCTCTTCGCAGCGTGGAACAGGGTGTGTGCATAACCAGCCGACGCATTCGTCCACCCGATGAAACGGCAGAGCACGCCTCCCGAGGTGTGCGGGGCGAGGGCTATGCCCAGATGGCCCACGAGCTCCTCCTTTGATTCTACATGATAGTAAGGCTCCATCCCATAATAACGAATCAGAAGGTCGTCGATGAAGATGCAGGTCTGGACGAGTTGTCGTTCCGCTTTGATCGAGGGGATGAAGTCCTGTGGCAGCAGTTCGAGGATCTGTTCATCCGATGTCAGCGGCTCACCGCGAATGTCATGCGTGTAGCCGAGGTCGTGCAGTCGTTCGTATGAGGTGCCAATCTCGCACGGCCGGAAGTGGGTGACCGGTACGTCGATCATGTCGAACCTGATGGTGCCGTCCTTGTACGTGTACAATTCGTGATGAGCACGCAGGATGCCCTTCTCCAAAGGCTCGGGAACCTGCGCGTGCGACATCAGACCCTTGACCGCCTTGATTCGTTTGGGCAGTCTGTCGAGCCCCAGACTGCGCCGCTTGACCTCTAGTATGTCCTTCAGTGGCACGGTGGTCAACTGACCCCGTCGGCGGCGCATCTCATCGCCCGGCTCGTGGACGGATTCCGTACGACCACCGCACTCCACGGCCTGTTCTGGATCCGGCCTGTGATGACAGAGGATGAACGAGGTGTCGAGGCCGCATTCGAGACACCGCCGGCGAGCCAGCTGGACCCGGACGCTGCCCTGGCTCGCCGCGACGTTCAGCAGCCGTTGGGGGCCACCATCATTGCCGATCGGGAACAGTGAGTGAGGCGGCGGTTTCATCTGCCTCGCAGCGGCCTTCTCGGGCCGCCCCATACGGGCCCCTATGCGGCTCGGTACGGCGTCCTCCCAGCGCAGGCTGCTGGCCCGCCTGACCAGCCAGAGCGATCCATCGACGGCATCCTCGTCGAGCAGACTCAGAGCGGCTCGGTGGAGGTCCGGGTCATTCGGCCCCGGATCTTCGATGAGGGCCGCCGCCGAATCACCCGCTATCTCGGTCGCTTCGATGGTCTCGGCCCGCTGCCGAGCCACCGTCTCAGCCTCTATTCGTTTCACTGAGCGCTCCTCTTCCAATCTCTCGGAGCGACGCTCCTCATCTCGGACGGTGTCGAGCGCGGCCGCGATCTTGACTATTCTCTGGTCTGCGATGGTGGTCGCATCGGCTCGCACGCCGACCCGCTCGGCACCCTCTTCGACGAACAGACCGAGCCCGTCGAGCAGCGCCGGCCAGCCGTGTTCGACGACGATATCATCACGGTCGTGACGATGTCTGACGCCGAGCGCCATCAGCGCTGCCTTGACGACGCCGTGTTCGGTTAGACCCAGACTCCACGGCCACTCGCCTCTGAGTGCTCTCGGCATCGCCACCTCCCCGGGCACGTCTCGTTCGGCCACGGTCGTTGGTTCCTCCATGGGACGCCTGATCATCTTCTTCTCCGGCCTCGCCCGCCTGTCCCTCTCGGGGGCGCTGCCGATGATCCGCTGCGGCCTGGTCCAGCCCCTTGCAGCGCCACGCAACCTCATCTGTCGCTGCATCGGTGCTGGCAGCAGGGCTGAGCCGGGGTCAGCCTCGTCATTCGAACGCCTTTCCGCGGGTTCTATGGTGGCAGTCTGCAGCACCTCGATGAGACTCGGTACGAGTTCGATGGGCAGGTCCGACCACATCGGGTTCCAAGGTGGTGGAACGGCGGTGCCGAACCGCTCGAAAAGCGGTCGGACGGCTGACCAAGGTATCTGGATGGAACGCAGGGCTCGATGCCAGTCCCGACCCTGCCAGGCTTGCGGAACGACCTGTTCCGGCTCGATTGCGGCGATCGGCGACGCGTCGGTAGGGACACCGTCCGGCAGACCGGCTCTCTCGATGCCGAGGCAGGCGATCAGTTCTTCGATCGCCGCCTCGGAATCGAGGCGTTGGAGGAGGTCGCTGGCGAACCAGTCGGAATTGTATGCCGAAGGCAGCAGATGCTTGTTGTTCTCCAGGAACTCGCCGAAGCCGATGACCAGTTCGCCGGCGTCGTAGATGGTAGCGACCCTGCCTTCAACGGCGTGCCACGAATCGACATCGTCGATCCGGCCATAGCGACCGTCGGTCAGCAGCACGGCCGGACCATCGATGTCGTCGCAGGGCGTCACCGCGCACGCCTTGCCAGGCCGTTCGATCTTCATCTGGGTGCCTACAGCGAGGAACCCGCCCATCGCGTGCATGGTCGTGGGATTGATGCCGGCGGCGGCCAGACCGGAAGCGCGCGTACGACCATATCGCAGCCTGAACGAGCCGGCCACCGATGGCTGACCGAACACCGGTCTGCCGGCGATGATGTCAGCCATGTAGCGGTCGTTCGGCTTCACGGCGCGCGGTCTGAACGCATCTTCGTCACCGCTCCCTCCCCTCTTCCCCTTGGCTGCAAAGTGAGCGATCCACTCCCAGCCGGGTATGTTCAGTGCATCGATGTAACGCTGTATCTTCGGCGCTTTCAGACAGAGCCCTTCGCCGATTACCAGTAACACCCCTCCACGGACCCTGGCGCCGTCGATGTTCCGGACTTCACGATAACCGGAGCATTCCACTCGCTCGGTCCCCTCACCGTTCACCATCACGGGACAGGAGCGAACGATGGTCTCGATCTCGGCTGGGGTCGGTCGGTACTGCAACCCCGATCGATAGAGACCGAACTCCTCCTTGACCCGCTCGACCTCAGGCGTCGTCGGCTCGTACTTGGCCAGCCCCATGTCTCGGCGGATCATGTCGCCGATCAGCACGGCGAGAGCCTGAGCCGTGCCACCTGCGGCTCGGATCGGGCCGCAGAAGTCGATCGAGAGGAAGGAGGAACCATCGATGTTGTTCAGCAACTGCACTCTGCCGATGCCCTCCAGAGGGGCGACGAGGATGGCTTCGGTCAGGATGGCTAGACCCACCCGAAGGCCTGCGTCGATGGAAGCCTGCAGATTCCCCGTTCTCTCCATCATTCTCTGAGCGACCTCCGTACCCATCTGGATCGAGGCGATCTCACGCGATTCCAGAGCCAGTTTCGTCCTGATGTCATCCGCGATGTAGAGCCCATCGAGATACGGCTCTAGCAGTTTCTCGCAGCGGCCAGCCAGATCGGCGGCCCGCGGGATCTCGACGGCGTCGGTGAAGTCGAGACCCTTCGATCGCGCCTCACCAGCGATTCGATACACTTCGTCACAGCGCGCATCGAGGGCGTCGTGATAGTGCTCGATATCCTTCAAAGCCCGCTCGGCATCGTGAGCGGATACGACGCTCCGTCCATCTTCGACCATATTGACTCGCCTCGCCTCGGCCGGCAGCCGAAGTTCCATCGCCGGGCGTCCATCAACACTCCGGCCGACCTCGTCGATTGACCTCCTCCATCGATGGACACCGCTGTTCACTCCACCCGTCGCGCCGGCGGCAACCTTCATCCAGCGCCCCCCCAACCTCGGTGTCGAGCACGATGGCCGATCAGACCACAGCCGAAGCCGCCCGCGTCGCGCTGATAGAGAAGGTTCGCGACCTTGCATACCTCCATTCTCCGGACTCCCCGTTCAACCTCGCCTCCGGCCGCACCTCACCGCACTTCTTCGACATGAAGCCGGTGATGTGCGAGCCAGAATCGGCTCACCTGCTCGGCGTTCTCATCCACGACGCCATCGCCGGCCTCGACGGAGTCGATGCCATCGGCGGCCTGGAACTCGGCGCCGTGCCGCTGACCGGCATCGCCATCGCCAAGGCGGCCATAGGCAGTCGGCTGCGTGGCTTCATCATCCGCAAGCATCCGAAGGGGCGCGGCGGCCGCAAGACCGGCAACCCGCCGGGCATCGAGGGCAGCACCTTACGCCCGGGCGATCGCTGCGTCATCCTTGAAGACGTGACGACGACCGGCGGTTCGGCTCTGGCAGCCGCGGCTCGCCTTGAAGCGGCCGGTTGCGAGGTCATCGCCTGCATCACCATCCTCGACCGCGAGGAGGGCGGCGGCGAAGCGTTCGCAGCCGCCGGCGTTCCGCTGCTGCCGTTGCTGACCCGCTCGGACATCACCGCCGACTGAAGTGAGCATTCCGCCTGCAGATGGCGTTCACCGCTCGGAGAGAACTTTGAGGGCTCACTCAGGTGAACGGTCGGGAATGGGGCTAAGAGCGGCACCCGGCTGGACGAAGTCATGACGACACGAGTCCTGATGAGCACCGGCGCCGGCGATATCACCATCGAACTGTTCACCGACACGATGCCGGTGACCGCCGGCAATTTCCTCGCACTGGCCGAGGAGGGCTACTACGACGGCCTGCACTTCCACCGTGTCATAGAGGGCTTCATGTTGCAGGGAGGCTGTCCGCACAGCGCCAACCCTGACGCTAGCAACGCCGGCACCGGCGGGCCGAAGGGTGGCGGCACCTACACGACCAGCGATGGCCAGGTCATCGTCCGCGACCGCGGCGGCAACATACCGGACGAGTTGACGGAGCGTTTCAGCAACGAACCGGGCACACTCTCGATGGCCAACACCGGCTCGCCGAACAGCGGCGGCTCGCAGTTCTTCGTCAACACCCAGCACAACTCGTTCCTTGACTGGTTCGACAACCAATCACAGTCCGCCCATCCGGTGTTCGGCCGGGTGGTCGAGGGGATGGATGTGGTTCGGACGATCGAGGCCACGTCGACCGGCTCGGGCGACCGGCCGCGAACCCCACAGCGGATTGATTCTATCACCCGCCTCGCTTGAGTCCCAGAGACCGGAGCAGGGCGAACGGTGAAGGTCTGGCGCGTCGGGACGCGCCGCATGGCGGTGCTGCTCATCCATGGCGGTGCCGGCGGCGACGGTCCGTGGGGCGGGCCGACCGAACTCGATCCGCAACGGCTCGCCAGTATTCGATCCGTGCTCGAAGAGATGGGCGGCCGGTTGCAATCTGGTGACCTCGACGCTCTGGAGGCGGTGACCCGCGCGGTCGAGATGCTGGAGGACGAGCCGCTGTTCAACGCCGGCCGCGGTTCGGTGCTCGCCGCGGACGGTGGCGTGACGATGGATGCGAGCATCATGCGCGGCTCCGACGGCGCTGCCGGGTCGGTCATCGATGTCCGACGTATCCGCCATCCGATTCGGGCTGCCCGCGAGTTGCTGGAAGGTGGCTGGCCGGTGATGCTCAACGGCGACGCTGCCGACTCGTTCGCCATCGGCCACGGCGTCGAGGAGGTGACTCAGGACTGGCTGCGCACCGCCCTTCGCACCGCTCAACTGCGCAAGTGGCGAGCCGGCCGAGGCAGACCCGGTTCGACCGACGAGGACGACGGCGCGATGCTCGACCACGATGCCGGCGAATCGAGGCAGCATGGGGAAGGCGACGAGGCCGGCGGAACCGCAGACGACCGAACAGGTGCCGACGACGATCTGACCGACAGGGTCAGCATCGAATTCTCGGACGAGGGCTTCGAAGAGCCCGAGGCCTTCGGCACCGTCGGTGCGGTCGCCCTCGATGAGTCGGGCGGACTCGCGGCGGCGACCAGTACCGGCGGGATGACCGGCAAGCCGGCCGGCCGCATCGGCGACGCGCCGATCATCGGTGCCGGTACCTGGGCCGACCCGCGCGCCGCCGTCTCCTGCACCGGCGTCGGTGAGGCCTTCATCCGGACCGTCGCGGCGCACCGTATGGCGGTCCTGTTCGAGTTGACCGGCGACGGCCTCGATGCTTGCGCCACGCGTGTCCTCGACGAGGTGCGGCCGCTCGGCGGCCGTGGTGGACTGATAGCGGTCACGGCCGACGGCCGCTGGACGCTGCCGTTCCAGACGACTCTGATGTATAGGGGCGTGTGGGCGACCGGCGAGATGAGCATGGGAATAGGTCCGGACATGCAGCACGGCTGAGGGGAAGGCGCAGGGAACAGGTCGTTTCCGGAGTCCACTCGACCAGATTGAATCCTCGTCAGCATTTTGAGGGGCCGAGCACGGTAGAGTGGTGAGGGGAGTGCGATGAGCGACGATGCACGCATCGAAGTCGACTCCTTCGGCGAGCTGGAAGTGCCGGCCGACCGCTACTGGGGAGCCCAGACCGCACGTTCCCTGATCAACTTCGACATAGGTGATGACAGGATGCCGAGAGAAATGATCCGCGCCTTCGGCATCCTGAAGCGAGCCGCCGCTCAGACCAATCGGGATCTCGGCACAATTCATGCCGATATCTCGGAACTCATCATCGCTGCGGCCGAGGAAGTCATCTCGGGCGACCTCGACGACCACTTTCCGCTGCGCATCTGGCAGACCGGTTCCGGCACCCAGACCAACATGAACTGCAACGAGGTGATATCCAACCGAGCCATCGAGATGGCCGGCGGCGAACTCGGTTCCAGGGAGCCGGTGCATCCTAACGACCACGTCAACAAGGCGCAGTCGAGCAACGACACCTTCCCGACAGCGATGCACATCTCCGCCGCCGAGAGCATCAGCCATGGACTGCTGCCGGCCATCCGCCACCTGCGCGACGGACTTTCCGCCAAGTCGGCCGAGTTCGAGGACATCGTCAAGATCGGCCGTACCCACCTGATGGATGCGGTGCCGCTGACGCTCGGCCAGGAGTTCGGCGGCTATGTCGCGATGCTTGACGCCGACCTGCGTCGCATCGAGTTCTCGCTCGGTGACCTGTTCTCACTGGCGCTCGGTGGCACCGCGGTGGGCACCGGACTGAACGCTCATCCGGACTTCGCCGAGAAGGTCGCCGGCCACATCGCTGAAGCGACCGGTCTGCCGTTCGTCACGGCGCCGGACAAGTTCTCGCAACTCGCGGCGCACGACGCGGTGGTCGCCACCAGCGGCGCCCTGAACACCCTCGCGACGAACCTGATGAAGATCGCCAATGACATCCGCTGGCTCGGCTCAGGTCCGCGCTGCGGTTTCGGCGAGCTGTCGCTGCCGGCCAACGAACCCGGATCCTCGATCATGCCGGGAAAGGTGAATCCGACCCAGGCGGAGGCGATGACGATGGTCTGTTGTCAGGTGATGGGCAACCACACAGCGATCACCGTGGGCGGCAGTCAGGGCAACTTCGAGTTGAATGTCTTCAAGCCGATGATGATCCACAACCTGCTCCATTCCATCCGACTGCTCCATGACACCTGCCACGCCTTCACAGATCGCTGCGTCGCGGGACTGGTTGCGAATCAGGCGACCATCCAGGTGCATCTGGAGAACTCGTTGATGCTGGTCACGGCGCTGAACGACCATATCGGCTACGATGCGGCGGCGAAGATCGCGAAGAACGCGCACGAGAAGGGGATGACTCTGCGCGCTTCGGCGCTCGAACTCGGTCTGCTGACCGACGAACAGTTCGATGAGTGGGTCAGACCCGAGGACATGACCGGTCCCGGGGGATGATTCTCGTCTCACAGAGTGCGCGCCGCATCGCGGCTTCGGCGCGAAACGAACGGCTCGGAAACCGGAGCCAGACGGCGCTAGCGCACCGGAACGATTCTTAGCGAGAAGGCAGCGGACTCCGCGCATTCTCTTCGAGAGAAGTTGGGAGCGAACAGGGGGGTTCTGCTGTGGGGGCGTCCCCCCCCTATCCGACTCCGCAGGGGTTGCGACCTCATCCTCCGAGGAGGTTTCAGTCACACGGTTTCCGCTCTCCCCGAGGGGTTCACTTCCACCGTCCGGTAAGGGATTCGGGCACGAGTGCCCTGGTCCCGTGCGATTGTCGCCCGAAGGCGTCTCTCGCTTCCCGGAAGGGTCCGGGCCCGTCGGGTTCCACCGCGAACGGCTTCCCCTTTCGGCCGAACTCGAGTGCCGAAGCCCCTTCGTTCGTTTCGACTTCCAGCCGAAGCCTTCAGTCGATGCCCGGTGGTCTCTGCTGCACCGGAGTGCTGCTTCGACCTTTCTGACTTCACTTCCACCGAGGTGGTCGTTCCGTCAGCGGCTTCGCCTTCCACCGAAGTGGTCGGTTCCACCGTTGGGCTTCCTCTTCGCCGAAGCGATGATTCCACCCGTGGTGTATCTTCCGCCGAAGCTTCAGATCCACCGGTCGGTCGCCCGGTCGCCCGAGCGGCCGGTCGCCGCCCTTTCGGAGCGGTTTCCGGACCGGAGTCCCGCAGCGACCCAAAGGCCGCCACACCACTCCACCGGAGCGGCAAAGTCACCAAAGGGGAGAGTGGCTCATTAACCTTTCGATTAACCACCCCGTTTCGAGTGGAAGCAACCCCCATATCACCCCTTTTTCCACTCCACAGCCCGCCTTGGGGGAGTATCGGCAGGGAAATTAACAATTGTATTATCACGAACAATCAGGAACGATGTTCTCGCAGCGATCTCAGCCTCTCCCGCATCGCTCGTCGCCGCTCGTCATCGTCCTCGGCCCTCGGTCCGGAATCGCCCTCATCCATCGATGCAAGGCCACCCCTCTCGTCGGCTGATTCCGCCTCTGTGCCGGCACCATTCTCAGTGCTGGAGCCTTCGCCGTCGGCCGTCAGCCGCCGGACCAGCAGTCCGCGTTCGAGCAGGTGGATGCGTCCGTCGTCGAGTCCGACCGCGAGATGACCTCCGTCCGCCGCGAGGGCTCGGATGCGGGCCGATTCGGTGAACCACGTCTGCTGCTCGCCTCTCGCGTGGCCGAATGATGCCAGCGTCGCCTCGCTGCCGGTCCAGGCGGTCGCCCACACGGCTCGATCCCGGGGGTCATTCGAGCAAGGCCCCTCGGTCATCGGGTCCTCTCCGCCGGGCAGCTCGGCCGTCCAGAGTACCGACCCTTTCACCGAGAGATGTGACAGCACGCCCTCCTCATCGATCACAGCGACGCCCGATTCGGTGCAGATCAGCCCGTCTATCGCGGCGGTTCTGGCCTCGAACGGGCGCGTCACCTCGACCGCCTCTTCGAAAGTAGCAGGTATCGCCGTCAAGCCACCGTCAGCGTGACCGAACACGGTGTGTTCACGACCGGCCACGCCGCAGGTGACCGGAGATTCCCCGAGGTCGAAGCGCACCGCGGAGAGGCGATCGAGGTCTTCTGCGACATCTCCGTCGGCACCCCCAGCCTCGGCCTTGCCACCCTCACCATCGGTTTCTGTGCAGGCACACAGAATGAGTCCACCGCTGCGCGGCCGGCCGAGGCCGAGCAATGCGTCTTCACCCCTCACCTCGAGGTGCCACGGCCGTTCGTCGAACACCGCGCGGCCGCTGACCTCGCCGGTCGGGCTGACCAGCGTGCACGCCGATTCGATGAAATCGTTCAATTCGATGTCATAGACGGCGCTGGTCACCCAGACCGAGCCGTCTTCAGCTATCTCGACCGAGTCGGCCGAACCGTCGAGACCGAGCGACCAGAATATCTCGCCATCTTCC
>Ga0310122_10000690_pt1 | contig 21255 bp, 20 predicted proteins | sample CB6_Bottom_1051__FD_203503 | JGI IMG/M metagenome (GOLD analysis project Ga0310122, IMG submission 203503) | Marine microbial communities from Western Arctic Ocean, Canada - CB6_Bottom_1051 | ecosystem: Environmental > Aquatic > Marine > Oceanic | place: Canada: Western Arctic Ocean | collected...
GGGCCCGATAGGCCAAACGTAACTCAAAATGAGTGCCTCACCGGTGAGGCGTTGGGCGAGAACCCATGAGTGGGTTATTGGGCAACATTGGGTACCACGACTTTTTTATCAACAGAGGGAGGAAATAGTGAGTAGAAAATTTACGAAAACCCTTGGTGCCATGGTGGCAGGCACCATGCTCGCATTTGGCGCGAGTACAGGACAAGCTGGAACAACCACTGCGGCCCTTGGTGACGTTGACGATCCGATCATAATTCCAGTACATAACTGGTCGAGCCAGATCGCCATGTCCCACGCGGTCGGTCAGCTGTTGGAGAAGATTGGTTACACGGTGGAATACACCACCACCGACAGCCAGGCTGTGTATGAAGCCTTGCGGGTGGGCGACGTAACCCTTGAGCTCGAAGTCTGGGAAGGCTCTTTCGCGACGGCTTTTAACGCAGCACTCGACAAGGGTGGAATTCTGGACGCCGGTACCCACGACGCGGTAACCCGTGAAGAGTGGTGGCTGCCTGATTTCACGATTGCGAAGTGTCCCGGTCTTCCGGATTGGGAAGCACTCAATGCCTGCGCCGAAATGTTTGCAAGACCCGACTCGGGTGGCAAGGGTGTCTACGTCGACGGCCCGGTGGAATGGCTGCATGATTTAGACCGCATCGAAGCACTCGGCATGAACTTCATCCAGATCCACGCAGGTGGTGCGGCAGCGCTTTGGGCCGAACTTGAATCGGCTGCGGCAAACGATGAAGCGGTGGTGGTCTTTAACTGGTCACCCAACTTCACCGACGCCCTCTATGGCGGTGCCTTCGTTGAGTTCCCGGCATTTCATGACAGGTGCAAGACCGACGCAAGTTGGGGCATCAACCCCGATATGACCAGTGACTGCGGCAGCCCGGCGGGCGGATATCTGAAGAAGGCCGCTTGGGATGGCATGCCAAGAAAATGGCCGGCAGCCTACAAAGCATTGACCCGTATCAACTTCACCACCAACATGGTCGGCACAATGGCTATGTTCGTGGACGTGGATGAAATGGAGCATGCCGATGCGGCCGCGCGTTGGATTGAAGAAAACGAAGAGGTCTGGAGCGCCTGGCTCTATGCCTCGCAGTAAGTAAAAGGCAAAAATCAGACTAAATACCAATTAATTCGTACACCGTTCGATACCACCACCAGATTCGCTCTGGTGGTGGTTTTTTTTGTAATCTTGGCGGGTAAAAGATATTCTCTGGGGATCTCCTCTAAAGGCCCATGAACAGCCCGTAAACTGCGAGACACCATGAACACAACTTCCCTCCAACCGGTGATCCGCTGCCAGACGCTCTACAAGATCTTCGGCATCACATCCGACCAGCTGCAAAAAGACAGCCAAGGCTTAATTGACCCGTCTTATCGCGACAGGCAAGGGGTGGTGACTGCGGTTGATAACGTCTCGCTTGATGTCAGCGACGGAGAGCTTCTGGTCGTCATGGGATTGTCGGGTTCTGGCAAATCGACCCTGGTCCGTTGTCTCTCCCGACTGATTGAACCGACCTCTGGCTCAATCGAGATCGAAGGCAACGACGTTCTCGCGATGAGCGAGAAAGAGTTGATTGAACTTCGCCGCAACAAGATGGGTATGGTATTTCAAAATTTTGCACTGCTGCCGCACAAGACGGTGCTCGAGAACATTGCCTTCCCGCTCCAGATGAGAGGCATGAAACGGGCCGAGTTTGTCGAGCGCGCCATGAAAATGATCGCGCTGGTTGGGCTGGATGAAAAGGAAAATAGCTTCCCGCGTGAACTCTCGGGTGGGCAGCAACAGCGGGTGGGCATCGCACGCTCGCTTGCAGTGGAACCCGACATCTGGTTCCTCGATGAACCGTTCTCAGCGCTTGATCCGCTGATTCGAAAAGAAATGCAGGATGAATTCCTGCGTCTGCAGTCGATGTTGAAAAAAACCATCGTGTTCATCACCCACGACTTCGATGAAGCGCTGAAATTGGCTGATCGAATCGCGATCATGTACCACGGCAACATCGAACAAATTGGACGTCCAGAAGACATCGTCCTCAATCCGGCCACTGAGTACGTGGCGAAATTCACCAGTGATGTCCCGCGTGAGAAAGTGCTGACAGCCGGCTCGGTCATGGACGAAAGAAAAGAACAAGAGGCGCTTGCCTCCAAGTCTGTTCGGATCGATGACCTGGTCGAGACCATTGCCGAATACGTGCTCGGCCAGAGTATTCCGGTGCCAGTGGTAGATGCACAGGATCAGATCGTTGGCGTGCTGCACCAGGCGCGAATGCTAGAGATCCTGTTCCATGAGAGGGCCGGGCCATCCGGCTCTTGAGGCAACAACCACCCCCTTCAAAGAAATTTCGTTGTCGCGCATGAAAGATCTTCTCCTCAAAGGGCTGCCGCCGGAACAACGGGCCAAAGGTGCGCTCGTTCTTCTTGCCATCGTTGGCGTACTGATCCTGGCCAAGCCCTTCAACCTCATCCCCGACTTCCTCGACGAACTGCCGCAGCACACCTACCAAAGCTCTATTAATAAAGAAATACAGGAAATCAAACGTACAGAACTTGTCCCAATCGGGGCAGCCCTCGAGTGGACCTTTTACTATTTGCGTGACGATCTCCATGTGTCGGTGGTCACCCGTTTTTTCTCCACCTCTTTAAAGGCGTTGGTTGATGTCGTTCACAATATTCTCTCGGGAGGCAGAAAGGGATTTGGGCTTGATGCCCCGCCCTGGTCTGCCTTACTCGTCATCGCGCTGACGCTCGGATATGCGCTCAAAGGTTGGCGCCTGTCACTGCTAGGGGGCGGAACGGTCTGCTACTTCGCGATCTTTGGACTGTGGACGTACGCGATGACGACACTGGCCTATCTGGCGGTGGCGGTTCCGATTTCGATCATCATCGGACTTTTTCTCGGTATCTGGTGTTACAAGAAAAAATCGGTGGAGGTTTCGATACTGCCCATTTTGAGCGTGGCCCAGACCATGCCGCACTTCGCCTACTTGATCGCGGTGGTGGTGTTCTTTGGGATCGGCCACCAGACCGGCGTGATTGCGACGATCATATTTGCGGTCCCGCCTATGGTCCGGCTCACGCTGCTCGGCCTGCAAACAATCTCTCCCGAAATCGTAGAAGCAGGAAAAATGGCCGGGTGCACCAGCCGGCAATTGCTGTTTCGGGTTCAACTGCCAAGCGCGCGCAACGAAATCATGATAGGCATCAACCAGGTGATCATGCAGTGCCTGGCCATGGTCGTGATCGCAGCATTCATCGGAGCGGACGGCCTCGGCTTCCGGCTGCTGCACAAACTGATCGCGCTGAAACTTGGCGAGTGTGTCGAGATTGGGTTCGCAATCGTACTGCTCGCCCTTGTCCTCGATGGGCTGTCCAAAGCATGGGCCGAAAAAAAACGGGACTACAGGGCCAACCTGCCGTTCTACCGACGCTACAAGTACTCGATCCTCTTGGTCGTGCTGGTAGCAATCGCATACATCCTGGCCAGTTATTTTCCGATCCTTAACAAGATCCCTCGGGACCTTGACATCACCTATGCCAAGAGCTGGGACGGATTCATCGACTGGACGGTGGTCAACTGGCAAACCAGAGATTTTCGATACATCATGCTGGTCCATATTCTCACGCCGCTGCGAGATGCTCTCCTTTTCATGCCGTTTATCGCCATCATGGTGCTGGTGGCCGGCGTGGGTCTTTTGCTCGGCGGCTATTATTCGGCGCTGCTGACCCTCGGTTTCCTGCTCTTTATCGCGCTGGCCGGCTGGTGGGACCGAGCCATGATCACGTTGTACATGGTGTTGTTTTCGACCTTCATCTGCATTGTCGTTGGAATCCCGCTTGGCCTTTGGAGCGCCATGCGGGAAAAAAGAGCGCGCACCGCACTCTTTTGGTGTGACACCTTCCAGACCTTTCCCTCGTTTATTTACATCATTCCGGCCATCATGCTGTTCCGGGTGAATGACTTCACCGCCATCATGGCAGTGGTCGCCTATGCCATGGTCCCGGCCGTTCGCTACACGGTCGAGGGCCTGAAAAACATTCCCCCGGAACTGCATGAAGCGGTCACCATGGCAGGGTGCAACAAAAGGCAACGACTTTTGCAGCTTCAACTGCCCGTGGCCCTGCCGCATATCATGCTCGGCGTCAACCAGACCGTCATGTTTGCCTTTTCGATGGTGATCATCGCAGCATTCGTCGGCACCATTGACCTCGGCCAATCTATCTTCAAGGCCTTGTCCGAAACGGCTCTCGGCAAGGGCGTCACATTGGGACTTTGCGTTTCTTTCATGGCGCTCACCGTCGATCATCTGGTTGTCCGATGGGCGAGAGAACGCCGTCGACTGCTGGGACTCGACTAACGACATGGAACAGTTCGGAGCCTATTGGCCACTGATCGTGCTGTTTTTATCAGTCCTTGTTCTCATGTTTGTAACGGCAAGTAACCGGGCCGAGCAGATTCTGCAACTAAATGACTTCAGGCAGGCGGTCATCCGCGTTTCAAAAAAAACGCCGCGGGAACATCTGCAACTCTTGAGTATTAAGAGAATCATTCTTGTCGTCCTGCTCCTTCATCTCGGTACTTTCTTTGCCCTCTATCAGGTTCTGCAGGTCCGAATTGAAACCCTCTTGATCGAGAAAGAAATCGAAAAGGCCAAGGTGGGAAGCTTGATCATTCCCTATACCGCGTTCTTTCGATCCGAGTACGTTTCCAGGACCGGGTTCAAGTATTCAAAAAGGAGAACCCGAGCCGATGTTCAAGTCAAGGGTAGCCTGTGGTCTGGCTTCGAGGTCAGCATGACTGAAATTGACCTGGCCAAAGTCAGCAAGGTCGTTGGGAAAAAATTTGTGTTCTCGTTCATGACCGACACCAAGAAACTGACCCCTGAAATTCACCGGCACATGAAACGTGAGATGGCGAGCAAGCAGATCGATGCGTATGAACTCGAAAAGTACGACAATCGAGGACCCTATATCGTGGTCGTACTGAGTGAGAAAAACCGGGCCAAAGATCACGCGCAGGTCGCAACCACGATTGCAAAGCGACTGCATACAGAATTGACTATCGCCAAGAAACTGCAGGTTAATTACGTGGTCGTGAAAGTTGTGGACCCGGCACTCTACCTCGACAAAAAAAGAATCAAGGTGATTGCGAGGGGCACAGCCGGCGTCTATCAGGATATTTAACCGCGGCAATGGTGTACCCAAACCGATAAGATCTTCTAAGACCTGATGCGCGGGTTTCGCGCGAAGACCCCTTCACTGTTTATAGCAGGCGGCCCCGTTCACTATACGCGGACCAAACCATTAGAAAAACAAACATTTTTCAATTGTATGATAAGTAATATATTATCCTACCAAACCTACGGCGTCCTCGATAGCAGGAACCCACTTTGCATATCACGATCCGACAACTCCAGGTATTCGAATCGGTTGCCCGGCACTTAAGTTATACGCGGGCAGCCGAGGAACTGCATTTAACCCAGCCGGCGGTCTCCATGCAGGTAAAACAGTTAGAAGAATCAATCGGTCTGCCGCTGTTCGAGCAGATCGGCAAAAAGATTTATCGAACCGAAGCTGGTGAAATCATGCTGGGTCATGCGCTGACCATCCACGAGCATCTCACCATCGCCAAGCGGGAGATGGACGAGCTCAAAGGCGTTGATTCGGGGCGCCTCTCAATCGGGGTTGTATCAACCGTAAACTATTTTGCCGCCAGATTGCTCGCGGCCTTCTCCCGCCAGCATCCCAAAGTAGAAATTCGGCTCGACGTCACCAATCGAGAATCCTTGTTACAGAAACTGGAAATAAACGAACCCGACCTCGTTCTGATGGGTCAACCGCCAAACGGTCTTGATGTGGATGCCGCCGACTTCATGGACAACCCGCTGCTGCTTGTTGCAGCGCCGGATCACAGACTAGCGAAATCGAAACGACTTGCACTCGACTCGCTGGTAGACGAGACCTTTGTCGTTCGCGAACCAGGCTCCGGCACACGACTGGCGATGGAGCGTTTTTTCTCAGACTACGATTTCAAACCGCAATCTACGGTCGAGATGACCGGCAACGAAGTGATAAAACAGGCGATCGAAGTGGGTTTGGGCCTGTCGGTGCTCTCCGCCCACACAGTGGAATTGGAATTGTCCGCAGGCCGCCTGATTCGCCTTGATGTTGTGGGCACGCCGATTATTCGCCGTTGGTACGTTGCGCACCGCAGCGGAAAACGTCTCACCCCGACAGCGCAATCCTTCAAGCAGTTTGTGCTGGATGAAGGAAAGCGACAATCTGCAGGCTGAGCCTCGTGTATTGATCTGTAGGTCTGGCATCCGTTTGGGTCCCAACCGCAGCGTGGTGCCAACCTACAGATGGTCAGTCATCTGCTCTTGGTACTGGACTTTAAGTCGACGGGCCGCAACGACCGTATTTCGCATCAATACCGCTACGGTCACGGGCCCAACGCCCCCCGGTACTGGGGTAATCCACCCGGCAACGGTCCGGCACGGATCGTAATCGCAGTCGCCGATCACTTGTAACGCCCCATCGGCACCCTCGACCTGATTGATGCCAATATCGATCACGGCTGCGCCGGGACGAATCATGTCGCCTTTCAGCAATCCCGGCCTGCCGACAGCAATCAGAACCGCATCTGCAACGCGAGAATGCAGTGCGACCTCACGCGTGAGATGATGACAAACAGTTACGGTCGCCCCTTCCGCCATCAAAAGGAATGCGATTGGCTTGCCGACGATTTCAGAATGGCCGATCATAGTCACTTCCAATCCTTCGAGAGAAAGGCCCGTACTTTTCAATAGCTCCACTGCAGCGATCGCCGTACACGGTCCAAGTTCCAACTCCCGGTAGAAGATATTGCCAATAGAAGCCGGGTGCATACCCTCAACATCTTTGAGCGGGTGGATCGTCGTCTGCAGCGACTTGATAGGTAAGTTTTCGGGAATCGGTCGTTGCAAGATGATTCCGGTCACCCGCGGGTCGACGTTCAGATTCAGGATCGTTGCGTGAACTTCGGCTTCCGAAATATTAACCGGGAAATGCTTCTCGACAAATTGAATTCCAACCTTGGCGGCGTTTCGCTTCTGGTTGCGAAACTACAAGTCGACCGCGGACTGTCGCCAATTCGAATGGACACCAGCTGCGGAATCCACCCGTCCTGCCGCAATCGATCCACATCGGATGACACCCCTTCGAGCATGGCCGCGGCTACCGCACGCCCGTCGATTACCTGGTTCGGCATTTGATGCAGGCTCCGCCGGGTAGAACTACCACGGCTCTGCCCGGCATCATTCCCTAGACGATCTCGGCCCCGAATTGCGCGGCCGTATCCGTGAGCACCTCCCACAGCGACAGGGCAAACCCGCGGGGAACGAAAAGTTCGAATCCATCGCTCGAGTGCCAAATCGTAATGCCCACATGATGTAACGCCGTCGACATAACACTGTCGAGCGGGCAACTATTGGGCCGCAAATCAAGCGACACCAATCGATTCAGACAAGCCTGTGCTGCCCGACCCCGAACCCGGAGGTGGGTTCTCGAGTGCGACAAGTCGAGGGTGGTGCCTTCTTCGGCCGCAAGTGCGGGTAACAATTCGCCGCCATAACGCCACCATTTGAGCGGTTCGACTCGAAGCAGCACGCCGTGGGAACCCACCGCTGCCCGACCCGGCCCTGGTGCTTTATCGACCGAGCAGGCCTGGGCCACCTTGATGCTTACGGGAATCAGGGTATCGGGCCAAACCGACAGTTGGTGCAACACCAGCCCTGATACTTCCGACAGAATCACGCCGGCCTCTCCTTCTTTGCCGAAATGGCCTTTCTGGTAGTGCCCAGAAAGCGCGGACACGCGCTCAGCCACGCAATCGTTCTCCTTCGGGATCCACCATGTGTGGAGAGACAATCTCTACCTCGACATTGCCCTCGCGAACAGGATCCGCTGACATCACCCGTTTACCTTCCCAGGCACTCTGTCCACCGGCGATGAAACCGATGCCAATCCAGTGCCCCAGTTCCGGCGAGTGTGTGACCGCTGTAATCCAACCATCGCCATGACCACTCACCTGACTTTTTGCACACAGGATCGATCCTGCATTAAAGGTGAGACTTCGATCCCTCGGGAAAATGCCGACCAGCTGTGGCCGATCATCGCGCATCAACTCAGGGCGCCTGCGCAGCGCATCGCCAATAAAAACCTTTTTAGAGGAACCCATCCGGCCCAGCCCTGCATCTTCAAGAGTCACTCTGCCATCGAGCTCTGCGCCTGTTACGTGCCCTTTTTCGATTCGCATCGCAGCGAGGGCTTCGAGACCATAGAGACAACCGTCCATCGCCTCCGCGCTTGCCCAGAGTCGATCCATCGCCGGCGGGCCAAAATCTGATGGTACGTAGACTTCGTAGGCCAGTTCACCGGAGAAACTGATGCGCGCAATGCGACACGGAATGTCTCCCCCGAGGATCGTCTCGATGACCCCCATAAATGGAAACGCATCGTTAGACACTTCGGAAGGATTTTTTACATTGGCTTCCAAAACTGTACGGGACTTGGGACCCGCAACTGAGATTCCGGTCCACTGTTCCGAAACAGATGTCACATGGACTTTCAGATCGGACCAGCGGGTCTGCAGTAACTCCTCCAACCAGACCATGACCTTGGCCGCATGCGCTGTCGTCGTGGTCATGAAATAGTCGGTTTCACTGAGACGCCAAGTGGTGCCGTCATCCATAACCAGTCCGTCATCCCTCAGCATGATTCCATACCGCGCTTTGCCGATGAGAAGCTTGGCGAATGGATTGGTATAGACCCGATTAAGAAATTCAGTGGCACCGGGCCCCTGCACCGAGATCTTGCCGAGCGAAGTCACATCACAAAGGCCAACGGTTGTACGGGTCGTCGCAGCTTCCCTGACGTACGCATCCGCAAGGGTTTCATCACCCTGCGGGTAATACCAGGGACGCTGATAGAGACCTACCTCCATCATTCTGGCGCCATGCTGAAGGTTCCAGTCATGCAGTGACGTACGTCGCAACGGACGAAAGTGCGCTCCTACGCTTCTGCCACTTAGAGCTCCAATGCTGATGGGCGTATAGGGCGGCCGGAAGGTGGTTGTACCGACTTCTGGAATGTCTTTGCCAAGCGCCTCGGCCATCAAAGCAAGGCCAATGACATTTCCCATCTTGCCGCCATCGTTGGCCATGCCTAGGGTCGTGTAGCGCTTCAGATGCTCGACCGAAACATAGCCTTCCCGGTGAGCCAGGCGAATATCATCTGTGCTGACATCATGTTGCAGATCAACAAAACTTTTGAGCTTACGGTTGGGCACGCGCACTTCATAGAGCGGACGGATCGGCGCCAACCATCCACCAGGCTCCGGCACGCTTGGGTCTGCGGCAGCCCGATCCAGTGCTCGGGCAGCCCGCAAGCCTGCAACCTCACCTGAGACCACACAATCTTCCGTGCGCCAGACACCGGCCGCAGACCCGGCGACGGTAACAGGCTCCGTGGTGTCGTCAGGCAGAAAACATGCATTCTCCGCATTCCACTTTGGCTTGACCCCCCGGTGGGACAACAAATTCACCACGGGAGACCAGCCCCCCGACACTAAAACCAGGTCGCAGTTCTCGGTACCGGCCTCGCGCCAGCCTGAGCCGTAGGCCTCTGCCAACGTCAGCGCATGAACCCCTTTTCCGCCCCGCGCTTTCAGAGGTGCTACTCCGGTTCGGAATTCAACACCTCGCTGTTCGAGTGCTGCGGTTAATGTTCCAGGTACCGAGGACCGCGCATCCAGCAGCGTTACGGCCGCTCCTGCACCAGCGAGTTCTACCGTCATCTCATAAGCGGAATCGTTGTTCGTTGCGACGATAATTTTCTCGCCGGCCAGGATTCCAAACCGATTTAGGTAGATTCGACCCGCCGCCGCAGTCATCACTCCCGGGCGGTCGTTATTTCCAAATGCGATGTGGCGCTCGATGGCGCCGGTCGCGAGCACGATATAGCGACTCCGCAATGTCCAAAAGCGCTGCCGAGGCAGGTACGCGGGCGGATTCGAAAGATGATCCGTTACTCGCTCGAGCAGACCTACGACCGCATTGTCGTATAGACCAAACGCCGTAGTACGGGTCATGATTCGAACACCGTGAGCTTTCAGCGCTTGGATGTTTGGCGTCAGATCTTCATCAGGTACCGCTGTCGAAAGACTGCTCCCGCCCAGCAGACTGTCCTGCTCGACCAGCAGAACATCCAGACCGGCTTGGGCTGCTGTACTGGCTGCAGCCAACCCAGCGGGGCCACTGCCGACCACCAGTACGTCACAATAGGCATGAGCATGCTCATAGTGATCCGGATCCGGCGCACGGGAGGCTTCCCCCATACCAGCAGCCCGGCGGATCAACTTTTCATAGCGCATCCACATCCCCGTTCCGCTCCCCCACTCGAACGGCGGTAAGCCCATGAACGTCTTATAGTAGAAGCCCGCCACGAAAAAACGACTCAGCAAGTTGCTGGCAGAACCCAGATCAAACCGCACGCTGGGCCACGCATTCTGGCCTTGTGCCACCAACCCGTCATAGAGTTCCTGAGTAGTGGCTCGGACGTTAGGATCGCGTCGGTCACCCGCACCCATCGTGACCAGGGCGCCCGATTCCTCGACCCCGGCAGACATGATGCCGCGCGGGCGATGGTATTTGAAACTCCGGCCCAGTACTTGCGCGCCGTTCGCCATCAGGGCAGAGGCAAGCGTATCGCCGACATAGCCCGTTAATTCCTTGCCATCCCAGGAAAATCCTAAGGCACGGGAACGGTCGATCCGCCCTCCATCAGGCAACCGGCGACCGGTCACGGATCATCTCTCTGTCGTGAAAGCTCCCGCACCTTCTCCTCGCCTTCTAACGCCTGCTCAATTCCCCTGTGTGCGGGGCGCACAGAATGAATTTCGTGGGTGGTGGTATCCCGCTCGACGACGATCCACATTCGACAGCCATGCAAATGCTGCCAAGTCTCGAATTGCACTCCATCGATGTTTTCTCGCTGGAATACCGCCTCGAGCCAGGCTTCGGCCGGAGCATCCAGTGCCGGGTACTCGACCGATGCGTCACTGCCGTAAACGAACTCGCTGTGGTCGCGCACACCGCAAAAAGGACAGGGAATTCGAATCATTGTGCCAATATCATCCGTGCAATTTCGGATCCGGGCCGGCACCCCGCTCATCGATATTGCAGCCCCGCGCAAAACGCTGCAGATCGTAATTGACAATCACTGGATCGGGTCGATCATTAGCAATCAGGTCCGCAAAAAACCAGCCGGAGGCTGGGCTGGCTTTAAAACCGCCATAGTTCCAACCCGCGTTCAGAAAGAGGTTGTCGAGCGGGGTCTTGCAGATAAACGCAGAGCCATCCATAGACATGTCCATGACACCTGCCCAGTGCCGAAGCAACCGGACACGACCCAGGCACGGCAATATGGACGTTGCACACTCAGCAACATCCTGCACGATCGGCAGGTTGCCTCGCTGGGCATAGGACTTGTACCAGTCGATATCCCCGCCAAAAATCATACCGCCCTTGTCCGACTGAGAGATATAAAAGTGTGCGCCGCCAACACCAAAAACCACCACCTGGTCGAGCAGAGGCTTTAATGGTTCAGTGATAAATGCCTGCAGCTTGTGGGACTCGATGGGCAGTCTTCCGAGTTCGGCTATACGCCAAAGACGTGAGGTGTTGCCCGCGACCGCAAACCCCACCTTCTTACACCGGATCAAGCCGCGGGACGTCTGCAGTCCGGTCAGCTGACTCCGAGAACGTTCAACGCCAGTGACTTCACAGTTCTGGATGATGTCCACGCCGTACTGGTCAGCGCCACGGGCGTACCCCCAAGCCACTGCGTCATGGCGAGCTGTTCCGGCCCGGGGTTGTACCGCTGCGCCAAAGATCGGAAAGCGCGCATCGGGTCCGTAGTTGAGGTGCGGCACGTTTCGCTTTAACGTGTCGAGGTCCCAAAGCTCACCATCGGAACCCGTCAGCCGCATCGTGTTGTAGCGACGTGCCGCGGCATCTCGCGCTGACGGGCTGTGAAACAACGAGATATGGGCGCGCTGGCTGAACATGACATTGAAGTTCAGTTCGTGGCTTAAGTTTTCCCAAAGCTTGAGCGAGTGTTCATAAAACTGCCGGTTACCCGGCATCATGTAATTTGAACGAATAATCGTGGTATTCCGACCCGCATTGCCACTGCCCAACCAGCCTTTCTCAAGAACCGCGACATTATTTACGCCATGATTTTTGGCCAGGTAATATGCGGTTGCCAGACCGTGGAGTCCCGCACCGACAATGACGACGTCATAATCGGTCTTTGGCTCCGGATCACGCCAGACGCGATCCCACCCCTTCTGCCCGATCAAGCCGTTCCAGAAGACACTCCAGGCGGAATACCGGCTCATCTTAGGGTTGCCTTGGCTTCATCGACGCTACAGTCATAGGTCATTCGATCTAGGTTTAGCATGAAGAGTACTGCGTGGCCTTCAGACCAACGGCTTAACTCTGCACTATCTAGAAAAAAGAGCGGACCCCACCGGATGGAACCGTACTTTGGTCTCCTCCCTTAACCCCGCGCTATCGGTTGGACAAAAGATGAGCCTGCCCTGATTTTCGCACCCACACAGCAAACTTCTGCAGGCACAAACGACCGATGGTTGTGCAACGATCCCAGCCGTTGACAGCCTAGAACTTGGCGTAAGCTTTGCGCAGGTCCGCCAGTGGGTGCCTGTCCGACATCTGGAACTTGATCAGCAATTCCCGCGCGATCATATCTCGGTCCTGCTGGTTGTCTGGCAGATCGATATCCTCTGGAACCGTAACCCAACCATTGATATTCCGGTCGAACACCGCGGGTCGATTTTCCTCGTAACCCATATGCACATCCTCGAGCCAATTCAGATCCTGCCAACCCATTTTTTCAATATAGCTCTTCAAAAACGGAGTCAACCGATCATGATCCGGAACCAGATTGACGTCATAGCGGTAACCGATGTGCTGCCCGATCGACTGCTCCCGCTCAGAATCCAGACCGTCACCCTTTACAAAGTGATCAACGTCTTTGTCGTATCCCATATGCTATTCCTCAAAAACGGGTCATGTCGGGCCGCCCGACTGTATATTGTGTTCCCGCGAGCGGGACCTGTGCCATAGCCGATGCTTCTGCCGTCAAGGCTGCGAGGTCCTCGGGTTCCAGTGAATGGATATTCGTCTTGCCGCAAGCCCGCGCCATCATCTGGCACTCGATAGTCAACGTGTGCAGGAAGTTATACACACGCTCGGCGGCATCATCGGGATTTAAACGCTTGCGAAGTTCGGGGTCCTGCGTCGTAATACCCACCGGACAACGCCCTGTGTGGCAGTGATAACAGTAACCGGCCTGTACACCGATTTCTTTCTCAAAATCGGCTTCCGGGATATCCTTGTTGCAGTTCAGAGCCATCATCGCTGCATTCCCGATGGCCACTGCATCGGCCCCTAAAGCCAACGCCTTGGCGACATCACTGCCGTTCCGAATACCGCCCGCGTACACCAGCGAAATCTCGCCTGATTTCCCCACATCGTCGAGTGCCCGCCGCGCCTGTCGAATGGCCGCGATTCCGGGGATGCCGGTGTCTTCAGTCGCCAGATGGGGGCCCGCGCCGGTAGAACCTTCCATGCCATCCATATAGATCGAATCGGGTCCCGTCTTTGCGGCCATCCGCACATCATCGTATACGCGCGCAGCACCCAGTTTTAACTGGATCGGAATTTCCCAGTTGGTCGCTTCACGGATTTCCTCGATCTTGAGGGCGAGATCATCCGGGCCCAGCCAATCGGGGTGTCGCGCCGGAGAGCGCTGGTCGATCCCAGCGGGCAGGGATCTCATTTCCGCAACCTGGTCAGTCACCTTCTGCCCCATCAGATGGCCGCCGAGTCCAACCTTGCAGCCTTGCCCAATGAAGAACTCACATGCGTCGGCGAGACGCAGGTGGTTCGGGTTGAATCCATAGCGCGACTGGATGTTCTGGTACAACCATTTAGTCGAATAACGTCTTTCGTCCGGGATCATTCCGCCTTCACCGGAACAGGTCGCCGTACCTGCCATGGTGGCGCCGCGCGCGAGGGCAGTCTTGGCTTCGTACGAAAGTGCCCCAAAACTCATGCCCGTGATGTAGATGGGGATATCCAGTTCTAACGGCCTTTTCGCCTTCGGCCCAATGACCGTCTTGGTTAGGCATTTCTCCCGGTAACCTTCGATGACGAACCGGGTCAACGTGCCAGGGAGAAATGTAAGGTCATCCCAGCTGGGGATTTTCTTGAACAAGGAGAAGCCCCGCATCCGGTACCGGCCCAATTCGGCCTTGATGTGAATATCGTCAATGACCTCTGGTGGGAATATGAAACTCTTCCCGAGCAGATCTTTGTTTCTTTCAGTTGTCATTTCCTAATCCTTTTGTGCTAGAGAATGAGCTTCTTTTCAGTCGGCTCGAGATTGTCATAGTTCCATAGCTGCTTACCTGAAACAATCTTTGTCATATTCTCAACACCGTTCGCAGCTTCCATTCCATAAAGATCCAACTTGCGTTTCAGCCACCCACAATCAAATTCGGTCAAATCTTCTTCCACCGCATCGACCCCAAGATCAGCGATCTTTCCACCCACGTAGATCGTACCGTCGTACATCGAATCGCCCAAACTCTTGCCAGCATCACCAAGGATCACCATCCGTCCGCGCTGCATCATAAATCCAGAAAATGCACCAGTTCGTCCACCAGCAATGATGGTGCCACCCTTCTGGTCAATTCCAGTCCGACCACCCACATCGCCTTTACAGACGAGATCTCCACCGCGAATCGCTGCACCGAATGAAGACCCGGCGTTTTTTTCAATAACCAGGGTCCCAGCCATCATATTTTCGGCGCAGGACCAGCCCACCCGACCTGTCACCACCACATTCGGCCCATCCAACAAGCCGCAGCCAAAATAACCGAGGCTCCCCTCAAATCTGAGGCTGAGGCGACTCAAGATACCGACCCCCAGAGAATGCTTAGCCCCGGGGTTCAAGATCGTAATACTGCCGTATCCTTCTTCCATTAGGGTTCGGATATGTCGGTTCACCTCGTTCGCTGAGCGGTTCTCTGCATCGAGTTCTGTGTGCTTTTCAAAATCCACTTCCGGCGCCCAGGAGTAGGTCAGGTTGTCGGATTCTTCGGGAGAGAAAAAAACCTGCTGGGTGCGCCCGGTCAACTGCTCCGTTCGCATGCCCATTTCGCTGGCCTGACGGCTGTCTAGCTTTGCCATACTCGAACCTCCCCCTCGTACGGATCGTATGTGTCTATCTCGTGGGGAAACACGCTGCGGATCGCCACTTCTTCCGAGGCGAGCGCTACAAATTCATCGCTCTCGTAGATCACCATCGGTTTCGCAGCCATTACATCTTTAGCCATTCCTAGTTTGTCCTCTGTTGCCACGACATAGGTGAATACCCCGTCCAGTTCGCCGATCGACCGCTCCATCGCCGCCTCCAAGTCATCACCTTGATCCATTCGATCCGCAATGTAGACAGCGATCAACTCAGAATCACAATCGGATACAAATCGGTGACCACGACGCTCCATCTCCCGGCGAAACCCCCAGTAATTGGTAAGCTGGCCATTGTGCACTAGCGCGATGTCATTAAATGGGTACGCCCAGTAGGGATGGGCCGAGCGAATATCAACATCGGATTCAGTTGCCATGCGAGTGTGCCCGATGGCATGGGTGCCCTCGAAACCACCCAGGTCATATTGTCCGGAAACCGTGTTCGCGTCGCCGAGATCCTTAATCAGTTCCAGTCCGTGGCCGATGGACAAGATCTCCACATCCTCCACATCCTCGATGTAATCCGCCAGCCGTTTCATATCGCCGTCAAAAGTAAACCGATAGCGGCGCGCGTATTCAGTCGCGATGTCTTTTTCCGTTACGCGCGCGCCCATTTCTTCTAAACGACGATCTACTTCGGCCTGGCGCTCTTTTACCTCGTCGTGAATCCGAAAACCTGTTCGTAGGTCTGCCTGTTCTGCAAGCTTGAAACGGATCACGTATTCATTCTCTGTCGGATTGCCGTACAGCGCGAACCCCGTCGAATCAGGTCCTCGGTGCTTGAGAGACTGCAACATCGAGGTCAACTGACCGCCGATATCGGCGCTTTTACCTTTGTGAATTAACCCTGCTATCCCACACATAGGGCCCAGTCCTCCACTAAATATCAGTTAAACAACCGTTAAGTGTTGCGAAAACCCGAGACCAAGCGAATGGTCCGCCCGATCCCATCATCCGCACTACCTTCAGTCCATTACGGTAGACAATCCAAGTAGGTATCCATGTCCCACTCGGTCGTGGTGGCCATAAACCGTTCCCACTCGTCGTTCTTGTACCAGTGGAAGACCTTGTACATCTCGTCTGGCATGGCCGATTTGATTACTTCGTCTTCGGCGAGGCGGTCAAGCGCGGCCCCCAGGGACATTGGCAACTTCTTGACCTGCTTGCCCGCTTCCATCGCCTGGTAGATGTTGCGGTTTTCCGGCTCCCCGGGATCAATGTCGTTGTCAATGCCGTCCTCGAAAGTCTTCAACAGAGCCGCGCCCATCAGATAGGGGTTCACCATTGAATCAACAGCCCGGTACTCGAAACGGCCCGGCGCGGAAACCCGCAATCCGGTGGTGCGATTCTGGTAGCCCCAGTCAGCGAAGACCGGCGCCCAGAAGCCGGTGTCCCACAACCGCCGGTAAGAGTTCACGGTCGAGCAGCCAATTGCAGTGAGCGCGCCAAGGTGCGTAACGATTCCGCCGACGCATTGCAGGCCAACCTTACCCGGAAGCTGTACGTCATCTGTGTCAGGCATGAACGTGTTCTCACCGCCGCTGCGGTAAGTAAACACATCCTCCATACCAGGCAACGTGTCGTTATGCAGTCGATTGACAGATTCTTCGCCACCGGTCCAAAGCGAGATGTTGGTGTGGCAACCAGAGGCCGACACGCCCATAAAGGGCTTGGTCATAAAACACGCGATCAGGTTGTTCTCTCGTGCGACCTGGGCGCAGATCTGTCGATACGTAGCCAAACGATCCGAATTGCGGGTGACATCGTCGAACATCCAGTTCAGTTCGAGTTGTCCCGGAGCGTCTTCATGGTCGCCCTGAATCATGTCCAGTCCCATGGCATAGCAATAGTCGATGACCTTCATGAAAACCGGCCGCAGCGATTCGAACTGGTCAATGTGGTAGCAGTATGGGTTCGAGAAACCGCCATCTGGCTTGCCGTCGGCACCTCGCTTCAACCACATCATCTCCGGCTCCGTACCGACACGAAAATCCATGTCGTACTTGTCCCTAAACTCCTTATGAAACTGTTTGAGATTGCCGCGGCAGTCCGAAGTCAGTGCCATCCCCGGATTCTCTCGCTCTTCGCGGTTACGGAAACACACGCAAAACACGCGGGCCACGCGCTTGTCCCACGGCAACTGACAGAAGGTTTCCGGATCCGGAATGCCGACCAGTTCCTTTGACTCTGGGCCATAACCGATGTAGTTGCCGTGACGGTCAACGAAAAGGTTCGCAGTCGAACCGTAAACAAGTTGGAATCCCCGCTCTGCAGTCCGCTCCCAGTGGTCCGCTGGAATCCCCTTGCCAACGATTCGCCCTGTAACCGAGATGAACTGGTAATAAATGTAACTGACCCCCAGCTCGTTAATTTTCTCCCGAACCTGCCTAACCAAATCCTCTCGACCTGGCTGTGCAACATGGGCTTCAAGATCGGTCATCTTCGCACCCCCTTTGCTTCTGGTTGTAACACTTTTGGTTTGATTTATTTTATGAATTCAACTTTCACACTCGGTCGCCGTAACGCCTATTTAGCTCCAGGGAAACGGACTGTTCGAGACCGGATGCAGCTTGCCCTCAATATAACGTGAGAACCTAAACGGCTCCATCAGTCTGCTGCGGGTTCCACAGATTTCTTCTGCCACGAGCTTTCCGACGCCAATCATCTTGAACCCGTGGTTGGAGTCTGCAATCACGTAGCAGTTCTCCCGGAATACGTCGAAGACCGGGAAGCTGTCCGGGGTAAACGCGCCGATTCCACCGGAAGGTTCATTCTTGTATTTCGACATCTGTCCTTCGAACCGCTTCTGGCAATGAGCAAGTGCCGAAACCCACATGTGAGCGAAGTCTTCCCCAACGACGAAGTCGGGCGATTCTGGCCCATAAGGATCGACTGCTACGTCGTCTGGATCGGTTTCGACCTTAAACGGGGCCGCGCCGCCTTGAATGCCACCGAAGTGGAAGTCGGGTTTGTAGTAGATACCCCACATCTGATCCGTAACCAACGAACCGTCAACACAAGAATAGAGCGGTATATCAGTATCCACATGGATCACGGGCGGCATCTCGCCGTCGTTGGTCCGCTGCAGATTAGGGTCCACCCCAAGGGTTCCTTCCTGCAACGACCAGAACACCCACATCGGAACATTCTCGTGAAACACGCCATCTGCGCCCTTAATCGTGACGGCGCGCGGTAACTCGAGCATTTCCCATACGCTCTTTACCCAGGGTCCCACTGCAACGATGACGTAATCACACTGGATTGTCCCGCAATCAGTCTGGACGGCCGTAATGGCGCTGCTGCCGTTGCCACTCTCAAAGCCCTGGACCATGACGCCGGTCATGATGCGAACGCCCTCTGCTTCGGCCTTTCCGGCAAGGCCGTGCACTGTCCCGGTGTTATTGGCATAACCGCCGCGCTTCTCATGCAACACTGAAGTGATACCCTGCGCCTGCCAGTCATGCACAATTGTTTTCATGTAGTTGCTCGATTCCTTCCTGCCCTCAACGAAGACCGACTCGTAGCCGATTTCTTTTTGCTGCTCGGCGATGGTGGCAACATCCGCATGCATCGACTCGGGACTGATCTGCATGTAGCCCACCGGATGATAGCTATAGGCTTCAGGATCGCTTTCCCAGACATCGACGTTGTGTGCCATCAATTCACGCATGGCAGGCTGAAAGTAGTTGTTACGAACCACACCGCAGGCAATCCCCGACGCGCCCGCACCCTGCGCTGTTTTTTCGAGAACCAGGATGTCCTCACCCCTGCCCTGATTGCGCGCCTTGAGCTGCAAAGCCAGATGGTACGCTGTACTCAAACCATGAACGCCCGCGCCAATGATGAGGTAGCGGGTAGTGGATGGAAATGCCATCAGCTCCTGCCCCGCGGGATCTCACCCCACCCACGACCTTGATCGACCGTCATTTCGATCTCCAAGACCCGATCGCCAGCAGCGATCGAACGATTCATTAACCTATCATGATCCATTTTCAGTCCTATTGATTAGATCGGTCTAGTCATTAGATGGAACGTTAGCTCGGAGTATTGAGTAATGTCAAGGAATATGCCGATTTGCATCAGTACCATTCCGCATTTATAGTAAGACCACTCTGTACCAAAGATATACCTTTTAAGAAACACCTGTGCCGAGCATGAATCCCCCGGAATTAACTCTTACGCCGACCCCGGAGCACCTGCCCGACTCGACCGCTATCGGCGGTTCCGCTGGAATTGCCGCGCAACTTCGACGGGCAATCCTGGGCGGTACCTACGGATTCAATGAACGGTTGCCGTCCGAGCGCTACCTCGCTGAACATTTTTCCGCCTCACGCGGCACCATTCGTGAAGCGCTTCGCCGCCTCCAGGAGATGAACATGGTGAGTCGGCAGGTCGGCAGTGGGACCTTTGTGACCTACCGTGAGATGTCCGGGCAGGTGGAAATCGCGAACGTCACCAGTCCATTGGAGCTCATCGACGTCCGCTTTGGCATCGAGCCCCAGATGACACGACTTGCAGTAGCCAACGCAACCCTAGTCGATATAGAGAGGTTGCGGCGCACACTGGAGCAGGTCGAAAGCACGAATGACCCAGCGGCGTTCACACTGGCCGACAGTGAGTTTCATCTGGCCCTCGCCGAATGCACGAGAAACCGCTTGATGGTCTGGCTCTACCAGCTGGTCAATGAAACTCGCGGCCACGAGCAATGGACCGCAATGAGAGACAAGATCCTGACTCCCGAGCGGATTGCTGAATACAATGTCCACCACCGTGAACTTTTTACATCGATTGCCAGTCGAAACCTTAAGCGCGCTGTCAACACCATCACTCGCCACCTAGAACGGGCCCGTACCGATTTGGTGGGCGCTAACAATAACCGCTAGGCGAGCTACCACAGACCAGCCGTAGCCCTACCATATCACCTAAGACTCACTCCATGTTTCAGTAGTCAAGCGGCTTTAGGCTGGTTCCGCTTCGGCTTTGCTCCAGTCCGGCAAAAACCCAAGCACGATGATATTGCCGGGAATATTGGGATTAAATAAGCGATTGTGCCAATAGGTCGCCTGGTACGCAGTTTCGTCTTCTCCCAGTCGCCTGACCGCACAAGGCAGCCGGTATGAAGCGCTGAACTGGCGAAAATCGAGTACGCAATCTCCTCGTGCGAGCAGCGCCCGGACCAGCAACATCGAGGGTTGGAATAGCCCTGTCAGTTCATCAGAAAACTCGCGGGGCCGCTGGTAGTAGGTTGCCGACAAAAACTGTACAGCACTCTCATAGCGGGCCGCGGGGTCCTGCGTTTTTAGAACCATATGTCGGAACTGACTGGCATCGTGACCCGGGTCGCGTCGAACCAGAAGCACCGTGATTTCGTCAGAGAAATTCCCATCACTCGTGAGACAAAGATGGGGTCGCATGCCGGGTGTGGGTCGACCGGCGCCTTCGCGCATCGCGATCTGACGAACGCGGCACTGCCAACCAAGAAAGTTGTCCCGAAGATCGGTTTCTTTCATTTCAACGTGCGATGCTACTTTCTGCGGCCGCTAAACATCAACGACGGTCTTTATACGGCACGCCACCAAGACCCTACGCGGTGCACTCTTCCTTGCTGCTCAACAAAGCAACATAGCGTTCCCGTGAGATGGCATAGCGATCAAGCGCCGTTCCAAATGAATCCACTGTCCCAGTCAATGACAGCCCAAGTTTCTGCGCTACCCGAGCCGAAGCGAGATTCAGGGGATGAATCAGCGCAGCAAGATATGATATTGCAAGATCCGAAAACCCATAATAGGCAACCTGTCGACCAGCCTCGGTCGCATATCCATGTCCCCAGAACTTCTTAGCTAACCGGTATCCAAAGTCGATATCG
>Ga0310122_10000691_pt1 | contig 21193 bp, 19 predicted proteins | sample CB6_Bottom_1051__FD_203503 | JGI IMG/M metagenome (GOLD analysis project Ga0310122, IMG submission 203503) | Marine microbial communities from Western Arctic Ocean, Canada - CB6_Bottom_1051 | ecosystem: Environmental > Aquatic > Marine > Oceanic | place: Canada: Western Arctic Ocean | collected...
GTCGAAGCGTGGTCGAAGGTTAGACCCCTGAAAAACCGCCTCCGGTGAAGCTAGGTTAAAGCGTGCTCCTAGCGCTTTCGGTCTACGGAACCGAAGGCTTCTTCACAAAAACGTCGGTCCTTCGCGATGCCATACAAATGAACGCGGACCATGATTGATCGCCAGGACACATCAAACATGAGTACGGTTAGCGAAACCGTACCCATGTTTGCCGTTTACGCTGGTATTCTCGCGTCAAACGCCCATCGCCAGACACTGTAAAACACGGGATCAGACGCCAACCAAACGCCGAACCGATTGGAGCAGAGTACTACGGAACCGGAGGCTGTTCGCCGATCATGCTGATGATTCGGCTGTCCCCGAATTTTTGTTTCGCAATCCGGATTGCGTTCCGGTAAAATAAATTGTTGTTTCGTAATTGAGGTATGTCTTGTGTAATGCTCTCGCGACGCGCAGGTCATGTGCTGCTCGACGTGCAATTGGAGGAGGTCAATCAGTGGATCGCCCGAAACTTGCGAAGGACATTATGGTCACCAAGCTGGTGTCGTTGCCGCCAGACAGGGATGTGTTCAAGGCGATGGGTCTCTTGCTGAAACACCGAATCTCCGGCGCGCCCGTCGTTGACGACCAGCGAAACTATGTCGGCGTGTTCTCCGAAAAGTGTTGCATGAGCGTGTTGACTTTGGCCATTCAACTCGCCAGTCAAGCAGACAACGCACGTGGCAAGCGTGCCGTTGCGAAGAAGCTTGCCAAAGACATCATGGCCACCAAACTGATCACGCTGCCACCGGACATGGACGTGTTTCAGGCCATCGGTTACCTGCTGAAACATCGCATTTCCGGAGCACCCGTCGTTGATCGGGGGAATCTGCTGGGTGTCTTCTCCGAACGATATTGCATGAGCGTGATGATCGAGTCGGCTTACCAACAGTTGCCAACGACCGAGGTTGCCGCTTTCATGAACAAAGATCTTGGAAGAACGATCCCCGAAGACATGGACCTGTTGAGCATTGCGCGGATTTTCCTCGACACTCGCTATCGCCGCCTGCCCGTGTTGCGCGACGGCAAGCTGGTCGGTCAGATCAGTCGCCGAGATGTTTTGCGCGCCGCGCATAAACTGTCGACGATCGTACACGAGCGCGAGGCCGCGCTGCATTATCTACGCTCGCAGAAGCACACCAACGGCGCGCTGGACGACGAAGCGGACACGCCGTTGCTCACGGTCTTTGGATTCATGGATTCCGACGCGAAAACGATCACCGAGGACACCGATCTATTCAGCATCGCACAAATCTTTCTGAACACGAACTATCGGCGTCTGCCCGTGTTGCGCGATGGCGCACTCATCGGTCAGATCAGTCGCCACGATCTTCTGCGGGCCGCCCATGAACTGTTGGCCGTCCCGCCGGAACAGGACAGTTCGCTCTTGTACCTGAGTTCGCTGGTCGAGCGCAGTGAGGCACCGGTCGGATAGTTCTACCCGCTGGACACATAGTCGTCCAGGATGCGGATCTGCAATTCCTGATCCGCGATGATCGCCTTGACCAAATCCCCGATCGAGAGCATACCGACCAACTGTTCGTCCTGGAAAACCGGAAGGTGACGGCACCGGTTCTCGGTCATCAGTGCCATCGCCTCGTGGACCGTATGCTTCGGGCTAACGAACACCAGGTCCCGGGTCATGATCGTTTCCACCGGCGTCTCTTTTGACGACCGGCCTTTGAGGATTACCTTCCGCAGGTAATCCCGCTCGCTGATAATACCAGCGACCTTGTCTCCATCTTTAACGATCAGAGCGCCAATCTTTTTGGCATCCATCTCGGCGATGGCCTCGTAGACGCTCTGGCTGGCCTGGATCGAATAGACTTCCTGGCCCTTCTTTTCCAGCAACGGTTGGAGTGTGTTTTGCATGGTAACCCTCGAATCGAATTCAACGGAGCGATCATCATTCGTCGAAGCAGCATCCGATTGGCTGATGCATACGATTGTAACTGGAATTTCCACGCAAAAAAGAGGAAACCTGGCGGGCGCAGCGGGTTTTCCATCGTTCGAGATTCCAGTATTCAAACCGTGACGCGTCCGATTTGGCAAACATTCTCGTCTCTGAAGATGTCACCGCTTACGTTGAGTGAAGACTTGGGCCATCAAAATTCGGTTGCTTGACAGACCGTACGGCACCGCGTACGTTGGCCAGATATGATGTTTTTCACCCCCCAAGCGGCCTTCTATTATATGGCTGCCGCGAGCGTCGCGAGCGCGATTCTGGCCGTGACGCGGAAGAATCCCGTCCACAGCATGTTATGGGTGCTGGCCCTCTTCATGCACGTGGCAGGCATCTTCCTGCTGCTGGGTGCGGAATTCCTGGCGGCGGTGCAGGTCATCGTGTACGCAGGCGCCATCCTCGTCTTCTATCTCTTCGTCCTGATGTTGCTCGACCTGCCGGGCGAGGTGGCTCGGCCGCGGTTCGGCCCGCATTGGCCGTTCGCCGTTGCCGGCGGACTCTCGCTCGCGGCGTTGGCCTGGCTCGCTCAAGTCGAGACGATTAGCCCTGCCCATGCTGAGGTCGCGACGAGCGCAACGGTGGAGATTTCGGACGTGGGCTGGTCGCTGTTCGGTGCGTTCGCGTTGCCCTTTGAAATCACATCGCTGATCCTGTTGGCCGCCATCGTGGGAGCGGTCGTGCTCGCCAAGAGGAGGCCGACTGCATCATGATTGAGCCCCGCATGGATGTGATTCTAGGTCTGAGCGCCGTCTTGTTTGGGATCGGCGTCTTCGGCTTCCTGGCCCGACGGAACATCATCCTGATGCTCATTTCGGTTGAGATCATGCTGAATGCGGTCAACCTCAGCCTGGTTGGATTCAGCCGGCATCTGGATGATCCGCTCGCGCGCGGCCAGATCCTGGCACTGTTCGTGATCGCCGTGGCCGCCGCGGAAGTTGGGGTCGGTCTGGGATTGATCATCGCGTTGAACCGGAACAAACCTGGGGCCGGTGTCGACGAACTGACCAAGCTGAAGTGGTGACATCGGTGGAGAACGTATTTTGATTTCGGTCATGCCCCTGCTCGCGGTGCTAGCCCCGGCCCTAGGTGCGCTGCTGATCGCATGCACGGACCAACGTCGCGCCAATCTGAGGGAGTTTTGGTCGGTTGCGGCGGGCGTGGTCATGTTCGGCATTGTCGCCAGTATGATCCCCGATGTCCTAGCGGGCCGCTCGCCCGAATGTGTGCTCGTCCGGATCCTCCCCGACTTTCGCGGTTTCGAACTGGCGTTTCGGGTGGATGCCTTCGGCCTGCTGTTTGCCTTGGGCGCGTCGCTGCTGTGGATCGTGACCTCGTTCTATTCGATCGGCTATATGCGTTCTCTCAAAGAGCACGCGCAAACCCGTTACTTTACGTGCTTTGCTTTGGCGCTGACCGCCACGATCGGAGTGGCCTTCTCCGCGAATCTGTTCACTCTGTTTCTGTTTTATGAGGCCTTGACCCTGGTCACGTACCCGCTGGTCGGTCACAACGAGACGACCGAGGCCAAGGCCGGCGCCCGCAAGTATGTCATATATCTTCTGGGCGCCGCCAAAGTGTTTCTCATCGCCGCTATTATCCTGACCTACAACGTGGCCAAGACCCTTGAGTTTCGCCCGAACGGCATCCTGCCAACCGCGTTGGAGCAGCCTTTGTTACTCTTTCTGATCTTCGCGTTATTCCTGTTCGGATTCGCCAAGAACGCGGTCATGCCGCTGCACAGTTGGCTGCCCGCAGCGATGGTGGCCCCCACGCCGGTCAGTGCATTGCTGCATGCCGTGGCCGTGGTGAAGACCGGAGTGTTTTGCACGTTGCGGGTTATTCTGTTCGTGTTCGGACCGGTCACCATGAGCGAGATCGGCGCGGACCAATTGGCATTGGGAGCTGCCTCGGTGACGATCCTGGTCGGCTCGCTGCTGGCGCTCGGCCAGGACAATCTCAAGGCCCGGCTGGCGTTCTCAACGGTCAGCCAGCTCTCGTATATCATCCTGGGAGCGGCGCTCTTAAATCCCGACGGGGTGCGAGGCGGCATCGCCCATATCACTTTCCATGCGGTATCAAAGATCACTCTCTTCCTATGCGCAGGCTCAATTTACGTATCCACGCGCAAGACCGAAATCAGCCAGATGTCCGGTCTTGCCAAGCGCATGCCGTGGACCATGGCTGCGTTTGCGATTGCCTCCCTAAGCGTCATCGGCATTCCCCCCACCTCGGGATTTGTCTCCAAATGGTACCTCGCCCTTGGCACGATGGCTGACGGCCGCCTGATGTTATTGGGAGTGCTGCTGGTCAGCTCGCTCCTCAATGCAGCCTACCTAGGCCCGATCGTCTACAAGGCGTACTTCGAAAAAGGACCCGAGACGAACGAGGTCGAGCAAGTCCGCGAGGTGCCCTGGATGGTTGCGCCCTTGGTGATTTGCGCGGCCGCGAGCCTGTTGTTGGGCATCTTTCCGGGGCCTGTCCTGAGTTTAGCCGGGAGTGTTGTTCCATGAGTTTCTTACAGAGGCAACTCGAGGACCCAGTCCGTCTTCGCAGGATCAAGCGCTGGTTCTACGTGGGCCTGGTTGTGGTGTTTCTGGCGGAAGGGGCGCTGGCTCTGGCGCAAAAAGTTCTGCCGGAAACGTTCGGCAGCGAACATTCCCATTTTTGGTTTGAGGGCATTCCGGCCTTTGGCTCACTTTACGGGCTAGCCTCCTGCGTGGCGATCATCGTCGTGTCCAAATTCCTCGGGAAAGTCTGGCTCATGCGCCGTGAGGATTATTATGACTCTTGAAAACATCAGACCGACCGGACCGATCAGCCCCACACACCCAGACACCGACCGACCCACAGATGCCTCTTGATTTCTTGAAACTTGACTGGATCCACCCAGGGCTGTTGCTCATTCTGGGCGCTTGGGTTCTGCCTTTCCTCAAAGGCTGGTTCAAGCGGGCGGCAATGGTCCTTCTGCCGGCTGCGGCGCTGGCCGTCTGCCTGAGCATGACGGAAGGGACCTTTGGCGAGGTGAAATTTCTCGGCCAGACACTCGTGTTTGGCCGGGTCGATCCCTTGAGCCTAATTTTTTCCTATGTGTTCTCGATCATGGCCTTCCTGGGAATGGTCTACGCACTGCACGTGAAGGACGATGCCCAACACGTGACGGCCCTGACCTATGCCGGCGGCGCACTTGGAGTGACGTTTGCCGGGGACTTCCTCTCGCTCTACGTGTTTTGGGAGCTGATGGCGATCTCATCCGTTCTGTTGGTGTGGCTGCGTCGCGAACCATCTGCCGTGACAGCCGGCTTCCGCTACATCCTGGTTCACGTCTTCGGGGGGCTGGTCCTGCTGGCAGGGATTGTGCTCCACTGTACCGCTAAGGGGTCGTTCGACTTCGAGAGTCTGGGCGCAATTCCGGCGTCCGACGCGGATTGGGCCGTGATCCTCGGATGGTCCCTAATCCTCGTGGGTTTCTTGCTCAATGCGGCGGTCCCTCCCCTGGGAGCCTGGCTTCCGGACGCGTACCCGGAAGCAACGGTCACGGGCGCGGTTTTTATGACCGCCTTCACGACCAAGACTGCGGTCTATGTCTTGATCCGCGGCTTCGCCGTCCCAGGCGGGAACGACCTCATTGTGTGGTTGGGAGCGGCGATGGCGATCTACGGCGTGGTCTACGCCGTGCTGGAAAACGATGCGCGGCGGCTCTTGGCCTACCACATCATCAGCCAGGTTGGCTACATGGTCTGCGCGGTAGGCATCGGGAGCGATCTGGCCATCAACGGAGCATCGGCGCACGCCTTCGCGCATATCCTCTACAAGGCGCTGCTTTTCATGGGAGCCGGCGCGGTCCTGCACGTAACCGGGCTGCGGAAGCTGAGCGAAATGGGCGGGCTCTACAAAACCATGCCGATCACACTTGGCCTGTACATGATCGGCGCCTTTGCCATCTCGGCCGTGCCGTTGTTTAGCGGTTTCGTGAGCAAGTCGATGATTGTCTCTGCCGCGGGCGAGGGCGAGCGGCAGTGGATCTTTCTGATGCTGACCTTAGCTTCCGCTGGGACGTTCCTGCACACGGGACTCAAACTTCCGTACTACATGTTCTTCGGCAAAGATTCAGGCGTGCGTGCCCAAGAACCGCCTAAGAACATGCTCGTTGCGATGGCACTGGCTGCGGCCGCCTGCGTTTTGATTGGAGTCTTACCCGGACTCTTGTACGAGCAACTCCCAAACACAGTGGACGGACATGTGTTATATGCTGATGGTTCGACATATCACCCGTACACATTGCCGCACGTCACAAGTACCTTGGGAATGTTGGGTTTCACGGCGCTCGGGTTTTTCCTGCTACTGAAGCAGCTCGACCCCGAACCCAAGATCAGCCTCGACACAGACTGGTTCTACCGCAAAGGATCGTCGGCCTTTGAATCCGTAACCCGCGGAACGCTGGCACGCGTTGAGTCTGGCTTCGTTGGAGAAATTTATGAATTCGTGATGCGGCGACCCGTGTTAGGTGCGGCGCATCTGTTGCGCAAACTCGACACCCGCATCGTCGATTATGCAGTCGTGAGCGTGGGCCGGTTGACCCAAGCCTTCAGCCAGATCTTAAAGACTACGGTGAGCGGTAACGCCCAGCACTACGGCCTGCTCATGGCAGCCGGCGTGTTGGCGCTGCTCGCTTTAACAATGATCGCACGATGACAGACTTCCCGGTCCTATCAGTGACGACCTTTTTGCCCCTCGTGGGTGCAGCCGTGATCTTGCTTGCTGGCAGCGAGCGGCTGGCACGCTGGATTGCGCTGGTCACAACCCTGGCCACGCTGGCCGTGGCGGCTCCGCTTTTCTGCAGTGGATATCCTTGGAGTTTCGACAAGCAATCAAGTGCTCTGCAGTTCGTCGACGAGTACGGCGACTGGATCCCGACGTTGGACATTGCCTACCGGCTGGGCGTCGACGGGATCAGCCTTCCGTTCATCTTCCTGTCCGTGTTGCTGAGTGTTCTGTGCGTCGGGGTCTCATGGACCGCCGTCCAAACGAGAATGCGCGAGTTCTACGCCGCGCTGTTGGTCGCCGAGACTGCGATGATTGGGCTCTTCGCCGCCGCGAACCTGTTCCTCTTCTTTTTTTTCTGGGAACTGATGGTCGTCCCGATGTTCCTCATCATCGGTGTCTGGGGCGGCCCGAATCGTGTCTATGCCGCGATCAAGTTTCTGCTCTTCACACTGGCCGGCAGCGTCTTGATGCTCGTGGGCATGATTGTCCTTTACGACGCGACTCCGGAACTGGCCCTCCAGCCGTCCGGCATGCTGGATTTCAGCGCTCTCGCCGGGGCGAGTCTTGAGCCCGGTCTGCAGGTTTGGCTGTTCGTGGCGTTTCTGGCGGCCTTCGCGGTCAAGGTGCCCATGTTCCCAGTGCATACGTGGCTGCCGGACGCTCACACCGAGGCCCCCACGGCAGGCAGCGTCATCCTGGCCGGGATTCTGCTAAAAATGGGTGCCTACGGATTCCTGCGCGTTTCGCTGCCAATATTTCCCAATGCCGTGCAGCTCTTCCTCACGCCGATGCTCGTCATCTCGGCGGTGGCAATCGTCTATGGAGCCTACGTGACGCTGGCCCAGACGGACATAAAACGCCTGATTGCTTATTCGAGCGTGAGCCACATGGGCTTCGTCACTCTGGGAATCTTTACTCTCAACACCAGCGCGGTCGAAGGCGCGATCCTGCAGATGGTCAACCATGGAATCATCAGCGCGGCCCTTTTCTTGTGCGTCGGCATGATCTACGAGCGGACCCATACGCGAGAAATCAAAGACTACGGAGGAGTTGCGAAGCTTGCGCCGGGCTGGTCCATCTTGCTGGCGCTGTTTTGCCTGGCTGCCGCGGGGTTTCCCGGTTTGAATTCTTTCGTCGGCGAGTTCCTCATCGTCAGCGGTGCCTTCAAAACCAGCGCCTGGTTGGGCGGCATGGCGATCTGGGGCGTGGCACTGGGAACGATCTACATGGTTTGGCTCTTCTATCGAGTGGTCATGGGCGAGAAGAACTCGGGGCTGGAGGGTCTTAAGCTCGAACTCAATGCCCGTGAAGTCGTCATTCTGGCGCCGCTGGCACTACTCGCGTTGTGTCTTGGCCTCTACCCCGAGTGTGTGCTTTCGTATCTGCATGTTCCCGTGGCCGAACTCCTGCCGGCAGGAGGCACGCCATGAATCTGGACATCAAGCACCTGATCCTGCTCGTGCCGGAGTTGATTCTGGTTGGCACGGCGCTGGTGCTCATGCTCGCGGCGAGCCGCATTCGGACAACGCTGCCAGTCACGGTCGGGACGGTTCTCGCCGCGGTGGCCGCTGGTCTGTCCTCGTACTGGCTCCTCCCCGACGAACCCAAGACCGGATTCGGGGACATGATCGTCGTGGACGGCTACTCTCAGTTCTTTAAGGTTCTCATTGCTTCCGCGCTGGCTTTGGTCACACTCCTGTCTGTCAAACGCAACCCCCCCTTGCCCCCCCTTGCCAAGGGGGGATTGGGGGGGGATCGGCCCGCCGAGTACCACGCGCTGCTCCTGTTGGCCTCGACGGGCATGATGTTCGCGGCCAGTGCCGTCGATCTGTTGACGCTCTATTTGGGCCTAGAACTCACGACACTTTGCTCGTACATCCTGGTCGGGATCACGGTTGAGAAGTCCACGTCGAATGAGGCGGCGATCAAGTACTTCCTATTGGGTTCCTTCGCCTCGGCGCTATTCCTCTATGGAATCGCCTTGGTCTACGGAGTGACGGGGGCTACGGGTTACGGAGCCATTGACTCGGCCCTTTCCGAGCACGGGCTTGCGAGTAATAAGATCCTTTTGGTAGCGATCGGCCTATTGGCCGCGGGGCTGGCCTTTAAGATTGCGGCGTATCCGTTTCACGCCTGGGCACCGGACGCTTACCAGGGCGCGAGCGCCCCGGTCGCGGCTTTTTTGGCGGCCGCGTCCAAGGCCGCTGGTTTGGCCGCGCTGGGACGGGTCTGCCTGGTTGCGTTCGGATCGGAAGGCGTCTTGTCCGTCGTTCTGGTGGTCCTCGCCGCGCTGTCCATCATCGTGGGCAGCATCGTCGCCCTGGCCCAAACCGACATGAAACGGCTGCTGGCCTATTCCTCGATTGCACACGTGGGCTACGCGCTGCTGGGCTTTGTTTCCGCGACGTCCCAAGGAGCCTCGGCCAGCATGGCGGCTGCAGGTGCCACGGCCACCATGACCTATTCTTTCCTCTACGTCTTCATGACGCTCGGAGCCTTTGGCGTGGTCATCGCGCTGGGCCAGCGTGGCGAGAGCCTGGACGGTTACCGAGGCTTGGCCGCGCAACGGCCGGGGACCGCCGCGCTGATGCTCCTATTCCTGTTGGCTCTGACAGGCATCCCGCCCACGTCTGGGTTCGCGGCCAAGTTCGTCGTCATTCTAAGCGTCATCAGCACAGGCCATTTCGTGCTGGCAGTCCTGGCCGTCGTCTGCAGCGTGATTTCGGCCTTCGTCTACCTGCGCGTGGCCGTCATGATGTACATGAACGAGCCGCAGGAGCCGGAGCCGTCCCAATACTCGTGGGCGGTATCCGCAGCGCTCGTGGTCGCCACGCTGGTCACTGTGATCGGCGGAATCATTCCCGGCAGCCTGACGTTCTGGGCCGAGGCACCGTCATGACGATCATCAACCGTGTGGTGCGGCGATGTCGCGTTGTGTATATTGGCGGCGAGGTAATTCGACTATGAACGACTACATCGGCATCGCGGCTAGCTTTCTCGTGGCCGGAGTTATCACGGTGGCGATGGTGGTACTGGCCTCCACGCTGGGCAAGAAAAAACCCTCGGCCGTGAAGTCCGATCCGTTCGAGTGCGGGCAAGACCCTTTCTCTTTGCCCGGCGGGAAGCAGGCGATCAGATTCTACCTCGTCGCGATCCTGTTCATCCTGTTCGACGTTGAACTCGTTTTTCTCTACCCGTGGGCCGTGATCTTCCGCGAACTTGGCGTGGTGGGCCTGGTGGAGATGGGCATCTTCCTGGGAATCCTGATGGTGGGCTACGTCTATGCCTGGACCAACGGCGCTCTGAAATGGCAATGATGGAATAACAACATGTTCGACGATACGTTTATGACAAGTCGGCTGAATGCAGCCCTGGGCTGGGCTCGGAAGTTTTCCATCTTCCAGTACCCCTTCGTGACCGCGTGCTGCGGGATGGAGTACATGGCCACGGCCTGTTCTCACTACGACGTCGACCGCTTCGGAGCGGGCCTGCCTCGATTTTCTCCACGCCAGGCGGACGTGCTGTTCGTTGTGGGGACGATCAGCCACAAGATGGCGCCCGTCCTGGTACGCATCCACGAACAGATGGCCGAGCCCAAGTGGGTCGTCGCCTTCGGAGTCTGCACGTGCACGGGCGGTTTTTATGACAATTATGCAACCGTCATGGGTATCGACACGATCATGCCGGTGGATGTCTACATCCCGGGCTGCCCCCCGCGGCCGGAGATGGTTCTCGACGGACTGATGAAACTGCAGGACAAGATCCAGGACCAGCACACGACCGGCAAGCGGGCCGCGCCCGAAACTCGCCCGGACACATTTGAAGTATGAATGAATCCACTTTGATCGAGCTGGTTACGGATCGCTTCCCCGATGCCGTGTCGGCGTCTCACACCTGGCGTGGCGACGAAACTGTGGTCTTGCGCCGCGAGTTTCTGCTCGACGTCGCGCGGTTTCTGAAGGACGACCCGGCTCTGCAAATGAGTTTTCTCATGGACCTGACCGCCGTGGACTACTCGAAGTTTGGCGACAGTCCGTCGCGGGCTTTCTTTGCATCGTCAGGTGTGTCGGTGGAGCCCTCATCCCAAATCCCGGATGAGAACCCCTGGCCCGGTCCACCCGCGGACGCGCGTTACGCCGTCGTCTACCACTTTTATTCTGTTAAGCACAAGCACCGTCTACGGCTGGTGGTGCCCGTTGAGGAGGCCGATCCCGAGGTGGAGACCCTGACCTCGCTGTGGGCCGGAGCTGACTGGCTCGAGCGCGAAGTGTGGGACATGTTCGGGATTCGATTCCAGGGCCATCCCAACCTAAAGCGGATCCTCATGTACGCCGAGTTTGAGGGACACCCGCTGCGCAAGGACTACCCCGTCAACAAACGCCAGCCACTTATCGGGCCGGTTAATTGACTGAATCCTAATCTTGTCTGAATCTTAATCTTAATCCTAATCTTAATCCTCTTCCTCATAAATCCCCGATGCCGCAATTCGACCACGAGAAACTTAACGTTTACCAAACATCGATCAGATTTGTCGGCTGGACAGACAGCCTTCTCGGCAATCTTCCCAAAACGCTGGCAGTTCACAACCAGCTCGATCGGGCATCTACTTCCATCCCGTTGAACATCGCGGAAGGAAACGGAAAGCACACGCAACAGGATCGTTGTCGGTTCTTCGTCATCGCCCGCGGCTCTGCTCTTGAATGCGCGGCTTGTCTGGATGTACTCGTCGTAAAATCTAGGATCGACGAGAGCCTTGCGGCCGAGGGAAAGGCGATGCTCGTCGAGGTTGTTTCGATGCTGGTTGGGCTGATTCGAGCGAATTCGGAGACGCGTAATATCTGAATGTGAGAAGCTGGGTGACTCTTGATCGGCGGGTCGCGACGAGTTTGCGGAGTAAGACTAGGATTAAGATTAGGATTAAGATTAAGAGTAAGAATTTACAAATCGCGAATCACCTTATGCAAGAAAACACCATTGAGACGCCCGAGAGCACCCCCGCGGAGCTTGAGACGCGGGATATGATGCTCAACATTGGCCCCGCGCACCCGGCCATGCACGGGATCATCCGGATTGTCGCCAAACTCGACGGCGAGCTGATCGAAGACATCGACGTCGAGATTGGCTACCTGCACCGTGGCTTTGAAAAGATGTCGGAAGTCGTCGACTACAACGGAGTCATTCCCTACACCGACCGGCTGAACTACGTCTCCCCGCTGATTAACAACATGGGCTACTGCATGAGCGTTGAGAAGCTGCTGGGGATCGAAGTCCCGGAGCGGTGCCACTACGTGCGAGTCATCCTCTCGGAGATTTCGCGGATCAGCGACCACCTCACCTGCGTGGGTGCCAGCGCGATGGAACTGGGGGCGTTCACCGTTTTTCTCTACATGATCAAGGCTCGGGAGTATCTGTGGGAGCTTATCGAGCAAGTCACGGGCGCCCGCCTGACAGTCACCTACTGCCGCGTGGGCGGCGTGAAGGCCGACCTGCCTGACGATTTCGCCGAGCCCTGCGCCAAGGCATTCGAGGAAACGCGCAAGGTCATCGACGAGGCGCATGGGTTGCTGACTCGCAACCGCATCTTTGTGGACCGTATGAGCGGCACTGGTGTGATTTCCGCGGAAGAGGCCATCTCGTACGGAATCACGGGCCCGTTTCTGCGCTCCACCGGCGTCGAGTACGACGTGCGCAAAGACTGTCCGTACGCCGTTTACGACCGGCTGCCTTTCGACGTGCCGGTGGGATCAACCGGGGACAACATGGATCGCTATCTGTGCCGCATGGAAGAGATGGAGCAGTCAATGCTGATCGTCGAAGCGGCTCTGCGCGACATGCCGGGCGGCCCGGTGCTGGTCAACCCGGAAACCGGGCGGCCGATCCCGGCCGCGGAAATGGTTGACTTGGCAAAGGTCGGCAACATCGCGGCCATCTCAGGCGGTTGCGCCGTGACCGGTCCCACTCTTGAGGGCTCTGGAAAGGCACAGCACTCGTCGATTGCCGCGGACGAAAAGCGGGCGTTCCTGCCTCCCAAGGAGGACACGTATGGCAACATCGAAGGACTGATGAACCACTTCAAGCTGGTCATGTTCGGCCACGGCGTGCGGCCGCCGCAGGGAGAGGTCTACTTCCCGGTGGAAGGGGCCAACGGGGAGCTTGGGTTCTACGTGGTCAGTGACGGCTCAGGGAGCGCCTACCGCGTGCGGGTCCGTCCGCCGTGCTTCGCCATCATGTCAGCTCTGCCTAAACTCCTTTGCGGAGACATGATCGCCGACATGATCCCCACGTTTGGCTCAGTCAACATGATCGGGGGGGAATTGGACCGGTGACACTGACGGATCTTGAACCGAGGGCCGAGGAAATCCTCCAACTCTACGAGCAACCAAAGGCAGCCATGTTGCCGCTGTTGTGGCTCGTCCAAGAGAATCAAGGCTACGTCTCGCAGGAGGCCGAGGCCTGGGTCGGACGCATGCTGGGTGAGGCTCGCTCGCACGTGCGCGAGGCGGTCTCGTTTTACAACATGTTTCATACGAAGCCGGTCGGCCGGCGCGAGTTGCGGGTCTGCACGAGTCTGCCGTGTCTCCTGCGGGGAGCCGGCGATCTGCTGGACCGGATCAAGGAGAGCCTGAAGATTGGCCCTGGTGAGACGACCCCCGATGGAGAGGTCACGCTGACCGAGGTCGAGTGCCTGTGCGCGTGCGAAATGTCGCCGATGGGCCAGCTCGACGAACGCTTTGTCGGGCCGCTCGAAGGCGGGAGCGTGGACTCGATCATCCGGGATGCGCTTACGGAACCCGGCAAGCCGGAATCGACACCGGAGCCTGATCCTTACATTTCCACGGATGGGCCAGTGCTCTCCACGCGCTTCAAGGATCCGGAGGGGACTTGGCTGGACGACTACCTCGCAGACGACGGATACGTCGCGGCCAGAAAAGTCCTCACCTCGATGAGCCCGCAGGATGTAATCGACGAGGTTTCCAGCGCCAACCTCCGCGGCCTGGGCGGGGCGGGGTTTCCGGCCGGCAGGAAGTGGTCCTTCGTCCCCAAAGGAACGGAAAAGCCAAAGTACTTGGTCGTCAACGCGGACGAGGGCGAGCCAGGAACGTTCAAGGATCGCTACATCATGGAGCGGGATCCGCATGCCCTGCTCGAAGGCATGATTATCGCGGCCTTCGCCATCGGCAGTCACAAGGCTTATGTCTACATTCGCGGCGAGTACTTCCGGTCGGCGAAACGCCTGCAGCGTGCCATCGATGAGGCCTCCAGCCACGGTTGGCTTGGCAAGGACATTCAGGGGAGCGGCTTTGACCTGGATGTCGTCATCCACCGCGGGGCGGGCGCGTATATCTGTGGCGAGGAGACCGCACTTCTCACGTCGCTCGAAGGCGGGAAGGGTTTTCCCAGACTCAAGCCGCCGTTCCCGGCCATTTCAGGTCTCTTCCAGTGCCCCACCATCGTCAACAATGTGGAGACCCTGGCTTGCGTCCCGTTCATTCTACGGAATGGAGCCGAAAACTTCGCCGGCATCGGCACGGAACGTCAGGGCGGCACACGGCTGTTCTGCGTGTGCGGACATGTGACCCGTCCCGGCGTGTACGAGGAGCCGGTCAGCATCACCCTGCGGGAACTCATCGAGAAAGCCGGTGGCGTGCGCGACGGCAACAAGCTGAAGGCCGTCATCCCCGGCGGCATCTCGGCCAAGATCCTGACCGCCGATGAGATTGACGTGGCCATGGACTTTGACTCGCTCAAGGCCGCTGGCACCATGGCCGGGTCAGGGGGCGTCATTGTGATGGACGAGACCACCAGCATCATCCAGGCGCTCGATTCCGCGGCCAGGTTCTTTGCCGACGAGTCCTGCGGTCAGTGCTCACCGTGCCGTGAAGGGACCGGCTGGGTCCATCGCATTCTGCGGCGAATCATCGACGGGAAGGGAATTCTTCGGGACCTGGACGAGCTGCTCGCTATCGCCGGCGACATGGAAGGCAACACGATCTGCGTGTTCGCGGACGCGGCCGCCTGGCCAGTGCAGTCCTACATCACGAAGTTTCGGGACGAGTTCGAGGAGTACATCAGCTCGGGCCGCGGTGCCGAGCAGAAGGAGGCCGCGAAATGCCCAGCCTGACCATCGACGGCCGAGAAGTCACCGTCGCCGACGGCACCATGGTCATCCAGGCCGCGGAGGAGCTGGGGATCTTTGTCCCGCGCTACTGTTACCACCCCGCGCTCTCGATCGCCGGCAACTGCCGCATCTGCCTTGTCGAGGTGGAGAAGATTCCCAAGCTGCAGATCGCCTGCAACACGCCTGTCGCCGAGGGGATGGTCGTGCACACGAAGAGCGACTTGGCCGAGGATGGCCGGCGAGCAGTGCTGGAGTTTCTGCTCGCCAACCACCCGCTCGACTGCCCGGTCTGCGACCAGTCCGGTGAGTGCGACCTGCAGAACTTTTATATGAACTTCGGGCTCTACAACCCGCGGTTCCGGGAGCACAAAGTCAAGAAGCAAAAGGCCGTGGAACTTGGCCCCCATGTGATGCTGGACCAGGAGCGGTGCATTCTCTGCTCGCGCTGCGTGCGGTTCACGGACGAGATCACGAAGACCGGCGAGTTCGGCATCTTCAACCGCGGCGACCGGGCCGAGCTGGGGCTCTACCCTGGCGATGTGCTCGACAATCCGTACTCGGCCAACGTTGTGGATATCTGCCCCGTCGGAGCGCTGACTGAGAGTGATTTCCGATTCAAAGCCAGGGTCTGGTACCTCTCCAGCGCCCCCACGGTGTGCAACGGTTGCAGCCAGGGGTGCAACGTGGATCTGCACTATGTCCTCGACCGGCCCCATCTGAACGACGGAGCACGAGTGTCGCGCATCAAGCCTCGGTACAACCCGGATGTGAACCAGTGGTGGCTCTGCGATGAGGGCCGCTACGGCTTTGGCTGGGTCGATCAGGCCCGCCTTGAAAAGGTGCGCGGACCGTCAACGGATTCCGCCGAAGCAGCAGAAACAAGCTGGGATCAGGCCCTCACAACGATCTCAGCGGCCCTTTCGGCCGCAAGGTCGGACAACAAGCAGGATAGCTCACGAATCGGCGTAATTGCCTCGGCCCAGCTCACGTGCGAGGAGCTGTTCCTGATCCGGGAGATCTTTCAAGGCATGCTCGGAGCCCGGGTCACGGCCTCGGTCCCGGAGGAACCCGGTTCCAACGATGACTTCCTGATCAAAGCGGACAAGAATCCGAACACAATGGGGGCAACTCTGCTGGGTCTGGCCGGCCCGGACGTACGCGAGGCAGGGCAACTCGTGAACGAGGCGCTCGACGGAAACATTGATGTGCTGTGGGTCTTCGGGAGCGACCTGGTGAAACTGTTTGGGGAAGAGAAGATTCGGCAGTTGTCAGAGAACGTGTCTCTCTTTGTGTACTCGGGCACGAATGAAACCCCGACCGTGCCTCTGGCCCACTGGGTTCTGCCGAGTGCAGCGTATGTCGAAAAGGACGGGACCTTCGTGAACTGCCACAGCCGTGTGCAACGGATCGGCCGTGCCTTTACGCCGCTCGGGGATTCGCGCGAGGACTGGCGCTACCTCCTGGAACTGGCCGGGAAGCTGGGTTTGTCATTCGACTGGCGGCGACCGCAGGAGATCTTCCAGCGACTTGCCGAGACCGTTGCTCCCTTCGAAGGTCTGACTTACGAGACGATCGGTCGGCAGGGAGCGGACGTCGCGACGGCCGTGGAAGGAGTGACCGCACCATAATGGACGATTTCCAGACTATCCTGCTCATCAAGCTCGTGCTAGCGGGGATCGTCTTCTTCGGAGTCCTGAACTTCGCCGGGTTTCATACCTGGGTCGAGCGTAAACAGTCGGCCTTGATCCAGGACCGGATCGGGGCCAACCGCGCCGATATCTTCGGGTTCCGCATGCTGGGCCTGTTCCACGGCATTGCCGACGCCATCAAAATGTTTACCAAGGAGGACATCGTCCCCGAAGGCGCGAACAAGACCCTGCACATTCTGGCTCCGTTGTTTTCGGTCTTCTTCGCCTTGGTGGCGTTCGCCGTGATTCCGTTCGGTCCCCGGCTTTTTGTGGGTGAAGACCTTGTTAAGGGCGGTTACGTCGACCTGCAGGTCGCCAATATTGACTCGGCACTGCTCTACATTTTCGCCATGCTCTCGGTGGGAGTGTATGGCGTGATCCTCGCCGGCTTCGCCTCGCGCAATAACTACGCAATCATGGGAGGCTTACGGGCCACGGCGCAGATGATCTCGTATGAGATCGCTCTGGGCATCGCCGTGGTCGGCGTCATCATGGTTTACGGGACGCTGGATCTGTCTCTGCTGGTCGAGAAACAGACACACATGCTGGGCGGCTTTATCCCGTTCTGGGGTATCGTCGCCCAACCGGTCGCGTTTATCGTCTTCTTGACCGCCGCCCTGGCGGAAACCAAGCGGGCGCCGTTTGACCTGCCGGAAGCCGAGTCGGAGATCATCGGGTACTTCGTCGAATACAGCGGCATGAAATTCGGGATGTTCTTCCTCACGGACTTCCTGGAGACCATCATGGTGGCCTGCTTGGCGACCACGCTATTTTTCGGCGGATGGCATGTGCCGTGGCTCGAGGCGGACGCCGTGCCCAACTGGCTCTTCGTCCTCCTCGGCGTGGCGAGCTTTTCAATCAAGGTCGTGATCTTTTGCTTCGTCTTCATGCAGATCCGCTGGACGCTGCCCCGGTTCCGTTACGACCAGCTCATGGCGCTGGGCTGGAAGGGGCTGTTCCCGATCGCGGTGGTCAACGTCGTGGTGACGGCCGTTGTGCTGGTCGTCTTTTTCCCAAAGGTATCCTGATGGCTGTCAAAGTTGTCCGCAGGCCCGAGCTGACCTTCTGGGAGAAGCTCTATATCCCCCAGATCCTGTGCGGCCTGAAGATCACGTTCCGGCACTTCTTCCGCAATCTGTATCTCCACATGGCCCACCGACTGGGCAAACTCACGCACCTTCGCGCCTCTGTCACCGTTCAGTATCCCGAGGAGCTGCGGCCACTGATGTCGCGGTTCCGCAGCCGCCACCGTCTGACCGTGCGCGAGGACGGCACGCCACGCTGCGTGGGCTGCATGCTGTGCGAGACGGTCTGCCCGGCAAAATGCATCACGATCGTGCCCGGTGAGCACCCCGACCCCAACGTCGAAAAGTACCCGATCCGCTTCGACATCGACCTGGGGGTCTGCGTCTACTGTGGCTACTGCGTGGAAGTTTGTCCCGAGGACGCGATCCGCATGGACACGGGAATCCTCGACGTGGCGGCCTACTCGCGGGAGGAGATGCAGCTCGACATTCACGAGCTGATGAACCCACAGCTTCGCAAACCGATCAACGAGTGCAGTTTGAAGTTTCCCCATCAGTGCAAGTTAACCGACGGAGTGATGAAGGGGAGTTGGAACACGGTCAACAGTCGATGAATCCGAAAAATACAGTCCATTTACTGCAAGAGTTTTCGATCCCGCTGATCGCCGGCGTATTCGTGGTATTGGCAGTGGCCAATTACGATGCCGAACTTTACGAGTCGCTGGTCCATACCCGTGTGGTGAATTTATTCAGCCGATCAATTCGGCCTATGAATCACGGGCATTCCGCCACACATGTCGGAGCGTGCTCGGCCGAGATTGGCAAAGGGTCGCGACACCTAGTTTCGGCGCCGACATTTCGGCGCGCATCAAGTCAACGACCGCTCCGGCAATTGGGTTGAAAACCGCCGTCAATAGGGTATCGTCGGAAATCGAATAATGGATTGGTCTTACACATCCGTTGTACCCCGCTATATCGTCGAAAGCGCCCAGTGTGGAGGCCGCGGTGCCAACTTTCCCAGACCGGTCGATGGCGAGCGTTAAAGAACTGGCAGAATGCCAGTTTTGTGTGCTGATCGACGCTCCCGATTCACCGTTTTCGAGGTCAACCCCCCGACCGCTTCGGTCGCCGTTTCCCCCACTAATAAGCGTTCTCCAAGCATAAGCAAAGATAGGTCGAAGCGTGGTCGAAGGTTAGACCCCTGAAAAACCGCCTCCGGTGAAGCTAGGTTAAAGCGTGCTCCTAGCGCTTTCGGTCTACGGAACCGAAGGCTGCAAGCTGTTGGGAGTCGGATAATGGACAAATAAAAATATGACGAATCAACGGTTCCTGGAACCTTTTCCGCTCAGCGAAGCGGCGGCTGTCACGAAACGACGGCCGGTTCCTTTTACGGCGACCGTTACTGCCGCGTGAAGTCACACGTCCGACAATCGTTCCGTGGAGTCGCCGAACTGATTCCGGTGGATGCCGTACTTGTCGAGCAGCGACAGGTAGAGGCTGCACATCTTGCGGTTGGGCTTCTCGCGATAGTCGAGTACGCGGCCACCCTGAACCTTCCCACCACCGCCGCCGAGCAGAACGACGGGCAGTTGCGTGGCGTCGTGACCACCCGTCAGCATGCTGGAGCAGAACAAGAGCATCGAGTTGTCAAGCGCGGTTCGTTCGCCTTCCTGGGTCGCGTCCAGCTTGCGAGCGATGTAGCCTACTTGCTCGACGAAGAACTGATTCACTTTCAAATAGTCGGCGTTGTTTTGGTGCGACAGGGAGTGATGTCCGATGTCGACACCGAGATGCGGGAACCGCAGATAGCTGATATCGTTGTTGAGCTTTAGCGTGCAGACGCGCGTGGCGTCGGTTTGAAACGCCAGCACGAGAATGTCACACATCAGCCGCATGTGCTCGGTGATGTTCTGCGGGATGCCGTCCGCCGGACGCGGCACGTTAGGCTCATCGAGCGTCGGTCGCCAACCTTGCAACTCGCCCTTCCTGCCGGCACGTTCGATGCGTCGCTCGACTTCGCGCACCGAGTTGAGGTACTCGTCGAGCTTACGTCGATCGGTCGAACTGATGTTCCGGCGAAAGCGTTTTCCTTCGGTGATCACCGCGTCGAGCACGCTCTTGTCCCCGCGTTCGGCTCCATCCTTGAATAGCCGATCGAACGCGAGGGCGGGATAGAGTTCCAGTGGCGTCGGACAGCTGGGAGAACTCCAGGAAATGTGCGAGCTGTAAAGCAGCGAATAGTTCTTGTGAATCCCGGGAACCGACTTCTCGCACCCGAGGACGAGGCTCGGCACTTTCGTCGATTGACCGTATTGCTGAGCGACGAGCTGGTCGAAGCTCGTGCCGGAACGAATCCGGCCACCGTTAGCGAGCGGCGCACCGGAAAGCAGATTGCCGGTCTGTGAACTGTGGATGTTGCCCTTGAGCGCTTCCGCGTTGTACAGCCCGCGGATGAAGAGCATTCTCTCCCGGAAGTCGGTCAGCGGCGCGAGCACCTGTCCGAGTTCCATCTGCTTTCCTTCGCCCTTCGCCCACCACTCGGTGCTGTGAAAGCCATTCCCCGCAAACAGCACGGCCAAACGTGTTGGGGCCTGCGTTTCCGGCTTTGCGTTTTCATCGCCCCAGACAGAGAGCGATTCCATCCACGGCAGCGCCATGGTTACGCCGAGACCGCGAAGAAAGGTTCGACGGGAGTTCTGATGTGCGTTATATGATCTCATGGTCGTTTCTTACCTCGAATCATCCGAAACTGCTTACTCAACACAATTGTCTCAACTGCCGCGCCGAAGCGATACCCGTTGCCCGCCAGTTTCTGCTGCATTTCCTCCAGCAATGGCTCATCGGAGAGCAGCACCTCGCGGCCCAGCGAATATCCTAGCAACTTGCGATAAAACTGCTGCACAAAAGCGTGACGACGGTCTGTCAACAAATACTCTCTTAGTCCCTCGATTCCCTCGATCGTTTTGCCGTCGACGAGCTTCGTCGTGGTGTCCGCTTCCCTTTCACGCAACCGTCCGATGGCATCGTATTGTTCCAAAGCAAATCCATAGGGGTCAATCCGCGCGTGGCACTTGGCGCATTCCGGCACGGAAGTGTGGCGCTCAATCAACTGCCGCGCCGTCAAACCAGTGGGTACGCTGTCCGGTAGGTCAGGAACACTGGCCGGCGGCCTCGGCAGGCGCTCGCCCAGCAGCGTTTCGAAGACCCAGTTGCCGCGAAGGATTGGGCTGGTGCGTGACGCGCCGGACTGTTTGGCCAGTATCGACGCCATCCCCAGCACGCCGCCCCGCCCTTGTCGGCGAACGCCCGTTACACGCCGCCACTCCGGTCCGCTCACGCCGTCGATGCCGTAGTGCTTTGCCAACGATTCATTCAACAACGCGTGATCGGCATTGAGCACGTCCAGGATCGAGCCATCGTGGCGAAACATGTCCTCAAAAAACCGCACCGGTTCTTCGTACATTTCTCGACGCAACCGAGCAAACTCCGGGAACACCTCCTCACTCTTTTCGACGTTCTCCGCGAAGCCATAGATGTCCAGCCACTGGCAAGCGAACTCGCTGGCCAGCCGTCGCACACGTGCGTCGGTCAGCAT
>Ga0310122_10000692_pt1 | contig 21190 bp, 18 predicted proteins | sample CB6_Bottom_1051__FD_203503 | JGI IMG/M metagenome (GOLD analysis project Ga0310122, IMG submission 203503) | Marine microbial communities from Western Arctic Ocean, Canada - CB6_Bottom_1051 | ecosystem: Environmental > Aquatic > Marine > Oceanic | place: Canada: Western Arctic Ocean | collected...
GTCCCAGCGGGCCAAGGAGTCGCGCAAGAAGGCGACCCACGTGCTGGTCAAGGAGATGAAGTACCGGCCCAAGATCGGTCCCGGCGACTTCGACACCAAGACCCGCAAGGTCGAGGAGTTCCTGGGCAATGGCAGCAAGGTCAAGGTCACGATCATGTTCCGCGGGCGCGAGATGCAGCATCCGGAACTGGGACGTCGGATCCTGGACCGGGTGGCCGAGACGGTCGACCACGTCGGACGTGTCGAGGTCTTCCCGAAGCAGGACGGTCGCAACATGATCATGGTTCTCGTGCCCGGCCAGGGCACGCGCCGGCAGCGGGAGGCCGCCGCGGACCATCGCGACGCCGCTGCTGCGGTAGTCCCTCCGGTCGCCGACCCGGTCGACGCCGCTGTGGTAGCTCCTCCGGTCGCCGACCCGGTCGACGCCGCCGTGGTGGCTCCTCCGGTCGCCGACCCGGTCGACGCCGCTGTGGTAGTCCCTCCGGTCGCCGACCCGGTCGCCGCTGCTGCGGTAGTCCCTCCGGTCGCCGACCCGGTCGACGCCGCTCCGACCCCAACTGAAACGCCGACGGAGACGTCGGAAGACACGCAGACCGAGACCCGGGAGTAGACGAAATGCCCAAGATGAAGACCCATCGTGGCGCCGCCAAGCGCATCAAGGTGACCGGCACCGGCAAGTTGAAGCGCCGGAACGCCAACCTCAGCCACATGCTCGAGAAGAAGTCCCCCAAGCGGAAGCGTCGCCTGGCTCGCCAGAGCAGCGTGAGTCCGGCCAACGCACCGGCCGTTCGCCGGCAGTTGGGGATCTGAACCCACGGCCACCATCCGGTGGCCTGACACGGGGACGACGTCCCCGGATCGACCTTCCAACCGTCGCACGACGACGACAGAGCACACAAGGAGAACGTGATGGCCAGGGTCAAGCGAGCCGTCCACAGCAAGAAGAAACACAAGGCCGTTCTGGAGCAGGCCCAGGGGTACTACGGCGACAGGAGCCGTACGTTCAAGTCTGCCAACGAGGCGGTGATGCACGCGGGGAACTACGCCTTCCGTGACCGTCGGGCCCGCAAGGGCCAGTTCCGTCGCCTCTGGATCCAGCGCATCAACGCGGCCTGCCGCCAGCACGGCACCAACTACAGCGTGTTCATCGCCGGCCTCAAGAACGCCGGCGTCGAGGTGGACCGCAAGGTCCTCGCCGACCTGGCGGTCGCGGAGCCGACGGCGTTCGCCGCCCTGGTCCAACTGGCCACAGCGGCCGACGCTGCCTGATAGGCGCTTCCCGGCCGGGCGCCGGGAAGCCCCGTGGATCCGGCGGTCGGCCGGTGCGGCGGAGAGCCAGCGAGATGACCGTGGAGCCAGCTAGATGACCGAGGAAGTCTCAGGACGCAACCCGCGCATCCAGCGGATGCGCAGGCTGCTGCGCGACAGGGGCTTTCGGTACGACGAGGCCACGTACGTGGTCGAGGGGCCTGTGCTGGTCGCCGAGGCGCTGGACGCCGGTCGCGAGGTCCGCCAGGTGGTGGTGCCGGCTTCGGCGTCCAACCACCATGTGCTGCACCGCGCCGGGTGGTCCGGCGCAGCGACGCTGGTCGTTCCGGACGGTGTGTTCGAGGGCCTCTCAAGCACCCGATCGCCCCAGCCGGCCCTCGCCGAGGTGGCATTCCACGACGTGGAACCGATCGACCTGGCGACCACCACCGGACCGCTCCTGGTCCTGGCCGAGGTGTCGGATCCGGGCAATGCCGGAACGCTCATGCGTTCGGCCGAGGCCTTCGGCGCCACCGGCGTGGTCGTGGCGGGTGGTGTGGACCCGTACAACCCGAAGCTGGTCAGGGCCGCTGCCGGATCCTCGTTCCGCGTCCCGTTCGCCGTGGTGGACGACCCCATGACCGCACTGCGGATCCTGGACGAAGCCGGCTACGGGTGCTGGGCGACCATCCCGCGCGGCGGATTGTCTCCGGCTGCGGTCCCGTCCGAAGGACCGGTGGCGCTCATCCTGGGCAACGAGCCGCACGGTCTCTCCGACGAGGTGGTGGCTGCCTGTGTCGGAACCGTCAGCGTTCCCACGGTGGGTGGGGTGGATTCCCTGAACGTCGCCATCGCCGGCTCGATCGCACTCCACGACCTGGCCGGGCGAAAGCCCTAAACGGTCATCGGGGAGCCGGACGGGTTCCTCTAGCCTGCGTTGGTCCCCCCAACCTCTCCCGATCAGCGGACTCCACGCATGACCCCCGACCTGGACCAGCACCTCGCCGATGCGGCGACCGCCATCGCTGCGGCCGCCGACCTCGACGCACTACGGATCGTGGACGCCGACCTGCTCGGAAAGCAGTCGGTGGTGACCACGGCCCGGAAGGCCCTGGGCGCCATGGACGTCGAGGAGCGCAAGGTCGCGGGCCGGCGCCTGAACGATGTCCGCGCCGGGATCCAGGAACGGTTGGAGGCCCGGCGGACGGAGTTGGAGACGGCGGCGCGCGCCGAGCAGTTGGAGTCCGAACGCCTCGACCTGACCGAGTTGGACCGCGGACGACGGCTCGGCCACCGCCACGTGGTCACCCGGACCTGGGAGAGGCTCGAGGACCTGTTCGTGGGGATGGGCTACACGGTCTCGGAGGGCCCGGAGATCGAGGACGAGTGGCACAACTTCGGCGCCCTCAACTTCCCGCTCGACCATCCGGCCCGCGACATGTACGACACCCTCTACGTGGACCATGGCGAACCCGGCAGCACGCTGTTGCGGACCCATACCTCGCCGGTCCAGATCCGGGTCATGGAGGCGGGCGGGCCGCCCATCTACTCGATAATGCCGGGCCGGGTGTTCCGCAGTGACACGGCCGACTCCACCCACATGCCGGTGTTCCACCAGCTCGAGGGCCTGGTGGTGGACCGGGGCATCACCTTCGGTGACCTGGCTGGCACGCTCGAGGCCTTCACCCGGGCCTACTTTGGCGGCGACTTCACCTCCCGCCTGCGTCCGTCCTACTTCCCGTTCACCGAACCGTCGGCCGAGTTCGACATCCGCCGTCCCGACGGCACCTGGCTGGAGTTGGGTGGATGCGGCATGGTGCACCCCAACGTCCTGGAGGCCTGCGGGCTGGATCCTGAGGAATGGTCGGGCTTCGCCTTCGGCTTCGGCCTGGACCGCCTGGCCCTGATGCGCCACGGCATCGACGACCTCCGGGAGTTGTTCCGCAACGACCAGCGATTCCTGGAGCAGTTCTGATGGGCTGCCAGATCCAGGGGGCCGACTGATGAAGGTCCTGCTCTCCTGGCTCTCGGAGTTCGCGCCGTTCGTCGGCACTCCCGCCGACATTGGCGACCAGCTCAGCGGGTTGGGCCTTGCCGTCGAGGACATCGTCACCATCGGCGCCGGGCTGGATGGCATCGTCGTGGCCCGGGTCCTGGAACTGCGACCCCACCCGGACGCGGATCGCATCCAACTGGTGGACGTGGACGCCGGCGACGGGGAGGCCCTTCAGGTCTGCTGTGGGGCGTTCAACATGTCGGTGGGCGACCTGGTGCCGTTCGCCACGCTCGGAACGACCATGCCGAACGGGATGCAGGTCGGTCGTCGCAAGATGCGCGGCGAGTGGTCCAACGGGATGCTCTGTTCTCCGGAGGAGATCGGGCTCGGCGTCGACCAGGACGGCATCCTGATCCTGGAGGGTGGCCACACCGTGGGCTCGGCCCTGACGGAGGCCCTCGAGCTGCGCCCCGACGTCCTGTTCGACCTGGAGGTCAACCCGAACCGTCCTGACGCCATGTCCGTGGCCGGCGTGGCCCGTGACCTGGCTGCCCGACAGGGCGTGCCGTTCACCCGACCCGTCCCGTCGCCGGCCGAGGTCGGTGAGGCTGCTGGCGGGCGGCTGGCCGTGGAGATCCTGGATCCCGACCTCTGCGGCAGGTTCGTGGTCCGCATCCTGGACGGGATCACCGTCGGACCCTCGCCGCAGTGGATGGCGAACCGCCTCACGGCGCTGGGCATGCGCCCCATCAACAACGTGGTGGACGCGTCCAACTACGTGATGCTGGAGCTGGGCCAACCCAGCCACACCTATGACCTGGATGCCGTGCAGGGTGGTGCGTTGCGGGTCCGCCGGGCCATCGAAGCCGAGACGGTGGAGACCCTCGACGGGATGGTCCGGACCCTCTCGACCACAGACGGCGTGATCGCCGATGGGCACGACAGGGCCATAGGCATCGCCGGGATAATGGGTGGGGCGTCCACCGAGATCGGCGGATCGACGACCAGCGTGGCCCTCGAGATGGCCTGGTGGGACCCGATGAGCATCGCATCGTCGTCGCGTCGGCTGGGCCTGCGTAGCGAGGCTTCGGCCCGATTCGAGCGGGGTGCCGACCCGGAGGTGGCCGACCTGGCCATGCGCCGCTTCGCCGAACTGCTGGCGGAGACCGGTGCCACCCTTGCGCCCGGCATGGTCGACGTGCTGGGGAACACCCCGCTGCGGGAGACGATCCGGGTGCGGACGGGCCGCGTGAACGCGATGCTTGGAACCGACCTGGAGCGCGATGCCATAGCCGGGTTGTTGAGGTCGATCCAGTTCAGTGCCGAGCCGGCTGGCGAGGGAGGGGTGGACCTGGATGTCGTCGTCCCGAGCTTTAGGCCCGACAGTTCCACCGAGATCGACGTGGTCGAGGAGGTTGCGCGGATCTACGGCTACCACCGGATTCGGCGGACGGTGCCGAGGTCTGCCATCACGGGTGGGTTGACGCCATACCAGGTCGATCGCAGGGTGGTGCGTGCAGCGATGGTGGGGCTGGGCCTCGACGAGGTCATGCCGGTTCCCTTCCTTGCGCCAGGCGACCTCGAGAGGGCGGGCCTGGACCCGGACGGCGTGACCGTGACGAACCCGCTGGTGGCCGAGGAGTCGGTGATGCGGGCGTCGCTGAGGCCCGGGATCCTCAAGACGCTGGCCTACAACGCCTCCCACCGCATCCACGGTCTCGGCGTCTTCGAGGTGGGCCACGTGTACCGCCGTCCTGTCGAGGTGCAGCCGCTCCCCGATGAGCGGGAGCACCTGGCCGTGGCGCTGTCCGGTCGTGACGCCGGGGCCGCCGTCGAGGTGTTCTCGGCGCTGGCCGATGCCCTGGACGTCCGGGGCCACCGCCTGGTGGCCGGAACGACTCCCGGACTGCATCCGACCCGGACCGCCCGCATCGACTTCGGCGGCGTGGTGGTCGGCCACGTCGGAGAGGTGGACCCCGGTGTCCTGGAGGCGTTCGAGGTGGGGGAGCGCGTGGGCTGGTTGGAGCTGGACCTGGAGACACTGCTGGGCCTGCCGCACGGTGGTCGGCCCTACCGGCCGGTGAGCCGCTATCCCTCCTCGGACATCGACCTCGCATTCGAGGTGGACGAGACGACGGCGGCCGCCGACGTCGGCTCCTGCCTCCGGACCGCCGCTGGCGACCTGCTCGTGGACCTTGCACTGTTCGACGTGTTCAGGGGCGCTCCGGTGTCTGACGGGCGACGGAGCCTCGCCTTCACGCTGCGCTTCCAGGCCGCTGACCGGACCCTCACCGACGCCGAGGTGGCCGAGGCCCGCCAGCGCTGCATCGACGCCGTCCAGGGATCGCTGCCAGCCACGCTGCGGGGCTGACCCACCGGTCGAGCCTCCCGCCGGGGATGACCCGCTGCTGGCGGGAAGGGCCTCCACCGATACCGTCGGCGCCATGCGCGCATGGCGAATCCACGAACTGGGTGATCCGATTCTGAGGCTGGTCCTCGACGAGGTGGCCGAGCCGGAACTGGAACCGGGACGGGTGCTGGTCGAGGTCGAGGCGGTCGGCCTGGCCTTCCCCGACGTCCTGCAGTGTCGGGGCGAGTACCAGGTGAAGCCCCCGCTGCCGTTCTCGCCCGGGAGCGAGACGGCCGGTCGGGTCGCAGCTGTCGGCGACGGGGTGGACCCGGCACTGGTCGGTCGCCGCGTGGTCGCCCTGGGTGGTGGCCTGGCCGAACGGGTCGTCCTCCCGGAGGGCTCGGTGTTCGAGTTGCCCGACTCGCTGGAGGCGACCAAGGCTGTGGCGGTTCCGATGAACTACGGAACCACCTGGTTCGCCCTCCACGACAGGGCCCACCTGGCACCCGGTGAGACTTTGCTGGTGACCGGCGCCGCGGGTGGGGTGGGATCGGCGGCCATCCAGCTGGGTCGGGCAGCCGGCGCGCGCGTCATCGCTGTGGCCGGCGGGGCCGACAAGGTGGCCGCCTGCGAGGCGTTGGGTGCCGACGAGGTGATTGACCACCGCGAGGTGGATGACCTAGTCGAGCGGGTCCGGGAGCTGACCGGTGGTGCCGGAGTTGACGTGGCCTACGACCCGGTGGGGGGTGAGACCTTCCAGCAGGTCCGTCGGTGCATGGCCTGGGATGGCCGCCTCCTGGTGATCGGCTTCGTGGCCGGCATACCCGAGTTGAAGACCAACCACGTGCTTCTCAAGAACTACTCGGTGGTCGGCGTGCACTGGGGGGCCTCGCTGGCCCGCGATCCCGGGTCGTTGGGCCGTCAGATGGAATCCGTGTTCGCCCTGGCAGCAGAGGGTGCTGTGGACCCGCTGCTACATCCGCCGTACGCCTTTGAAGACGCTCCACGGGCCCTCCAGGACATAGCTGACCGGCGGGTGGTGGGCAAGGTAGTGACCGACCTGACGGTCTGAATCGCCTGACGTTGACCTCGGGTTATGTGGGAATCTGCATAAACATGTGGTATTAGTATGCAATTGATGGCATAATTGACGGATGCATAGGATCGCCATCATCGGGGCCTCCGGGTACACCGGTGCCGAACTCCTCCGGCTGTGTGCCGGCCACCCCGACTTCGACGTGGTGCTCGCCACCGGCGAGACCAAGGCCGGCACAGCGGTAGCCGACCTCTACCCGAGCCTTGCCGCCCACTACCCGGACCTGACCTACTCACCGGCGGACCCGGCGGCCGCCGACGGGTGCGACGTGGCTTTCCTGGGCCTGCCCCACGGGGCATCACAGACCCTGGTACCCGAACTCCTCGGCAGGGTCGGCCACGTGGTCGACCTGGCGGCCGACTTCCGACTCCGGGACCCAGCCCTCTACCCGACCTGGTACGGCGAGGACCACGAGGTACCCGCCCTGCTCGACGAGGCCGTCTACGGCCTCCCCGAACTGTTCCGGGTCGGGCTGCCCGGTGCCCGACTGGTGGCTGCAGCCGGCTGCTACCCGACGGCCTCTGCACTGGCCCTGGCGCCATTCGTGCGCGCCGGCGCCATCGAGACGGCCGGCATCATCGTGGACGCGGCCAGCGGCGTGTCCGGTGCCGGGCGGCCACCGAAGCCGAACACCACGTTCTGTGCCGTGGACGAGGACTACACGGCCTACGGGCTGACCGACCACCGGCACACGCCCGAGATCGAGCAGTCGATAGCGACGTTGGCTGACGGCACCACGGTGTCGGGCGTGAGCGTCCTGTTCACCCCCCACCTGGCTCCGATGAACCGGGGGATCCTGGCAACCTGCTACGCCCGGCCTGTTGACGGCGGCCTGGACACCGATGGCGCCATGGCGATCCTGTCCGACTTCTACGCCGACGAACCGTTCGTCGTGGTGGATGAACGGTCACCGTCCACAAAGGCCACCCTGGGCTCCAACGCCGCCCACCTGACCGCCCGGGTGGACCCGCGGACCGGCCTGCTCCTCGCCATCTGCGCCATCGACAACCTGGTGAAGGGCGCTTCCGGACAGGCCGTGCAGTGCGCCAACGCCGTCCTGGGTCTCGACGAGACGACCGGCCTCAGCACTATCGGGGTGTACCCGTGAGCGTCACGACGGTGCCCGGCTTCGTTGCCGCCGGCATGGCCTGCGGGATCAAGGCATCCGGCGCTGACGACCTCGCCATGGTCGCCACGGCCGACGGCTCGCCCGTCACAGCGGCCGGCGTGTTCACCTCCAACAAGATGACAGCACCCCCGGTGCTCGTAACCCGGGAACACCTGGCGACCACCGGCGGCCGGGCCGCAGCAGTGGTCCTGAACAGCGGCAACGCCAACGCCGCAACCGGCGCGGCCGGAAGGGCCGACGCCGAGGCAATGTGCGCCCTCACTGCCGAAGCGCTCGGCTGCTCGCCGCACGAGGTCCTGGTCTGCTCGACGGGCCTGATCGGCTTCCCGCTGCCCATGGACAGGATCATCCCCGCTATCCCGGCACTCGCCGCCACCCTCGCCGTGAACGGTGGACCGGCGGCCGCCCGGGCGATCATGACCACCGACACGGTGCCGAGGACGACGGCGCTAACCGGCACGACGCTGGATGGCGGCACGTTCACCATCGGCGGCGTGGCCAAGGGTGCGGCAATGCTCGAGCCGAACATGGCCACGATGCTGGCCGTGCTGACCACCGATGCTCTCCTGGATGCGACGACCGCCACCGACCTCCTGAGGTCGGCGGTGGGGGTGTCGTTCAACTGCCTCACCGTGGACGGCGCCGAGTCCACCAACGACACGGTCCTACTGCTGGCCTCCGGGACCGCCGGACCCGTCGCCACCGACGAGATAGGTGCAGCGCTGTCGGATGTGTGCAGGGACCTGGCCGTCCAGATGGCCGACGACGCCGAGGGCTCCACCAAGACGGTGTTCCTGACCGTCACCGGCGCCGCCACCGACACCGAGGCCGCCAAGGGAGCCCGGGACACCGCCAACTGCCAGCTGGTCAAGTGTTCCTGGTACGGAGAGGACCCCTACTGGGGCCGGATCGCCGCCGAGATGGGGGCTGCCGGCATCTCATTCGACCCGGCCACCATCACCATCGCGTACGGCGGCCAGGTGGTCTACGCAGCCGAACAGGTCCAGCCGGTGGACGAGATGGCCCTGACCGCCCACATGGCGGGCCGGAGGATCGACCTGGAGGTGGACCTGGGGCAGGGTGACGGCTCGGCGTGGATTGTCACCACCGACCTAAGCCACGCCTACATCGACGAGAACATGCGGACCTCGTAGGGCCGTGGAGGACGACATGGACCAACCTGATTCCGTGGGCGTAGGGCCCCTCTCGGGCTTTTCGCCAGAACGGCGAGCTGCGGTGCTGATCGAAACCCTGCCGTACATACAGCGGTTCGCCGGCTCGATCATCGTGGTCAAGTTCGGCGGAAGCGCCATGGGTGACGAGGCGCTGGCCGCCCAGTTCGCCGAGGACATCGTCCTCATGCACTCTGTCGGCATCAGGCCGGTCGTGGTGCACGGGGGTGGTCCCCAGATCGGCGCGCTCATGGACCGGTTGGGCATCGTGTCGGAGTTCCGGGATGGCCTGAGGGTCACCGACGCCGAGACCCTCGACGTGGCCCGGATGGTCCTCGTCGGCAAAGTCAACAGGGAGATCGTGTCTGGCATAAACAGGCACGGACCCCTGGCCGTGGGCCTCTCCGGTGAGGACGCCGGCCTGATCCGGGCCTCGGCCCGGGACCCCGAACTGGGATTCGTGGGAGACGTCGAGTCCGTGAACCCGGCCATCATCGAACGGCTGCTGGCCGAGGAGCTCATCCCCGTGGTCTCGACCATCGGGGTGGACCTGAGCGGACAGGCCTACAACATCAACGCCGACACGGTGGCCGCAGCGGTTGCCGGAGCACTTGGCGCCGAACGGATCCTCTACCTCACCGACGTGGAGGGCCTCCTGACCGACGTGGACGACCCGGCTTCGAGGATCTCCCGCGTCGACCTCTCGGGCCTGGCTGACCTCACCGCCGACGGCACGATAAGCGGAGGGATGATCCCCAAGGTCCAGGCCTGCATCGACGCGGTGGAGTCGGGGGTGGGTTCGGCCCACATGGTCGATGGGCGGATTCCCCACGTCCTGCTGCTCGAACTGTTCACCGACATGGGCATCGGCACGATGGTCCTGCCCGACGGCGGCGTGGCTGCCGACGGCCGGGGCGTGGACGGGGTGTCGGCATGAACTACGCAGCCTCCGGTCCGGAGCCGGGTGACAGCAGGGATCGGTGGGCCGGGGCCCTCATGGGCAACTACGGCGTTCCGCCGCTCACGTTCGTCCGCGGGGCGGGCACCGAGTTGTTCGACGACACCGGGAGGCGGTACCTGGACTTCCTCTGCGGCCTGGCGGTGACGGGCCTCGGACACGCCCATCCCCGGGTGGCTGCGGCTATCGCCGAGCAGGCCTCCACCCTCCTGCACGTCTCCAACCTGTTCGTAACCGAGCCGCAGCTGGAGGTGGCCGAACGCCTGGACGCACTCGTCCGGGCGGGCACAGACCAGGACACGCCCGGCCGGGTGCTGTTCCAGAACTCGGGTGCCGAGGCGAACGAGGCGGCCCTGAAGCTGGCCCGCAAGTACCACGGCCGGGGCAGGCACGGCGTCCTGGCTGCCTTCCGGTCCTTCCATGGCCGGACCCTTGCCACCCTGGCGGCCACGGGCCAGCCCGAGAAGCACGAGCCCTTCCAACCGTTGCCCGAGGGCTTCCGGCATGCCGCCTGGAACGACGTGGCGGCCTTTGAGGCGGCCCTGGACCCATCCGTCGGCGCGATCCTGCTGGAACCGCTGCAGGGCGAGGGTGGCGTCAACCCGGCCGACGTGGAGTTCCTCCGAGGCGTCCGTCGGCTCTGCGACGAGCGGGGCATCCTGCTGGTCATGGACGAGATCCAGACGGGCCTGGGTCGCACCGGTGCCTGGTTCGGGTTCCACCATGCCGGGATCCGGGCCGACATCGTGACCGTCGCCAAGGCCCTCGGAAACGGGGTGCCCATCGGTGCCGTGTGGGCCACCGCCGAGGTGGCCTCGGCGTTCGGGCCCGGTGACCACGGTTCCACCTTCGCCGGTCAGCCGTTGGCCGCAGCGGCGGCCCGCGAGGTGCTGCGGGTGATGGAGGAGATCGACGTGCCCCTCCTGGCACGTGAACGTGGTGCCGAGCTGACGGCGCTGCTGGAGTCGGTACCCGGGGTGGCTGGCGTCAGGGGCCTGGGCCTGTTGCTGGCGGCCGAACTCCGGCCGGAGGCGCTGAACGGACGGACCGCGGCCGAGGTGGCCCGGGCGTGCCTCGATGCCGGCCTGGTGGTCAACGGGGTGACGTCGACGGCCCTGCGGCTGGCGCCGCCGTTCACGGTGTCCGGTGACGAGTTGGTGGAGGGTGTGGGGATCCTCGCTGGCGTGATGGCGGAGGGCTCCGCCGGGGAGGCGACGTGATGCGACACCTACTCGAGGTGGACGACCTCACCGTCGATGAAATGGTCCGGGTCCTGGACCTGGCGGTGGATCCTTCGCCGCCCAGGGTGCTGGAGGGACGGGGCATGGCGCTCGTATTCGAGAAGCCGTCCACCCGGACCCGCAACTCGATGGAGATGGCCGTCTTCCAGTTGGGCGGCCACCCCGTCTACATACAGGCGGCCGAGGTGGGGCCGGACGTCCGGGAGTCGGTGGAGGACGTCACCCGGACACTCGCCTGCTACCACGCCTGCATCGGCGCCCGCGTGTTCGACCATTCCACCGTCGAGCGGATGGCCGGCGAGGGCCTGGTGCCGATCGTGAACATGCTCTCGGACGCCGCCCACCCGCTCCAGGCCCTCGCCGACGTGCTCACCATCAGGCAGGAGTTCGGCGAGGTGGCCGGCCGGACGATCGCCTACGTGGGCGACGGCAACAACGTGTTCAGGTCGCTGGCGCTGGCGGCGGGCATGCTCGGCGCAGAGGTGCGGTTCGCCAGCCCCCCCGGCTACCGGTTGTCGGACGTGGACCGGGACCGGCTGGCGGCGGCCGGCGTGACGGTGGTGGAGTTCGACCGGGCGGTCGATGCGGTCGCCGGCGCTGACGTCGTCTACACGGATGTCTGGACGTCGATGGGCCAGGAGGAGGAGGCGGCCCGACGCCTCCGGGACTTCGAGGGGTTCCGGGTGGACGAGCGGCTCATGGAGGGCGCCGGCCCCCAGGCCCTGTTCCTGCACTGCCTGCCTGCCCACAGGGGCGAGGAGGTCACCGACCAGGTGGTGGACGGTGCGTCCAGTCGGGTCTGGCCGCAGGCCGCCAACCGGATGCACGCCGCCAGGGGCCTGCTGGCCTGGCTCCTCGGCGAAACCGACCACGGGGGAGGGCCCTCATGAGCAAGCACCAACGACAGCACCGGGTGGAGCGGCTTCTGGCCGGCCACATGGTGACCAGCCAGGAGCAGCTGGTGGGCCTCCTGGCCGACGACGGCGTCGAATCCACCCAGGCGACCGTGTCGCGCGACCTCGACGACCTCGGGGCGGTGAAGGTCCGGGTCTCGGGTGGTGAGAGCGTGTACGCCATACCGGAACATCCGGCCGATCGTGTCGTGCCGATCGACCAGCTGCGACGGGTAATGGGCGAGTGGGTGGTCGAGGTCGAGTCATCCGGCAACCTCGTGGTTCTGCGGACCCCGCCCGGTTCGGCCCACGTGGTCGCCTCGGCGCTGGACAGGACCGGCATCGAAGGGTCCATCGGAACGGTTGCCGGCGATGACACCCTGATGGTGGTGGCCGCCGAGGGAACGACCGGAGAGAATCTGGCCGTCGCCCTGAGGAACCTGGCAGGGCTCTGAGACACGACGAGGACCAGCGGGGACCGGAGAGTCCGGATGCGAGAGCCCGCAGCCGAGGATGGAAGGCAGCGATATGACCAGCGACGAGACGGACCGGACGCCGGTCGACAAGGTGGTGCTCGCCTACTCGGGCGGGTTGGACACCTCGGTAATCCTCCGTTGGCTGGAGGAGACCTACGGCTGCGAGGTGGTGACGTTCACCGCCGACCTGGGACAGGGCGAGGAGCTCGAGCCGGCGCGGGCCAAGGCGGAGGCGATGGGGGTGTCCGAGATCTACATCGAGGACCTCCGCGAGGAGTTCGTACGCGACTACGTGTATCCGATGTTCAGGGCCAACGCCCTCTACGAGGGCGAGTACCTGCTCGGAACGTCGATAGCGCGGCCGCTCATCGCCAAGCGGCTGGTCGAGATCGCCGACGAGACCGGAGCCGACGCGATCAGCCACGGTGCCACCGGCAAGGGCAACGACCAGGTTCGGTTCGAGCTGGGTGCGTATGCCCTACGGCCCGACATCCGGATAATCGCGCCATGGCGGGAATGGGACCTCGGCTCCCGGCAGAGCCTCCTGGACTACGCCGAGAAGCACGGCATCCCCGTAGAGATGAAGCGGGGAGCGAAGTCCCCGTACTCCATGGACGCCAACCTGTTGCACATCTCGTACGAGGGCGGTCCGCTGGAGGATCCCTGGCAGGAGCCGGCGTCGGAGATGTGGCGGTGGTCGGTCAGTCCCGAGATGGCGCCCGACGAGGCCACCTACCTGGACCTGACCTATGAGAACGGCGACGTGGTGGCACTCGACGGAACGCCGATGACCCCGGCCACCGTCCTCGCCGAGTTGAACCGGGTGGGTGGGGCCAACGGCATCGGTCGGATCGACATCGTCGAGAACAGGTTCGTGGGCATGAAGTCACGGGGTGCATACGAGACCCCCGGCGGCACCATCCTGCTGAGGTCGCACCGGGCCATCGAGTCGATCACCCTGGATCGGGGCGTGGCGCACCTCAAGGACGAGATGATGCCCCGGTATGCCGAGCTGGTCTACAACGGCTTCTGGTTCAGCCCGGAGAGGGAGATGCTACAGGTTGCGATCGACCACAGTCAGGCGTTTGTGAACGGTCGGGTCCGGCTTCGGCTCTACAAGGGCAACGTGGCTGTGGTGGGCAGGGAGTCGGACGACACCCTGTTCGACGAGGCCATCGCCACCTTCGAGGAGGACGATGGCGCCTACGACCAGGCCGACGCCGAGGGGTTCATCAAGCTGAACGCCCTGAGGCTCCGGACGCTGGCTCGGCGGGCCGCAAGGTCGGAGGGGTAGGAACATGGCGACGCTCTGGCACGGACGGTTCGAGGGAGGGTCCGCAGAGGCACTCCAGGCCCTCAACGACAGCCTCGGGTTCGACCGGCGGATGTTCCGGGAGGACCTGGCCGGTTCGCGGGCCCATGTCCGGATGCTGGCTCGGGTGGGCCTCATGTCGGTCGTCGACTCCGAGGCGGTCCTCGTGGCACTGGACACCGTCGAGGTCGAGATGTCCGACGGCTCGTTCGCCTTCGCCGTCGGTGACGAGGACATCCACACCGCGGTGGAGAGGCGGGTCACCGAGCTGGCCGGCGACGCCGGCGCCCGCCTGCACACGGGAAGGAGCCGGAACGACCAGGTGGCGACCGACCTCCGGCTCTGGACCCTCCGCGAGCTGGGCGAGGTGGCGGAGGTGGTCACTGCCTTCCAGGGAACCCTGGCGTCGCGGGCCGATGGTGCCGCCGAGGCGTACCTGCCCGGCTACACCCACCTGCAACAGGCCCAGCCGGTGCTCCTGGCACACCACCTCCTGGCACACGGTTGGGCGCTGGCGCGCGACGTGGACCGGTTGCTGGACGCCAGGACCCGGGCCGACGTGTCGCCGCTGGGTGCCGGAGCGTTGGCAGGCTCCTCTCTGCCGCTGGACCCGGATTCCGTCGCCGCGGACCTGGGCTTCGCCGCCCGCTTCGAGAACTCGATGGACGCAGTCGGAGACAGGGACTTCGTCGCCGAGTCGTTGTTCGCCCTGGCCCTCCTGGGCGTGCACCTCTCCAGAATCGGTGAGGAGCTGATCCTCTGGAGCAGCGAGGAGTTCGGGTTCGTGCACCTGGACGACGCCTTCTCGACCGGATCCTCGATGCTCCCGCAGAAGAAGAACCCGGACGTGGCGGAGCTGGCCCGTGGCAAGGCCGGGCGCCTCATCGGACACCTGACGGGTTTCATGGCGACCCTGAAGGGCCTGCCCATGACCTACAACAAGGACCTGCAGGAGGACAAGGAGCCGCTCTTCGACGCCTTCGACACCATCCGCCTGACCCTTTCCGCCCTCGATGGGATGGTGGCGACCCTGGAGTTCAGGACGGACCGCATGGCCGACGCCGCTGACAGCCCGTATGCGGCGGCGGTCGACCTGGCCGAGTACCTCGTTGCCGGGGGTACGCCGTTCCGGGATGCCCATGCCGTGGTGGGAGCCCTCGTGAGAGCGGCACTGGCCGGAGAGGGATCGCTGGTCGACCTGGTCACAGCCGACGAACGCCTGGGTCCCGATGCGGCAGCCCTGCTGGCCCCCGGTGCTCCGGTACGTCGGCGGACCACGCCGGGCGGTGCCGGCCCGGGTCCCGTAGCCGTGCAGCGGGTCCGGTTCGCCGACCGGTTGGCCGCCCAGTCGAAGCGGATTGCCGGTTGAACGCGGGCCGTGGGCCGAGGGCATGGCCACCCCGGCCGGCTGTCGTCGCCGTCGCCCTGGCGGACCTGGCCGGACGTCGGATCAGCGACCCGCGACCTGCCGTGGAGGCGGGTCCGGCCGGACCGGAACGCGACTCGATCCTGGACTTCCTGGACACCGGTGTCGACGCCCTGGATCGGACCTGTAGGCCCGGTCACCTCACGGGCTCGGCGCTCGTCGTGGATCCTTCGGATCGCCGGATCCTCGTCCTGTTCCACACCAAGCTGCAGCGCTGGCTCCAACCCGGTGGCCACGCCGACGGGGATGCCGACCTCGCACGGGTGGCGTTGCGCGAGGCGGTCGAGGAGACGGGAATCGACGGCCTACGGGTGGTCGAACCGGCCGTCGACCTGGACGTCCACATGGTCGAACCACCGGCCGAGGACGCCCACGACCACCACGACGTCAGGTTCCTAGTGCTGGCGCCCCCCGGTTCGGTACCGGTCGGAAACCACGAGTCGGAGGCCTTCCGGTGGGTGTCGGAGGCTGACCTGGCGTCGCTGGGGGCCGACAAGGGCCTCTGCCGCCTGGCGGAACGGGCGCTGTCCCGCCTGGACCTCCTCGAGGCCTGAGTCCAGACGGATACGGGTGTCCGGCGGGCGGGGCCTACACGTCTCCCGGGTCCAGGCAGGCTTCCATGTCGTTGACCCGGGCGAAGCCGTTCATTCGCTTCAGGACGCTGCCGGTGCCGCTGGGCAGGGCGGTCAGCAGCGGCCGGACGTCGCCCTCCAGGCGTAGGCGATCGGCGTGCGTGCGGCGGTCGGAGGCGTAGATCGCCCAGTCCTCCAGCCACATGCCGATGAGCCGGGTGTCGTCGTCGATGCCGCCCGGCAGCAGTGCCAGGTCGGCGACCATGTCGGCGAGGACGTCGGTTGCCAGGTCCAGGTCGTCGGCCCTGTCCGCGGGCGAGGTGGCCGCGGCGGCTCGCGGGAGCGTGTCGATCACTGCACGGGCTTCAAGGCACCGCTGCTGGGCCATCTCCGGCCACGAACGATCCTGGAGGCGATCAGGGTTTCCCGACGGAGCGATGAAGAAGGCGTAGACCCAGAGCACGACCATGGCCACCCCCAGCAGGCCCAGGAGCGTGCGGACCACGACGGTGTGGAGTCCCGGCCGCAGCGGGTCCGGCGTGGTCACGGTGCCACCCTCAGGGTCACCACGGTTCCGGGTTCCACGACCGTGCCTGCCGCAGGGTCCTGTGACCAGACAAGGTCGCTGATCCAGTCGGGTTCGTCGGGATCCGCCACCCGGATCACCTGGTAGCCGAGGCCCAGCGATTCGAGCAGCGGCGTCACGGTGGCGAGGGGGCGTTCGACCACCTCCGGTACGACCACCGGACTCATCGGAGGTGGTTCGACGGTCACCTCGAGGAGCAGGGAGCCTCCCGGTTGGATCAACGAGCCGACAGCCGGAGCCTGGCCGATGATCGTCCCCGGCTCGGTGCCCTCCATCTCGACCTCCACGACGCTCACGATCCGGATGTCGCCAACCGACCCGGCGAGGAGCGCACGGGCGTTCTGCAGGGTAAGGCCGAGTAGGTCGGGCGTAGGGATGCGACCGTCATCCGCTACCTCCACGGCAACGGTGGTGGTCGGGGTGGCCGGAGTCGGGAGGACGCTACGGGTGGGAATGATGCTGGCGAACTCCTCCACGGCAAGGTCCAGGTGGGCCGCCTCCATCACGTCCTTCCAGATCATCGCCGGGTAGGTGCCGCCGTAGACCTTGCGGTCGGTGGTCGGGGGGATCATCGGTATCTGCGCCTCCGGGTAGCCCACCCAGACGGCGGTCGTCCGCTGGGGGGTGTAGCCCACGAACACGGCGTCGGCGTAGTTCTGTGTGGTGCCTGTCTTGCCGGCCGAAGGTCGGTCCTCCAGCTGCGCACGCCAGCCGGTTCCCTGGGAGACCGCTCCCTCCAGGATCCAGGTCAGCTGGTCGGCGAGGCGGGCGTCCAGCACCCGGGACTGTTGCCTCGTCCAGGACCACAGGGTCGTGCCGTCGGAGCGGGCGATGCGCGTCACGTAGCTCGGAGCGATCGTGACGCCACGGTTGGCTAGCGTGTGGTAGGCGGTGACCATGTCCAGCATCGTGGCGTTGGACGTGCCGAAGATGTTCGAGTTCACCCGCTGGATGGTCGACCTGATCCCCAGCCGACGAGCCATCGAAACCACCCTGTGGGCTCCCATCTCCATGCTGAGCTGGGCGAACACGGTGTTCAGGGAGCTGCGCAGTGCCCTTATGAGGGTGACCTCCTCGGCATCCGGGGGTGCCACCAGCTCCTCTCCCTCCGGGGGTTCCCAGCTCCAGGTGGGTATGGCCTCGAGGGCATGTACGCGATCTCGGAACAGGCGCTCCCGGTCGAAGTCGTACCGGCGGTTGGCGACCCACTGGGTGAGGTCCACGGCCTGGTAGGTGATCTCGGTTCCGTCGCCATCGCCTGCGCCGGCCTCCATGTCCTTCGCCTTGACCTCCTTGACGATCCGGATGGTCTCGACGTGGTCGGGTGGGACGTCGGTGTGCTCTTCGCGTAGGTAGAACTGCAGGAGGGCCTGGATTCCGTGTTCGAAGCGGGCTTCGGTGGCGTCGTGGCCGCCCACTCCGCCGGTGACGCGCCAGACCTTGTTGTCCTCGTCGGCGCCGGGTATCTCGAACTCCAGGACGTTGGGTGCCGGATAGGTGGCCGTGAGCTTCCATCCGGCTTCCAGGGCGGCGGCCATGCCGATGGTCTTCATCGACGACCCGACCTGTCGACCTGCACCGACGGCCAGGTTGACCTTGGCGTCGTCGTCCTCGCCGAAGAAGTCACGACCACCCACCATGGCCAGGACCTGGCCGGTGCCGGTCTCGAGTACCACGACGGCCGAGTCGGGGTTGCCGCGACCGGCGGGAAGGTGGTCCTCCACGGACTGCTCGGCGGCCGCCTGGAGGTCCAGGTCGATGGTGGTCTCGATCCTGAGGCCGCCCTCGAACAGGAGTCGTTCCCTGGTTCCACGGCTGGCACCGAATGCCGGGTTGTCCAGGAACCAGCGGCGCACCTCCTCCACGAAGTGCCCGGCCGGGTAGCGGGTCTCCAGGCGTGCCGAGTACTCCTCCAGCCTGGGCGGCATGGAGACGGCCGCCTCGTGCTGCTCCTGCGTGATGAAGTCGTTCGCCAGCATGCGGTCCAGCACCATGTGGCTGCGCTTCAGGCTCTTGGAGTAGTTCAGGAAGGGGTTGTATCGGCCCGGCAGCTGGATGATCCCGGCGACCAGCGCCGCCTCGGCGAGGTTGAGGTCGGCCACGTCCTTGTTGAAGTAGGTCTGCGCTGCCGCCTTCATCCCGTACGCGCCGTGGCCCAGGTACACGGTGTTCAGGTACTGCAGCAGGATGAAGTCCTTGCCGTACTGGTCCTCCAGCCTGGTGGCGTACCAGACCTCCTCCAGCTTGCGGCTCGCTGTCTGTTCGGAGTTGCGGATGATGGCCAGCTTCACGTATTGCTGCGTGATGGTGGATCCGCCCTGGCTGATGCTTCCCGCCTCCAGGTTGGTGCGTGCCGCCCTGATGATGGCCTTCAGGTCGAAGCCGTCGTGGATGTAGAAGCGCTCGTCCTCGATGGCGATGACGGCGTCGCGGACCATCTGGGGGATCTCGGCCAGGGTGCGGGCGCTGGTGCGGTTCTCGGGGGCCACGAGCGTGATGATGTGGCGTCCGTCGCGGGCCACCACCACGGACGACTCGGCCTGCTCGGGGATCGTGATGTCGAAGTCCCGGGTTTCGTAGCGGTAGCAGGAGGTGGCCACGGAGGCCAGCGCCGTCACCACGCAGGCGACGCGCACGAGGCCCGGGGGAAGGATCCGCATCTGTCCAGTCTGGCCGCCCGGCAGTCCGTAGGCGCGTCGGGTGACGGGCACCACATGGGGAGTCGCCTACGTCGTGGGATGGTTGCCCCGGACCTCCATGGGAGACAGTGGGACCGAAGGGTCCGGCGCGACGACGCGGAGGCTCCATACTGGTGGCCATGAGTGATCTGAAGCCTGACGGCCCGGCCGGAGCCGCCATCCTCGACGACCTGGTGGCGAGGGGGCTGGTCCAGGACAGCACCGACCTCGGGGCCATCCGGGAGCGCATGGCCGATGGGCCCATCACCCTCTACTGCGGTTTCGATCCGACGGCCGACAGCCTCCACGTCGGGCACCTCGTGCCCCTGCTGCTGCTGCGCCGGTTCCAGGATGCGGGCCATCGTGCGATCGCGCTGGCCGGTGGGGCCACGGGGATGGTGGGCGATCCGAGTGGTCAGTCCGAGGAGCGCAACCTGCTCGACGGTGAGACCCTCACCCGCAATGTGGAGGCCGTGGCCGTCCAGCTCCGGTCGTTCCTGAGGTTCGACGGGAACCTCCACGAGGGTGACCAGCCGGCGGTCCTGGTTGACAACCGGGAGTGGACCGAGGGTGTCGGCGTGCTGGAGTTCCTGCGTGACGTGGGCAAGCACGTCACCGTGGGGACGATGCTCGGCAAGGAGTCGATCCGGGCCCGGCTGGCCGGCGACCAGGGCATCTCGTTCACGGAGTTCAGCTACATGCTGCTCCAGGCGAACGACTTCTACGAGCTGCATGACCGTTTGGGCTGCGAGCTCCAGGTCGGCGGATCCGACCAGTGGGGCAACATCACGGCCGGCATCGACATGATCCGGCGGCGGAAGGCCGCTCCGGCCCATGGGTTGACGGTGCCGCTCATGACCCGGGCCGACGGTGCCAAGTTCGGCAAGACGGCCGACGGTGCCGTGTGGCTGGACGCGGCCAGGACCCTTCCCTACGAGCTCCACCAGTACTTCGTGAACGTGGACGACCGTGACGTCGAACGCTTCCTGCTGCACCTGACCCTCCTGCCGGTGGACGAGGTGGCCTCGGTCATGGTTGACCACGGCCGTGCGCCGGAGTCGAGGGTGGCCCAGGAGCGCCTCGCCGACGAGGTCTGCACGCTGGTCCACGGGGAGCCGGAGACGGCCCGGTCCCGCCTGGCGGCCGCGGGCCTGTTCGGCGGCGAGCCACCCACCGGTGAGGTGCTCGAGGCTCTTCGCGGCATCGTTCCGGAGACTTCGGTGACCGCCGGGGGCCTTGCCGGCGAGGAGTCGCTCGTCGACGTGCTGGTCGCATCGGGTCTCTGCGGTTCCAGGGGCGATGCCCGCCGGACGCTCGCCGGTGGGGGCGTCTCGGTGAACGGGGTCCGACAGGATCCCGATGCCATGGCCCTGCCGGTGGACGCCCTGGTGGACGGGCGCTTTGTGCTCCTCCAGAAGGGCAGGCGAAACCGTCACCTGCTGGTCCTCGTCTGAGGGTGCCGCGGGTCACCCTGATCGCTTCCAGAAAGCCCCGGAACCGGGTTGGGGCATTCGGGTGGGGAGGATAGTGTTTCCCTGCTCGCAGGTAGCGGGGTCGCCCTTGACCGGGAGATTCCGTCGCCGTAGCGTGGGCACCCGACCAGTGGCAGGTCCGATCGGATCGAACCACTGAATCGGGTTGAGGGCACCACCGCCATTATCTGGGATTCGTCCCACGTGTTCGGCGTGTGCCGGGAGGCCTCTGGTCTCCAGGTGCTCCTTGAAAACGGGATAGAGGACGAAAAAGCCAGTGCGGGCTGTCCACAAGACGATCGCGAGTCGTCACTGGACAGACCCTAAACAATTCAAATAGCACTGAACGGACAACGGTGGCCGGCTTCGGCCGACCACCATTGCCCTGTGCCTGGTCGAACGGGATTTGGTGTCCCGATCGGCCTCGAACTCGCGTCGGCACCACCTTCGGGAGGTGCCGCACCAACTGATTCGACGGCCAGCAACGCTTCGGCGGCGCTGGTCTGAGATTTCGACGGAGAGTTTGATCCTGGCTCAGGACGAACGCTGGCGGCGGGCCTAACACATGCAAGTCGAACGCACTCG
>Ga0310122_10000693_pt1 | contig 21181 bp, 21 predicted proteins | sample CB6_Bottom_1051__FD_203503 | JGI IMG/M metagenome (GOLD analysis project Ga0310122, IMG submission 203503) | Marine microbial communities from Western Arctic Ocean, Canada - CB6_Bottom_1051 | ecosystem: Environmental > Aquatic > Marine > Oceanic | place: Canada: Western Arctic Ocean | collected...
ACCTCCCCGTCACTGGCGGAAAGCAACAGGTTTCCTCCGGCGTGGCCCGGCGGCGTGCCGACGTCCTCGGCGATGAGGGCCGAGGTGGCGAGGCCGGGGGCCGGGTCGATGGCGCCGATGGCCGAGGCCAGGTGGGCGGCGTGCGAGACGCCGACGGCACCGTCCAGCAACGACGTGATGACGACCCCGAGACCCGCCTCCCGTGCGATGGCGGCCAGCTCGGCCGCCACGACGATCCCGCCGACCGCCGACGGCTTGAGCACCAGGAGGTCGGCGGCACCGGCGGCGATCACGGCGGCGACCCCTTCGGGTGATGTGGCGGACTCGTCGGCGGCGATCGGGATGGGGGAGCCGGCCCGCACGGCGGCGAGTGCGTCGACCCCCGCCACCGGCTCCTCGACGAACTCGATCCCGTAGCCGGCGAGCCGTTCGAGGTGGCCCGGCGCCTCGTCGGCGTCCCAGGCTCCGTTGGCGTCGAGGCGGATCGCCACCCCGGGCCCGACGGCGTCGCGCAGGGCGGCCACCCGGGCGAGGTCGGCGTCGAAGGCGAGGGCACCGACCTTGGCCTTGAGGGTCCGGTGGCCGGCGTCCACGGCGGTCCGGCCGGCAGCGGCCAGGTCATCGGGTGTGTCGCCGGTGACGAGGGCCGACACGGCGAACGACGACGGGCTGTCGGGGTTCAGGTGCCGGTGCAGCGAGAGGGCTGCGGCACGGGCCGCCAGGTGCAGGAGGGCCCCGTCGACGGCGGCCCTGGCGGTCGGCGTGGCGGGTGGCTCGATGCGATCGTCGTCGGCCAGCCAGTCGAGGATGGCCTGGCCGGCCTCGTCGACGGTCTCGGGCGTGAAGCCAGCCAGGGGGGCGGCCTCGCCCCAGCCGGTGTTCCCGGCGGCGTCGGAAAGGCCGAGCAACAGGATCTGGCGGTCACCGACCGGACCGTGGGCTGTGGCCACGGGCCGGTGCAGCCGCAGGGTGCGGCGAAACAGGCGGGCCCCCATCACCCCTGGGTCGCTCACGGGCCGTCCACCTGATCGAAGAAGCCCAGGACCGCCGCCGCCACGGCTGGGAGGTTCTCGAGGTGTGCGGCGTGGCCCGCCTCGGGAATCACCTCGATCGCCGCCATGGACAGGGAGGAGGCCAGCCGGAAGGCCAGGCGCCGGTAGCGGGAGTCCTCGTCGCCGACGACGAGAAGGACCGGTCCGCGGACCGCTTCGAGCTCGCCCCAGAACGACGGTTGCGCCCCGGTGCCGGAGCCGAGCAGGCTGGCGACCAGCCCTTCGGGGTCGTTGGCGAGCCGCAGGGACCGGGCATCGGCCAGCGCCCGGTCGCCGAGTCGTTGCTGCGACTCGAACAGGGGCAGGGCCATCCAGTGGTCGACGAACCACTCGAGGCCGCGTTCGAGCAGGTCGTCGGCCAGCGCGCTGTCGGACCGCCGTCGTGCCGCCCGCTCCGCGTCGGAGGGATAGCCGGCGGTGCTGCCGACGAGGACGGTCGAGCGGATCCGGTCCGGGTGGCGGACGGCGAGGCCCAGGGCGAGACGACCGCCCATCGAGTAGCCGAGCACATCGGTCTCTTCGATGTCCCGCTGGTCGAGGATGCGGACGAGTGCGGCGAGCGTCGCCTCGAAGCGGTGGTCGCGCGGCTCCAGCAGGCCGGTGCGGCCGTGGCCGGGGAGGTCGACGGCGAGCACCCTCCGCCGGTCGGTGAGGGTGCGTCCGAGCGGCCACATCGTGGCGGTCGACCCGGTGAATCCGTGGAGCAGCAGCAGCGCCGGGCCGTCGCCATCGACCTCGACGTGCAGGTCGGCGGTCACGGCCCGATCTCCTGGAACAGCGCCTCGGCCACGGCGGCTGCCGCCCCCCGGTGCAGCCTGACGTTGGTGGCCGCATCGACGGGGACGTGCACGAGGTGGAGCCCCGGCCGTCCGGCGGTCGCAGCCAGCGCCGCGTCGAGCGACGCACGGTCGGCGGCCCGGGTGTACGACGCCCCACAGAGCGGGGCCACGTGGGAAATGTCGAGGCCGTGCGGCGTGTGGAACAGCCGGTGATGGTCGATGGTCGCCGAGTCGGCGATCGGCAGGAACGTAAAGATGCCGCCCCCGTCGTTGTCGACCACGACGACGGTGAGGTCGGCGCCCAGCCGGTCGGCGGCCGTGAGCCCCGAGAGGTCGTGCAGCAGCGCCAGGTCGCCGGTGAGCAGCACGGTGGGGTCGGGCGATCCGACGGCCACGCCGATGGCGGTGGAGACCTGTCCGTCGATGCCGTTGGCGCCACGGTTGGCGACCACGCGCAGGGGTCGGGTCGATGCGGGGAGGAAGGCGTCGAGGTCGCGGATCGGCATGGAGTTGGTGACGACCAGGTTCAGGGGGCCGGTCAGGGCGTCGATGGCGCCGACCACCGACGGCTCGTCGAACGGCGCTGCTGCGGCGAAGCCGGCGACGGCACTGGCCGCTGCCTCCTCGGCGCCGGTCCACGCCGACGTCCAGTCGCTCGTTCCGTGCGCCGGCGACCCGACCGAGGCGGCCCATGCGCCCGGCTCGTGGTCGACCCGCTCGGTGACCGCGAGGGCGGCGTCGGGGTGACGGCCCAGGTGGTCGACGGCGATGACCGTGGCCGGACGGTTCCGCTCCAGCCAGAGCCGGTACGCCTTGCTGGTCGGCATGGCGCCGACCTGGACGACCACGTCCGGTACATGGGCGTCGGCCCACGGCGTGTGGAAGAGGTGCTCGCCGCAGGCCAGGACCGGCGCTGCTGCGACGTGTGGTCCGCAGCGCAGGCCCGATGCCGGGTCGGCGACCACGGGCCAGCCCGTGCGGGCGGCGAGTCCGGCCACGGCGGCGATTCCGGCGTCGTCGAGGTCCATGGGGCCGGCGACCAGCAGGCCCCGGCGCGTGTCGGGGAGGGAGGGAGGCGTCGGCCACGCCGCCGGTGCATGGACGGCGAGCAGTTCCAGCAGGTCGAGCGGCGCCGGGTCGGCATCGGGTGGCTCGAGCGGCTCGCGCAGCGGCCAGTTCACGTGGACCGGTCCGGGCTTGGGCCCGATGGCCGTCCCGAGAATAGAGACCGCCAGTGCCGCAGCCGCCTCGGGTGGCTCGGTGCCGGCCACGGCCGCCTCGACGTAGCGGCGCACGTGGGTGCCGTAGAGGTGCTGCTGGTCGATGGTCTGGGGGGCGCCCCTGCCCTGCATCTCGGGCGGTCGGTCGGCGGTGAGCACGAGGAGGGGCACGCCCGAGTGGAAGGCCTCGACCACGGCCGGGAGGTAGTTGGCGGCGGCGGTGCCCGATGTGCAGACCAGCGCCACCGGTCGTCGGGTGGCACGCGCCAGCCCCAGGGCGAAGAAGGCACCGGCCCGCTCGTCGAGGTGGATCGACAGGTCGAGCCCGGCGGTGCGGTCGGCGGCAATGGTCAGCGGCGTGGAGCGGGAGCCGGGCGAGACGGCGACATGGGCGACCCCGCCGGCGGCCAGCTGGGCGAAGAACGCCCGCAGTGCCGCCTGCGTGGCGACGGGATCGGCGGGCAGGTGCGTGTTCACGTTCTCTCCGAGGCGGCGAGCACCGGGCCCAGCATCGCCCTCAGCTTCACGTCGGTCTCGAGCAGCTCGCGGTCCGGGTCGCTGCCGGTGACGACGCCGGCGCCCGCATACAGGATCGTGCCCGAGGGCCCGACCAGCGCCGACCGCAGCGCCACCCGGAACTCGCCGTGGCCTGCGGCGTCCAGCCAGCCCACGGGACCGGCGAACCAGCCGCGCTCCATGCCCTCGTGTTCACTGCGCAGGTCGGCGGCCAGGTCGGCGGGGTGACCGGATACGGCGGGGGTCGGGTGGAGGGCGCCGACCAGGTCGAGCAGGCCGGTGCCGACGGGCAGGTCGGCGTCGATCGGGGTGTGCAGGTGCTGGATGCCGTGGAGCCTCAGCAGTTCGGGTTCGATGGGGTGGCTGGCGACCACGCCGAGTCCCTCGAGGGCGGCGGTCACGGCGTCGACCACCACGGCGTGCTCGACGCGCTCCTTGGGGCTGGTCAGCAGGCCCTGGCCCAGCGCCTCGTCGATGGCGTGGTCGGTGTGTCGGGGTGCCGACCCGGCCAGGGCGGCGGTGTGGAGGCGTCCGGCGTGCACGGCGGCGAGGCGCTCGGGCGTCGCTCCCACGAAGGTGGTCGGGCCGTCGCTCACGTAGAACGTGGCACAGCCGGGATACTGCTCGCGCAGCGTGGCCAGCAACAGGGGCAGGTCGGGCCGGCGGTCGACGTGGATCGAGCGGCACGGAACCGCCTTCTCGAGGTCGCCACGTGCGATGGCGGCCAGGGCCAGCCGGATCAGGCCCCGGTAGTGCTCGCGTTCCTCGGGGTCGGTCCAGTCGGCTGGCTCGGCGTCGAGGTGTCCGAGCGGCAGGGGTGCCGGCGTCGACGGGCCGGGCCCGGGGCGGCCGCCGACGGCGGTGAGCCACGAGCGCCCGCCGTGTCGCAGCACCTGGACGGCAGGCAGGACCAGTCGGCCGGCGCCGAGGGGGCGCCAGTGCTCGTCGGGCACGCGCTGGTCGAAGGCGAATCCGGCGGCCAGCCGGGGGAGCGGGGCGCCGGTGGGTGCGTCCACGACGAGCCGGTCCAGGATCCGCTCGGCCGCATCGGCGGCGTCGGCGAAACGGGCGTCACCGGACGGCTCGACGGCGGCGGCCCGACCGAGCCCGACCCATGCGACGTCGTCCTCGGGGACCTCCCAGTACCAGGTGTCGTCGGGTGCGGCCGCCATCCAGGCCAGCGGGTCGGCCGCAGCGGAGGCGGCGTCGAGCTCGACGGTCGTGGCCGTGAGGGCATCGGCCTTCCTGGAAAGTGGGCTTGTCAGCGCCATTCGCACCGGACCTCGAGCCGGGAGGCGTCGGCGGCCACGAGGGCGTCGGCCAGCGGTCGCCGGTCGCCGTCGCCGACCCGCTCGAGGGCGTGGGAGACGAGGGAGCGGTGGAAGTGCTGGGCGACGAGGCGGACCACGGCCGGCAACAGGGTCCGGACCACGTCGACCAGGTCGTCGTCGCCGTCGGTGCGCCCCTTGACGTGCTCGGCGAAGAGTTCGACGGCCCGGCAGACCACGTCGTCGACGCCGGCGGCGTGGTCGGTGGCGAGGTGCACGAGCTCGTCGAGCGGGACACCGGCTGCGCTGATGGCGAGGCCGGCCTGCACCATCGAGACGGCGCCCTCGTCGAAGCGGACCTCGCCGGCCGGCGACTCGAGGGGTTGCAGCAGGCCGTTGTCGACCAGCAGCACGACGAGGCCCTCGGGCACGCCGGCCCGCTCGGCGACCTCGGCCCTGGAGAGCGACCTGGCACGGGCCTCGTCGGCCAGGCGTCCCAGGTCGTCCGTCGGCTGGTCGCGCAGGTCGTGGATCTGGGCGAGCGTGAACCCGGCATCGGCAAGGCGGCGGATCTCGGCCAGCCGGGTGACGTGGGTGTCGCCGTACTCGGCGTGCCGGCCGACCCGTCGTGGTGGGTCGAGCAGGCGCAGGCGCTGGTAGTAGCGGATGGTGTCGATGCTGGTTCCGGCCTCGGCGGCCAGGTCCTCGACGCGCAGTGTCCCGGGTTCCGACATGCCGTGAGTGTAGGAGCAATCACTCTCAGTGTAAATGCTCGTGATATCCAACATCGATTGGACTCGCTCTCGGGCCGCCGGCGTGCGACGATGGTCCGGTGAGCAGCCACCCGGTCGACTACATCGCCCGCACCCGCGAGCAGTACGACGCCCTCGGCTACGAGCCCTACCGCTGGGCCGAACGCCCCGGGCCGCCCCCCTGGGCGCAGGTTCCCACGACGCTCGAGAACTCGACGGTCGCCCTGGTGGCCTCCGGTGGCGCCTACCGGAGGGGCCACGTGGCATTCCACTGGAACGACGACACCGGGATCCGCCTCATCGACACCGCCGAGCCGGCGTCCGACGTGCGCCTCACCCACTTCGCCTACGACCTCGTGCCGGCCCGGGAGGACCCCAACATCGTCTTCCCGGTCGACCGGCTGCGCGAGCTCGTCGACGAGGGCTACATCGCCGGGCTGGCGCCGCAGGCCGTCGCCTTCATGGGCGGCATCTACTCGGTGCGTCGCGCCGAGGCGGAGCTGGTCCCGCAGGTCGTCGATGCCGTCACCGCCATGGACATCGACCTGGCGCTGCTCGTGCCGGTCTGACCGGTCTGCCACCAGACCGTGGGTCTGGTCGCACGGGCGCTGGAGGCCGCCGGCGTCCCCACCCTCTGCCTCACCGCGGCGTACAGCATCACCGCCGCCGCCAACCCGCCCCGGGCGGCGTTCGTCGACATGCCGCTGGGCTACACCGCCGGCCGGCCCCACGAACCAGGGTTCCAGCGCGACCTGCTGCGCCGTGCACTCGACGCCTTCGAGACCATCGACACGCCCGGCACGATCGTCGACACGGGCGTGCGCTGGTCCGACGACGAGACCTGGAAGGACAGCGCCAGCAGCGGGCTCAACAACGGCGTGGTCAGCGCCGATGGCGACACCCGCAGGGAACGCAGCTCGGAGCCCCAGTACCAGTACGACGACGACCGCCTGGCCGCCGAAGGCGCCTGAGCGCGCTCGCTCCCGCAACCCCGAAAGGCACACCATGGCGATCGATCCCGTGCTGCTGGCCGTCCTCGACGCCTTCCCGATGCAGTTTGACGACCTTGGGGCCATGACGGCCCAGGAGGTTCGGGCCGTGTTCGAACAGCGTGATCCGCCGCCCGGCGAGGAGGTGGCCTCGGTCGAGGACCTCGAGGTGACCGGGCCGGGAGGAACCCTGCCGGTGCGCGTCTACCGGCCGGAGGGCGCCGACGACCCGGCTCCTGTGGTCGTGTTCTTCCACGGCGGTGGCTGGGTGCTCGGCAGCATCGCCACCCACGACGGCTCGTGCCGGGGGTTCGCCAACCGCACCGGTGCCGTCCACGTGTCGGTCGACTACCGCCTGGCGCCCGAGCACCCGTACCCGGCGGCCGCCGAGGACTGCTATGCGGCGACCTGCTGGGTGGCCGACCACGCCGCCGACCTGGGTGTCGACCCGGGGCGCCTCGCCGTGGCAGGGGACAGCGCCGGTGGGAACCTGGCGGCCGTCGTCTGCCAGATGGCCCGTGACCGCGGTGGGCCCGCCATCGCCTTCCAGTCGCTCGTCTACCCGGTCACCGACCTGGACTTCGACCGCTGGCCCTCGATGGAGGAGAACAAGGACGGCCCGCTGCTCACCCGCGAGGGCATGGGCTGGTTCGCCCGCCACTACGTGCCGACGCTGCCGTTCACCGACGAGCCGTACGCCGCACCGATCCGGGCCGCCGACCTGTCGGGGCTCCCGCCGGCCTATGTGGCGACCGCCGGGCACGACCCGCTCCGGGACGAGGGCGCCGGCTACGCCGAGGCGCTGGCAGCGGCAGGTGTCGCCGTCGGGTACGACAACTTCGAAACGATGATCCACGGCTTCGTCGGGTTCGCCGACGTGGTCCCCGCCGCCGGCGAGGCCAGGGACCGCATCGCGGCGGCCCTTCGGGCGGCGCTCGCCTAGTCGGAACCGTCCTCGGTCGCTGCGCCAGAGGCCAACAGCGTTTCGATCTCTTCGTCGCTGCGGCCCATCTCTGTCAGCACCTCGCGGGTGTGTTCGCCGATCTCCGGGGCCGTCGATCGGGGTTCCCAGGGGGTGCCTGCGAAGTCGATCGGTGTGGCGACCATGAGCGTGCTCGATGCCCCGTCGGGCACCTCGACCATCGCCCCCGAGGACTGGAAGGCCGGGTCGGCCAGCAGCGACTCGAGGTCGTTGATGGGCGCCCAGAAGAACTCGGGCTCGGTGGCGAACGCCTCCTCCCACTCGTCCATCGTCCTGGTGGCGAACACCTCGTCCAGCAGGGCGATCAGCTCGGTGGAGTTGATGGAGCGTTCCCGGACCGAGATGAAGCGTTCGTCCTCCATCCACTCGGGATGGCCGACGGCCCGGGCCAGCGGCGGCCAGTGCCGGTCACCCTCCAGCCCCACGATCCAGAAACGGCGGCCACATCCAGCCGTGTAGTTGTTTATGCACGGGTTGCCCATCGTCGTGCGGATGCCGAGGCGCATCGGGGCGCCCCACATGAGCAGGATGTTCACGTCGAACCCGATCGTGTAGATGCCCTGCCGGAACAGCGATGTCGACACCAGCTGCCCCTCGCCGGAGCGCTCCCTGGCGAACAGGGCAGCCGAGACGGCGGCCGCACCCGAGATGCCCGTCGAGTGGTCGCCCATGCCGCCCCGCTGGAACGGCGGGTCGCCCCCGGGCTCGGTCAGCAGGTGGGCGATGCCCGACCGGGACCAGAAGGCGGCCACGTCGTAGGCGGCCCGGTCTGCGTCGTCGCCCTCGCGGCCGTAGCCGGTGATGTGGCAGTAGACGAGGCGGGGGAACCGCTCGCAGATCGACTCGGCGCCGAGGCCGACGCGTTCGAGGGCGCCGATCCGCAGGTTGGTGACGAACACGTCGGCGTCGGCGATCAGCTCGATGGCGATGCCGAGCCCGTCATCGGAAGTCAGGTCGAGGGCGATGCTGCGCTTCGAGCGGTTGTCGAGCTCGAACACCGGGTTGGTCGGCAGGTCGCCGCCAAGGATCTTCTGGAACAGGCGGGCCGGGTCGCCCGAGGGGGGCTCGATCTTCACGACGTCGGCACCCCAGTCGGCGAGGATCCCGCCCGTGGCCGGGCCGGCGATCCAGACGCCCAACTCCACCACCTTCACGCCGGTCATCGGTCCCGACATCGGCAAGTGCTCCCTTCGGTGCTCTGATCTCCTGATCCTGCGCCGACGCTACGACCCCTCGCCCCCGTCGATCCTGTCGGGCCGACGGGCTGCGGGGTCAGCCGGTTAGCGTCCCGGCCGATGATCCTCTTCGTGTGCACGGGCAACATCTGCCGCTCACCCATGGGCGAGGCGCTGCTCCGCCACCACCTGACCGCTGCCGGGGCCGACCGCCCGGTTGCATCGGCCGGCACCCACGCAATGGACGGAGGTCCGGCGACCGGGCACGGCATCGAGGTGCTCGCCGACCGCGACATCGACCTCACCGGCCACCGCAGCCGCCACCTCGACGCCGAGGTCATCGACGGTGCCGACCTGATCGTGGCCATGACCCGCCGGCACGAGGCCGCCGTGGCCCGGCTCGACCCGACAGCGCGCGGGCGGACGTTTCTCGTCGGCGAGGTGGTCCGCCTGGGCGGCCAGGTCGGGCCACCGGCAGCCGACGAGGGCCTCCGGGCGTGGGCCACACGCCTCGACGCCGCCCGCGGCGGCCACATGACCACCGGTCGGGTGGCCGACGAGGTCGCCGACCCCTACGGCGAGAACCGCACCGCCTACGAGCAGACGGCGAACCGGCTCGAAGGGCCCTGCTCGGCCCTCGCCCGCCTGCTCTCACCTGCGGCCTGACCGGTACGGTCGGCTCCGTGGACCTCTCGTTCAGCGCGGTCGAACTCGCCTTCGCGGAAGAGGCCAGGACCTGGCTCGAGGAGCACCTCGTCGGCGACTTCGCACACCTGCGGGGACGCGGCGGCACCGGTCGTGAGGACATCGCCCCCGATGTGCTCATCGCATGGGAGCGGGAGCTCGCCTCGGGTGGCTGGCTGGGGCTCGACTATCCGACGGAGCTGGGTGGCCGCGGCGCCTCGCTGTTCGAGCAGGTGGTGTTCCATCAGGCCTACGTCGAGGCCCGTGCCCCGGGGCGGCTCCCCAACATCGGCCTGACGCTGCTCGGGCCGACGCTGCTGGCGTTCGGCAGCGTGGAGCAGCAGCAGCGGTTCGTGCCGGGAATCCTCGCCGGCGAGGAGTTCTGGTGCCAGGGCTACTCCGAGCCCGACGCCGGCTCCGACCTGGCCAACGTGGCCACCCGCGCCCGCCTCGAAGACGGGCGCTGGCTGGTGTCGGGCCAGAAGGTCTGGACCTCGCTCGCCCAGTGCGCCCAGTGGGCGTTCGTCGTCGTCCGCACCGACCCGGACAGCGAACGCCACCGGGGCCTGTCGTACCTGCTGGTGCCGATGGACCAGCCCGGGGTCGAGATCCGACCCATCGTGCAGATCACCGGCGGCTCGGAGTTCAACGAGGTGTTCTTCGACGACGCCGAGACGGACGCCGACCTCGTGGTCGGCGGCGAGGGCAACGGCTGGAAGGTCGCCATGGGCACCCTCGGCTTCGAGCGCGGCGCCTCGACGCTCGGCCAGCAGGCCGGCTTCCGCCAGGAGTTCGACGCACTGGTCGCCCTGGCGACCGGGACGGGCGCCATCGACGACCCGGTGCTGCGCCAGGAGCTGATGCGGGCCCGCAGCGAGCTCGAGATCATGCGGTGGAACAACCTGCGGATGCTCAGCGCACTCGGGACCGGTGGGGCGCCCGGCCCGGAGATGTCGATCGGCAAGCTCTTCTGGGCCTCGTGGCACCGACGCCTCGGCGAGCTCGGCATGAGGATCCGTGGGGCCGGCGGCATGGTCGCCGGAGCAGCGGGCGATGCCGCCACGATCTCGCCCGAGGACCCGCTCGGCCTCGGCTACGAACTCGACGGACTCCAGCGCACCTTCCTCTACAGCCGGGCCCACACCATCTATGCCGGCACCAACCAGGTGCAGCGCAACGTGATCGGAGAGCGGGTGCTGGGCCTGCCGCGCGAGCCCCGCTAGGGATCGCGTTCCCCATCCGCGTATCGTTGCCGTCAGAGCAACCTGAGGAGCACCCGTGGCCGAGGCCTACATCGTCGATGCCGTCCGCACCCCGACCGGGAGGCGCGGCGGCGGCCTGTCCCAGGTCCATCCTGCCGATATGGGCGCCCATGTGATCAGTGCCCTGATCGAGCGCACCGGCATCGACCCGATGGCCGTCGAGGACGTGGTGTTCGGCTGCGTCGACGCCCTCGGCCCGCAGGCCGGCGACATCGCCCGCACCGCCTGGCTGGCGGCGGGCCTGCCCGAGGCCGTCCCCGGCACGACCATCGACCGCCAGTGCGGATCCGGCCAGCAGGCCGTGAGCTTTGCCGCCATGGGCGTCTGGGCCGGCGTGCAGGACCTGGTGGTCGCCGGCGGCGTTCAGAACATGAGCATGATCCCGATCGGCCTGGCCCTCGAGGCGGCGGTCCCGTACGGCCACGACGACCCCTTCTCGGGTTCCACCGGCTGGGTCGACCGCTATGGCACCCAGGAGGTGTCGCAGTTCCGAGGTGCCGAGCTGATCGCGCAGAAGTGGGACATCAGCCGCGAGGAGATGGAGGCGTTCGCCCTGGCCAGCCACCAGCGGGCCGCCACGGCCATCGACGAGGGCCGCTTCGACGCCGAGGTCACACCGCTGGCCGGCGTCGAGCACGACGAAGGACCGCGACGCGGGACCTCGCTCGAGAAGATGGCCTCGCTGTCACCGCTGGTCGACGGCGGGCGCCTCACCGCTGCGGTCGCCAGCCAGATCAGCGACGGCGCTGCGGCGCTGCTGATCGCCTCGGAGCGGGCCGTCGACGAGCACGGCCTCACCCCGAGGGCACGCATCCACCACGTCAGCGTGCGCGGAGACGACCCGATCTACATGCTGACCGGTCCCATCGCCGCCACTGCCTACGCCCTCGACCGAACCGGCATGTCGATCGACGACTTCGACCTGTTCGAGTGCAACGAGGCCTTCGCCTGCGTGCCGCTGGCCTGGATGCGCGAGCACGACGTGCCACACGACAAGGTCAATGTCAACGGCGGTGCAATCGCCCTGGGCCACCCGCTGGGCTGCTCGGGCGCCAAGCTCATGACCACGCTCCTGCACGAGCTCGAGCGCACCGGCGGGCGCTTCGGCCTCCAGACCATGTGCGAGGGCGGCGGCCAGGCCAACGTCACGATCCTCGAGCGGCTCTAGGCGCCTTCCCCTGACGGGACCTCAGCCCACCTCGTCGACCAGCCCCCAGGCGAGCGCCGTCTCTGCGTCGATCGTCGCACCCCCGAGGCACCAGGCCATCGTGCGCTGACGGCCGATCCGGCGGGGAACGCCGACCGTCCCACCGGCCCCGGGGATGAGCCCCATCGAGACCTCGGGCAGGCAGAACGTGGCGTCGGCGGTGGCCTCGACCCGGCGGGCGAAGGCGGCCAGCTCTACGCCGGCGCCGACGGAAGCACCGTGCACCCGCACCGTGATGCGGTCGGCCAGGCGGTCCATCCATGGAGCGGCGTTCGCCGTCGTGCGGATGAGGTGGGCCGTGGTCGGGTCGTCGACGCTGCCGAACTCGGCCGGATCCCCCCCGGCGCAGAAGGCCGGGCCGGCACCCTCGACGACGATGGGTCGGTCGTCGCCTGCGGCGAGCCCCCGCAGTGCCTCGACGAGGGCATCGCGCATGGCGGCCGAGAACAGGTTGCGCAGGCGGGGACGGTTGAGCGTGAGCAGCACCCGTTCGCCGTCGTCATCGACCAGCAGGGGTGCATCCGGCTCTTCGGGTCGGACCCGGCGTCCACGCCCGGCCAGCCAGGCGGCGAACTCGGGACCGGCCTGCAGCGTCGCATAGGCCGTCGACTCGAGGAGCAGCGCCGCGTCGGTCGCCAGCCCCTCCGAGGCCCGCAGCACCTGGGCGAGCGAAGCAGCGGCGTTCGGCCGCTCGTGGGCGGCGGAGGCCAGGTGTCGGGCGGCGTCGATGTCCCCGGCGACGGCGTCGAAGCCGGGAGCCGTCCCCGCCGCCGCCACGCCGATGCAGACGACCGGGAGCAGGGCGAGCGGCCTGAGGGCGTCGGGTGCGAGCAGGTGGGCGTCGTCGACCACGATCGCCGGCACGCCCCGGAGGACCCCGGCATCGAGGTCGGCGGTCGGCCCAGCGAGCCGTGCTGCGGCCTCGTCGGCGGACCACACGACGGGTTTCATCACACCAGTGTGGCCGGTTCGGACGGCCCCGTCAGGCGTCGCCGAGGTGCGCCAGCTGCTCACGCAGGACGCGCCGCAGGAGCTTGCCGGTGTCGTTGTAGGGAAGCTCGTCGACGAACTCGACATGGTCGGGCATCCGGTTCGACCGAAGTTCCCGTCTGACGAGGGCGCACAGCTCCTCTGTGGACGTCTCGGCACCGGTAATGGCGACGACCGCCACGACGATGCGCTCGCCCCACTCGTGGTCCAGGAGGCCGATGGCGGCCACGTCGGCGACGGCCGGATGTCGCAGCAGCACCCCTTCGATCTCGCCGGGGGAGATGTTCTGGCCGCCCTTGACGATGACGTCGTCGATGCGGCCGGTGACGAAGAGGTAGCCGTCGTCGTCCAGCCAGCCGCCGTCGTTGGTCGGGAACCAGCCGTCGCCGGTGAGCTTCGAACCCTGGTCCCGGTACTCGCCGGAGACCTGCTCGCCCCGGACCCAGATGTCGCCGGGTTCGCCGACGGGCGTCTCGGCGCCGGACTCGTCGCGGATCGACACCTCGACGCCGGGCAGCGGGCGGCCTGCGGACGAGAGGCGTCGGCGCACGGCCGGGTCGTCGCTCCGGATCGCATCCCGGTGCTCGTCCGGGCCGAGCAGGGCGACCGTCGAACTGGTCTCGGTCAGCCCGTAGGCGTTGACGAACCGCGTGTCGGGGAGCAGCTCGAGGGCCCGTTCGATCACCGGCTGCGGCATACGGCCCCCTCCGTAGGAGAGCGACCGCAGGGACGGCAGCCCGGTCGGGTCCGGACCCTCCGCGTCGAGGTGCTCGACGATGCGGGCCAGCATCGTGGGCACGACCATGGCGTTGGTGACCCGCTCGGTCCGGACCAGGTCGATCCATGCGCCGGGCTCGAAGGTCGGGAGTTGGAGCACCCGGCGCCCGGCGTAGACGTTCGAGAGGATCGCTGCGATCCCGGCAACGTGGTACGGGGGGACGCTCATCAGGGCGGCCTCCTCCTCGCCGGCCGCACCGAACTCGACGGATCCGAGGATGTAGGCGACCAGGTGGCGTTGGCGCAGGATCGCCGCCTTGGGAGTCCCCGTGGTGCCGCTGGTGAACAGGAGCACGGCCACGTCGTCGCCGTCGAACCTCCAGTCGTGCTCGACCGGTCGGGTCTCCGGCAGTGCCTTCGGCAGGACGCCACGATCGACGGTCTCGATGCCTGCGATCCCGTCGAGTCGCCCCGACGTGCCGGGTTCGGTCACGGCGAGCGCGGGCGACACCCGGCTGGCGAGGGTGCGCAGCTCCTCGTCGGGCAGCCGGTAGTTGAGGGGGACGAAGGGGACCCCCGCCCATGAGGCCCCGAAGAGCAGCGCAGGGAGCGCCTCGGAGGAGACGTCGGCCAGGACCAGATGCTCGGCATCACCGGACCGAAGGCGATCGGCGACCGCTCCTGCCCCTGCGAACAGCTCGGCGAACGTCAGGCCACCGTCACGGGGACCGACGGCCACCCGATCGGCGAAGCCACCGGCCGCCATCTCCAGCAGCATCATGAGGTTCACGGCGGTCGGGCGATTCGGTGGGGGACGGCTCGGGGGGCGTGGTGCTCAGTCGGAGGCGGGGAGGGGCTTGGCCTCCTTGAGGCCGAGCAGCGTGCCGCCGACGCCCAGCGAGCCGTCGCCGGGCTTGGTGCACAGGATCTCGAGGGTGTCGTCGTCGTTCACGTAGCGCTTGCCGAGTTGGGAGCCGTCGGCGGATGCGGGGTCGGGAGAGCCGTTCGGGTCGCCCTCCCCGGGGGTGGCCATCGGGCTTCCGCCGCATTCGAGGTCGATGCCGCCTCCGGGGGAGCGCACGACGATGACCTCGGTCGTGCACACCTGGCTGGCCCAGCGGCTTCCTGGCGTGAGTTCGGCCATGACGGCTCCTCGTGGACGATGGTTGGACCCCGATGATCGGCCATCGGGTGCCGCGCGCGCCACTCCTGCCGGAAAATGGGTCGGCAATGTGTCGGTGGCGTACGATCCGCCCACGATGCCGATGTCGATGTCGATGACGTGTACCGGGGGCCTGCAGGCGCTGCGCCGCGACCTGGCTGCCACGGTTGACAGCGCCGACGGTGCGGCCGCCACATGGGCCGCCTCCGGGGCGATGTCGCTGACCGGGGCCGCCGACGGGCCACCCCGACAGGTGTCGGCGTCGGTCGTCTGCGGCCTCGTGGCGGCGGCCGGGGCGTTGTCCCGGTTCGGCGGCAGCGAGGTGGATGGTCCGGCGCTGCTGGGCGAGCGGGCGTTCTTCGCCGGACCGGGTCGTGCCGGAGCCACGTCGGTCGGGGGCCGCTCACACCTGCTCGATTCGGCGGACGGCCCGGTGTGCCTGAGCCTGGCCCGACCCGACGACAGCGCCGCTCTTCCGGCACTGCTCGAACAGTCGATCGACGCCGACGACCGGCGGGCAGTCCGACGTGCCGTCGCCGGGCGCACCGGCGCCTGGCTGGCCGAGCGGGCCGACCTGCTGGGCCTGCCGCTGGGCGTCCCCGGGACGGCGCCCGACGGCCCGTTCGCGGTCCTCGCCGAGGGCGACGTCTCCGGGCGCCCGGATGCCCCACTCGTCGTCGAACTGGGATCGCTGTGGGCGGCCCCCCTGTGTGGCGACCTCCTCCGACGCTCGGGGTGTCGGGTGGTGAAGGTCGAGTCCACCGGCCGGCCCGATGCCGCCCGTCGGGGGCCGGGCGGATTCTTCGACCTCCTCAACGGCGGCAAGGCCTCGGTGGCGCTCGACCTCCGCAGCAGTGCGGGACGGGAGTCGCTCGGCCGACTGGTCGCTGCCGCCGACGTCGTCATCGAGGGCAGCCGACCCCGGGCGCTCGTCCAACTCGGCATCGACGCCCACCGGGAGGTCGACCGGGGCGCCGTCTGGGTGTCGATCACCGGCTACGGACGGACCGGGCCGCGTGCCGGTGGCGTGGCGTTCGGCGACGACGCGGCGGTCTCGGGCGGGTTGTTCCTCGAGGGCCCGCTCGCCTTCGTGGCCGACGCCGTCGCCGATCCGGCGACGGGCCTGGTGGCTGCGGCGGCCGTGCTCGCTGCCCTCGACGACGGTCGGGGCGTGCTGCTCGACGTGCCGCTGGCCGGCGTGGCCCGGTGGTTGGCACGGGGCGGACCGGTTCCGGCCGGGTACCGGCAACTGCACGCCGCAGCGCCGAGGGCCCGGCCCGTCGGGGCGCCGGCGGCTGACCTCGGGTTCGACAGCGCCCACGTACTTGTCTGACGGACCGTCAGGCCTACAGTGGTCGCATGAGCGACGACCCGACGAGTGACACGGAGTCCGGTCCCGCCGAGGATCTCGTCGTAGAGCTCGACGAACGGGCCGCCGACGGCCGCATGCCGGGACGCCGCGGACTCGCCACCCGGCAACGGCTCCTCGACGCGACCGCCGAGCAGCTGGGGTCGTGCGGCTACCGGGATCTCAAGGTCATCGACATCGCCCGCGCCGCCGGCACCTCGCCAGCCACCTTCTACCAGTACTTCCCGGACGCCGAATCGGCTGTCCTCGTCCAGGCGGCGGTCCTGACCGAGGCATGGCACGAGGAACTGCAGTTCCTGATCAAGGGTCGCGACTGGTCGGGCGACCCAGACGGCGCCGCCTTCGAGGTGGTCGATGGGTTCCTCACCTTCTGGACCGACCACCGGGCGATCCTCAAGGTGCTCGACCTGGCATCGATGGAGGGCGACTTCCGCTTCCGCGACCTGCGGACCTGGCTCCTCAACGGCGCCACCGAAGCCCTCATGGAACTGGTCGAGCAGTACGGCAGCGACATGGATCCAAGGGCAACCGCCGGCGTCGTCATCGCCATGCTGGCCCACGTCGCCAACCATCGGCCGGGGCTCGAGCGGTGGGGCGTCGACCACGACGTCCTCGTGGCCACGGTGGCGGGCATCCTGCGCCACGCCATCGTCGGCTGAGCCGCCTCACAGCGCTCGCCGCTACCCTGCGCCCGGTGACGCACCGAGTCAGGTTCGCCCCGTCTCCGACGGGCTATCTCCATGTCGGCAGCGCCCGCACGGCGCTGTTCAACTGGCTGCACGCCCGCTCGACGGGCGGCACGTTCGTGCTGCGGATCGAGGACACGGACGCCGAGCGCAACCGTCCCGAGTTGACCTCGGCGCTGCTCGCCGAGCTCGAGTGGCTCGGCCTCGACTGGGACGAGGGCCCCTACTACCAGTCCGAACGGCGGGACCGCCATCGTGCGGTGGTCGAGGACCTGTTGGCCCGCGACCTCGCCTACCTCTGCGACGCCGACAACCACGAGGTCGGGGGCACGACGCTGTCCGACGGGCTGGCCGTCCGTTTCCGGATGCCCGAGGGCCGCATCGTGGCCTTCGACGACATCGTCCGTGGCGAGGTCTCGTTCGACACCTCCGACCTCGAGGACTTCGTCATCTGGCGCTCGAACGGGTCGCCGATGTTCCTGTTGGCCAACGCCGTCGACGACGCTGACATGGACATCACCCACGCCATCCGCGGCGAGGACCTCCTCTCGGGCGTGCCCAAGGTGCTCCTGCTGCTCGACGCAATCGGCGCACCACACCCGACCTACGCCCACCTGCCGCTGCTGGTCAACGAGTCCCGCCAGAAGTTGTCCAAGCGGCGCGACGACGTGGCGATGGGCGACTTCCGCGACCGCGGCTACCTGCCGGAGGCGATGGTCAACTACCTCGCCCTGCTGGGCTGGGGCCCGCCCGACGACGTCGAGGTCCGGCCGATCGGAGAGATCGTCGACCTGTTCCGCATCGAGGACGTCAACAAGGCCGCCGCCTTTTTTGACCTCCGCAAGCTCGAGCACGTCAACGCCACTCACCTCCGGGGCCTCGCCAAGCCCGACTTCGTCGAACGGGTCGGCCCGTGGCTGGCCGATGCGCCCTGGTCTCCCGAACGCTTCGACGAGGGCATCTTCGATCGCATGGTCGACCTGGTCCAGGAGAAGTTGCGCACGCTCGGCGACGTGGTGCGCTTCGTCGACTTTCTGTTCCTCGACGACCCGGTCGACGACCCGGACTCGTGGCAGAAGGTGATGGTCGACGGACCCCTGGCCGCCGAGATGCTCGAAGGCGCAGCGAGGGCGCTGGCCGACTGTCCATGGGAGGCCGAGGCGGTCAAGGGCGCCGTGTTCGAGGTGGGCGAGGGCCTGGGGCTCAAGTTGGGCAAGGCCCAGGCGCCGGTCCGCGTGGCGGTGACCGGACGCACGGTCGGCCCGCCGCTGTTCGAGACCATGGCCGAGTGCATGGAACGCTCCGAGGTCCTGCGGCGCATCGAGGTGGCCCGGGCGAGGCTTGGATCCGGGACGGCTGCCGACAGCACCTGAACGACGGGCACAGATCGTTCGAATCGGGGTCGCTCGAAGGGCAGGTCGCTCGAAGGGCAGGTCGCTCGAATGGCATGTGCCGTTACGCTGACGCCGCCCTCCGGGGTCCACCTTCGGGGGTGGTGTAATTGGCAACACAGCTGGTTCTGGTCCAGTCATTGAGGGTTCAAGTCCTTCCCCCCGAGCAAATTCGCGAGCGAGAGGCGGCCCGAAGGGCCGTCGCTACACTGAGCGCCGCCCACGGACCCGATGGTCACATCGGTCGTGGGCATGTCACTGGCCCCGTTCGTCTAGAGGCCCAGGACGCCAGGTTCTCAACCTGGTAACACGGGTTCGAATCCCGTACGGGGTACACGCAGGTCAGGGCCGGTCCGCAGGGACCGGCGCTGCCGGTTTTCGGCAGCGATCTCCTCCGGCAGGTCGGCCCTCAGACCAGCAGGTGGCGGACGTGGGCTGTCTCGTTGACGCAGCGCACCGTGCGGATCCCGCTCGACGAGGCGGTCACCCGCAGGATCCCGCAGTAGTCGTGGAGGATCTGGAACGGGTCGTCGTGCCCGAGGATCGTCTGGAGGAAGACTCCCATCACCATGCCGTGGCAGTACACGGCGACGGTGCGTCCCCGGTTGCGTTCCACGATCCCGTCGAAGGCAGCCGTGACCCGTCGCCGGAAGGCCGGATAGTCGCCGCCGAACACCGACTCGCGGTCCTCGAGGAACTCGCGGACGATGGCGTGGTTCTCGTCCATCTCCTCTGCGGGGACATATTCGGACCGATGCCGGTCGGATTCCTCGAGGCCGGCCAGGTGTTCGGGGTCGAGGCCGAGCAGTCGGGCCAGGGGGGTGGCCGTCTCGATCGCCCGGCGCATCGTGCTGGTGGCGATGTGGTCGATGGGCACTCCGCCATCTCCGGCGAGCAGGTCGGCCGTCACCTGCGCCTGGCGCCGGCCGAGCTCGGAGAGGGGAGGATCGGCGCCCTCGCCGTCCGTGCGGGACTCGGCTTCGGGCCGTGCGTGTCGGATGACGAGAAGTTCCACGGCGGCGGAGCCTATGCGTCGCCAGACGACCCGCAGAGGTCGGGGCGGAGCGGCCCCGCGAAGTTTCACGGGACAAACCGCCGCCGGGAGAGTAGGTTCGGGTCAGACAACGGGTCCGGTCCGTCGGATCCCGTCCTGGCGAATCCCGGCGGTTGGGCCCCTCAGAACGGGCCGGTACGTCAACGGGCCTCCGCCGCTCTCCCGCCGACGCGGCGGCGCCCGGTATCGACCCCAGATCGGCCCCCGGTACCCGCCACCGGGGGTCGATCGCTTTTTGTCGCTGGCCGTCTCGTGGGTCAGCCGACGAGCAGGACGGTGCCGACCAGTGCGAGGAGGGCAGACGACAGACGCACCAGGCGCTGATGTCCCCGTCGGCCGAGCCGGGGTCCGAACCAGTCTCCGGCGAGGGCGAGGATGCCGTGCCAGACCGCCGAGGCCAGGAGGATCCCGACGAAGAAGGGCCCGAGTCCGCCGTTCTGGCGGAGGGAGTCGGGGAGGGCCAGCACGAGGCCGGCCCAGGTGGCGAGCGCCATCGGGTTGCAGAGGGCGACGGCGAAGAGGGTCCGGCCGGGCCGGCGGATGCCTGCCACCGCCCGTCGTGCTGCGTCGGTCCGAAGCAGGCCGAATGCCGCCATCGCAAGGAGTGCCACTCCGATGATGATCTCGACCAGCCGGAAGACGAACGGGTCGAGGCCCTCGATGCTGTCGGCCGCCAGCAGGGTGGCCGGTAGGAGGAGCAGGTCGGCCGAGACCACGCCTCCTGCGCCTGCCAACGCCGCCCGACGGCCGCGTTCGGCGCCGAGGCCGAGCAGGGCGAGCGTGACGGGCCCGACGGGGGCGACGAGTGCGAGGCCGCTGAGGAATCCGGTGATGAGTGTCATGACCGCAGTCTGGAGGGCGACGAGACGAAATAACTGCGGAAAACATGCCTCAGAGTGGTGTATTACAGTAGAATCTATCGTCATGGATGTAATTGACCGAAAGATCATCCAGGCGCTCGTCGGAGACGGTCGCCTGACGGTCACCGAGCTGTCCGACCTGGCCAACCTCAGCCTCTCGGCGACCTCGCAACGGCTCCGTCGCCTCGTCGACGACGGGGTGATCGAGGGGTTCACGGCCCTACTCGACCCCACGGCGGTGGGCCGACCCATCGACGCACTCGTCGACGTGCGCCTCCCGTCGTCCGTCCTGTTCATCGGCCTCGACGACGAGCTGCTGGCCCTTCCGGAGGTCGTCGACGCCGTCCACCTGACCGGACGTTTCGACTACCAGGTGCGGCTCCGGTGTCGGACCATCGACGACCTGGACGACATCCTCCGAGGCTTCAAGGAACGACTCGGCGTGGAGGAGACCTCGACCCGGGTGGTCCTCAGCACCGTCACCGGCTTTCCCCGCCAGGCACTGCCCGCCCCCTGAGCAGGGAGGGTCCGGTCGGGCACCGCCGTCCGACGGGAGGGTTCAGTCGCGGTCGAAGAGGTCGGTGACCCGTTCGATCTGGTCGCTCACCTGGTCGCTCACCTTCTCCCACTGCTTCTCGAGACGCCGGTTGATCCGCAGGAGGGAGGTGGCCAGGACCACGACCAGCAGGGTCACGGAGATCGCGGTGATGAACTGACCCTGTAGCGAGTTCGCAGCGCCGCTCGGGATGATGCGGCCCACCAGCGCATTGATGGCGTCCTTCCAGCTCAGCGCCACCACCAGCCCGAAGGCGGTCATCATCGAGGACATGATGATCCCCCGGACGTTGAGCTTGTCGACGTTCTCCCTGAAGTCGCTCATGCTGGCTGTCTCCTCTGTCGTTCCCAGTAGGACCCGTGGGGCCGGATCGACACCGCGTCGGGATGGGGAGATTTGAACTCCCGACCCCCTGCTCCCAAAGCAGGTGCGCTGCCTGACTGCGCCACATCGTAGCCTCAGCCCCGATCGCGTTTTCCCTGTTCAGAGGTTCTTTTCGACCAGTCGAAG
>Ga0310122_10000696_pt1 | contig 21166 bp, 37 predicted proteins | sample CB6_Bottom_1051__FD_203503 | JGI IMG/M metagenome (GOLD analysis project Ga0310122, IMG submission 203503) | Marine microbial communities from Western Arctic Ocean, Canada - CB6_Bottom_1051 | ecosystem: Environmental > Aquatic > Marine > Oceanic | place: Canada: Western Arctic Ocean | collected...
CGCGAGAGTATCAAGTTACGCTCGCTGATGGAGCTGTAGTAGATGTGCCCGGTAATGTGGAAGATTTAGACTATATTTTAGGAGATACAGGAAACGCCCTACTGCCCGGAAAGCTCGAAAGAGTAGAAGGAAGGGATAAAGATGGGAAACTGGTATTTTGCGAAGGCACAAGCTGTCCTCCGCTAGAAGGATAATATGGAAGACAAGATATTTAAATATACTCCCGGAAAGAGCTTGGTCTTTAAGCCTTGGCACGCCATAGATGTAGCCGAACCTTCGGCAAAAAGGCAACCCTCTGCTGATTTGCTTGAGCCATCTCATGAACCAAAAAGTGCAGATTCTTTTCCTGATTTTCCTAGCTACGCAGATATGTTGTCTAATCTTGGTGGCTCCGTAATAAGAAACTTGAAAGGAGCCTTAAGGGGAGACAAGCTAAGACTAACTAAAAACGAAAAAGATAAACGTTTAGCTATATGCAAAGGTTGCGAACATTACCATACACCACAGGATAGATGTAAGCTATGCGGGTGCAAAGTGGCTGTTAAAGCTCATTTAAAGTTAGAATCATGTCCGGTTGGGAAGTGGTAAGGTGTAATACATTATGTGACTCTGATAGTGGTAGCAGATATTGTAAACCCGCCAACTGAAACACTGCCTTTCAGAGACGTCACGGGAATGGCCAAGTTTGATTTCCTTATGGATGTGCTATTGGAAAGCGAACAAGACTTAAAGGATATTTATTGGAAATTTATGAGGCCGCGAGGAATGTTTGATTATATTGACGACATAGTTACTCCTCGAGAAAAAGAAAAGGGGCTAAGGATAGACGCAAAGAAAAATCATCCTAAGACAATGATTGCTAAGAGTATCACTATTGATAACGAGCGGCTGTTAATGAGCAAGCTAGCCGTTTATAGGAGCTTTACATCAGGAGCACGTAGCCATCCTTTTCTATATCTTCCCAATTAGCTTTTGATTTTTTTCTTTTGAATTGGGAGTGGCAGACGGCAGCTCTTTGCTTGGGGTCTCCGTATTCTTCGTTCATGGTGGGGCTGCTCATACATTTTTCCATGAACTTTTCTTCTCTCTGGCGTTTGTCTGGGGTGGGTAAAGGCATTATGCGTATAAATATTTACACTTTTTTATTTTATCTAGGAGGCTTTATTTAACAAAAAGAGGGGGCCGAGGCCCCCTCCAATTGTCTACATTACCCAACACCAAATTATTCGCCCGGCTTGTTGCCGTCGATAACCTTGTCTCGGTTATTTTTAAACTCCTTGCCGATTTCCTTAATGCGCTTGCTAACTTCCTCGCGGTGAGACTTCATTTTCTCGTACCATTCTTTTCTCCCAGCAGCCATTTTCTCTCTAAGAGCCTTCTTTTCGTCATCCGTGGCATCTTTCCACGCTTTGCGGTCAAAGCCCTTCCAGCCCTTCTTGGAGGCAGCAGCAAAAGCCTCTTTCAACTCTTTGATCTTGGCGTCGTCTCTTACAAGCTTTCCAAAGCTTCCGCCTTTCTTGCGGTCATGAACCTTGTGACCCCTTTTCTTGGCGTCCCTATGGCGTTTACTACGTTTCTCAAAAGCGGCCTTGAGGCGCTTCTTCATATTCTCTTTGTTCCATTTGCCCTTCTCGGGCTTCTCCTTATCGGGTTTGTCCGGTTTAGGAGCAGGCTGTGCCTGCAGGGTTGTTAACGCTGACGCAACAATAGCCACCAGCCCGATCTTGAGTATACGTTTGATAAACATAACTATTATTACACTGCAAGATTCATGCCAAGATAAAATCGTTTAAAATAAGGTGTTTTTGTTTGTGTTGTTATCGTGTTGGGGAATAGTCCGCTTTCGGTTGGGGAATATGGACAATTTTGTGTATAATAAAATATATGAAACTATCAGAAGCAAAAAGAATATTTAGTTGTTTTGTTATAACTCTTATAGCTATATTTTTCCTTTGTGGATGCAGTACAATCAAATGGAAATGGGTACCAGAAGACAGCAACTCTCCGACACGGTTGACTCAAGGCGAGAAAGAAAGAGGCGCTGTAAAGATAGACGTATTAAAGGTTAGTTTTTGATCAACGGAAAGTGATAAGGGATGTCAAAATTGATGATATTTGTTGGCAGTTACCGTCTTCGTGGGGCGGTGGCTTTCGCGAGCTGGAGAACTCTCCCCATTTCAAAGCTTTAAATGGAGATGATGCTGAATACTTTAAGTATGTCGCCGCATGTTTTTCCGGTGAAGACGGATTTAAAAAGCTTAAGGATTTTAAAGTATTAGCGATTAATTTTGAATACTTGAAGGGGGATTACGAATATGGACGCACTGGTTCTCCTGAGAGCGCTAAGTCGCAAGATTTTCCTTATTACATTAGGATAAAAAAAAATCAAGGTTATGGAAGTGGGGGGGGGGTCGGTACTACGCTACTGACGGGGACCACAGGTTAGCCATTATGAAACACCGCGGGGATAAAACCGTCTCGTGCAATGATAGAACAGATTAGTGAAAAAGCGTTATTCTTTCCACAATCTCTTCTTCTTTGTCGGGTACCCCTAGCTGTTCTTTGTCCCAAGCATTAACGGCTATTGTAACTCTATATTTGCCCGCTGGGTGAGCTATAATAGGGGCTACAAAATGAGGATAAGAGGAGTCAAAAAGAACAACCCTGTTATATCTGAATGTCACTTTTACCCATTCTTGGGAGTTCAGGTCTATGTATTTTTTTCTATCAGAATTGTATTCGTCAAGATATTTTGTTCCTCTCGTATTGATGTATAGCTCGCCCCCGGTTATCCCTTCTTTCGGGCCTAGATAAAAGGCTGAAGCGTAGATGGGGGATGATAACTTATCTAATTCTTCGTCTTTATCTAAGTGGAGGTTAAGTCCTCCGTTCCCTCCTGCTAAGTCTTTGTTTTGAAATGATTGGTTAGGGAGTCTGTTTGTCCATATTTCGAAGGCTACAAATTCTTCTTCTCTTCTTTGTATTAGTTGGTTTGCCGTGTCGAACCATATTTTTTTTGCTACTGTTCGTTTCAGGTTGTCCATCTCGGAGTATCCCTCTTTGGGTTTGAGGTCGGTTGCTAGTACTAAACCACCGGTTCCTACGCTTTCTCCTTGGTTGATCATTTCGTATAACCTGTCTATTGGGGAGGTGTCTTCGAAAACTTCGTCTATAATGATTATCCCTCTGTTCATATCGTTTTTATCATTGGTCTAATAATGTTAATCCTAATTAAGTCTTTTTTGTAGAAATACCCTTCGTGAACAAGGTACTCGCACATTTTCCAAGAATCTTCTTTTTCGACGTTGTTTTCCTTGTCAAAAATCGTTATTTCATTATGTGCGATTGTGATGTCGACCCCTTTGATTTTAATTTTTCCATAAAATTTGTTCATAGTTTTACCAGAACCATATTATGTCCTCTTCTGGGTAGTCTGTCGGTAAAATGTCATAGTTTAGATTGGGATGTGATTTTCTATGAACTTTTTTATTGTTGGTTCTAGGTGTTCTTTTATTAATCTTTCGTTTCCTCCGCAACATGGCCATTCTATGCAGACGTCCGCTGTTTCCATTAGTTTCGGATCGTTTTCCTCTTCGTGCTTGTTCACGGGTCTTTCGTACATTGTTTCAATTGTTCCATTGGTATGGACAATGGTTCCGACCGTTTTCCTAAGGTGAATCAGTAGTCCTTTGTGTCTGCTTTTTATCCAATCGGTTTCGTCGGGATTATATTGTCGAAATCTTATGTCTGTTACAAAACATACAGAATTAATAATTTTGTTAATTGTGCAGTTTCTTTTTAAGGTTCTTATTCTATTGTCTGCTTTTGATGTCCAGTATTGTCCGTTGCTTTCTTCTCTTCTTAAAAGTCCGTGAAATACAAGGTGTTTTCTTATTTTGTTTTTTTCTTCTCTTGTGCATGATACTGGGTCAATGTTATACATTGATTTTAGTGCTTTTCTGCACTCCCTCTTAAGTTCGTCCGCTAATCCTATTCTGCACGTTATGGCGTTTTTCTTTTCGAGCTCTTTGGAGCAAAGCTCATAAAATAGGTCTTTGCCTGCCCCGGATAGGCCGCTTACTCCTACAACCTTAAACTTTTTAGTCATTTGTGAGGGTCGAGAATATCTCTTTTGCTTTTCTTCTGGCGTAAAATAGACGGGTACAAACCGTCGGGTAAGGACACTTTATCTTGAGGGATATTTCATGGCAAGAAAGATTTTCTATTTCTTTCATTTTAATTACTTGTTGGTGTTCTTTGGAAAGCATCCCAATGACTTTCGTCAGTTTTTGGTTAAGTTCTTTTAGTTCGGCTATTCTGTATGGGGTAATCTCTGTCTCGGTTAGCCCCAGCTTGCTCTCTATGTAGTCCGAGCTGGGGTGGGGGCCTTGGTTGTGCTTTGATGTGTACCTCTCCTTCATTTCTTCTATTGAGGTCTCTTTCCTGTATTTTCTGCAATGGTCGTAGTAAGCGTTATGCGCTATCCTGCTCATCCAAGAGAGTAGCTTTGATTTGCCTTTGTATTTTTTGATATTTTTCCAAGCTTTTATGAGAGTTATTTGAATGATTTCTTCTGCTTTAGACGGGTCTTTAAATTTGCTTATAAGGTAAGCTTTTATGGTGTCTGAGTTTCTTCTGGCTATTTCGTTAAAGGCTTCTAGGTCGTCTTCTTTTTGGCACAAAAGAATCAACTGTTCCTCGTCTAGTGAGCTGTAATTAATAGACACGGGCGTTAGTTATCCTTTTATTTTTAAGTTGTCAAGAACTATTTTTCTCGAATGGTGAAGATTTCGGATCTGTTAACTCTGGATATTTTTCTGACATACTTCTCTGCTTCATTATATCCTTCTGGGGTATAGTTGAAAGCCCCATAGGTGTGCTGATTTTTTTCTGAAACAACTAGGTAATATTTCTTTCTTTTATTAGACAACTCTTTAATACTTACACTTGTTGTTGAATATCCGGACCTGTAATATGGTCTATATCGATTGAATAACGGTTCTATTCGTCATTCAATTCAGTGTAACTAACTATAAGTTAATATCTTATGAAAAGAAAAAAGACCTATATTGCGATGATAGCTGCGTTCGGCCTCTTGGTTGGATGTGGAGAAACAGCTTCGGCTTCTTGGTTTGGCGCTTCCGTCAAGCCTGATCCGAGTATTACCTTGTTTGGCCAAACCTTAACTGTTCCCGTTCCGTTTCTGATGGTTGGGAAAATGGTTGGGACTAGCTTTGACGCTTCAGCATCTTCTGCAAAGGGTGCGTTTTTAACTCTTCCTTATTTTAAGGTAGGCGTTCAGTCACCAAAGCTCACTGTTGGCGTCAAGGGTTCAAAGGTTAGCTTGAGTGTAAACGGAATTAGCAAAGCGGGCTCCAAAACCCGCGCTAAGAAAGTGCCCCATAAGAAGAAAGCCAAGAAGTAATAAGCTTCCGCAATAATTAACACGAGCCCCCTTGGTGCAACGCCTTGGGGGTTTTTTAGCTCATGCTTCTAATATCCCATATATCAACGTTAAAGGAGTCCCCGTCAGTGTTCGTAACGGTAAAAGTTTCCTCGTTTTTTACGTCTGTAATTTCCCCTATCCAATTGATGCCTGTTTTGCACAAGACGTTAACCGTTTTGCCTATCATTCTTTTGTTAATTTCTATTCTGTTTTTAGGAGGAGTTAAGTTCATTCTATAATAAGTGTCGTTTTTTCAATTTCGTTTGTTAGGTCGTAATGTCTGAATTCAATTTTTGATTCGGATGTCTCTGTTTCTCTGTTGCTAAATATGGCTTCTTTTATTTTTCTTTTGTCTTCTTTTGTTAAATATTGTTGCAAAACGTTTACATAGGTTTCAGTTGCTGCTTGTATTCTATTTTTTTTAGTGCACTTGCACCCACGGGGTATGGCCTTAGCGGTTCGAACTATTGCACTTAGGGCCTCCACTTCTTTTTCTAGTTCGGGTTGTTGCATGAGAAATTCATAGAAGTGAGATGGGCCGTTAATTGTTATCACGTTATTCTCCGTTAGTTAACTTTGTCAAATTAAAGTAAACAAAAAAAGCTAATATTAACGAAGGGAAATAGTTAATTATTGAGGTTTCCATAAAAAACAATGGTATTATGTTTATCCATACACCTAGGCATATCGGGCAAGAGAAGAGCTTGGTGAAAAAGTTTTCGTTTTCGGTGAAGATAAACTCAGGGTACGTAATAGAGGGGGAGAGTTCCTTTTGTTTATAGTATTTTTCAAGGTCTTCGTTTTTTTCTTTCGTAAATTTACTTAGGGTTTTATCGATTATATTTAAATATTCTACGAATGCGTTGGTGTCGAACCATATATATAAACATACAGAGGTAATGGACGCCTGTATTATTATTTCAAGCATTATTCCGCATACGGTTCCTTGGATCTGATAAATGTTACTATAACGTATCTAGTTCCAGATGTTATTGGTCTGGCTCCGTGCTTATGTGTTATGTTTCCCGGATGTAAACACACTGTTCCTATAGAAGGGTTTACACATATTTTTTGTTTTTTGAAGTAAGTTCCTCCTCCTTTGTAGTCGCTGTTTAGGGTCGCTAGTGTCGTAAAGATGCTGTAATCGTGATGCAGGGAGAGGTGGGCTTGTTTGTTTGTGTTGTATTTGATTAGGAAGCTCTCTCCGTACAGGGCTTTCCAAGTTTTCCCTTCTAATTCCCAGAGATGTATAGCCCACGGATAAACATAATTCTTTAAGATTTCTTCGTAGGTGTCGTTCATGCCGATAGATCCCAGCAACATGTCTGTCGTGGGGTAAAATTCATGCCTTTTTTGGGTCCAGCAATTACTTTTTTCCGCTAGAGTTATCACGTCTTCGCCAAAGGCTTCGGTAAAGAAATGGGTTTGGAAGATGTTGGTATGGCCCTCTTTGCCCAACTCGTCGGTAATTAAGTCCCAGTCTTTGGTTCTTATAATGGGAGAAAGGTACCTGTCTTCCCAAGATTTCTTGTCGTCAAAATAGCTTTTTATGGCCTCTTCAGGGATGTCGTTCGTCTTTTGGGTGTATTCTTTGTAGCCATACTTTTCCGTCATATGTTATATGACGAATGCTTTGGGGTTATAATTTGATTAATTCTATGTCGTAAAAATCAAATATCTTTGTCGCTTGTGTGTCTAGTTCGTAAACATTTTTATATACCACTTTAGGAATTTTGTATGATGCTATCATTGTCGCGCAATAAGAACAGGGCATGTAGGTGACTGCCAAAAGTTTTGCTTCTCCTTGTTTTAGTAGGCTAAGGCAGTTGGCCTCGGCGTGAATCATGTATTTGCGTCTGTCGTCCCTGTTTTTCTTTTCCCAGAATAGTGGGGGCGCTTCTTTTCCTGCGGCGAGACCGTTGTATCCTACTCCTAATATCATGTTGTTTTTGCCCAACGCACAAGCTCCCACTTTCCTGTGGTTGTCTTCGCTTCTCATGGCTGCGGTTTCTGCTATTTGGATTGCGAATTCTTCCCAAGTCGGTCTCATTTCTTTGTTATAGATGAAGTTTGTCGCCTGTCAAGCCGTTCTTTGGAATATGACTGTATTAGAGGCTACCTCGCGGTTGTTCAAGTTTTTTAGTGAAGGCGAGTATTTTGAGATGGGTGAACATTTCAAAGACGTGGTTTTGATTAGTGAAGACAGGGGATTAGAAGAGGCTATTGTGGGAGCTGGCTTGGATGCTCTTGAGGATATGGGAGTAACGGTTAAAAAAGAGTCCAAAGATAAAGTCTATTGGATTTTAAAAAAGCCGTTAGCTTACTACGAACAGAAGGTAGAGGTTGCCCCTGACACAGCGCTGCACATTGCTACAGTGCTGAACGAGGTGTGCGAAAAGCTTGGCAACGTTAATGAATTGTGTGATCCCACCAGCATTACAGATAAAGATTTGGCTAATTTAGTAACTCTTGCTAACGGTGTTTTCTCCGCCGCTGAAGGTGGTGAAAAAAAATGATTGACAGGGTTCCCCAACTAGGGTAAGTTTCTTTTTGTTCTTTGAATAGCGGTGTCTAGCGCGTCGGGGTCATCCCGGCATTAACAAATAAGATACCTCAGGTCCGTAAAAAGACGCCAGACAAATAGGCCCAATAAGCCTAGAGTTATTTCGGAAAAGCGTGGCTTCATAGTCTGGGAAAGCAAGTACCAATAGTGAAAGGGGGGAAAGCTAACAGTCCTAAAATAAGTCCCACCGCTTAAGTTTAAAGAATTACATAGCAATCGCTGGTTGCGAGCTAGGCTGAAAGACAGGCCGATGCGATGGACTTGAAACAGGTAGTGATTGATTTTTTTGAAGACAAAAGTCTCAAGAGGACTGCTATGCCCAAAGTTCAGGAGGGAAATTTAAGCTAACAGTCAGGGGGGTCATGAATCTGTCTTGGGCTATACTCGTTATCCTCTTATCAGGATATGGAAGTCCTTAGTGACCAACGACTTATAGACGACGTTAAGCGACACGCTTGCGACGATAGCTTAAAGGAACTTATATTAAGGCATTCTGGTATTTGTTACAAAATTTTTAGTAGATTCGCATCCTCTGTAGAAAAAAAAGGAAAGGATTTCCAAGACCTTACAAACAGTAAGGATTATTTCATATATAAAGCGGCGTTATCATTTAAGACGGTAAAAAATGTGAGGTTTAGCACTTGGTTGGGTAATTATATTAGATATAAATGTTTGGACTTTTTGAACGAAACTGGATATTGTTTAAGCTTTGAATCAAATGAGTCTCAAGTTTACGTTAATGTAGTCTCGACTAACAAGTTTGAAGAGAAGGCTTCCTTGTTAGACAAAAGAGAGTTTGTTTTTGATGCGTTGTCCCAGATGAAGGACAAGAGAGTTTTTTCTGTTTATAAGCTAAGATATTTTACTCATTACCCCAAAATGAGCTGGAAAAAGATAGGAGAACACATAGGGGTAAGCACCCAAACAGCAATAAACCTTCATGAAAAAGGGAAAAAAGTGGTAAGGGGGAAAATTTATAAATAAAAGCTTGACAGCGAACCCCGGCTATGCTAGGGTTGAATCTTATGAGTGCTCATGATAATGTGAGCTCCGAGTGGAGCAATAGAGAAATAGGTGCCCTCTGGAAAAGAGTGGCAAAAACCAGTGGCCAGAAGTATTTAGCTGGCCATATTACGATTGATGAACTAGGCGTTGAGAAAAAGCTCAAAGTGATAGTTTTCCAAAACAAGTTCAAGGGCGACAACGAAAAAGCCCCTGACCTTAGGATTTACACCAAACCAGAGCCAGAGGAAGAGCAGGAAACCGCCGTGTCTTCTGACGAGGGTTCAACTAAACAGGAAGGTGACTTGATTTAGGTTGCGTAGACCTATTCTGGGAGCACACCACACGACTGTCGTAGGGAAACCTGCGACAGTTTTTTTATGAAGTAAACCCTTGCAGATGCAGTTATATAAGCATGGATTTTGCTGTTAATTTTCCAATAAACGACGTAAGTTTTGGGCAGGTGTCCGTGGCTTTACTTAGAGAAATTCACAAAAGAGGAATTGAGCCAGCCATTTTTCCCATCGGGAACGTAAAGGTAAACACCCAAACCGAAATAGAAAAAGACTTTAAAGAGTGGTTAGATAAGTGCATTGACAAATCAAAATACTCTCACCTTAGAAAAAACCCAGCTATAAAACTTTGGCATTTTCAAGGAGGAATGGAATCAGTTAGCGAAAAGCAAATTCTGTTAACTTTTTATGAACTTGATGAGCCCACGAAAGCAGAAAAGAACATTGCTGAAAACCACAGGACATGCTTCACCTCTGAATATTCTTGTAGGATTTTTGAAGATGTTGGAATTGAAACGGGCTATATCCCATTAGGCTTTGACTCTGCAAACTTCCAAAGAACCGAAAAGGAATACTATGACGACGGGAGAATCTCATTCAATGTCGTAGGTAAATTCGAAAGAAGAAAAAACCACCAATACATGATTGAAACATGGGTTAAAAAATACGGAAACAACTCAAAATATTTCCTAAACTGCGCTGTATACAACCCGTACTTTACCCCAGAACAAAATAAAATGATATGGGCTGGAGTGCTAAAGAACAAAGATTACTTTAATGTTCACTTTAATAGCTTCTTTGAAAACAACGGCCAGTATAATGATTTTCTTAATTCCGGAGACATAATTTTAGCCATGTCTGGAGGAGAAGGATGGGGGCTGCCAGAGTTTCAGTCGGTTGCCATAGGGAAACATGCCGTAGTTTTGAACGCCTCTGGATACAAAAGCTGGGCAAACGACAAAAACTCAGTACTTGTTTACCCCTCTTCTAAGCAAGAGATATACGATAACAAATTTTTCAAGAAAGGTAATGATTACAACCAAGGCCAAACCTTTCTATTCGATGAGGAGGATTTTATCGAAGGTTGCGAAAAAGCAATCAAAAGGGTTGAAGAAAACAAACTAAACAAAGAAGGGCTTGAGCTTCAAAAAGAACTTACATATACCAAAACCTTAGATAGACTTATAGAAGAAGTAGAAAAGGTGTAATAAACAGCATGCCAGAGTATTTATTTATTAACCCTGATGACCCTGATGAAATCGTGGCTGTTCAGCAGGCCATGAACGAAGAACACAAATACGAAACCAATGGGAAAGTTTGGGGCAGACAGTTTACGGTACCTAAAGCAAGCATTGACAGCCGGATAGACCCTGAATCCGAAAGAGAATTCGTTGATAAAACGGCGAATAAAAAAGGAACCATGGGTGACCTTTGGGACGTTTCTCAAGAGATGAGCGAAAGAAGAAAAGAAATATACGGAGGGACAGACCCAGTCGCCAAGAAACACTTCAAAGAATATTCCAAAAAAAGAAAAGGGATGAAACACAAGAAAGACCCCGCTAACTTGGAAATAAGCAAAGGAAAAGTTGAAATCAGCCTCTAAAGACAATAATATTATTAAGAAAAGAGGATATGAACTATCTGATTTAAGATTCCTATGTAGAAGGACGGGTCTCCGAAACGAGAAGAAGATGATGTCCCTCATAGAGGAAAACAAAGATCTCGACCTAATAATATCCAACATCAAGGACCTGCCTTTAATAAAAAGACAAACAAGCAGGCTGTCCCTAAGATTCTTATTGTTCTTGCTGGTGCATAAGCTCGGGAACGATAAAATAAAAAACGAACATAAGCAACTTGTAGCAAGTATTTCAGCTGATTACTTTTCCCTCATAACCGGAAGTATGGATACCAATGTAAGCATAGACTTCTCAAAGCCCCCAGACGAAGGAGACGCAAAGCTTCTTTTTGTATTGAACGGGCTTTTCGGTGAATACTTCGCTCGTTTTTTTAACGACGAAATTAAATATAAACAAATCAGAGACAGTCATATTAAATACATAAAGAAGGGCTTGGCAACATACGGGGCCGAGGAGTGGGTAGACGAAGGGTTAGAAATTCTACAAAAAATAACAGAAGAAGGGTGGATTAGAAGATTTTACAAATGAAATACTCAAAAGATATGTTTTACTTGTTGGCTCTGACATTGGTTGTTGTCGGAGGATGCGCGACTCCTCTTGGTAAATTTATGAATCAGGAGAAGGTCGTCGCCAATATAGAAAGAGAGCGCTCCGAAAACGAAGACGAATCAGTAGAAAGCGGTAGGACTTTTGTGTATGCAGCCGACCAAGCCCTGCAGCATGATCCAGCCCCCACCAGAGAATCCAAAGTAGCAAAGCAGATGACCACGCGAAGCATTACAGCCCTTGGCCCGCCCGAAGTTGAACACATCTTTCAATCAGACGAAATGATTGCAGACCTTCTTTCTGATGACCCAGACGAAGTGGAGAAAGGGCAGGCAGAACTAATGGTGATGGACAAGGAATTAATCGCTATACAAAACCGGAACAGGGTATTAAGCACCCAGCTTCAAGACGCGCAAGTAAGGCTGAAGGCGATTAATCAAGAAAACGCCCTACAAGCTACCAAATACTCCAGCTTAATGGGAAAAGTTTATTGGATAGTCGGGGTCGTCATTTTCCTAAGCGTTTTAGGAATTGGACTTAGAGTGCTCACCGCTGTTGCTCCATTTGCTCTCCCATCAAGAGGGGCCAGCTCGACACTGCTTAAGGTGGTCCAAGGCATCCAAAAAGTCAGAGACAAGCATGAAGCCAAAAGCCCAGAGCTTCAAGCGATTGATGACCACCTTAGGAACGCCTTAGACGAGAAAGACCGCTGGATGATAACCAGAGCGAAGCAGAAGCTTCAAATGATTTAGCTCTGAAACAAAAGCCTACAAGCCCCGTTATAATAAGCAGTGGAAATACTGCTTACAACATTTAACAGGGCTAAATATCTAAAACCCTCTCTGCAATCCCTGTTTGAGAGCGACTTAGGGGATTCTACTCTCCATATTTATGACGACTGTAGCGAGCAGCCAGAAACGCTAGAGATCTTAAAGTCTTCCCACCTTGACCTCAGCCTGAAGTGCCCAACCCACTTCTTTAAGAATAAAAACAACCTTGGGTGCGACAAGAACATAACTGTCTCTGCCAGAAAAGTTATAGAAAAGACGGGGTGCGACTACATCATAACCACAGACAGCGACACCATATACCACAAAGATTGGCTGACCTTCCTAAAAGCCCAGTTTGAATTTAAAAACCTAGACGGAGTAGCGGCAATATCTCTGTTCAATACCTACAACCACAAAGTAACAGGGGAGTTTGATGAACACTTAAATATAAAGGAGAGTCTAGGAGGGATGACAGTAGCAGTTAAGAGTTCTTATTTCCTAGAGATGGACGAGACCACGGCGACAGAGGGAAAACCGTGGTTTTGCTGGGACTGGGAGTTAGTCAATTTAGCGACCTTAAAAGGAGAGAAGCTCTTATGCTCAAAAGAAAGCTATGTCCAACACATAGGCAGGTTTGGCGTTCACTCAAGGGGCGACGGAAGCTGGGATAGGTGCGATAATTTTATAGGAGAAAAACAGTAATGGAACCTAACAATAACGACAAAATAGAAACAAGTATTGAATTACTATTAAGCATAAACACGAAAGGACTCGAAGAGAATCAAAAAGAAGATGTTATATACGAGCTTAACGCAGCGGTAACAACTCTCGAAAACATTCAAGAGATACTGAACGACGAGTCAAATTATGCTTGAGTACTTCGACAAGGCTTACTGCATAAACTTAACATCCAGAGAAGACAGGCTCCAGCGAGTTCAAAATGAATTCAAGGAGAAAGGGCTTTCGGAATTCTTTGAGAGATTTCCGGCCGTAAACCTTAGAAAACACGACATCGCCTCGGAGTATGACAAAGCCATAGGGCCTTATCATGTCGTACCCAACGCAGGCTGCTTGGCTTCTCACAGAGAGATAGTAAAGAAAGCCAATAACGAAGGATTGAAGAACGTGTTGGTTTTTGAAGATGATGTTCGGTTTATTTCTGAACGAGAAGACTTTCTTCTTTCTATAGAAGACCTAAAACAACAAAACTGGGGACTATTTTATCTTGGAGCCACTATAGAGGAAAAGATGACGGCGATAACGAGACGCCTTTTTCGAACTTCGTGCGCTAAAGCAACCCATGCTGTTGCCTACAACCACACCGTATATGGAGACATTCTCCGCCTAGTACCGGAAGACCCGGAGGAGTTGCTTAAATTTATATCCAAGCACACAGCAGTAGACAACTTCCTAATAAAAGAAATACAATCAAAACATAATACCTTCATCTGCAACCCAATGGTCGCTGTCCAAGGAAGAAGCTTCAGCGATATAGTGCAGATGAACATAGACTACAGCCATGATCAGATGAGGCTTTTTCAAGAGAACACTCCCGAAGCATATTTTGTGGAGAACCACAAATGAAAACCTGTACTAAATGTAAAGAAGAAAAACCTCTTTCTGAGTTTTATAGATATTATAACAAAGAAAAAGGACGCGACATTACAAGACCTGATTGCAACTCCTGCCTCAGGGCTTACGGCAAGGCTTACGACGAAGCCCACAAAGAAGAGAAGAGAGCCCGCAGGAAGGCTTACTACCACGCCAGCGGTATGGATAAAAAGTACCGCGAAGCCAACAAAGAAAAGATCAGTGCCACGAACAAGGCTTACCGCGAAGCCAACAAGGATAAAATAAGATCACGCCATCGTAAATGGTCGAAAAAAAGACGGCATGAGGACCCGCTCTGGAGACTTTGTATGAATACTAGGAGTGCTGTCTCGAGATCCTTTAGAAAACAAGGGGCAAAAAAAGATCAGAGGACTACCCAAATTTTGGGGTGCTCTATGTCGGAGTTCGAAACCTACATAAAAAAACAATTCAAAGAAGGAATGACTTTGGAAAATTATTCCGAATGGGAGCTTGACCATATAGTTCCCTTGGCCTTAGCTGAAACCAAAGAAGATGCTATAGCCTTAAATCACTATTCAAACTGGCGGCCTCTATGGAAGAAGGAAAACGGTTCGGGAGGCAAGTGGTACAAACTAGACTTGGATATTGTTTCTCCAGAAAACAAAACAAGATACAAAACTATTATTTCACGTGCCATCAAGCGACAAATATAAACTTACCTTCATCCACATCCCGAAGAACGCCGGGACATCAGCGGTAGACTACCTAGGAATGGAAAACCTTGGGCACTTCCATTGGACCCACTATCAAGACTCAGAGTATAAAAAAATCGCAATAGTGAGAAACCCTTGGGACAGGTTTGTTTCCTGTTATGAGTATGCGAAAATGAAAAAAAGCCTTTACCATTCTGCAGACGGCAACGCCAAGGAAGGCAAGCATCATGACTACGACAGACTAAGGGACAGCAGCTTCGAGCAGTGCGTGACCTTTGCTAAGGGCAGTTACCTAGGGTTCTTTCGAAACTCATTCAAGAACGGAATCATAACACTAGAGACGTTTCCCCAACCTCTTAGACACCAAGGGTGGCTTCCCCAAAGCTACTGGATATACAAAGGGGATGAATTGATGGTGGATAAAGTAATAAAACAAGAAGAAATAAGCGACCCCGAGAAGGGGCTGCCTTCCGTTATAAAGACAGATGCACCCATACCTGTAACCAACCTATCCGCAAGAAAGAAAAACTATAAAGAATACTACAACGAAGAAACAAAGAAAGCCGTTGGAGACATATACGAAGTGGATATAAAAAACTTTGGCTATGAGTTCTAGAAAGATTGCTTTCTTATGCGACTGGGGCGAGTCCAGCGCGGGCCTTTTAGAGAGGCTCGTAAAACAGACGCCCAACAATAGCGGCAAGTGGGGCTACATAGAAGGAGTAAGCCATATAGAGGACGCTGATTACTATGTCGTCATGGATTGGTACGGCAGAATGGAGGATATTCCGGACAAGAGTAAGCTGATCTATTTTCAAAGAGAGCCGGAAGCTATCTATAACTGGTCAGGAAAAGGCCCTTTCTTAAACCACAACTTTCCAGAGGAAACCTTTTTCGTTGGCACTTATGATAAGTTTTATAACGTAGTTACTTGGTGGATAGAGCTGCCTTTTGAAGAGTTGAGAACCTTGGAGTACCCAACCAAGACAAAAAAAATAAGCACAGTAACCAGCGGGAAAATGTTTATAGACGAACACACAAAGAGGGTTAAATTTTTAGACAAGCTTTCCAGCGAGTATCCGATAGACGTTTACGGGAGAGGAATGGAAGACCACCTTGAGAACAAAGACGCTTTTAAAGGAGAACTCGACCACAAACTGGACGGGCTTTTAGACTACGAATACACGCTGGTCTTGGAGAACGTAACCACACCCAACACTTGGTCAGAAAAATTAGCAGACGCCTATCTTAGTTGGTCGTTCCCTATTTTTTCTGGAGACACCACCCTGAATAGATACTTCCCAGAAGAGTCTTATTTCCGGATAAACCTAGACAACCCTGCAGAAGGAGAAATAGAAGCAATAAAAGAATTAATAAGCAAGCCGCCAAGCCAGTCTCAAATAAAAGCGTTAAGAGAGGCAAGGGATTTAATATTATTTGAGTATAATATATGGCCGTCAATAGATAGAATAATAAAAGAAAAAGAATGAAAGAAATATATTCAGAAATAGAAAAAGACAAACTGTTACATATCACCTACAGGCTGAAGGATATCCTAGACCAAGAGTCATTTAGGTACGACGTAGTACCCCCAAACAACTTCCTCCAACTGGCAACCCTCAGACTGGACAAAAACCAATCATTCAAACCGCACAGACACATATGGAAAGACGGAGAGGACCGAGTGATTGCTCAAGAGTCTTGGCTAGTTATCAAAGGACGCGTTATAGTCAGCCTATACGACATAGAAGGCGAGAACATACTTTATAAACCCATACTTCACCCCGGCGACTGCAGCATAACACTAGCGGGAGGGCACACATACGAGGCGCTAGAGCAAGAAACGGTTGTATTTGAATATAAAACTGGCCCCTATAAGGGGGTAGAAAATGACAAAGTGTTTTTATGAACTTCGACACAGTCACAAAATTCGAGGAAGCCGTTGCTGAATTTTACGGAGCGCCGTTTGGTGTCGCGACAGACTGTTGTACTCACGGGATAGAGCTTTGCCTAAGAAGGGACAACATAAAACAATATAGGTCACCTGTTCGCACTTACATTTCGATACCTTTTCTAGCAGCGAAGATAGGGATAGAGTTTGAATGGGACGAACAGGACTGGGAAGACTACTATTATTTAACGGACACTATAATTGACGCGGCCGTTTGGTGGAAGACCGGAGGATACATCCCCGGGACATTCATGTGCTTAAGCTTTCAATACCAAAAACACCTTAGCCTAGGAAGAGGAGGGATGATTCTAACGGACAACGAAAACGCATCAGAAGAACTAAAAAAAATGTCGTATGACGGACGCCATCCTGACGTTCCATGGAGAGAGCAGGATATTTCTAGCATGGGCTACCATTATTACATGACGCCAGAGACAGCGCGACTTGGGCTAGCAAGATTAGAAGAAGTGAGATACAAAAACCCTAGAAAATGGGCGACGACAGATTGGCCAGACCTTAGGGAAATGGACATTTTTAAAAATGCTACTTAAGGAATATAATAAAATCAAACTGCATATAGGATGTGGGAAAAGGGACTTCGGGCCTTCGTGGATTCATATTGACGGCACTGAGTACCCCCATGTGAAATATCATAATATCGAAAAACTTCCATTTGTTAATGAAATGGCAGACTTAATATACGCTTCGCATGTTTTGGAATATTTCAATAGGGAGGAAGCGAAAGAAGTCTTAAAAGAATGGAAAAGAGCACTAAAGCCCGAAGGAACATTAAGATTAGCGGTTCCTGATTTTGCAGCTTGCGCCAAGCTGTATGTAGAAAAGAATGTTCCGCTTGATAACTATGTGGGAATGTTTTATGGAAAGTGGGACATAGACGAAGACACTAAAGTTTACCACAAGACAATTTACGACCGCCCATCTCTGGAGAGAGTATTGAATGACGCAGGGTTTATAAACGTTAGAGAATGGGAGTGGAAAGAGACAGAACACGGGCATATAGACGACTTTAGTCAGGCTTATTTGCCCCACATGGAGAAGGAAACAGGAACTTTGGTTAGTTTAAACTTAGAGTGCGACAAAGCAAAATGAAAAAAAAGAAAGCATTTATAACAGGAATAACAGGACAAGACGGAAGCTACCTTGCCGAATACCTGCTCGAACAAGACTATGAAGTTTATGGCATAATCAGAAGGCACTCTGTAGCAGAGAGCCAAGAGTCAAGAATAGATCATCTAGTTTCAAAAGGGAGTGTACACACGGATTACGCAGACCTTTTGGACAGCACTTCCCTTTACAGACTACTCGCAGCAATTCGACCTGATGAAATCTACAACCTAGGAGCACAAAGCCATGTTCGTGTTAGTTTCGATGTACCTCACTTTACACTACAAACAAACATGATAGGAACCCTCAACCTATTGGAGGCCTACAGAAGTCTTTGCCCCAAAGCCAAATTTTATCAAGCCAGCTCCTCTGAAATGTTCGGTAACGAAATAGACGAAGACGGGTTCCAAAGGGAGACTACGTCGATGAAACCTACGAGTCCATATGGGTGCTCAAAGTTAGCCGCGTACTGTATCGTAAGAAACTATAGGAATTCTTATAATTTGTTTGCAACCAACGGCATATTATTTAATCACGAATCCCCTAGGCGAGGAGAGAACTTCGTATCTGCTAAAATAGCCAGAGGTGCGGTTTCTATATCAAAAAAACTATCTACTAAACTTGAACTGGGGAACTTAGACTCAAGCAGAGACTGGGGGCACTCTCAGGACTATGTTGTAGCAATGCACAAAATGTTACAACACCACGAGCCAGATGAGTTTGTTATTTCTTCGATGGAAACCTATTCGGTCAGAGAATTTTGCGAAGAAGCCTTTGGTTATCTTGGTTTGAATTATAAAGACCACGTTGTTCAAAATCCTAAGTTTATGCGCCCAGAAGAGCTAACCAAACTTAAAGGTGACTCCTCTAAAGCCCGGAAAGCATTAGACTGGGAACCAAAACACAACTTTAAGTCTCTCGTTAAAGACATGATAGACTATTGGGTTGAAGCATACGACGAAAAATATGATTGACGAACCCCCCCTAGCGTGTTAGGCTATTGGGGCTTTGATAAACTTAGAACTATTTCCGGAGGAAAAAAAACCAAAGAAACCCCCGAAGCCTAAAAAGACGAAGGAAAACAATCATAGCTTTTATACTTTCATGGTTAAAGCTTTTCTTATAGACGACAAGAAGACAACTTTTATATTCCAATACAAACAAGCCAAGAAGCTGTTCGAGGAAATACCGGAGAAGAGGTTTTGGCAATGGCTGGTTGGAGAAGGCCGCAAGGTTTACTCTTTAAAGGAATGGCTAAAACCGGAACAGATACAACTACTTAAACATTCTAACAAAAAAAGAAAACTCCAATTCCCCCCAAAGGACACACACAAGCTTGAAAAACAACCTTTAGGAGAAAATAAAAAAGCATTAAAAATTAAAAGGAACCTTATTGGTTTCACAGACAATGAGTAAAGAAAAAATAGCACAACTACTTGACGACAAGAGGTTTAAGAACTATCACTACAACACTAGCGAGCCTATTGATTGGTGCTCTAGCACCGGCAGCATAGCCTTGGACATCTTTATGGAGGGGGGCCTTACTCCGGGCATAGTAAGGGTCTCTGGCGAGCCGGAAAGCGGCAAAACCAGCTTCGCCCTTAACTGCGCGAAAATATTCCAAGAAACAGTAAAAAATTCATTTGTTTTCTATGTTAACGCGGAGGGAAGACTTCATAAAATCCTACTCGAAAGGAGTGGCGTATCAGTAGAGCCAGATAAATGGTTCTGTTTAGATAGTAATATGTTGGAGCCAAGCTTGGGAATGATAAAAGAATTAATACTAGACAACAAAAAGAACAATCAATATTTGTTTATATTAGATTCCACAGATGCTCTTTGCAGGGTAGACGACCTGAACAAGGACTTCTCTCAAAGCCAAAAGGTTGCCGGTTCCGCCGTTACTTTTTCGTTTGCGGGGAAATCCCTTAGCTTACCTATCACAAGATACGGACACTGTATGATGGTTTTATCCCAAACAAGAACCAAGATGAACACATCTGGATACGGGTCTACCGGAGGCTCTACTGTTTCCGGAGGAAAAGCCTTGGGGTTTTATAGTTCTGTTATAGCAGAAATACAACCGCTGTGGACAGACCTTTATATTTGGGAAAACCCCTCTGCCGCAGCAATAAAAGACAAAGGCAAAAGACTGGGTCACTACTGCGTTATGAAATTCACAAAGACTAGGAATGAAAAGACAGGCCAAGCAGTTTCCGTTCCCGTCAAGTACTCGCAAAAAGGAGGCGCAATATGGGAGGAAGTGGAAGTCTTTATGCTTGCGATTCAGTTTGAATTTATCAAGAAGTCCGGAGCATGGTTTGTTTTTTCTGATGACCTATTAGAAGAAGTGAAGGCAAAGAAAATAGAAATACAACAAAAGCATCAAGGCGAGAGAAACCTGTGGGCTTATCTTGCCGAGAACAAAAAGCTCTTGGAATTTCTTAAAAACAAATTCAGGCAATTGATTTGAGGCTTTACAACATCAGAGGGAGGCAAGTTAACAAAAACGTCTCTCGTTATCTGATAGACTGGGACAAAAAATCTAGGTCTAAGCTCCAATTTAAAGTTAAACAATTCCTCAAGCCTTTTTGGGAAAAACAAATAATTTATGAAGAATTTCCCGTCTTCGGTAGCAAGATGAAAGTAGACTTCGTAAACGCCACCAAACATATAGCGGTGGAAGTCAACGGAAAACAACACGGAACCTTTAATAAGTTTTTTCATAACTCTAGGTATGGGTATTTTCAGTCATTAAGTAGGGATTGGAAAAAAGAAGAGTGGTTAGAAAAAAACGACTTTAACTTAATTGTTATAGAATACGATGAAGTTGACGACTTGTCAGAAACCTTCCTTAAGGAAAAGTTTGACATTGTTATTTAATCTGTGTAATATACTACATGGACAACAAGGGGTTTAGAGTACCGACAGCAACCCTTAAGCAACTAAACGAGTTTTCTTCAGGAGGGTTTGTTCTTTTTTCTTATGATGGAGAAGGCAACCCTTGTGTCCATTCCCAGTTTGACACAAGTAAAGACGCTTTGGCAATTCAGATGTTTGTTGCCAACTGGTCGGATGCTATGAATGAACTTGGCTCAAAAAGCACGGTGGATTCTATATTGAGAAAAGAAGAGACCGACGAAGATGATATTTTTCATTCAGATGACGACGAGTACGACGAGTGCGACGATTTGATTTGACACCCTTCCCCTCTCATGGTAGGTTTACGTTGCTCTTGGTCAAAACATGTCTACGATATACTCTTTAAGAATAGAAAAACACGTACTGGGAGGGATAATCAATCACCCCTCTTGCTTCTTCGAACTAGACGGACACATCACTCACGAAGATTTTTACAGTGAGGTCCATTCGGTTGTTTTCAAAGTAATAAAATCAATACTACTCGAAGGCGGTCACTCGGGCAGCAAACTTGATGATGTAGTTTTATCACAAAAGATAAGCAACTTGGGGATATCATTCAAAGACGACATAGATATCTTTAGTTACATTAAAAGCATTGCTTTTTCCCAGATTACAAAGAAAGC
>Ga0310122_10000697_pt1 | contig 21161 bp, 13 predicted proteins | sample CB6_Bottom_1051__FD_203503 | JGI IMG/M metagenome (GOLD analysis project Ga0310122, IMG submission 203503) | Marine microbial communities from Western Arctic Ocean, Canada - CB6_Bottom_1051 | ecosystem: Environmental > Aquatic > Marine > Oceanic | place: Canada: Western Arctic Ocean | collected...
GTGTAAGTGCTGCGAGGCATTGAGCTAACCTGTACTAATTGCCCGTGAGGCTTAACCATACAACACCCAAGGGGTTTTGTGGACTCAATAGAAATACCAAACGCTTGAATGAGTTTGAAGAGAAATAACTTTTAGATAAGCTTTCCGAATTTTAAAATTTGCTTGGCGACCATAGCATTGTGGACCCACCTGATTCCATGCCGAACTCAGAAGTGAAACACAATAGCGCCGATGGTAGTGTGGGGTTTCCCCATGTGAGAGTAGGACATCGCCAGGCTTTAAATATCGTTACCTGTATATACATGTAACAACATCTACAGTGTACTAATCTGTTGATGACAATTTGTTGGAGGGATGGCTGAGTGGTCGAAAGCACCGGTCTTGAAAACCGGCAACCGTTAATAGCGGTTCTAGGGTTCAAATCCCTATCCCTCCACCACCATTGAAAAGCCCGCTGAGAAATCAGCGGGCTTTTTTCATATTTGTCGTTTAGAAAAACAAAAAAGAGCACTAAGGTGCTCTTTATCTGTGACTCCACACTTGCTTGTTATCACTTATAGATAACTAGTCTTGAAGGTATTTACCTTCAGCTACCTGCCAAAATGCTCTAATTAACGGATTTTCTAACTGCGATCGCTTACAGCACACTCCCAATTCAAACGGCTTGATTGGCTCTATTTTTAAGCGGTCGACTTTATCTCTCACAGGACTGTTGTTGATTACAACGTCTGGCGCAATACCAACCCCACAACCAAGGGCAACCATACTGACGATCGCTTCATGACCAGATACCTGAGCGTAAATATTGGGTTTTATCTTCATCTTTTTGAACCATGCGTTCGCACGTTCTCGTGCAGTACCTGCTTCTGGGATGATAAAAGGTACTTCATTCCAGTTTGGTTTCTCTGATTGCAGCTGCTGGCTAAAACTACTCACACCGGATGGGATGATGACTGACAGTGGTATATCGCTGATGGTTTCGAACTCTAACCTTGAGGGAAGAGTGTCTGGCTTCGCTGAGATAGCAATATCTGCTTCATCATTTAAAATCTTGTCGATAGATTGAGCCGGATCGCCTGTAGAGAGCTTAAATTCAATGTACGGATGAATAGCTCTGAATTCAGTTATGAGCTCAGGTAGGTGGCTATAGCTAGCCGTTACCGAGCAAAATATGCGAATTTCACCTTTAAGTTCTTGCTCACCACCTTTCAGGTGAAGATTGTATTGCTGCCACTCTCCAACGATGCTTAATGCTACTGGCAATAGGTGCTTTCCTGCTGGAGTGAGATCAACACTGCGGTTATCTCTGATAAGCAATTCTTGCCCCGTTTCTTCTTCAAGCTTTTGTACCTGACGACTAAGTGCTGAAGGACTGACGTGCATAGCAGCAGCGGTTTTGCTGAAACTCTTGCTATCACATAAATGTATAAATAATTGTAGAGATTTTATGTTCATGTTTTGCGATCGTTTCCATGTTGCATTTATTGCAATAACTAATTGTGAATATATCACTTTCAGCAACGGAGTGTCTGTTTTAGTATGAAGTCATTCGATAGAGAGATATCGACCTTACGGACTTATTTTTAAAGGAGTGCCCTAGAATGGCTAACTATTTCAATACATTAAACCTTCGTGAACAACTAGACCAATTAGGTCGTTGCCGCTTCATGGATCGTGAAGAATTCACGACAGAAGCTGAATATCTTGAAGGTAAGAAAATCGTAATTGTTGGTTGTGGTGCTCAAGGCCTAAACCAAGGTCTGAACATGCGTGATTCTGGCCTAGACGTATCTTACGCTCTACGCCAAGCGGCAATTGATGAAAAGCGTCAATCATTCAAAAACGCTGATGAAAACGGCTTTGTTGTGGGTAGCTACGAAACGCTAATCCCTCAAGCAGATCTAGTTATCAACCTTACTCCAGACAAGCAACATACAAACGTTGTTGAAACAGTAATGCCTCTAATGAAGCAAGGCGCTGCTCTTGGTTACTCTCACGGCTTTAACGTTGTTGAAGAAGGCATGCAATTACGTGCTGACCTTACTGTAGTAATGGTTGCACCTAAGTGTCCAGGTTCTGAAGTTCGCGAAGAGTACAAGCGTGGCTTCGGTGTTCCAACGCTGATCGCTGTTCACCCAGAAAATGACCCTAAAGGCGAAGGCTGGGATATCGCTAAAGCTTGGGCTGCAGGTACTGGTGGTCACCGTGCAGGTTGCCTAGAGTCTTCATTCGTAGCTGAAGTTAAATCTGACCTTATGGGTGAGCAAACAATTCTATGTGGCATGCTACAAGCCGGCTCTATCGTATCTTACGAGAAGATGATTGCTGATGGCATCGAACCTGGCTACGCAGGTAAACTTCTACAATACGGTTGGGAAACGATTACTGAAGCACTTAAGTTCGGTGGCGTAACTCACATGATGGACCGTCTATCTAACCCAGCTAAAGTTAAAGCGTTTGAGCTTTCTGAAGAGCTTAAAGACCTAATGCGTCCACTTTACAATAAGCACATGGATGACATCATCTCTGGTCACTTCTCTAGCACTATGATGGCTGACTGGGCGAACGATGACGTGAACCTACTAGGCTGGCGTGAAGAGACAGGTGCAACTGCATTTGAAAACTACCCAACTTCTGACGTAGAAATCTCAGAGCAAGAGTACTTCGATAACGGTATCTTAATGGTTGCTATGGTTCGTGCCGGTGTTGAGCTAGCATTCGAAGCTATGACTGCATCTGGTATCATCGATGAGTCTGCTTACTACGAATCTCTACATGAGCTTCCACTAATCGCAAACACAGTTGCTCGTAAGCGTCTTTACGAAATGAACGTTGTAATCTCAGATACTGCTGAGTACGGTAACTACCTATTCGCTAACGTAGCAACACCGTTACTACGTGAGAAGTTCATGCCTTCAGTAGCAACTGACGTAATCGGCCGCGGTCTAGGTGAAACATCTAACCAAGTTGATAACGCTAAGCTAATTGAAGTAAACGAAGCTATCCGTAACCACCCTGTAGAGTACATTGGTGAAGAGCTACGTAGCTACATGAGCGACATGAAGCGCATCGCTGTAGGCGGTTAATTAGTCGCTTAGATACTGATAAATTTGCAGAAAAAGCGAAGCAGTATCACTAACTCCTTACAGGTTGGAGTTATAAATAAGCAACACAACATCTAATGAAAAGGCTTGGTCGCCGTTGACCAAGCCTTTTTGCTTTTAGTAACAAAGTCTTAAAAATCAATCAAATGAACATTGTTTGATCAGTCTTTGTCGACTTTCAGTTCTTGATTGATCTTCAGAAATACAAAAGGGTTGGTGCTTTCACACCAACCCTTTCAGTTTTCTTGCTTTACGCTTACTTGTCGGCAATCTTTGCTTCTAAGTCCGTTAGCTTTTGTTCCATTTCAGTCAGCTTTTGGCGAGTGCGCAGTAGTACTTGTGTTTGAACATCAAATTCTTCACGGCTTACAACGTCTAGCTTGTTCAGTTGGCCTTGGATAACCTGACGAACTTTTTGATCTACGTCTGAACCAAGCTCTTTTACTGGTTGAGGCATAGAATCGTGGATCTGCTTAGCAATCTGCTCTAGTTTTTTTGGATCAAACATATCAATTAAAACTCCTGAATATTTATCACTATTCTATTTAATCACACTTGAGATGTCGCCTATGGCGTACAAAAAAAGGCCACCGAAGTAGCCTTTTTATTGTTATTACGACTTAGTGATTACTTATTATCAGCTAATTCTCTGTGCGCTGCTTTTGCTTCATCGACGCGAGCTAGCTTTTCTAGGTCTTTGTCTTCAACAAATACAGGTAGAGGTTTGTGTTTTTCAGCCAAGTAGCTGTATATCACAGGCAGTACAAACAGAGTGAAGATAGTACCAATCGCTAGACCTGCAACGATTACGATACCAATACTGAAACGCTGAGCTGCACCCGCACCACTTGCGTACATCAGTGGGATTAGACCCGCGATCATCGCAGCCGTTGTCATCAGGATTGGACGAAGACGAACCTTCGCCGCTTCCATTACCGCTTCAATACGAGTCTTGTGATTGTGTAGCTGTTCTTCTTTCGCTACCTCACAGATCAAGATACCGTGCTTGGTAATCAAGCCGACCAAGGTGATCAAACCAACTTGCGAGTAGATGTTCATCGTCGCCGCACCCCAAGCTAGAGCTATTAGGGCACCACAAATCGCCAGTGGTACAGATACCATGATAACCAATGGATCTTTTAGAGATTCAAACTGAATCGCCAATACCAAGAAGATGATAGCCAACGCTAAACCAAAGGTCGCGTAAAGTGCGCTACCTTCTGTTACGTATTGGCGTGCTTCACCCATGTAGTCATGGTTATAGCCACTTGGAAGCTTATTGGCAGCTGTGTCTTCAAACCACGCAATTGCATCACCCATTGCAGCGCCTGGAGCCGGTACCGCACCAATCGTCGCCGAGTTCAATTGGTTGAAGTGAGGAAGAGAGCGAGGCTCAGCCACAACATCAATCGTGATTAAACTGCCTAGAGGAATTGCTTTACCATCTGCGCCACGAACATAGTAGTTGTTCATCGATTCAGGGTTTAGACGGAACTTACGTTCAACTTGAGGGATAACCTCGTAAGAACGACCATTCAAGTCGATACGGTTTACGTAACCATCAGACATCATAGTACCTAGAGTGATACCGATATCTTGCATCGTCACGCCGTAAGCACCCGCTTTGTCTTTGTCGATATGGATCTTCATCGTTGCTGAGTCGTAATTCAAATCAAGATCTGAATAAACGAACAGCGGGTTTGTCGATACTTCGGCTAAGATCTCTGTCGTAATTTGGAATAGGCTCTCGAAGCTGTTCGGTGTTGTAATAACAAACTGAACAGGAAGGCCTGAACCTGCACCTGGAAGTTCTGGCATTTGGAAGGCTGTTACGGCCATACCAGGAACATCTTTCACCAAGTTACCAACACGGTTTGCTACTTCAGACTGGCTTGCTTCACGCTCACTCCATGGAACCATTGATGCGATACCAAAAGCTTGGTTTGCATTAGGAACACCTGTAAACACCTGCGCATACGCTACTTCTGGCTGATCAGACAGAAGGCTGTTTACGTCATTCATGGTGTTTTGCATGTAGTCCAAGTTCGCATTCGAAGGTGCTGTACCCATAAGCATGATTACACCTTTATCTTCTGAAGGCGCTAACTCACTAGGGATGAACTTGAATAACAGTGGCAAACTTGCAAATACGATGATAGCGAAGCCAATGAAGACTGGACGATGCTGCATTACCGCGCCAAGCATACGCTCGTAGCGATTGGTCATACCGTCTAGTACGCTATGTACTTTCTGCTCAAACTTGCTTGGCTCGGCGTGAGCTTTGAGCATTTTTGAACACATCATTGGCGATAACGTTAACGCCACAATACCCGATACAAAAACAGCACCAGCAAGGGTTAGTGCAAACTCTTTAAACAACGAGCCTGTGATACCACCCATCATTGCGATAGGAGCATATACTGCACCTAGCGTTAATGTCATTGCGATAACGGGTACTGCAATTTCACGAGTACCGATGATGGCAGCTCGGAAAGGAGACTCCCCTAATTTTATATGCCGGTCGACGTTTTCCAATACAACGATGGCATCATCAACTACTAAGCCGATAGCCAGTACCATTGCCAGTAGCGTCATTAGGTTCCAAGAGAAGCCCATCGCCTGCATTACCATAGCCACACCAATTAGAGACAGTGGGATAGTAACGATTGGGATAAGAACCGCACGGAATGAACCTAAGAACAAAGTAATTACGACGAGTACAATTAATGCCGCTTCAAGAATGGTTTTAATAACCTCTTGAATGGATTCATTAATCGCAATAGTCGAGTCATACATGATATTCATCGAGATGTTACTTGGAAGGTTCTTCTCTAATTGAGGTAGAAGCTCAAGGACATCAGCGGCAATGTTGATAGGGTTCGCACTTGGTGCCGCGTTAATTGCTGCAACAACCGCTTCCTTACCGTTTGCACTCGCTCGGTAAATATCGTGGCTTTTTTCTAAAGAAACCTTAGCGATGTCAGACAGGCGAATAATTTCACCCTCACCACTTTTAACGACTAAGTTCTCTAGCTCTTCAGTGTTTGATACTTGCGTATCGGCACTGCCGTTATAAAGAACGAATTCGCCAGTAGCTTGACCTGTCGCTGATTGGTAGTTGTTGGCATCCAATACCGACATAACATCAGTCGCGGTGAGGTTAACAGCTGCCATTTTTGACGGATCTAGCCATACGCGCAGTGCGTATTTCATACCACCATATAGGTCGACTTTAGATACACCATTTACCGTAAATAGCTGCGGGTTGATTACACGCTCTAGATAATCGGTAATTTGGCTTGATACGAGTTCATCACTGGTAAAACCAATATAAAGTACCGCGGTCGTTGAACCGGTAGACATAGTTACGGTTGGATCTTCGGCTTCTTTAGGGAGCTGAGACCGTACCGAGTTTGTCTTGGCCAGTATGTCTGACAACGCCGCATTCGGGTCGGTGTTCAACTTCATGTTTACGGTAATCGTAGAACTACCAAGTACAGAAGAAGAAGTCATATAGTCGATATTATCCGCTTGAGCCACAGCTTGTTCGAGGGGCTGGGTGATAAAGCCTTGGATAAGATCGGCACTTGCACCGTAGTAACTCGTGGTCACGGTTACGACGGTATTCGTCATTTCAGGGTATTCACGCACCTGCATTTTGAAGATTGCTTGTAAGCCAAGCAGAGCAATCAAAAAGCTGATGGATACCGCTAGAACTGGACGTTTAATAAAAACATCAGTAAAGCGCATTGTGCCTCCAGTTACAGCTTAGGTGTTTCAGATGGTGGAGTGATTGCATCACTTTCAACAACCTTAACTTTGGCACCGTTACTTAGACGTACTTGGCCAGAAGTTACAACCGTATCGCCGGCTTTAACGCCTTCAAGGATGTGTGCAATCTCAGCGGTACGCTCACCTACTTTTACAACATGTTGAGCAACACGTTGAACGCCGTCTTCTTCCGTCAGGATGTAAACATTGTCACCATATAGAGTGAAAGTAATCGCTGTTTGAGGCAACGTTACTTGGTTCTCTAGCTTAGGCAGAATGATGTTAGCACGCGCAAACATGCCGCTACGAAGCTTGCCATCATTGTTTGGAATGTCTGCTTGAACTTGAATAAGACCACTTTGGATACTTACTGCGGGTTCAATGGCACTGATAGAGCCTTCAAACGGTTTCTCTGGGTAAGCATCAACAAAGATGTCGATAGCCTGACCAACATTGATACGAGAGATATCTGTTTGAGATACCGTAAAGCGTAGGCGCATCACGCTGGTATCTTCTAAACGAACGATATCTGTACCTGATTGCAGGTATTGACCAAGGTACACGTTACGAATACCCACTTTGCCATCGAAAGGAGCACGAATTTCACGGCGTTCGATAGATGCTTTTAGGCTTTCAATATCAGCAGATAGAGAGTAGTAGTTTGCTTCTGCTTCATCGTATGCTTCTTTTGAAATAGAACCTTTTTTATACAGGCCTTGGTAGCGTTTGTATTTTGCTTTTGCCGCAGGCAGGCGAGCTTCAGAACTCTTTAGATTTGCCTTTTCTACGCCAGAATCAAGACGAACAAGAAGTTGGTCATTTTTAACATCAGTACCAGAACCAAAAGAGATTTGGTCAATAACACCGCTGGTTTCATTCGCTAGCGTGACACCTTGGTTAGGTTCGATGAAGCCGATAGCTTCAATTACTGGAACCCAGTCGATCGGCTGAACTTCAGTAACCGTTACTGGAAACTCTGGTTCAGGGCGGTTGGCCATATACTCAGCAATTTTTTGTTGTTTGAACATGTTGAACCCAATAACGCTGCCGAAAAGAAGTACAGCGATGAGTAACATGAAGAAAGTCCACTTTTTCATTATGGTCAAAACTCCGATCTAGTGTTTAATTATTGCATCCCAACTGGCTTCTATTGCAGATTCTAGTTCTGCCTCGTCGAGTTGGTAAAATCCTAAAGAATGCTTTCGCGCTAGAGATACACTAGCCGCTAAGCTCAAGCCGCTTAATACTTCATTATCAAGTGGTTTAAACAGTCCTTGCTCTTTACCCTCATTAAATAGCAGCTCAACTTGGGCAAACATTTTACGTTCTAGTTCCCTGAAGTTTAGGCTATTTGTGATGGGCAGTGAGTCATATTGAACCCGATTTTTTATCGCGGCTAAGTTCGTTCCCGCTAAGTTCCATATGTTCAACCACATAGTACGGTAGCGTTGCTTAATTGGATCCGAATCATCAACCCCTTCTTGAACAGCATCTGCTACTCGTTGAGTCACGAGCACTCGAACATCATCTATCAAGTGGTCTTTATCATCGAAGTAGCGGTAGATAGTGCCTGCAGCAACTCCCGCCTCTTTGGCTAATTTTTGCATTGAAAGGCCTTGAAAGCCGACCTCCGCAATGAGCTTTTCAGCGGCAGAAAGTATTTGTTGGCGTTTATCCTGAGGTGCATGAGTTGTCATTATTCCATCACCAGTGAATGAACGTTCATTCATTATAGCCCAAGAACCATACACATGTGCAACAAAGTTTTACACAAGTCGCGTAAAAATCTTGTATAAGAGAACGTAGCATTCGTGGTGTTGCAGCATTATTATAGGCGCGCAATTGAATTCGCCCCTCTAGACCAAATTGAGAATCAAATGAGACTGAACCCAAGACAAGATGAAGCCGTGAAGTATGTTTCTGGTCCCTGCTTAGTATTAGCGGGCGCTGGATCGGGCAAAACACGTGTTATCACCAACAAGATTGCTTACTTGGTTCAAGAGTGTGGCTACAAGGCTCGTAATATTGCAGCGGTAACCTTTACCAATAAAGCGGCACGTGAGATGAAAGAGCGTGTGGGTCAAACTCTCGGTAAAGGCGAATCTAAAGGTCTGATCGTTTCAACGTTCCATACTATGGGTTTAACAATCATTCGCCGAGAATACAAAGCCCTGGGTCTAAAAGCGGGCTTCTCGCTGTTTGATGACCAAGACCAGTTAGCTCTACTTAAAGAATTAACCGAAACACAGATCGATGGTGATAAGGATCTGCTGCGTTCTTTGATGAGTACCATCTCAAATTGGAAGAATGACATGCTGACGCCAGATCAGGCGAAAGCAAGAGCTCAAGGCGAACAAGAGCAGTTGTTTGCATTCTGTTTTGAGATGTATCAGAAACAGATGAAGGCCTATAACGCACTCGATTTTGATGATCTGATTGCGATGCCAGTATTGCTACTGAAAACCAATCAAGAAGTGCGTGAACGCTGGCAGTCTCGTATTCGTTATTTGCTGGTCGATGAATATCAAGATACCAACACTAGCCAATATGAGTTGGTTCGTTTACTGGTAGGGGAACGTGGTCGTTTGACGGTCGTAGGTGATGATGACCAATCTATTTACTCATGGCGTGGCGCAAAACCACAAAACTTGGTTCTGCTAGGTGAGGATTACCCGAACCTACGCTTGATCAAACTAGAGCAAAACTACCGCTCGACCAGTCGAATTTTGCGAGCAGCGAACATCTTGATCGCCAACAATCCGCACGTCTATGAGAAGTCACTGTTCTCTGAGATCCCGGATGGTGAAAAGCTCAAGGTATTAAATGCTAAGAATGAAGAGCATGAAGCAGAGCGTATTACCGGTGAGATCATCGCCCACAAATTTTTGAATCGCACAGAATACAAAGATTACGCAGTGCTTTACCGCGGTAACCACCAATCTCGCTTGATTGAAAAAGCCTTGATGCAGAACCGTGTGCCTTACAAAATCTCAGGCGGTACATCCTTTTTCGCCAGAGCAGAAATTAAAGACATCATGGCTTACCTACGTGTGTTGGTGAACCCTGATGATGACAACGCCTTCCTGCGTATTGTAAACACACCACGTCGTGAGATCGGCCCAGTTACGCTTGAAAAATTAGGCAGCTACGCCAACATGCGCGGTAAAAGCCTGTTTGAAGCCAGCTTCGAAATGGGCTTAGAGCAAACGCTGACGGGCCGTGGTTTGGAAAACCTGCGTCGTTTCAGCGATTGGATTGTTCGTATCTCGGATAATGCAGAGCGTGGTAATACAGTTGAGGCGGTTCGCTCTTTGGTTCGTGACATTAATTACGAAGATTGGCTCTACGAAACCTCTCCAAGCCCGAAAGCCGCTGAAATGCGAATGAAAAACGTGTCTGATCTCTATAGCTGGATTGTGGCCGACCTCGAAGGTGATAATTATGATAAAGAAGAGAAGACGCTACGAGAGGTTGTTCAACGTTTAACTTTGCGCGACATGATGGAGCGTGGGGAAGATAATGACGATGCAGACCAAGTTCAACTAATGACATTGCACGCTTCGAAAGGCCTAGAGTTTCCGTATGTATTCTTGATGGGGGCCGAAGAGGGCATCTTGCCACACCAAACCAGTGTTGATGAAGGTAATGTAGAAGAAGAGCGTCGTCTTATGTATGTAGGGATTACGCGAGCGCAGAAAGAGCTGACTTTTACTAAGTGTCGTGAACGTCGTCAGTATGGTGAATTGATTAAGCCAACACAAAGCCGCTTCCTTGACGAGTTGCCGCATGATGATGTGGAGTGGGAAAGCGTTAAGAAACCACAATCCGCTGAAGAAAGAATGGAAAAAGGACAGGCACACATTGCTAATATTCGTGCGATGTTCAATAAGAAGTAATGCTCTGCTTTTATAGCACTATGTATAGAAGCCAATAAAAAAGGTGACCATGAGGTCACCTTTTTTGAATCTGGCATTTTTAATTACAGAACGGTAAATTACAGACCAGCAATCATGTGCTCGATAGCATCTTTGATTTCGTCGTCTGAACAGTCCATACATGAACCTTTCGCTGGCATTGCATTAAAGCCGTTGATTGCGTGGTTAGCTAGGATATCGCGACCTTGAGCAATACGAGGTCCCCAATCACCAGCATCACCTGTTTTAGGTGCGCCACTTACGCCAGATGCGTGACAAGCGATACAAAAGGTACCATAAACTGTTGCGCCATCACGAGGGCCTGTTGGTTCTGCGACTACTGGTTCGCTGCCGACTAGGTAAACTTGACCAACTGGTTTGATGCGTTCAGCAATTGCATCTTGCTCTGCTTCGCTAAGGCCTGAAGCCATTGCGCCAGTTGAAAAGGTTAAAACTGCGATGACAACGCTTAAAATTCGACGAGACATATCCATTAAACTCACTTTACATTCCCAAGGTAAGTACGTGCTTACCAATTTATAGTGTTGGAGGGTGTTTTGGCTTCACCAGCAAAGAGCAACTGTTAAACCAATGTAAATAATGGGTGATTATATCCCGATAAGTTGTTGCAATAAACAACAACTTATAAGCTGTGGCGGGTTGTAGTACTCAAATAAGGGGTTTATCACATATTAACTGTCGAAAAAGAGACCAAACAGAAAAAAAAGTTAAAAAAGTACTAGACGGCATTGGGTGATATACGTATTATTCCACTCCGCCGACAGGGCATGCGCCTGTAGCTCAGCTGGATAGAGCGTTGGCCTCCGGAGCCAAAGGCCGAAGGTTCGAATCCTTTCAGGCGCGCCATCCGGTCTCTTACTTCGGTAAGTGAGAAATTGGCAAAAAAGAAATAATGGTGGCTATAGCTCAGTTGGTAGAGCCCTGGATTGTGATTCCGGTGGTCGCGAGTTCGAATCTCGTTAGCCACCCCATTCTTTCTTTACAAAATATCGGTAGCTTCGGCTTCCAGTGTTGATTCATTATTCCCAAGAGTCGATACAAAATTAGTCGGTGAATAGCGCAGCTTGGTAGCGCATCTGGTTTGGGACCAGAGGGTCGGGGGTTCGAATCCCTCTTCACCGACCACTATTTCAATAATCGCTTGTTAAGCGGTTATATAAAAAATTAGTGGTGGCTATAGCTCAGTTGGTAGAGCCCTGGATTGTGATTCCGGTGGTCGCGAGTTCGAATCTCGTTAGCCACCCCATTAATTTTGGTAGCTTCTTTGAAGTTCCCAGTTTGAGAAATCAAACGAAACGTCTCGGTGAATAGCGCAGCTTGGTAGCGCATCTGGTTTGGGACCAGAGGGTCGGGGGTTCGAATCCCTCTTCACCGACCACCTTAAGAAGCCTCGTCAGAAATGACGGGGCTTTTTTACGTCTGGAATTTAGATAATTTGGTGCCAAGAGGCCCCAGGGCTGGATCGCCAGTCCGCAGGGAGCCCTGCCGCGCCTCTCTTAACCGACTATATTAAGAAGCCGAAGCCTCAGTCGAAAGACTGGGGCTTTTTACGTTTGGAGTTTAGGTGGTTTGGGTTCAGAGAGCTGTGACTTGAATCGCCAGCCCGGCGGTTCGTCAGGCCACAGGAAGCGCTTCCGTGCCGAATCTCTCTTTATTTACCACAATCGAGGCTTCAGTCGAAAGGTTGAGATTTTTGACATCTGTCGTTGAAGTTATTCTTGATTTTGAATACTGATACCCTAAATATTTCAATGTCTTGCTTGATGTGGCCTTCGTTAAATCCATCCTTTGTATCAGGAGAACTCTTACCTTTTTTCTAGATTATCGCGCTTTTCTAGAGGTGTCGGCTTTATTAAATGAGCTGATCGATATCTAATTTTATATAAAATTCACCGCCAATCATTCGACAAATTAATAGGTTTGGTCTAAAGATTTCTATGAAAAGTGAAATTTGACGTTAAATATGTTCTCTAAGGCCTGTATTTGACAGTTTTCTTTACATCAAGTCGCTCAAAATCGTCTCCATTTTAGTAAGTCTCTCGTTTCACTGGTTGGTATTCGCTGAAATGATGTTAGGGGTAATATATATGGTTAATATGCTTCTATCTGGTTGTTTTGTTTGCTTAAATGACAAAAATTAGCGTTTGTTTCTATAGTGTTAATTGTTTTTTGGAATAATTATTTGTTTTTAGTGACTGGTAGTGAGATCTGCTTTTAACCATAGGTTTAACTCTACAAGTAAGTGGTAGTAAGGGATTTGTGAGTATTTATTATCGACAATAGAATGTTGATTTTTATTACTATATGCTCTCTGGGTGAATAGTTATGTGGTGCTTTTGCTTGTTAAGCGTTTAATGTCGACTTTTTATCCTATTTTTGTTGCTTTTCTGTGAATTATTTGCCAAATTGTCAACCGTATAAAATATCAGAACAATATTCTGGTAAGAATGGATTCAATTTTGCAGACAGGGCAGAGAGCTGCCAAAGCAGTAGAGGTCTGGTAATGTCACTTTTAGAAGTAAAAAATCTTCGTATCGAATACCCATCTCGTCATGGAGTTCACGCAGCAGTTAAATCGCTTTCGTTCAACATTGAACGTGGTGAGATTGTTGGCGTTGTAGGGGAGTCTGGTGCCGGTAAATCAACAGTAGGCAATGCTGTGATCGATCTACTGAGCCCTCCTGGTCGCATTGCTAGCGGCGAGGTATTTTTGGATGGCGAAAAAGTCTCTGGCCTATCTCCTGAACAGATGCGTTCTGTTCGCGGCTCAAAGATTGGTTTTATCTTCCAAGACCCAATGACTTCTCTTAACCCTCTATTCACAGTAGAGCAGCAGTTAAAAGAAACGATTCATGCCAACATGAAGGTTTCGGATCAAGAAGCTTACCAACGCTCATTAGACTTGATGAATCAAGTTGGTATTCCGCAACCAGAAAACCGTTTAAAGCAGTACCCACACCAATTCTCTGGCGGTATGCGTCAGCGTGTTGTTATCGCGATCGCATTGGCAGGTGAGCCTGACTTAATCATCGCAGATGAACCAACAACCGCACTGGATGTGTCTATCCAAGACCAGATTTTGGGTTTAATTCGCGACCTATGTATTAAGAAGAACGTAGGTTGTATGTTGGTCACGCACGACATGGGTGTCGTATCTAACGTTACCGATCGCGTAGCGGTTATGTATCGTGGTGATTTAGTTGAGTTTGGCCCGACGGCGAAAGTCCTTGGTACTCCTGAACACCCTTACACGCACAGTCTTATCTCAGCGGTTCCGCGTTCAGATCGTAAACTCGATCGTTTCCCTCTTGTGAGCTACATCGAAGAAGCGCACGAGATGGAACCACTTGATGTGAAAAACCACTGGTTAGGTCAAAGCCAAGATCATCGTGATTACACTGGCCCGTTGTTGAATGTTGAAAACGTCAACTTACGCTTTACCACTAAGGATTCTTTCTTTGAGAGTCGTCGTGAGTACGTTCAGGCGTCAAACAATGTGAGCTTTGAAGTACACGAAGGTGAAACTTTTGGTCTTGTGGGTGAATCTGGTTCGGGTAAATCAACGATTGCTCGTGTGATTGCTGGCTTGTACGCACCCAACTCAGGCAAAGTGACCTTTGAAGGTATTGACCTTACTGGACTTAAGTCTGAGAAAGAGCGTCGCCCAATGCGTCGCCAAATGCAGATGGTGTTCCAAAACCCATACACATCAATGAACCCTCGAATGAAGATCTTCGACATCATTGCTGAACCTATCCGATTCCATAAGCTTACGCGCAACGAGAATGAAACTCGTCAGATCGTTCACGACCTGCTAGAGCACGTTGGTTTAGGCAAGATGGCTGGAGTTAAATACCCACACGAATTCTCAGGTGGCCAACGTCAGCGTATTTCTATCGCTCGCGCCTTGGCAACTCGCCCACGTCTTCTGATTTGTGATGAACCTACGTCGGCGTTAGATGTGTCGGTACAGGCTCAGATTCTTAATCTATTAAAAGACTTACAAGACGAGCTCAACCTAACCATGCTGTTCATCAGTCACGATTTACCGGTTATTCGTCAAATGTGTGATCGTGTTGGTGTGATGCAAATGGGAGAACTATTGGAAGTAGCGCCAACAGAGCAGCTGTTCCAATCGCCTCAGCATGAATACAGCAAACACCTAATTTCTTTAATGCCTGAATTTACGGGTTTAAGAGAAGAAAAAGCAGTGGCAAAAGCCGCGATATAAAAATCAGCAGGCTGGAGTTTGGCTTGCTAAAAACAATAAACAGACGCAAATACAACAACTAGGGATCTGGATTCCCGCATGAAGGAGTTATGCAATGAAAACCATGAAAAGCAAATTAGCAGTAGCTTTAATGGCAGCTGGCCTAAGCTTTAGTGCAGCAGCAGCAGATATTACCGTTGGCTACGCAGCTGACCCAGTATCACTTGACCCGCACGAGCAGCTGTCTGGTGGCACACTGCAAATGTCTCACATGGTGTTTGACCCTCTAGTACGTTTCACTCAAGAGATGGATTTTGAAGGCCGCCTAGCATCTAGCTGGGAGCGTGTTGATGATACGACTTTCCGTTTTAATCTACGTAAAGGTGTGAAATTCCACTCTGGTAACGAACTGACTGCTGATGATGTTGTGTGGACTTTTGAACGTCTACAAGCTTCTCCAGACTTTAAGTCTATCTTCACGCCATACGAAAAAATGGTAAAAGTGGATGACTACACAGTTGAGCTAATATCAAAAGCGGCTTACCCACTAGTACTACAAACAGCAACTTACATCTTCCCAATGGACAGCAAGTTCTACTCTGGTCAAACAGCGGAAGGTAATGATAAATCTGAGCTAGTTAAGCACGGTAACTCGTTCGCTTCGACTAACGTTTCAGGTACTGGCCCATTCATCGTAACTCAACGTGAGCAAGGCGTTAAAGTAACGTTCGAGCGTTTCAACGATTACTGGGACACAGAAACTGAAGGCAACGTAGACAAGCTAACACTTGTGCCAATCAAAGAAGATGCAACGCGTGTAGCAGCACTTCTTTCTGGTGACGTGGATATGATTCACCCTGTAGCACCAAACGATCACAAGCGTGTTAAAAACGCTAAGAACATCGATCTAGTAACGCTACCTGGTACTCGTATCATTACGTTCCAAATGAACCAAAACAGCAACGAAGCACTGAAAGATGTGCGCGTTCGTCAAGCAATCGTTCATGCGATTAACAATGAAGGTATTGTTAAGAAAATCATGAAAGGTTTCGCGACAGCTGCTGGTCAGCAAAGCCCAACAGGCTACGCGGGTCACAACGAAGATCTAGTTCCTCGTTACGATCTGAAAAAAGCGAAAGAGCTGATGAAAGAAGCGGGCTACGAAGATGGCTTTACGCTAACTATGGCAGCGCCTAACAACCGTTACGTGAACGATGCGAAAGTAGCGCAAGCGTCTGCGGCAATGCTGTCTAAGATTGGTATCAAAGTTGATCTTAAGACGATGCCTAAAGCACAGTACTGGCCTGAGTTTGACCTATGTTCAGCAGACATGATGATGATCGGCTGGCACTCAGATACAGAAGATTCAGCTAACTTCAACGAGTTCCTAACGATGACTCGTAACGAAGAGACTGGCCGTGGTCAATACAACTGTTCTGGTTACTCAAACCCAGAAATGGATGCAATTGTAGAAGCTTCTAACACTGAAACTGACCCTGTTAAGCGTTCTAAGATGCTGAAAGGCGTTGAAGCAACACTTTACAACGACGCAGTATTCGTACCTCTACACTGGCAAAGTGAAGCGTGGGGCGCGAAATCTAACGTAGGTGCAGCAGACGTAGTAAACCCAATGGTTATGCCTTACTTCGGCGACCTAGTTGTAAAATAATCTAGCTTGCTAGAATCGAGAGCCTGAAGCTTTCAGGCTCTCAATATTATTAAGATATAGATTTAAGTTTCGGTATTTGGTCTTCCTTCAGTCTGGCTAAATACCTTTTTTAAGACTGAATTTTTTGTTGTCTAGTCGCGGATTTCGATTAGACAGTCATGGATAGATAAGGGGCAAGGAATGGTTACGTTTCTGGTCAAGCGCCTGTTTCAGGCACTGATAGTGATGTTTGTGATCAGTTTGGTGGCGTTTGCCATTCAGGATAACCTGGGCGACCCGTTACGTGAGTTAGTCGGTCAATCTGTTTCAGAGGCGGAGCGTCAAGCGCTACGCGATGAACTCGGCTTAAATGATCCCTTCGTTACAAAATATACTCGCTTTATAGGCGCAGCCCTACAAGGTGATCTTGGTACTTCATATTTCTTTAAACGCCCTGCTGTGGACGTAATTTTAGACAAATTGGTCGCGACGCTTGAACTTGTGTTCGGTGCTTCTCTGATTATTGTTTGTCTGTCGATTCCATTAGGCGTTTATTCTGCAATACACCCAAAAAGTTTCTTCACTAAATTGGTCATGGCGGGCAGTAGTATCGGCATCTCGGTACCTGTTTTCTTAACTGCAATCATGCTGATGTATGTGTTCTCTATTGAGCTAGGTTGGCTACCGTCATTTGGACGTGGTGATACTGCAAACTGGTTTGGTTGGGAGTCTGGCTTCTTAACGCTCGATGGCCTTGCACACTTAGTACTGCCGAGCATTGCACTGGCATCTATCATGCTGCCTTTGTTTATTCGTCTAGTTCGTTCTGAAATGCTAGAAGTTCTAAGTTCTGAATACATTAAGTTTGGTAAAGCGAAAGGCTTAGCGCTAAACAAAATCTATTACCAACACGCATTGAAAAACACCATGCTACCGGTTCTTACTGTTGGTGGTGTTCAGATTGGTACTATGGTGGCATACACCATTCTTACTGAAACGGTTTTCCAGTGGCCCGGCACAGGTTTCTTATTTTTAGAAGCGATCAACCGTGTAGATACACCACTGATTACCGCATACGTTATTTTTGTTGGTCTTATTTTCGTAGTGACTAACACGATTGTTGATTTGCTTTACGGTGTTATCAACCCAACCGTTAACATCACAGGGAAAGGAGCATAATCATGGAACAGACATCGACAGTGCCGTCTCGCTGGGAACGTTTTAAGCAATCAGACCTTGTGTATTACTTCTTACGCGACAAAGTGGCAATGGTGAGTTTCGCCATTTTCTCAATCTTTTTAGTGATGGCATTAGCAGCACCTATTCTAGCGCCAACAGACCCGTACGACGTGACATCGATTGATATCATGGATTCAGAGCTTCCACCATCATGGATGGAAGATGGCGAAGAACGTTTCTTGCTCGGAACGGATGAGCAAGGCCGTGATATTTTATCTACTATGCTTTACGGTTCGCGCTTATCACTGACCATTGGTTTCTTAGCGGTAGGCCTACAACTGACGCTTGGTATCATCATTGGTTTGTCTGCGGGTTATTTCGGTGGCCGTATTGATAGCTTCTTGATGCGTTTTGCTGATGTTCAGCTTTCGTTCTCAACCATGATGGTTGCGATCATTGTCTCGGCCATCTTTAAGGCTAGCTTCGGCAGCGACTTCTATGCGCAATATGCCGTTGTTATGCTGGTGGTGATCATCGGTATTGCGGAATGGCCGCAGTATGCTCGTACGATTCGTGCATCGGTATTGGCTGAGAAGAAGAAAGAATACGTAGAAGCGGCACGTGTGATGGGCTTTAGAGCGCCTCGCATCATGTTCCGTCATATTCTGCCTAACTGTTTATCTCCAATTTTGGTTATCTCTACGGTACAGGTGGCAAATGCCATCATGTCAGAAGCGGCACTTTCTTTCCTAGGTTTAGGTCTTCCGGTAGACCAACCATCACTGGGTGCTCTGATCAGTACAGGTTTTAACTACATTTTCTCAGGAGCATGGTGGATCACAGCATTCCCAGGTGTGCTTTTGATAACATTGGTTCTAGTTATTAACCTATTAGGCGACTGGTTACGTGACGTGTTTAACCCTAAAATTTATAAAGGGTGATAGCTCTGATTGATTTTTAGATAAAAAAGTCACTAAATTAAGAGCCGTAAGCAATTACGGCTCTTTTTTTGCTTAATGGATCTGGAACTTAGTATCATTGATAGTGTCAATAATACTTAAAATGGAATTCATGTTTTATCGACATAGATTCGGTAATAATTAGCCCGTAAGGGTTTAAGTGGTGGTTATGAAATTGACAATGAATGCTGTATGTCGTGCTGTGATGAGAAATTATCGTATGGGGCTTATCGCTGCATCCCTTTTGGTCTCGAGCCAAGTGAGTGCAGAGTCGGTTCTATGTGATGCAACTCAGGCAAGCACTAACCAATTACCACAGCTAGAGCAATCATGTCCTATCGGCAAGGGTGTTTGGGGGAGTAAGGCGCCTAAACGTCATTCAGATAACGAGCTGTTTTGGGTTCAATGTGGCCTGCTGAATAAGCCTTTGTCACTGAATCGAGCAAAGCCCCTATATGAGAAGATCTCGACCAACGTTTGGATGAAGCCTGAAGGCGGAGACTATCGTTGCTTAATCGGACCTTATTCTACCTTCTCGGATGCGAGAAAAGACCTAGCTCAGGTGCGCAAGGTTCCCGGTTATGGTGAAGCCTTTATTCGCATGGTCGATAAGTCGAAAACCTCATCACAGCCTATCGTTGCAAAACCGGCAGAGTCAAAAGCTGTAAAGCCTAAGGCTCCTGTAAAACCAAAACCTGCTCCGAAACCTGTGGCTGCGAAGCAAGCGGCAGCGGTAACGAGTGCTGCAGCTATTCAGACGCTACCAAGCGGTAACGCGAATTCAGACAACGATTTGGAAATCGAAATCCGTGTGACAGCCAATGTTGCGGGTAGCCAATATGCGATTCCTTACCTTCTAGACCATCAACAACAGTTCTATATGGAACAAGGCAAGCCTTGGAGTCGTCTAGATTACGATAGCGCTGAATTAGTGTGTAATCAGGTCAACATGAAGCTGATGACTGAAAAGCAATGGCAGAGCATCTTGAGCTCAAAAGTTATGGAAAAACAGAACTGGCCAATGCATCTACCTTATTGGGGCGCAGATAAGAAAGGCCTGTTTACCAACGGAAACGTAAACCAATTGAAAGGTTCTTCATTGCTTAATGTGATGTGCGTGAAGTAGCGAAGACCCGTTGTAAGACTAAACAAGCCTCAGCCATTGCTGGGGCTTTGTTGTTTATACACCTTCTTTTTTCAACATCGGTTCGACTTCTGGACACCCTTTCTTCATACGAATTTGACTAAAAATCGCTATAAATTGTTCAAATAGAGTAGTTGATGCGTAGAAAACCATAACTCAAGCAATAAGGTGATTGAGATTATGAGTTTAAAAAAACGATTAGAAGACGTGGCTCCACGCTTCGAAGCTGGAGGGAAGTACGAAAAGCTTTACCCTGTGTATGAAGCGTTCGCCACCATATTTTATACGCCCGGCAACGTAAACCGAGGCCAGACCCATGTTAGAGACAGTATCGATCTCAAACGAATCATGATCCTGGTGTGGCTAGCGACCTTTCCCGCGATGTTTTGGGGGATGTATAACGTCGGACACCAAAGCTTCCTCGCATTAACGTCCAGCTATCAACTTAACGAATTTACCTCTGTTATTGAAAGCAGCTGGCGCTTGTCTTGGGCATTTGGTGATGCGCAGTCATTGATGGCAAGTGGCTGGGCAAACCAGATGTTGCTTGGTGCACTCTATTTTCTACCCGTTTATACCACGGTGTTTGTTGTGGGTGGTTTCTGGGAGGTCTTGTTTGCAGTCGTTCGCAAGCACGAAGTTAATGAAGGCTTCTTTGTCAGCTCGGTGCTGTTTGCACTAATCCTCCCGCCAACCATTCCGCTCTGGCAAGCCGCATTAGGTATCACTTTTGGTATCGTTGTCGCCAAAGAGCTGTTCGGTGGTACAGGACGAAATTTCCTTAATCCTGCGTTAGCTGGACGGGCTTTCCTCTATTTCGCTTATCCAGCCAACATGTCGGGTGGGCTTGTGTGGGTTGCCGCTGACGGCTATTCAGGCGCGACACCACTGAGTCAATGGTATGAGGGTGGCAGTACTTCGCTTATCAATAATATGACTGGCGAGGCGATCACCTGGATGGATGCGTTTGTCGGTAATATACCGGGCTCGATGGGTGAGGTTTCTTCATTGCTTATCATGTTGACGGGTCTGATTCTGATTGCCATGAAGATAGCCTCTTGGCGCATTGTTGCGGGTGTGATTATTGGCCTTGTGGCGACCTCTAGTTTGATGAATTGGATCGGATCCGAAACCAACTCGATGTTTTCTATGCCGTTCTACTGGCACTTTGTGTTGGGTGGCGTTGCCTTTGGTACTTTCTTTATGGCGAC
>Ga0310122_10000698_pt1 | contig 21144 bp, 16 predicted proteins | sample CB6_Bottom_1051__FD_203503 | JGI IMG/M metagenome (GOLD analysis project Ga0310122, IMG submission 203503) | Marine microbial communities from Western Arctic Ocean, Canada - CB6_Bottom_1051 | ecosystem: Environmental > Aquatic > Marine > Oceanic | place: Canada: Western Arctic Ocean | collected...
CCATATCTTTCGGAGCCAAACCTAAAACAACAGTATGTAAACTTCTATAACCATTAGGTTTAGGAACAGCAATATAATCTTTAAATCTACTAGAAATTGGCCTCCATTCACTATGAATAATTCCCAAAACAGCATAAAGTCTATCTACAAGATCTTCATTATCTTCATCTTCATTTGACGAAATAATAACTCTAATAGCAAAAAGATCAAAAAGATCATCTACAACATTTAAATTTTTCCTCTTCATTTTTTTATAAATACTATAAATATTTTTAAAACGCCCATGAACATTTACATCAAGACCCTTTCTTTTTAAAAGATTATCAACCTTGTTACTTATTGATTCAATAAACAATTTTCTACTTTTACCAAATTTATCCACTTGTTCTGAAACATATTTATATTCTTCAGGATTTAAATATTTAAAAGATAAATCTTCTAACTGCGTTTTCATCCTATAAACACCTAAACGTGACGCAATAGGTACATATAACTCCATAGTTTCTTTAGCAAAGCGTGTTCTTAAATCAATATCATCAATAACTACATCCAGACAATTCATTTTTGAAAGCCTAAAAGCTAACCAAATCAAAATTACTCTTAAATCTTTAGCCATTGTTAAATACATTTTCCTCAAAATTTCTACCTGAGAACTCTTATCATTTTCAGCATAATTTAAAGAAGAAAGTTTTTTTAAAGACAAAAGTAAATTCAAAACAGAATTACCAAACATCTCTTTAATATTATCGTCATTAATAAATCCTAAAAGATATAAATCATGCAGAAAAACAGTAATGATAGTATCTTGATCAGGTTTCAAAGGAAAAAGTAAATCTAAAACTCGATTTAAATCGTTCGTATTAGCTTCTATATCATCATATCTTTTTAAAACAAATTCAAAGGCTCGACTTATCTTATCTTTATCAAGATTTTTATTATAACTACTAATTTTTTTTATAATCTCCGCCTTCATTTTTATTCATAAATACAAAAAAGCCTTTCTTAAGCCAAGTATACAACAAAAGGAGAATATTTTCTAATCAATTTTTAATATAAATAAGAATCCAGATATTTAATTTTCTTTAATAAAAATATCAATATCAGAACCCTTCACATCAATAACATGAATTCCCTCTATCAAAGCTTCTTTATTAAGGGATATGTCCTCATATCTTGGTTTCAAAAATTCAAGAACATTATTAATCATATTTAAAATAGTTTTTTTGGCATTAAAATCAGCCTTAATTTCAGTAGAATAGCGTGAATACTCTAAGAAAATCTGCAATTCAATATAAGCTCGTGAACCATTTAAATCATTTATAAATTTGAAAAAATCATTTTCATGTAAATTCTTGGTATTAATCATCGTATCATATCGATTCTGCATACCCTTAAGTTCTGTTGTTAAATTTGCAACTGTATTTTCTGCTTCACTAATAATATTCCCTAACTCATTCAAGTGATTATTTAAAGCTTGTGACCTATTCGCAAATTTATCTAAATACTCATAAAGATCAGTATTATAAATATTCTTCATTCTACTAACTAAATTCAAATAAACTACAAATTCATTCCGTAAATCACCTGAAGTATCACCATAAAAGAATGCCGTACTTAAAGCAGAAGTATCACTAGCATTTGTTGAAAAATATCCTGATTCCTGAGCTCCAAAGATATAAGAAGTTACAATATTTAGTAAAAAATTACCCATCTTATCTTCTTCAACTACAACTTCTTTATCATCATCTCCATTGAAAAAAGAAAACGAGAAAAAAGCTAAAACAGCAATTAAAACAACAGATAAACAACCGAATAAACGTTTTTTAGTAAGACCAGCTTGTTCCAAAATATCCCAAAGTTCAGTTTTAAATCCTTTCTTTGTTTTTTTACTCTTTAAATTTTCAGCAGTAGGAAAAACATCTGGTTCTAAATTGCCTTTAATTTCAGGTTCTTTTTGAACTTTAGATACAACCTCAACTTCAGTTACTTCTTCTACAGGAGCAGCCTCGTTAGTGCTTGCTTCACTAGACTTAATTGCTTTTTCATTTGATTGATGCATTTCAGATGCAGTTTTTTCTTCTTCTTCAACATTTGTAGATTCTTTTCCAGCCTCTTTAACTTCCTCTAAAGGTTTTTCATCTAAAGCTCTTGTTTTTAAAATACCTTTATCAGAAACTTTATCTTCTTTTGTACCTTGATCAACAACATCAGACTCAATTTCTCCAATTATAACTTCACCTTCAGCCATGCTTAGAGGTAAATCACCTTCTTCAGAAGCTTCCATATCATGATATCTATCTTCATATTCTTGAGGAGGTAATGAAGAGCCAGAGAATGGATTAACTGGAGCTGTTTTTGTAACTTCTTTTTCTGTATTTTCAGCTTTATTTGTAGGTTTTTCTACTTTTTCTTTAGGTTTTTTATCTTCTTTTTTCTTTTTATTCAAATTATCCTTCATTTCATTCATATTTTTCTTATTCTCTACACGTTTTTTCATGCCTTTTCTCTTCTTTGAAGAAGCAGATTTTTCAATCCTATTCCACATTTTAGAAGTATACTCAACAGACTCCTTAGACTTCTTTTCTTTTGGAGCCTTCTTCTCTTTTTCTAAATTATCTTTGTCATCAGCCATAAATAGATATATTTATATCCATATATTATAGCATAAAAAAAGAATATTATGAAGATTTTAACCTAACTTTTTATAAAACCGTCACTGTAACTTCATTCGACCAATCAGAGATACCAGCACCATTATTTGCACGTATTCTAAAACTATAAGTTTCTCTTGAAATAAGCCCTTCTACTTGCCAATTTAATGGATTAAATATTTCAAAATAAGGATTTGTCGGTGCATCAAACTTCCACATCGAGTCATTAGCTGGACGATAGGCAGTTCTTATCCATTCTCCACTTGAAGTTTTCTGTTCAATATAAAAACTATCATGAAGCTCTTCTGTAACTTCTGGATACTCCCAATTTAACTCTACAATTCCAGATTCATTTGACTCAGCAAGAAGATTTGTTGGTACTGCTGGATTAGTAACTTCAATATGAACTGCTTGATCTATACCTGCTACGGCTATACTTGCCAAATCAAAATCATTAGCTAATTCATCATCACCAAGACGAATATCCCAACTACCACCATTAGCAAAAACACCATAAATATCATGAATAGGATCTTCATTATCATTTCCAGGATAATTTAAAATAGTATTAGCTGCTACTAAAAGATTCTTAATATTTGGACCAGTCGTTCCTATAAAGGCATCATTTTCCAAACCACCCCAGAAAAGTCTTTCTCCAATTCTATTTGTTACTACTGATTGATTATGTGCAATGATTCCATCATCATTAGCAAAAACACCATCAGCTAAAATCAATATACCTTTTCCTGTAAAGAAAGGGACATCTTCATCACTTTCACATACATTATGGCTAACTACAACTCCAGTAGTATTGCTAATACCAATACAATGATTTCTACTATACATACCTGTATTATGTAATACATTGCCAATTACTTTAATCCCCTCCAATTTACTAGGATAGTTTCCACCATTAATCCATAAACCAATTGTTTTGTTAGGAGAAGTATTACGACAATAATATTGATCAGGTTCTGAACTTGTTGCCTTACAGGAACAATAGTAACTATTATCTTCATAATGACAAGCAGGAACTTGATCACATTCATCTTCATCAGTAAGTGGATCATCAATACATTGACAAGGTTCACATTCATTTTCAGGGGTACTTGGATCATTTATACAATCATCTTCAATATTAGATATATCACAGCTATCTCCTTTCCCAATTATTGTATTATATGGTCGTTCAGCATCGCTAGTACCTAAAATATTACCGTAATTATTTATAAATGTCACATTATCTGAGTTAGCACAATCTTCATCTGAGAAGTCATAGTTGTCATCGTCAGTATCTACTCTTGATGTGAAACATATACCACCACTTGTTAAACCAAAAACAGTATTAGCATCTCTAATTTCATTAGAATCAAATAAAGTTCGTTGAGAACCATGGGTCATTATAGCTGTCCACATCGGATTCTTTGACACTATATTTTTTGAAATAATAATATCTTGAGCACAAGGACTTGCCCCACATGAGCTAACAACTATTGAATAACCATTCATCCACTGACAAACAGAAGTATCCACTTCACCTGTTATAAGATTTGTTCCTCGCTCACAATATTCTGGTTTATTAATATCAATCACAGAATTTTCAGTTATTATACCTTGCCATACAAATCCAAGCATAATTGCCGAATAACTAATATCTTCTACATGGTTATTTTTAATTACAAAATCCTCAACATTACCAAAAGATATAGCACGTGCTTCAAAACCTTGAATCCGGTTATTTATAATACTAATATTTGATAACCTATCATTACTTAGATCCCAATTCGAAGCAGTAATACCACCAGTTGCTGACACATCCATCCAATCTCCATAAGAATATCCAATCAGTCGCATACCATCAATCACTACATCAGATGAAATAATATCAAAAATATAACCACCATTATTAATCATCATACGAATCTCTGAACCACTTTCTTTACCATCCCCCATAATTCTAAGAGGTTTTGAAATTATAATTGCACCAGTAATTCCACAAAAATTTGGAGATACATCTGGGAAATACAAAGTACTACCTTCTTCAGCATTTTCTATCAAAGTATTTATAATTTCAGTATTATCTGTTCCACTTAATACTCCATTTGTTTCTACTCCATCACAAACAACAGCATTTGCTAAGACATTAACTATGGTAGAATTGCTGTATGGATCAATTTTTTCTGCATCTCCTGCTGTTTCACCATCTTCTCCCTGTCCATCTTCTTCATCTCCTGTCTCTGTAGTTTCTACGGTTGTTACTTGCCCTCCTTCATCTTCACCCTCTCCTGTTAATAGGTCTTCCACTAATATTTTTGGTTCTTCTATTTTTGGTTCTTCTGCTTTTGGTTCTTCTGTTTTTGGTTCTTCTGCTTTTGGTTCTTCTTGTTCACAAGTTTTATCATCTTCACCTGGACATTTATCTACATCATCACAGATTCCATCATTATCTTGATCTTCACAAGCTTGATAGCCTTTATTGTTAACCCAAATTACATTACTTTGAATAGATTGAAGTTCTACCGCTTTAAATAATTTTGAAGCAGTTAGATCATGTTCCCATATGTCTGTAACATAAGTAAATTTAGCTGTATCAGTATAAGTATTATCTATAGCTGTGATAGTCCAGCCAATATTAAATTCTGCAAGATCACCATAATGTCTATCAGATGCTAAATTTAAATCGTATGATGTTGTGTCATCAGATAACCAAATGAAATATCCATGATTAGCTTTTATTTTTAACTCATTTGCCTGATCTACATTATAGCTAACTATTGGATTGCCCTGCTCATCTTCTTTAATTCCTAAATCTGGAATCATTAACCATTTATTATCATGGTATGTTAATAATACTAATCCAATATTATTAGATGTAATATCCTTAAATAGATCTATTTTTCTTGCTATTTCTTCTGCAGTTGTATAAGACGATGTATATAAAGTATGAAGCTTCATCCCTTCTAATTTTTTTTCCTCTTTACCACTAGCTTCCCATCCTTTTTTATAGGCTTCTTCATCTTCTTTACTCCAGGTTGCCAGACGTTGAAATCTACTTCCTTCTATCATTCCTTGTAATTTTGCTCCTAATTTAATGTCAATTGATGGTGGTATACTATCGTCTACTTTAGGTTTGTATATTAAAACAGCAGCTATGACTAAAATGGCAGTTATAAGAAAAATTTGTTTTTTGTTTTTCATGCTGTTTTTGTATTTGTTTTACCTCTTATATTATACCATGAAAAACCACCTTGAGTAAATCGTGCAACTCTTTAATTTCTCTAAAAAAACAACCTATAAGAACTCCCCACCAATAAGTCACCTAAAATCAAATTTACAATAAAATATGAAAAAACTGACAAGAAAATCACTGTATAAAGATCTTTTTGCTTTAAATTAAAAACTAAATCTAAAAACCTGTAATTAAAAACAAAAACAAAAGTAAAAGCTGAATAGAAAAGAATATTCAAAAAATTATCTCCTAATCTAAACTCAAATAAATTCAGAACAAAAAACAATATTATTACTGCAAATACCAAAGAGGCATGCGAAAGAACTCTAAAAAGACCTAAATAATTTATTTTAATCTTAAAAAGCTTCTTTAAATAAAAAGACTCTAAAAAATAGACTATAGACAAAGATATAAATGGAATCATTAAAGGCCAAAATCTAAACCTAGAAAACATAGCACCTATACCTGATGAATAGTTTAAAGCAACAATAAAAATAGAAATAAATGGTATAGCAAAAAGAATAAGGAAACCATAGCTAGTTGCAGACTTACGTCCTACAATAGACGATATAACCTCCTTATCAAATTGTATAAGCTTTAAAGCCTCTTTTAATTCTTTTAACAAAATATATTTAATTAGAATGCACCTGCAAAAATAAGTGAAACTACAGTCATCAATTTAATTAAAATATTAATACTTGGACCAGATGTATCTTTGAATGGATCACCAACTGTATCACCTACAACAGCAGCTTTATGAGTTTCAGAACCTTTACCTCCACAAGCTCCACTTTCTATATATTTTTTAGCATTATCCCAAGCTCCACCTGAATTTGACATTGAAATCGCAAGCATCACACCTGAAACAAGTGAACCAGCTATTAATCCTCCAAGAGCTTCAGCTCCTAAACCAAATCCAACTACAACAGGAACAATCACAGCCATAAGGCCTGGAACAATCATTTCTCTAATTGCAGCCTTTGTTGCAATATCAACACATTTCTTAGTATCTCCTTTTGCTTTACCTTCCATAAGACCATCTATTTCTCTGAATTGTCTTCTAACTTCTTCAATCATATCAAATGCAGCTCTTCCTACAGCAGACATTGTCATAGCTGAGAATAAGAAAGGAAGCATTCCTCCAATAAATAACCCAATCATTACTGTTGAATCCATAACATTAATACTCTCGATTCCAGCCTTATCTGCATAAGCAGCAAAAAGCGCTAAAGCAGTTAAAGCAGCTGAACCAATAGCAAAACCTTTACCAATAGCAGCTGTTGTATTACCAGCTGAATCTAAAGCGTCTGTCTTTTTTCTAATATCTTCACCTAAACCAGCCATTTCAGCAATACCACCTGCATTATCTGCAACTGGACCATAAGCATCAACAGCTAAAGAAATACCTAAAGTTGAAAGCATTCCTACTGCAGCTATTGCAATTCCGTAAAGACCTGCATAAGTAAAAGCAGTATAAATAGCGATACAAATAAATATCACTGGAAGTGCTGTAGACTTATAACCTAAAGCCAAACCAGCAATAATATTAGTAGCAGAACCAGTTTTGGAACTATCAGCTATTTTCTTAACTGGAGCATAATGATCTGAAGTATAGTATTCAGTAATAAGCCCAATTGCAATTCCGGCAACAAGACCAGCAATCATTGCAATAAATACACCCATAAATTGATCTTCTGGTAAGAAATTTTTAGTCAAAAAGTAAGATGCAATTACAACTAAAACTGATGCAGACCACAAACCATTTTTAAGTGCAGAATGTATATTTCCTTTCTTACCAACTCTTACAAAGAAAGTACCGATAATTGAAGCAAGAATACCTGCTCCAGCAATAGATAATGGTAAGAAAACACCACTCATTTCAAAAGTAGAATAACCAAGAATCATCGCTGCAATAATTGAACCAACATAAGATTCAAATAAATCAGCACCCATTCCAGCTACATCACCTACATTATCACCAACATTATCTGCGATAACTGCTGGATTTCTTGGATCATCTTCTGGAATTCCAGCTTCAACTTTACCTACTAAATCAGCACCAATATCAGCAGCTTTTGTATAAACACCTCCTCCAACTCTCGCAAAAAGAGCAATTGATGAAGCTCCTAAAGCAAAACCAGTCATAATATCTAAAGTAAGTCCTATTTCTAATCCCATATTCATAAGAACATAGTAAAGAACCGTTAAACCAAGTAAACCAAGTCCAACTACCCCAAGTCCCATCACAGCACCAGATCTAAAAGCTATAATTAAAGCTTCTCCCAAACTATGTCTAGCTGCATTAGCTGTTCTAACATTAGCTTTTGTAGCAATTTTCATACCAAAATATCCAGCAAGAACACTACTTAAAGCACCATAAACAAAACTAATGGCGGTCCATAGACCTTCATTAACATTTTCTGTAGCAGCATTATCTAAAAACACGGTCAAAATAACTGCTAAAACAACTACAAAAACTGCAATAACTTGATATTCCCTCTTTAAAAAAGCCATTGCTCCTTCATAAATAGCTGCTGCTATTTCTTTCATTTCATCAGTACCTTCAGGTTTTTTCTTGATTAAAGAAGAAAAGATATAAGCAATTAAAAGCGCAAAAACACTTATCCCTGCCATAATCATAGGGTAATTCATTTCCATATTTTTTTAAGGTTATAATATATTTTTTTAAACTGGAGCCTCAACAGTAAGCATGTCTACTAAATCCAGGTAAAATGATTTAAAAGATTTAACATTTTCATTGTTCCAAAAAGTATTCACTACATATCTTTTTCCATATTTATCATCAACAGTAATTTCAAAAACACTTTCAGCCTCCTGAAATACTTGAAGTTCTACAGTAGCACCAGCTTCTTCTAACTTTGCTTTAATTTCTTCAGCTTCAGCAGTCTCAATATTTTCTTTAAATAATATTGGTGCAGCATCTACTATTTCTTCTTTGGCCTCTTTTAAACTACCAGGCCCTAACATATCATATACAACCTTAACCACTTTAACTTTGTCTTCAAAAGGTACAGATACAATAAAAATATTTTTATTAGCATTTTCTTCATCAATATCATTTGCTAATTGATTTTCTAAATCACCTTCCAAAACTAAAGCACTTAATTGTAAAAATTCCTCAAAATAAGGCTCAGCCAATTCTGCAGAAGACTCGTAGTTTTTTTGATTAGCATTTTCATAAACCATCTTAAATTCAATATCTAATGACCCACGTTCATGATCTGGAATAACAGTTAAATAAGAAGACGAATAATATTCATCATCTACTTCAGCGTTATCTTCTACATAAAAATACATCTTACTAACATCTTCAGGGCTAGCAGCACAAGAAATTAATAAAATAGAAATAAGAGTGAGCAAAAATAAATTAAATAACTTTTTCATAGTAATGAAGTATAAATTAGTCTGATTTTTCTTTAGATTTTTCAGAAGTTTCTCCTTCTTTACCTTCTTCAGCTTCTGGAGTTTCACCCTCATCACCTTCAGCACCTTCTTCTACTTCTTCAACAACTTCTTCTTCTTCAACACGTGGTGCAACCACCGTTGCAATCAAGTCTTCTTCTCCATTCATAATAGTAATTCCTTCTGGTACAACTAGATCTTTTACCCTAACGAAACTATGGAAATCTACCAAAGACTCAACACTGACTTCAAAACTGTGAACAAGATCATTTGGTAAACATTTAATTTCAACTTCATGTAAATGATGCATCAAAATACCTCCTTGTTCTTTAACAGCAGGAGCATTACCAGTTAATTCAACTGGAACTTTAGTATGAATTTCCTGATCCATTCTTACATTTATAAAATCAACATGTTTAATATTATCTGTTACAGGATCACGTTGAATATGATGAACAAGGGCACTAATCTTCTCTTTCCCCTCTAAGCTTAGCTCTATAATCGTATTGGTTCCAGCAATTCTAAAAAGACGTCTAAAAGTTTGATAATCAACTTGAAAAGACTTATTTTCTACTCCTTTCCCATAGTATTCAATAGGAATAAGGTTTTGATTAAGCAAATCTTTTGCTCTAAGGGTTTTATTACGAGTTTGAACCTCTAAAGTCATTGTATCCATAATTTTTCTACTTGATTAAATTGCCCACGCAGTTTAGATCAAAGTAATCACTTGTGCAATAGTTTTTTTCCTATAAAATACTAAGGAATTCTTGTAAATATTAATCATGGGAATGTTAGAAACATCACATATAATTATTGGTATAGTCATTTTACTTATAATCTTCTTCATTCTGCTATATAACTCACTTATAAGAAAAAAAAATAACTGTGAACAGTCTTGGAGTGGCATCGCCGTACAACTTAAACGAAGATATAACTTAATTCCAAACCTAATAAATACTGTTCAAGGATATGCAAAACACGAAAAAGAAACATTAGAAAAAATTACCAAAGCTAGAACTGCAGCCATGAGTGCAAAATCAATGAAAGATCACGAAAAAGCAGAAAACATGCTATCTAGTACATTAAAATCACTTTTTGCCTTATCAGAAAATTATCCAGACTTAAAAGCCAACGAGAATTTTCTTCATCTCCAAGAAGAATTAAGTGATACTGAAGACAAAATCCAAGCATCTAGGAAATTTTACAATAACACAGTCAAAAACTATAACACTGCCATACAAAGCATACCTACAAATATAGTAGCTAAAATTTGTAGTTTTAAAGAAAAAGAATTCTTTGAACTAGAAAAACCAGAAGAAGCTAAACCTGTAGAAACTAAATTTTAAAAATGCATCACCTAGATCTTTCTGGATTACCAATCCATGAGCAAATACGTAAAAACCGCTGGAAAACAGCATATCTTTTTATTATTTTTCCAATAATAATAATAGGACTAACTTATATAGGACTTCTTATTTCTCTTGCTGAAACCAATGATCCTATATCTTTCGCGAATACAATGATACAAACAGTTGGATTTTGGGTTCTTATAGGCGTTTTTATATGGTCTTTAATAAGTTATTTCTGGGGATCCAAAATGATCATGGCCTTTGCTGGAGCAAAACCGATAAAAAAATCTGACAACCCCACTTTATTTAGAGTAGTAGAAAACGCTTCTATCGCTGCAGGATTACCTAAAACACCTGGAATCTATATTATTGATGATCATAGTCTAAATGCTTTTGCCACAGGAACCAGTCCAAAAAATGCCAAAGTAGCAATATCCAAAGGACTACTTGAAAAACTAGAAAAAAACGAACTTCAGGCAGTGATGTCTCACGAAATTGGCCATGTAATTAATCGCGATATCAGAGTAATGCTCCTGGCAGTAACTCTAGTTGGTGCAATCCAAATGATTGGAGAAATTTTAATAAGAAGTAGAGGTAGAAGATCAGGTAAAGGTGGCGCACCATTGGTTTTAATAGGATTTTTATTCATTACTATCGGCGTTTTAATTGGAACTCTAACTAAACTAGCAATCAGCAGAGAAAGGGAATACTTAGCTGATGCCACTGGAGCACATTTATGTAACAATCCAAATGCTTTAGCCTCTGCTTTAGAAAAAATATCACAAGATGCCAGACTTGAAGTTTTAGACAAAAAAGCCTCTATGTCAGGACTATGCATAGCAGACCCTAGCGCCAAAGCACATATGCATCACAAAAAACTCAAAGAAGGCAAACAAAAACTAAGTTTATGGCAAAAAGCCTGGTCAAGTCATCCTCCAATAACTGATAGAATAAACAGGCTTAGAAGATTTTAAACTCATCTTTCCAAAAAAGATTTTTTGATCTAAAATAGGCCTACTTTAAACTTAATAATTATGTTAGATAAAGCTAAAGATTTATACAAATTACAAAAACAAGCGAGACAAATAAAAAAACAACTCAAAAACACTCATATTGAAGCTGAACATGAAGGTGTAACTGTCACCATTAATGGTGAACAAGAAGTTGTAAAAGTAGAAATTGCCGATCACGCCTTGGAAAATAAATCTAAAATGCAAGACAACCTAGTTACAGCACTAAATAAAGCCATTAAAAAGTCTCAGCAAATTGGTGCAGAAATGATGAAAGACGTAATGGGAGATATGAATTTTCCTGGCTTAGGTGGCTAAAAAAAACTAATGAAATCAACATTTAAATTTCTCATTCCGGGTATTTTGATAATAGCTGTTTTAAGTTATTTCTCTTATCAAAGAGCCATTTATAATCCTGTTGATAAAGACAATACCGAAAACATTTCTTTTCAAATTAAAAAAGGTGAAACTGTTAAAGAAATTGCAAAAAATCTTGAAGAAAAAGAACTTATAGATAACGATTTTTATTTTTATCTACACATAAAATTTAACAATCTAGGAGAAAATATCTTAGCTGGGAGATTTTTGCTTAATCAAAGCATTAATGTCCCTGAAATTATTGAAATAATTAGCGATCCTTCTCAATCTGAATATGTAATTACAATTCAAGAAGGACTTAGGATAAAAGATATTGATGAAAAACTTGTTGAACTTGAATTAATAGAACCAAATGAATTTACTAATGAAGCAAAAAACTTTAATAGCTGGGAATATTACAGTTTCTTAGATCAAAATGAACTTAGCCAACTAGAAATTCCTATTGAAGGATATCTTTATCCAGACACTTATTTCCTTGATCCAGCTACTTTTGAGCCACATGATTTGATTTATTTAACCTTAGATAATTTTGAAAGTAAATTCTCAGACTTAGAAAAAGAAATTAAAAAACATAGTATAAATGAAATAATCACCATGGCTTCAATCATTGAAAATGAAGTTTTTGGTGAAGAAGACCGAAAATTAGTTTCTGGACTTTTATGGAAAAGACTTGAAGCTGGCTGGATGATAGGAGCTGATGCCACTCTCCTCTACATAACTGACGACAGAGAAATAACTCCAGAAGACTTAGAGATAGACTCTCCTTACAACACCAGAAAAAATATTGGTCTACCTCCTGGACCAATCTGCAACCCAAGTATCGAAAGTATCAAAGCTGCAATGTATCCAACTGAAACTGAGAATTGGTTTTACTTAACAACCTCTGAAGGAGAAGTTATCTACTCTTATAGCAACGAGGAGCATAATGCGAATAAAGCAAAATATTTATAAGGTCTTTCCTTCCAACAATTCCAAAGCCTCATAAAGATGTGTTAAAGCAGGAACAATAGAATCTTCATCTTTCTCTTTTTCAATTTCATTCATTAAATCTGGCAACTCAGAAATCATAAACCTAAAAAACCTTTTCTGCTCTTTATTAAAATAGGATTCATGCTGCAAATAAAGCTGTAAAGAATGACCAATAATTAATATCTTTGCTTTTAAATTTTTAGACCTAGTTACCTCTGAAATATAAAGATCAAAAATATTATCAAAAATAATACCTGCATATTTAATCTTTTCTTTTTTAGATAAAGCATTCGAACCTAACAAAGCACTAGCAGCATGTATTCCAAAACAAGTATTCATACTTTGCTGAATATACCGGTGAGACTTTGCTAATAAATCCTCTTCTCCATGACCAAAATCCCCTATCGTTCCCAACCCCATATTATACCCCATATACTTTTTAGTCTCGACTCCTATATTTAATAAATCAGCTTTAACAGATTTTAATAAGTCACTATAGTAAATTTTTTTACCTTCTAAATTAGTACCAACATGATCACTCTTTTTTCTTTGTACATTCAAGCCATTTAAATAAAGTAAGTGAAATTCATCATCATAATGAAAAGCTTCCATTTGAGAATCAGTAGAAATATTAACATTTGTTAATAACCTATGTTTTTCTAAAGCAATTAAAGTTTGTAAATCAATCGTAGTAGAATAACCCTTTTTCTCAAAATAAGGTGAACGTATTTCATTCAAATGTTCCTCAAAATCATCACCTCCTGCCTCAGAATTCATATAAAGGATTCTAACTTCTTCTTCACTAGGATTTTTTTTATTACACCCCTTATCAAAATCACAAACATCATAATATATCAGTTTCAAGGCTTGTGAACGAGTTTTTTTATATTTTTTATCATAATCAGAAACTTCAAATTTAAAATCCATAGGAACACCAATCTCTCTAGCAATATAAATTAAATGAAAAGGATGAGCATCAAGCAAATTATATTTACCATCAACTATTGCAATAGATTGTTCAAAAATTGTACGAATTGATTCTTCATCTTGAGGATATTTCAAAACAGCTAAATGATGTTCGTTAATTTTAGTTTTAGTTTCTCCAGCATTTTTACCTTCAACTTCGTTCATTCTTGAACGCAAAGATTTTTTAATATCTCTAGATAAACTATTTGCCCACCCTGAAGCTTTATCAACAATACCACTGAGATCAAGCTCTCCTAAAAGATCTCCAACTAAAAAAACCCCTTCAAGCTGGATTAAATAAGAATCTAGCTGATTAAAAACGTCTGATTTAAATTCATCAGCAACAATAGTGCGAAAAAAATCATAAAACTCTTGAAATTTATCAGAAGATTCTAATGACTCATAAGATTGCATTATATGCATAATCCTATAATACATATCTTCACCTAATTCATTGTTAAGTTCGTCTTTTAAAGATTCTGCATGTTTTTCTATTGATTCTTCTGATGGTTTAATTGGTAGATTACTAAATGCTCCTCCCATAATATTTTTAATTTAACTATTATTTAGATCTTCCTTAAAATCCTTTTCTTTATTAAGAATTAAATCTTTTATTGCTTTCTTTTCAAAATCTTTAATTTTTCCTAAAATTTCAGGAGTAGCATTTTTAGCAAATATTTCTTTAAATTGAAGATCATAACGATCAATTACTCGAGAAATAAGTTTATATCCATATTTAGTAACTTTTCCATCATTAATAGATACTAGCCATTTATTTTTTATATCAGGACTAAGAAAATAGGCCTTTTTTATTTTTGAAACAATTTCATTTTTAGTCATTTTTATTTTTATTTTATTACTATAATTATAGCACAAAAAAGGGTTTTAGTAAAACTAGCCACATAAGCTTATAATTAGTTTATTCTTCAGTAGTTTCTTCTTTAACTTCTTCAGTATCTTCAACAACTACTTCTTCCACAACTATTACAGGGGCTGGTGGTGAATACCTAACCTTCACAGTTATAATTTCACTCTTATTCCCTTCAGCATCAACGGCATAGACTTCATAAAAATTTTCGCCTTCTTGCATCAATTCATAATCAGCATTAGCAAAATACGTCCAACTGGTATCTCCAGGTTTAAATTTAGTTAAAGTGTAATTATTAACAATTACTTTAGCAGCTCCAGAAATAGAACCATTTAAAACTGCTGGATTACCAGTAACATTATAAAAACCTCCTTCATCAATTTGAGTTCCACCAGAAACAGTAGTTATTGCAGGAACACCAAGAGGACCTAAATCTACAGGTTCTTCCTCTTCAACTTCTTCTTCAATATCTTCAGGATCACTAAGCTCTTCTGAATCAACAGCTTCTTCCTCTTCATCAAGAATTAAGCCTTTTTCTGGTTCTAAAATTTCTGGACTTGCTTGCTTTAAACCAACATTGCCTGAGCTCGCATATTTTTGAAATTCTGTAGGTATTTCATCTTCAAGTAAATTCCACTTATACCAAGCACTTGACTTAAAATCATCAGACAAAGCAGAAATAACCGTAGGACTTTGATATGCCCAATATTTTTCTAAAACTTTATCTGTAAAAACAATTTCCTGACCTATACCTAAATATTCCTTTTCAATAACCTTGTCATTATCTTTATTCATAACTTCAACTAAAAGACCTTCATCATCAAAAACAGCAAAAACCCTAGATGACTGACCATCAGGATTATCAGCAACAGCAAAAACACTAGCTTCATTAGAATCAACAGCAACATTAGTTAAATTAATTTTCAAATCAGTAGCTTCCGTAGATTTATAAATTTGATTAAACCATAAAGCACCTTCTAAAAGATCTATGGTAATTTCATTATTATCATTATCAAGACTATTAAATAACACGTGAGTACTAGCATCCATACGCATTATTGTTCCATCAAAAAACTCCACAATGACTTTCGCATTTGCTGAAGTCCTAACTTCATCACCTTCCATAATCAAGGCATCTATTGGTAAATCAAAATATGAATCTGTACCCCAAGTTTTCATTTGAACAGAACCGTCAATAACATGCATATAAGCATCTTCTTTAAAATCTGAAGATGTAACTGCTCTCCACAGATTAAAAAGCAGAACTAAAATAACAGCAATACAGATGATAATCAAATAAGGCATCAGGAATTCTAAAACAGAAACTTGCCTTCTATGTTGATAACGTCTAGGTCGATTATACACAAAATTGTATTATAAAACTGGAGGCTATTTTATCAGTATTAAGGACTAAATTACAATCCCATATCTCTTTTTATTGAATTTATATCTCTAATTAACCTTAAATCTTTTCGAAGCATCTTAATAGTTTTATTGCAAGAATGCATTACAGTTGTATGATTTCTACCCCCAAAGCCGGCACCAATTCTCTCATAAGAATGTCCCAATTCATTCTTAATTAGATACATCGAAATCTGTCTAGGAATCATAAATTCTTTATGTCTATCTTTCCCTAACATCTCTTCAACAGCCACATTATAATAACTTGCAACCACATTAATAATATCCATAGAATTCTTTACAACTTTCTGATCTGATTTTTCATCAACATCATAACCAATAATCTTTTGAGCCTTATTCATTCTTTTTATAATTTCTGCAACAGACTTTATAGTTGGAACCCTTTCAAAAAGTTGCACCTCCGCAACAAGTTGTCTAAGTACTCCTTCAAGCTCCCTCACACTATTTATTGCATTATTAGCTATAAAAGAGAATATATCCGGGTCAAGAATTAATTGAAATTCTTTTGCTTTCTGATGAAGAATCGCCAATCTTGTTTCAAAATCGGGAGCAATAAGTTCCACAACCATCCCCATACCAAATCTACTTATTAATCTATCATCCAAATCATCCAATTCAGATGGTGATCTATCACTAGTTAAAATAATTTGTTTATTGTTGTCATAAAGCTCATTAAAGGTATGAAAAAACTCTTGTTGAGATGAATTTTTTCTAGCAAAAAACTGAACATCATCAATAAGTAAACAATCTACATTTCTATATTGTTCTTTAAATTTTTTCATATGTCTTCTTCCAATTGCCTCAACCACTTCAGTTACAAATCTCTCTGCAGTTAAATATTTAATAAGCATATCAGGATAAACAGTCAGGATTTCATTTCCTACAGCTTGTAGAAGATGTGTTTTACCAAGCCCTACATTCCCATAAATATAAAGTGGATTATAAATCCCTCCAGGCATATTAGCTACAGCCTGACATGCAGCATGTGGTAAACGATTATCAGAACCAACAACAAAATTATTCAACTTATACCTATTATTCAACATTTGAGATAAAATTTTCTCATCTGATCCTGCTCTAACTATATTAAGTTCATTTAAATTTTTAACTTTTCTAGTTTTTTTCTCAGTTTCTGCTGAAAAAAGCGTTTGAACATCTATACCATCACCAGCTTCATCAGCAACTTTGCTTGAAACCTTATATTTAATTGATTTAATTGAAGAATCTAATTCCTGAGCTGCTTGAAAAATTTTAAGATCATATTTCTCAGAAAGCCACTTTCTAGCATAAACTGTAGGGACAGTAATTGTTAAAGTGTCATCTTTAATAGAAGTCACAATTGTATTTTGAAACCAAGTTAAAAAATATGCTTTTTTAATTGTCGGTTGTAAACGTCTAAGGATATTAACCCAAAATTCTTTGTGAGACATATTTTCCTAATTTAAAATTTAAGCCCTGAAAAGTTTTGCCCTAAAAACCTCCTGGACACTCATCTTAAATTTTTTATAAAACTTTAACAATAGTTAAAAACCTCTAAAGTGCAGACTACTAAATATAGGACTCCACTACTTCAGCCATACTATATTTTGTAAAAAAACAGCATTAAGAACACATTTGAAAAAGCCCGCAATGATCCTAGAATACAAATTTGACAAACTAGGCAAGTGGAAAAAATGCTGGAATTACCTCCTGATTTTTAATAGAGAGTCGTTATCAAAAATCTGCATTATTTTCTTTATATTTTTCAATAAAATAAGCAGTTATTGCTTTATGACTTCCACCTCTTTCTCTAAAACAATTATAATAATTTTCAACATCAACATTATTAATAATCAAAGGTTCATAGCCAAAATAAGCCAATACATAATTAACAATCAATCTACCTGTCCTACCATTGCCATCAGCATATGGATGTATTTCTTCATAATCATAATGTAGCATAGCAGCAAATTTCAAAAGCTTATCAACATCATCTCCATCAAGTTCTTTTATCTCATTATTTAAATTAGCAAAAAAAGCATTAAACTCTTCTTCTGAAGGTGCCATCACAACTCGCCAAGCAATTTGAATAATATAATCTCTAATCACACCAATATAATATGTATCTATTGAATGACCATACTGAAGTTGTTCATCCATGATTAATTTATGAATATAATCTAAATCTTCCATTTGTAATTCTTCTTTCTTTTCTGCTAAATCTTTCATGTATAGCCAAGCAGCAACATGCCCTCCAGAAGTTTTATTAACAATATTCTCAAGAACAGTAATATATTCAATTTCTACTAGATCTTCAATTAAATTACTCTCATAAATAAAGACTGAATCACGTCTATGAAATCGGTTAATAGCTTTTAATTCTCCTAAATAATTATCCAATTCTTCATCATTCTTCTTAATAACTCTAGTAATCATATCAGCCATTTCATCTCTACGTAATAAATCTGAAAAAGAAATAATAGTTATAGGCAGATAGTTATTTAACAAAGCATCATCAGTTAAATTTTCATACCAGAAATTATTACCTTCAACATAATCCATCTCAAAAGCCTTATATAAAACTTTCAAAGAGTCCACAAAAGAAATTGGTTCCGAAGCTTTAAATTGACCATCACTATAATCAAGAACCCAACCATTAGTCATGGCATAACAAATATATTTTGTATACCATAATCCAGGCCCAACATCAGAAAAACAACGTTTGTCTTCATAAGTATCAAGAAGATCTTTATCAAGATTATAATAATAAAAAACAGCTTCTGTAAGAATTTTTAAAAATTCAGCACGATTCAAAAAATCATATGGACGAAAATTGCCATCCAAATCACCACTTATAACTCCCTCTTCAAACAAAAACTCCACAGCCTCAAAATAAAGATCATCTTTATTTATATCATGAAAACTAGCTGCATAAGCAGTAAACGAAAAAATCGAAAGAAAAAATAAAATTAATAAGCTTTTTTTCATATTTAACCTGAAAATAAGCGCAAAATATCACTATAAGTCACCACAACAATTAGAAGTAAAATAAGCAAATATCCTAGAGCATGAATATGAGCCTCCCATTTTTGATTCACTCTACGTCCTGTAATCATCTCAACAATTAAAAATAAAAGTCTACCACCATCCAATGCTGGGAAAGGAAGAATATTAATTACAGCTAAACTAAGAGACAAGATAGCTACAAAACGTATTAAAGGAATAAAACCTTCCTGAACAAAAGTATGAGTCATTTGAGCTATTCCTACAGGACCTGCAACAGTGTCAGGAACTTCACCATCTGTAACCAAATTTGAAATAAGACCAACAAACATACGGCCAGTAAGCTTAGCTAAACGCCAAGACTCTGAAAATGATTTCCCAATAGATTGATACCATGGATATTTTTCTTCTTTTATTTCAATTACAGAAGATAAAAGCGTTGTATTATAAAGACTAAAACCATCTTGCTCTGAATAATTAAATAATTCTGAAAGATAAACTCCAATTTTCCCATCCTCAGGAGTAATTTCATATCTTATATTTTGACCATCACGTTTAATCATATAAACCAATGTTGAGTCTGGATTTTGATCAACATATTCAATTAACTCTAAACTGTCATAAATTTTCTTACTATTAACAGAAACAACCACATCTCCTTCCTGCAAACCAGCCAAATCAGCTGGCTGACCAGGAATAATACTTGATAAAACAACTTTTCGTAAATTTTTATTTTCTAGAATAAATTCTTCAGTAAAACCATCCCTGAAAATCATAAAATCAAGGTGATGATTTTCATTTAACAAATCTTCAAATTCACTAATAGTAAAAACCTCCATTCCATTAACACTAAGAATATAATCCCCTGGACGAATACCAGCCTTATAAGCGTTAGAGTAATTCTCTAAATCATAAATTTTAACTCTAGGAAAAGAAACATAATCATAAAACTCTAAACCTAATTCAAGCCCCTCATCTAATTCAGCCTGAGTAAATTCAAGATCTAAAATATCGCCATTTCTAAGAATTTGATAATTACCTACAGGATTCTCTAAAAAATCTGCAACAACATAATCATTAAGAAGTTGGTCATTAAAACTATAAACACTATCTTGATCTTGAACCCCATAATTAAAAGCTAAAGAATCTTCTTTAATTTCTTTAATTTTCAGGCCTCCTGCTAAAACAATTTGATCGTTTTTAATTGCTGTAAAAACATCGTCTGGTCCAAGTAAAGGCTGCATACCAACAGAGAAGCCAATAAATAAAAGTAACCACGCCAATAAAAAATTCATTACAACTCCAGCAACAACAACCATCATCCTAGCCCTTAATGGCTGAGCAATAAAACTTCGCTTATTTCGCAAAAATTTTGCATCACGAGAATCTTCACCATACATCCTTACAAATCCTCCAAAAGGAATTGCATTAATAGAATAAATTGTCTCTCCTTTTTTCTTGCCCCAAACTCTCGGAGGCAAACCAAAACCAAACTCTTCAACTTTAATTCCAGCTTTTTTCGCCATATAAAAATGTCCAAACTCATGTACTAAAACAAGGAGAGAGAAAACAATTAAAAATACTATAATTGTAATTAAATAAGACATTTTTTATATTTAAGTTAGCTATTATACAGTCATCACATCTTGTTCTTTTGCTTTTGATAAATTATCTATTTCAGTATTAGCATCATCAACTTTATTTTGTAAATTTTTATCCGCATCTCTCAAATCATCTTCAGTAATTTCACTTGCAGTTTTCATTTGTTTAAAAGCATTGTGAGCATCTTGTCTTGCAGTTCGAATAGCAATATGCGCTTCTTCAGCTAATTTTTTTACATGTTTAGTTAGTTCAACTCTTCTCTCTTCAGTTAAAGGTGGAATATTAATACGTACAC
>Ga0310122_10000699_pt1 | contig 21128 bp, 14 predicted proteins | sample CB6_Bottom_1051__FD_203503 | JGI IMG/M metagenome (GOLD analysis project Ga0310122, IMG submission 203503) | Marine microbial communities from Western Arctic Ocean, Canada - CB6_Bottom_1051 | ecosystem: Environmental > Aquatic > Marine > Oceanic | place: Canada: Western Arctic Ocean | collected...
CTGACGATCAGCGGGATGTGCGTGCCCGAGTCGTACAGCCACCGCTTGGCCCGGGGCAGGCCGACTCCGTGATCGGACCAGAAGAAGATGATCGTGTTCTCGTAGAGCCCGTCGTCCTTGAGTTGCTGGATCAGGTCACCGGCCCAGGCATCCATCGCCGTGATCAGCTCGTAGTTCCGCTTCCAGTCCTCTCGGACCACCTTCGTGTCGGGGTAATACGGTGGCAGGGTCGACAGCGCGGCGGGGTCCTGGCGCTGGGCGGGTTTCAGGTTGGCGGTCACCGCCTTGTACTTGGCCGACCCGGCGATCCCGCTCTCGTGGCAGCCGAGGAAATTGAACACAGCAAAGAACGGCTGGTCCCGCTTCGGCCGCTTTCGCCAGTGTGATCCCTTACCCCGGGACGAGTCCCAGGTCTCGCGGGGATGCTTGAACTGGTAGTCGGTCTTTGAGTGGTTCGTGCAGAAGTAACCGGCCTGGCGGAGGTAGACCGGGAATGGCTTGATGAAGTCCGGCAGCACCGCTGTGCATCTCATGTGATGAGTGCCCAGGGTGGTCTGGTACATGCCGGTGATGATGCCACTGCGACACGGCGAGCAGACTCCGGCGGTGGTGAAGGCGTGTGTGTAGCGGATGCCCTCGGTGGCGAGTTGATCGAGGTGCGGCGTGATGGCGTGGGGGTCGCCGTAGCAGCCCAGGTGTGGGCTGATGTCCTCGGCCGAGAGCCAGAGGATGTTGGGAGGCGGGATGTCGTTGGCCCTGGCCGAGTGCGACTGGGTCAGGACTGCCGCACATGCCCAACCGATGAGAGCCGTCCACGTCGCAGGGTGTCGAGTCTTGCTCTGCATGAGATTCCCCCCTCCCGCCCAGGTGCGACGCGTGTCGAGTTGCGCGGGACTGTTGTCAGTATGGTAGGCGGTTCACTCTGGGCGTGACACCAGCCATGACAATCCACCCGCATGATGCGGCAAGCTCGATGGGACGCACCGCGGTGAGACCGATCGGCTGCGGGCGGGGGTGGGGGTGGGGGCTGCGAAACGCAAATGCAGAGAGGGGACAGGCACCCCCGCACGGCGGGTGAGCCTGTCCCCGGTTCCTGGAAGAAAAAGGGACCGATGCCCGCCTGATGGCGGACACCGGACCCCAGGGCGGGAATCAGGATCTCTTTCGTCTGGGCGCTTCCGAGACCTGCGGGAAGAGCCGCTTGATGGCGTTGATCGAGTCCTCCTCGACATCCGACGCGTAGTGGGCAGCACGTTTGGCCAACTGCAGCAGGTTGCCGATCAGTTCTCTGAGCACATCCGGAGGTACATCGCCTTCGAATCGCATCAACGCTCGAACACCCTCGCTGGCCGTCTCACGGATCGCTCCGTGAGTCTTGTCGCCGAGCGATTGGATCGTGTCGATCGCTCGAGCAGCCAACGCCCGTGCACGCCGGTGCTGGCCGGCATTCTGGAGTCGGCGGATCCGAGGAACCGCCGTCTCGACCACCGCGTCCATCGCGTCGGTACCCCGGAAGGTGACCGAGACGATCTGACGGGCGTACTTGGCATAGACATCGAAGACATCGTCGCAGTCGTCAGCTCGAGCTTCGCCAGGAAGCACGAAACCCGTTGACAACATCGCAACACCCAGCAGCAGCACATGAAGTTTTCGCATGGTCGCAGTTCTCCAGAACGGAAGAAGAAGGGAGTGAGAGGTAGGGCTCCAGTGAATTGGAGCACCCGAGTCAGATGGTATTGACTGGATGCAATCACCATGCCAAAACCACTTCTTCCGAGGAGACGTGTCGTAACTACTTGTCTATGAACAGGTTGTGATTCAATGTTTCCGGAGGCCCATTCTGGGTCTCCAGACCATCGGGGCCTGGCCGACTGTTGCATTTTGCAACAGTCAGTGAATCAGGCCGCTTCAAATGAATGCAGCGGCGGTAAAGACGGCGACCATGATGACGCCGACGAGCAGTTTGGAGAAGGTACCGAGCACCCGTCCGACGAGCGCGCCTTTTCCGGCGGCGAGTCGTTCCGGCTGGCTACGTCCCTTCCACATCTCGCCCAGGTAGGCTCCGCCCCACGCCCCGGCGCCTCCCCCCACGAGTGCTCCGATGAGTGCTCCAACCACCGGGATCAGCATTGCGACCAGCAGGGCACCCAGGAGGCTGAGGGCGCAGGAGCCGACCAGTGAGAGCAGGATGGCTCGTCGGCTGGCTCCCTGCCTGGCGGCTCCGGTTGCTCCGGCCGCGAATTCCATCAATTCGCCCAGCAGCGCCAGACCGGCGAGGACAGCGACCGTGTCCCAGCCGACGCCTGGGCCGTGTGTCGAGGCGTCCACGGGAAAGAGCCACGCCAGCGCGATGGCCAGGACGATGATGCCCCAGTTGCCTGGCAGCGAGAGCAGGTTGGCGAGCCACAGCAGGACCGACGCCAGTACGGCCAGGGTAGCCAGCACGTAGTAGGTGGCGTCGATCATGTCGTTGCCGAGTGGTAGAGGATCAGGACGGATCGACCGAGTAGTTTTTCGGGCACCTGGTGATGGCATGCACCTTGCGTTCGGTCCTGGTGATCGGGTGGTTCTCGGCCTCCTTCGCCAGCCGGGTCATGTTGGGATACCCGGCGGCCTGTTCGTTGGCCCATTCGCGGGCGAACCGGCCACTGCGAATGCCGTCCATCGCCTTCTGGATGCGGTCCTTCATTGCCTTGTTGGGCAGTTGTTCAGCTCGGGTCAACGAGCCATAGCGAGAAGTCGGTGAATGGAACCGGGCCTGTCGGACGATGCCATCGAGCGCCATCTGTCTGAAGATCTCAGAGGCTTCGCCCGACGCGCAGTACTCGATCAACGCCACTTCCGGCGGGATCCCCGCTTCCACGGCCACCTCGTAGGTCAGCAGCAGCGCCTGGGTAAACAGCGGCCACAGTCCCTGTTCCCCGAGCAGGTTGACATCCGATTCGTCCTCGAAGCGGCACTGAAACACTCCGGCCCGAGTACACCCCACGGCCTTGGCCAGGGCCAGAACGATCTGTCGGGCCTTGCCCGAGACGTCCTGCCAGACGGCGACGAACCCCGGCACCCCCTTACCCGCCTCGTACGCTTCACGGACCGTCACGCCCATAGCTCGAGGCGACATCATGATCACGTCGATGTCATCCGGCGGCACAATGCACTCGAAGCGGATGCCGTAGCTGCTGGCAAAGTCCATCACCTGCCCGGGCAGCAAGTGGTCCCGGATGTGTTGCTCGTAGACCTGCTGCTGGATCTCATCGGGGATCGCGATGATCAGGATGTCGGCCCGCCCAACGACCTCGCGAATCGGTGCCACGTCGAAGCCGTCCTCGACGGCGGTCTTGTAGTAGCGGTCCTTGCGGTTGCCGATGATCACGTCGCAGCCGCTGTCGCGGAGGTTCAGTGCCTGGGCCCGGCCCTGGTTGCCGTAGCCGAGCACGCCGATCGTCTTGCGGCGAAGAGGCGAGATGCTGACGTCCTTGTCGAAGAGAAACTTGCTCATCAGGCGGTGTTCCCTGGAGGTTCGGTGAGGTCTATGGGTTGTTGGGTGATGCGCTGCGATCGTTCAGCTTCAGATCCGGGTGACCCAGGTCGAGCTTGTACATGATCTGGTTGTAGTTGTAGCGGGGTGTCTTCTGGTCGTTGCCTGAAAACAACGCGGTGTAGGTGCCCTCGAAGAAGATGACCCGCCCACCGTGCTTGTCGAAGTACGGGTGCTGCGTGGGGTTGTAGAAGCTGTACTTCTGGTGAGTGACGATCTTGCGAGCGTTGTTCCAGGGCCCGACCATCCGGTCGGCCTCGGCGTACCAGACCTCGCCAAGAAACGACGAGCCGTACTGCTGGTTGCCGATCATGATCCACTTGCCGCGGAATTCGTTCCAGCAGACCGAGCCGCGGTGAACCAGGATCGGTTTCGTGTCATCGTCGAACAGTTGGAACAGCCCTTCGGACGCCTTGATCTGACCCTGCTTGATGAGCCGGGCCTGCAATTGGGGCGTGAATCGCACCGTGTCGGGCTTCCAGCCCCATTTCAGTTTTCCGTCAATCCGCTCGACGCTGTTCGACATCTTGCGGCTCCCGGCCGCCAGGCAGGTGTACGCCCGGTAATTCGACAGCTCGGCCAGTTTCTTGGCCGTGGCCTCGACCCGCACCAGCGAGAACGGATCGCCGAAGTAGACATAATCGACGCCCTGTTCGGTCCTCTTCAGCGGGTGCCCGAAAGGGAATAGCGGAGCCTTGTGATCGAACTCGACGACCTGGGTCCATTTCTGTTTTCCGGCATCGAATTCAATCAGTCCCCGCTGGTAGACCGACAGGGGTGGCTTGATCTTGACGTACATGCCGAAGAGCCGTTCGCGGCCCTTGTCCTTGAGCGTGACGAGGCCATTGATCCAGGTGGGTCCCTTGCCGGGCAGCCGGGCGGTCGGCTTGGCGAAGCCGGCCTGGGGGGCCTGTTTGGTCGTTGCCAGGAAGTACTCGAGATCGACTCCCGTCTCGGGATCCAGCCCACCGTGGCCGGGTCGTTTCGAGGTGGCTCCGGGGACATGGAAGTTGCCCAGCGGATAGGACGGCCGATGCGTGTCGCCCCAGAACCAGTAGATGCGGTCGCCCAACAGAGCGGTGACGACGCTGTCGGACCCGAAGACCTGGGCGTTGAGGACCGGTTGGCGAATCGGCGTAGGGTGTCCCAGCAGTTGGCTGTCGCGGTAGATGCCCGCCCCGGTCACCCGATAGATCCGTTCGGCGATGTTCAGGCGCTTGATCTTCAGCGTGGCCTTGCCTCCGGCGGAGACCTGCAGCCGGGCTCCCCGGTAGCCGAATGCGTCCTTGGCGAATTCGTAGCCATGGCTGCTGACGTGGAAGAAGACCCGCTGGTTCATCAACCCCGGTTCGTGAAAGGCGACACGGCCGGCCGAGTCGGTGTAGTAGCTGATGTTGTTGACGGTCCGCAGTTGGACCAGCGGCACGCCTCGCCCTGTCGCCTGGTCGACGACGTGGATTTCGAAGTAGCGGGTCTCTTCGGCTGCCGACGCGTTGGCCGCGACGCACCCGGCCAGCAGTGCCAGGGCACTTCGAGCGACGAGCGTGGTGCGGGCGATGGATCGCATGATGTCTTTCGGCTCTTGAATGGACCTGGGCACGGTTCAGCGAGCGGGTGTCGACGCGGGGCGGGTCTTGAGGTCGAGCCACATTTTCATGGTCCGCGAGACGAGTTCGGCGGCGTCCTGTTGCACGAAGTGGCCCGAGCCGGGAATGGTGACCAGCGTCAGGTCTTTCTCGACCCATAGCCAGGTGTCGTTGAGTGCCCCCGGCAGCAGGGCTCTGTCGTTGAGCCCGTGGAACATCAACACGGGGGCCTTGACCTTCACGACCGGCGACTTGTCTTCGGTGTAGGGCAGCCGGGGGTAGTTCCGCTTGTAGTAGTTGAGCATCGCTTCGAAGTCGGATCGCCTGAACGCTTCGACGTACCTGGCCCGGGCCGCCTTGTCGCGGACCCATCTCGAGAGTCCTTCGGCGGAGAGCCGCTTGTGGGCTCCGGGCAGTTGGAAGCCCCGGGCGTAGGCACTGTTCTTTTGTTGCTGCGGGTTGTTGGCCAGTTCGCGTGAGAGGCCCCGGGGATGCGGCAGGTTGAGGATGATCAGGCGGCTGCATTGTTGGGGCAGTGACATGGCGAATTGCCACGCGACCATGCCACCCCAGTCGTGGCCGACGATGGTGGCCCGTTTTCCCCCGACGTGCTTGATGACCGCTGCCACGTCGCCGACCAGTAACTTGACGCTGTACTGCTCGACGCCCTTCGGCTTGTCGCTGCGGTTGTAACCCCGCATGTCGACTGCCACGACCTGGTAGCTGTCGGCCAGAGCCTCCATCTGGTGCCGCCACGTGTACCAGTAATCGGGGAAACCGTGGATCATCACGACCAGTGGGCCCTTGCCGAGCGTGACGTAGTGGATCTTGACTCCGTTACTGTCGGCGTGAGCGTGCCGCACCCGTTCGTGCAGCGACTCGGCGGCCCCTGCCGTGGTCGAAAGGCCCAGGAACAGGATGGCGAGGAATTGAAATGGGCGTGTCATGACTGGTCCGTTGTCTGGAAGTCACCGAAATTGGTTCCGCGTGGTTCCCCGGATGGGCGAAACACGACTCAACTGACGATGATCGTCGATTGAATGGTGATATTCGACTGTGTTAGTGGTGGTGACTGGAAATCCCGTCGGCCGTGAATCGTTGGAGCGATCGGATGCGTGTTGTTTGTTTCGGCGTGTTGTTTCTGTTTGTCCTCCTCGCGGTGCCGTTGAACGCGGCGAAGAAGATCGATCCCGAGAAGTTTCGAGGGACGCTGACGACCAGCCAGGGTGGCGGCGTTGTCTACTATCGGACTCATCCCTTCAACCGAAGCCATCCGTCGGTCCGCCGTGTTGTCATCGTGGTGCATGGCCTGGGCCGGACGGCCAATGGCTACTTTCGCGCGGTTTACGAGAGTGCCCAGGCCGATCATCGGGGAGTGGGCACGGCGATCGACCGCCGGATCTTCGGCCTGCTCGAATCCGCAACCTACAACGAGCAGCGACAGCAGCAGGCAGACACGCAGCCGTGTCATGTCGACACCTGGTAATCGAGCAAAGAGATTCCCGGTGATTCTACTGTGACTCTCAGCTCGCCACAGCCACATCCGCAGGACGTGGTGAAAGAAGCGGCGTTCGTCACAACCGAATGACCTATTTTCCCTGTCCAATTTCCTGCTTGAAGGGCGGAGTAGTCTCGGGGAGACTAGCCAGGGATGGATTCGCAAAAGTCGTCAGACGAAGGCTCGTGATGAGAATTATCTTGCCGTTGCTACTGATCGCGGGAATGGTCGGGTGTGATGCCTCGATTCCTGGAGATGCACCGTCCGCCACGAGCCGTTCGGCCAATATCATCGCCAACGCATCCCTTCGGGCTGCCTCGGGTTCTGCTCGCCGAAAACGCCCCAACGTCGTCGTGCTGCTGGCTGACGATCTCGGTTCAAGGGACATCGGCTGCTACGGCGGACCGGTGAAGACTCCGGCGCTGGACGAACTGGCTGCGAAAGGCGTCCGCTTCACCGACTTCCACTCGGGAGCCCCCGTCTGTTCGCCCGCGCGAGCCACGCTGCTCACAGGGCGTCATCACTTGAGGACGGGGGTCTACACGGTCATCCAGGACCACATTCACAACATGCACCTTCGCAAAAGCGAGGTGACGATTGCCGAGCTTCTGAAAGCCAACGGTTACGACACGGTCCATATCGGCAAGTGGCATCTGGGAACACCGTTTCGTGGGATGAAGAAACCGTGGATCGACGAACACGGATTCGACTACTGGTTCGCGACCGACTTGAACGCCGCGCCAAGTCATCGCAACCCGAGCAACTTCTGGCGCAACCGGGAACGAGTCGGCGACTTGAAAGGCTATGCCTGCCAGCTTGTCGTGGATGAAGCGATTACCTGGCTGGATGAGAAACGCGATGCGGAAAAACCGTTCTTCCTCAACATCTGGTTTCACGAACCGCACGCTCCCCTCGCGGCTCCGGATCACATTGTTTCGCAGTACGGTGATCTGAATGATCCCGCCGCGATCTACTCGGGCACGATCGACAACACGGACCGCGCCATCGATCGACTGCTGAAGAAGCTCAAGGAGGTTGGTTCACTTGAAGACACGATCATCATCTACACCTCGGATCACGGCAGTTACCGGCCGGATCGCAACGGTGGTTTGCGGGCCAACAAGGGATCACTGTTCGAAGGTGGGATTCGCACGCCCGGCATCGTTTACTGGCCAAAACGCATCAAGGGCGGCCGGATTGAAGACACACCCGCGGGCGCAGTCGATCTCTTACCCACAATCTGCGGGCTGGTGGGGATCGAGAAACCGAAAGGCGTGCATCTCGACGGAGCCGACCTTGCTCCGCTGCTGACTGGCAAGCCGGCGGACTTCAAACGTCACCAACCGCTGACGTGGCATTCTCCGACAAGTCAACCGATTGCCGTGATTCGCGAAGGCAAGTACTCGCTGGTCGGCTACCGAAAGATGGAGTATCCCAGGGACCAGGCCACGATTCGAGCTGTCATGGATGAGATGAGAGTCATCCTCGAGAAGAAGCACGATCGCAAGTTGACGCAGTCCGAGCTTTGGCACAAAGCGTACAACAGCGAAATCAAAACGCCTGAATGGAATCGCCTGCGTGGCAGGTTTGTAACGCTGAACACGTTCCAGGAAGCGTGGATCCCGCTCATCAAAGCAGGCTCGGGCGGCATAACGAGATTCGAGCTTTACGACTTGTCGACCGATCCCAACCAGAAAACAAACATCGCCGAACGGTTTCCCGAAGCGACCAACCGCTTGAAGGAACAGATGCTTGCGATAAACGCCGGCGTGCTGAAGGAAGCACCCGAATGGGGACCGTACAAGCCAATCGTATCCTCCGCGACAAGGCCAAACCCCAAGCCGGTTCCCGACGACGCCGAGCTGGAAAAGCTGCTGACCAGGATCGACAAAGCGGTCTTGCCCGCCGGTTACGACCCCGGCAAGCACCAGGCCTATGTCGACGGGCGCATGAAGTCCCTCCAGTCACAGCACCGGGGCCGAATTGGCTTGCTGTGGAAACAAAAACGCCGGCTTCACCCGAACATGCAAAACGCCGGCATGTCCTTCGTCAGGATCCTCGAATACGTGGCCGCGGGCGAGAAGCCTGCTGCGGAAGACGGCATCGACGCTCAAGCGGTGAACTGGCATCAATGGCGAGGTCCGGAAGCCAACGGCGTTAGTCGCGCCGCGAAACCTCCGGTCAAGTGGAGCGAAGACAAGAACGTCCGCTGGAAAGTCGCGATCAAGGGAAAGGGGAATGCATCGCCGATTGTCTGGGGCGACAAGGTGTTCTTGTTGACAGCGATCAACACCGGTCGCGTCGATCCATCGCGTCCCAAGCCGGAAGACCAGCCAAAACGAGTGTTCGGAATCAAGCACCCCAATACGTTTTACAAATTCGAAGTCTTGTGCCTCGACCGAAATACGGGCAAAGAACTCTGGCGTCAGACGGCAAGCGAGCACGTGCCTCACGAGGGCACGCATCGCGACGCCGACTTTGCCTCTGCGTCACCGACCACCGATGGCGAGCGTCTCTACTGTTGGTTCGGCTCCGCGGGCATGCACTGCTATGACCTCAACGGGAGGAAACAGTGGAAACGTGATCTTGGCAAGGCCTACATCGGGGCCAGCCTGGGCGAAGGATGTTCGCCGGTTATCCATCAGGGCAAGCTCGTGATCGTCCGCGACCATGCGCGACAGTCCAGCATCGAGGTGCTCGACGCACGAACCGGCAAAACCTTGTGGAAGAAAGACCGCGACGAACCAAACTCTTGGGCAACACCGAGAATCGTCGAACGTGGCGGTAAGACACAAGTCATCACTGCCGCCTCGAACATGATTCGCAGTTACGACCTCGATAGCGGCGACATCAACTGGCAATGCAGCGGGCTGAGCGGCAACGTCACTCCGTGCCCGATCGTCGATGGCGACGTCGTGTACTGCATGAGCGGTTACCAGGGCTATTCGCTGCTTGCTCTGCCACTGAACGCCAGGGGTGACATTTCGAATTCCGACAAAGTTGTGTGGTCAAGAAACAACGGCACACCATACGTCCCCTCTCCGGCGCTTTACGACGGGATGCTGTACTTCACGCAGTCGAACCAGGCGATTCTGACGGCCGTGGATTCGCGGACAGGCCAGACACTACTCAAACGCAGCCGCATTCCAGGACTGGCAAACATCTACTCCTCACCCGTCGGCGCAGACGGACGCGTCTACTTCACCGGCCGCAATGGCACGACGGTTGTGCTCAAACGTTCGAACAAGTTGGAAGTCCTGGCGACTAACAAGCTGGACGACGAATTCAACGCCTCACCGGCGATTGCCGGGCGACAACTGTTTCTTCGCGGTCGGAAATCACTCTACTGTCTTGAAAACCGTGTCGACGACGCTGGCCCAGGAAAGAAGGCCAGCACCGAGGAGAAAATCCGAATCCACCGGCTCGCGACCACAAAGCGATCCGCGTTCGACGCGTTTTCATACGTCAACCGCATTCCGACGAAGCCCTACGACGAGGAAACGGCAGAGGATTTCGCCGGACGGATATTTGGTCGACTGGCCAACCAGGAAGGCCGTGTTTTGCTAAAAGCTCCCGTGGGCATGCACCGCCTGGCATACGATGGATTCAAGACGTTTCTGCGTTACGAGGGGTCCGCAAGCGTCGGCAACTGCGCCGCCTGCCACGCACCAGTAGACTTCACCGACGGAAAGCCACACGTGGTCAGCAAAGGCGGAACTGCCAGGCCGACACCGTCACTACGCAACCTTGCCAAACGCCGAGTCGACCTGCGGAAGACCCTGCTGCAGAAGCTCGAAGCTTCGCGACAGAAACAATCTGGCAAAGCGGATGAAATCAGCGATGTGTATTCTGCAATGAAACTGAGTGAACGGGACATTCCGGGACTCGTGGCGTTTCTGAAGTTGCTAGAGGACGTGTCCGACGATCGGTTTCGAAAACTTATCCTGGGAGCAAAAGTGCTCGACACGTCGGAAGAATCGGATGAACAATGAAATCGCTGACTGCCGGCAACCTGGCGCAATTGGAGACAACTCGATGAAACATTGCCTGATATCACTTGCCGGATGCGTCTTGGCACTTCACCTGTTCAGCGGCCAGGTTGACGCCGAAACGATTCGCGGCAGGGTCGTTGACCGGACCGGCGATCCCATCGAAGGTGTCATGGTGTCTGCCATCGACAATGAACATCGAAAATGGACGTCCGTGTTTACACAGAAAGATGGTTCGTTTGCGATATCCGGCTTGCGGAAGATTGACCACCGCATTCGCACCCGTCTGATGGGACTCGCGGATGAATGGAGCAGCCCAGTCGCCGCAGGCACCCACGACATGGTGATCCAAACGCGTCCTGCTGTCGGCGACGAACTGGAAGTGCAACGCCCGGCGAGCAGTGCGTTCAGCATGCTTGCCTTCGACAATCCTCGCGACAAGCTGAATTTCAAAATGATGTGCTCGTACTGTCACCAGATCGGGACGGTCGGGTTTCGCACTCCTGAAAAGCCTGTCGATTGGGAAACCATGTTGCGTCGGATGGACGGGTTTGGCGGCCTGTATCCGCATACCCAGAACACCATCATCGAACGCCTGATGAACACCTACAAAGACGATGCGGTGGATAAGTGGCCCCCATTTGACCCGCCACCGGCACCGACGGGAATGGCGACCGCCGCAACGATCACGATGTGGGAAATGGATAAACCGCTGCAAGGTTCCTTTCATGACCTGGAAATCGGTCGCGACGGACTGATCTACGCGGTCAACATCAGCAGGCACCGCATGATTGCTCTGGATCCCACTACAGGCAAACAGACAGCCATCGAGTTTCCGCCGCGAGTCCACGCACCTCACTCGATCGAAACAGCCAATGATGGCAGCCTGTGGACGACGATGTGCGCCAGCGGCAAGATGGCTCGCTACGACATCGAGACGAAACAGTTCGAGGTCTACAGCAGCGCCGTAGCGCCAAGGAAACGCGGCAACTACCCCCATACCTTGCGGATCAACCCGAAAGATCCCGAGGGTTTGATCTGGTACACCGATGCGGGGTCCAACTCGTGTTTCTCCCTTCATCCGAAAACGCATGTCGTCAAGGAATACAAGCTGCTACGTGCTGGCCAGGCGATCGGAGCCGGACGTGGCGAGTCGCGTGGCATCACACCCTATGGTTTGGACTACTCGCCCATCGACGGCATGATCTGGTATTCCAAGCTGAACGCGAATCGCATTGGCCGAATCGACCCCAAGACGGACGATGGTGCTATCAAGGAGTGGAACCCGCCGTTTCGCGGCCCCAGGCGGTTGCACGTTGCCCCCGATGGAATGGTCTGGGTTCCCGGGTTCGGTTCGGGCGTGTTCGGCAAGTTTGATCCGAACACCGAGAAGTGGACTGTCTACCAACTGCCGGATGCGGAAAACCAGATTCCCTACGCTTTGAACGTGGATCCCAAGGGCAACGTTTGGATTTGTGGGACCGGCAATGACACGATCAACCGATTCGATCCACTGACCGAAACACTGGTTGAGTTTCGGTTGCCAACGCGAGTTTCCTACACCCGCGAGATCGAATTCGACGACGAAGGCAACGTTTGGACCAGCACGTCCGGGCCGGCCCGGCACATGGAACGTGGTGTTGGAGCCGTGATCCGCATCTCGCTCCCCAGGACGTTGCCCAAGAGTGGCGGAATTCAATTGGTCGCCAAAACCTATGACGGAACTCATAACGTCGGAAACCTGGCAACTGCTCCGAAACAAACGAAGTCCAACAACGCCGCTCTGTTCGCAAGAATTGACAAGGCGAAAATGCCGGTCGCATATGTACCGAAAAAGCACCAAGAGTACGTCGACAAACGAATAGCGGGCTTGCCTCCGCAAAAACGACCTCGTGTCGGCCAGCTTTGGAATGAGTTCCGTCGAGCGAACCCGGATCGCAGCCGGGACGGTGCGATGTTCATTCGGATCCTGGAATACGTCGCCAGCAATCGCTCGACGCCAAAGCGGCGCTTCATCAAGAAGTGGCAGCATCATAACTTCGGCTCGGCGCCGGACAGATTGGCCGGCCGATCTCTCAAGAGAGGCAAGCTGATTTTTGAACAAGCGACCTGTAGTCGCTGTCACGCGATTGGTGGCAAAGGATCAAAATACGGCTTGGATCTGGCAGACGTAACGAAGCGATTTCGCGGTGCAAAACTGCTGCGGCAGATCGTCAAGCCGTCCGCTGAAATCCATAAGAAGTTTCAGACGCAGATCATCGTGGTCGATGACGGACGCGTGCTGACGGGATTGGTCGTCGAAGAAACGGCCGATCGGCTCCGCCTGCTGCCCAACCTGCTCAAGCCTGACAAGATCGAAACGATTGAAAAGTCATCGATCGAAGAACGTCGAATCGCCGAGGTTTCGACCATGCCAACCGGTCTGCTGGATACTTATTCGGTCGCAGAAATATTCGACCTGTTAGCGTTCATTCAGTCCCTGGGCCCGGCAAAGGGGAGCAAAACGCTGAAACGACAAAATGGGAACCCGTAGCCTGACCGCACGACGTAGCGTGTAGCCGTTTCCGCCGCCCATTCACGCATCGACTTCCCAAATCCCAATCCTCACCTGGGCAGGCGCGTAGGCGCTCGAGATGATTCTCGTGCGAAGGCAGAGAAGCGATGGCACAGACAGCTCGAAACAGGTTCGTTTGCCTATTGTTGGTTTGCGTGGGCTCTCTTTCACTTTGCGCTCCGACATTTGCGACGGATTTCGACGCGCTGATCCAGTCTTCGTGCATCGAGTGCCACGGTGCGAACACCGAGACTCGTCTCGACTTCACCACGCTCGGAAAAGACTTTGATCATCCTGAGTCGTTCCGCAAATGGGTTCGTATTTTTGATCGGCTAAAGAGTGGTGAAATGCCACCACCTGGGGAAACTCAACCCAGTAAAGCGGTTCGTTTGAAGGCATTGTCATTCCTGGAAAGCGAACTGAAGCAGGCCAATCAGCGATCGCAGAAGACGATCGGGCGAGTTCCCTCCCGACGACTGTCTCGCATGGAATTCGAACACACGCTCCACGATCTGCTTGGGATCGGCGGCGATCTGGCAAGGCATCTTCCTCCGGAAACTGAATCGGGATCATTTGACGTGGTCGCCGCGACGCAGGAAATGTCCAGTGTTCATGTTCGCGGCTTGCTCATGGCGGCCGATCTGGCGCTCGATGAGGCGATACAGTTGGGCAGCAGGCCAAGAATGGCGAAAAGGGAGATCGACTACTTTCATTCGCGCTATATTCAAATGTGGGTCGATCGGCCTGTTCGCCGTGGCGGCGGTACGATCTTCAAGACGGATCGCGACGTTGTCACTTTCCGGGGTGAGAATTATGTGTTTCGCTCCGATAACAACGGGTTTCGTCCACCAGTAGCGGGGCGGTATCGCATCACCGTCAAAGCCGCAGCGCACCAACCGCGTTCGTCGATCACGGTGAGCCTGAAACGTCAGAACGACCGACAGGGTGAGAGCGAATTGTTCGCAGCCTGGGACCTGGTTGGCTCGGACTACCGGGAACTTTCCACGGCCACTTACCTTCGCCCGGACGACTACATCTATGTCAGTGCCGACGAACTGGAACCTGCACGCGACGGGCGTGTGATCTACAACGCGAAGAGCGCGAGCACCTTCGGTGGCGAAGGGGTCAAGATCCGACGTGTGACGGTTGAAGGACCATTGGAAACCAGTTGGCCTCCCGAGCGGACGCGAAAGCTGTTTCCCGGAGTGGAATGGAAAGCGAGTACGGATAAGCGGCGAGGAAGAGCCTACGAGCCGGTGCTACGCGATTCACCGCTCGAGCATGCAAGAGCCATTGTCTCGGCGATCGCTCCGAAAGCCTGGCGCCGCGAGGTGAGTGACAGTGAGATCGACGCCCTGGTAGCGCTCGCCAAGCCCAGCCTCGAAGCGAAGCGTGACTTCGTTGATTCGGTTCGGATCCCGCTTCGAACCATCCTGGTTTCGCCAGGGTTGCTTTTCCAGACTGGCAAGGCTGGTTCGCTCGACGATCGAGCCCTTGCCAGCCGACTGTCTTACTTCCTTTGGCGAAGTCTTCCCGATGATGAATTAAATCAACTCGCCGCCGAAGATCGGCTGTCCGATCACCAAACGCTGGCGGGTCAGGTGGATCGCATGCTGGCCGATCCAAAGCACGACCGCTTTGTGCATGAATTCCTTGATCAATGGTTGGAACTCGACACGATCGATGCGACGACTCCCGATGCGTTTTTGTATCCCGAATACGACGACGTGTTGCGAAGGGCCATGCTGGCCGAAACCCGCGAGTTCTTTGCACATCTGATTGACAAGAATCTCAGCGTGGCACACCTCGTCGAATCAGACTTCACCTTCCTTAACCGCCGGCTTGCCGAACACTATGGAATTGAAGGTGTCGAAGGCGAAGTCATGCGAAAAGTTCAGCTTGACCCCGCGAGCGTTCGCGGCGGCCTCCTCGCTCACGCGTCCATTGCGAAGGTGACCGCAAACGGAACCGTTACCACGCCAGTCAAGCGGGGCAATTTCGTGCTGACGAATTTGCTCGGCCTGCCGCCGAAGCTACCACCGCCGGGTGTGGGCGCCATCGAGCCTGATACGCGAGGTGCGACGACCATTCGCGAGACACTTGAAAAGCACCAAACACTCGACGCTTGTGCCGTCTGCCACCGCACGATTGACCCGCCAGGATTTGCGATGGAGTGCTTTGATCCCGTGGGTAACTTTCGCGAGCGTTACCGCAACAGTAAACGCGTCACGCGAGAAACGAATATCGGACTGCGATTCCTGCACAAGGATTACAAGCTGGGACTACCAGTAGACATGTCCGGTGTGACAGAGAATGGCTTCGAGTTCAACGGCATCCGTGACTACAAGACACACTTGCGGAAATCGAAAGAGCAAATTGCCCGCAATGTCCTGTCAAAGCTGATCGCGTTTTCAACCGGCGCGGAGGTTCAGTTTGCTGACCGCGAGGAAGTCGAAAGAATCTTGCAGGCGACTAAAGACGACGGCTATCCGCTGCGAAGCCTGATTCATCATGTTGTCGCGAGCCGACTCTTTAGGAACCGCTAATGCACACTCCCATTTCGCGTCGCGCTGTACTCAAGGCGTCAGGAATCGCGATCTCGCTACCGTTTCTTGAATCGATGAATTCCGCAATGGGACGCGAGCCGGTGGCGCCGCCGAAACGCCTGGTCCTGGTTTGCAATACGCTGGGGCTGCATCCGCCATCGTTGTTTCCAAAGACCGCCGGCAGCGAATACGAAAGCACCGGGTACCTGGATCTGCTCAAGAAGCATCGCAACGACTTCACGCTGTTCTCCGGCCTCTCGCATCCCGATCAAAACGGAAAGCAGCCTCACGACACGGAAATGACCTGGCTGACTGCGGCCCGCAATCCGGGGCTTGGAGGCTTCAAGAACTCCATCTCCATCGACCAGTTTGCTGCCAGGCATCTCGGGAACGCGACTCGTTTTCCGTCGATTGTGCTCAGCAGCAATACTCAAAAGAGCCAGTCGTACACGAGCAACGGCGTGATGTTGCCGGCCCAGCACAGGCCATCGACCGTGTTCGCGAAGTTGTTCCTTGACGACAGTCCCCGGGAGCAACGACGTCAACGCCAGCGTTTGGCCGAAGGCCGTAGCATCCTCGATTCCGTCGCCGAGCAAACGCAAACACTCAGGCGACAAACAGGTTCGCACGATCGCCGTCAACTCGAGGAGTACTTCACCGCCATTCGCGCGGCGGAGGCGGAATTGGCTGAGACCGGAGCGTGGCTGGATCGGCCAAAGCCTCGGGTCGATGAAAAGCCTCCGCGGGACATCGCGGATTCCGCGGATTTGATCGGACGGACGCGTTCGCTGATGAACCTGATTCCATTGATGCTGCAAACCGACTCGACGCGGATTGTCACGGTCGTGATCCAGGACCACCTCGTCGTTCCCAGGATCCAGGGCGTGACCGCGGAGCATCACAACTTGTCGCACCACGGGCAAGACCCGCAGAAGATCGAGCAACTCAAGATCATCGAAACTGAAATCGTGAAGTGCTTTGCTGACTTCCTGTCACGCCTGGCACAACCGAGCGAGGCGGATGGGAGATTGCTCGACCAGACGTCGGTTCTGTTCGGAAGCAACCTTGGCAACGCGAACGCCCACGACCCAAGCAATCTACCCATCATTCTTGCTGGCGGCGGCTACGATCACGGCCGACACGTGGCCTACGACAAGAGGAACAACATTCCATTGTGCAACCTGTTCGTCAGCCTGCTCAGCAAGATGGGTATTGAAACACCGTCGTTCGCCACCAGCACCGGCAAGCTGACCTGGTAAGTGCGGCTCAATCACGCAGAGCCACTGGGCGTCCAATTCACGCTCACCGAACCTTGAAGCTTGGTATCATGGCCGCATTGAGGTGTTCCTCTCCGGACGAAGTCCAGGCATGCCACGAGAATCGCTCCTTGTAGCCGTTCTTCTCGTATGCGCGCTCGCTTCCGCACACGGCACCGAGCCAACCGACACCGACCGGGACACGGCGCACGAGACTTCTTCGTTTTGGTCCTTTCGACGGCTGGCTCCCCAGCCGGTGCCCGAATACCGAAACCGTCAACGCCCGCTTGTCGGGGCCGTGCGGAACCCGATCGACGCATTCATCTTGCGTGACCTCGAAAAACATGGCCTGACTTTCTCCCGCGACGCTCAGCCCGGCTCCAGTGGCAGTCCCTGGGTAATTCACTCAACCCAGGTCGGTGACGTGCTGGTGGGGATCACTCATGGTGGAGGCCGGGCCCCGCAGGTCGCTTTCGTGGCACGCTGGCTTCAGCAATCGGTCGCCACGCACAGCTCCGACCAACTGGTGTGGGCCAGCAAGGTGCAGACCCTGAAGAAGTGACTCGGTTGAGCCGCACGGTGACATGACGTGCCCACAGAAAATCCGAAAAACGCTGTCCAATTTGTCGGCGAGCGGCGGAATCCCTGTATGAGAACCCGTGATGCCCACGAGCTATTCACGCGACTGCTGATCGAGTGCGAACCGCAGTTGCTGCGATTCGTGCTGGTGGTGATACCTCACCGTAGCGACGCACGCGACATTCTCCAGGAGTGCTCCGTCGCCCTGTGGCGGCGGTTCTCCGATTACGATCCCGAACGCCCGTTCGTCAACTGGGCCATGGGTTTTGCAAAAATTGAGATCCGTCGGTTCCTGCGGAAGACACAACGACGTACCCAGTTGACCAGCCAGGCTGCCGAGTTGCTGCTCCAGGACAACCAGGCCCACACCGCCAATCTCGACGAACGTGAACACCACCTGAAGTTCTGTCTCGAGACGCTGAGCGGGGATCACCGCGAGTTGCTGGATAGTTACTACTACAACGAGTTGTCCGTCGGGGAACTGTCTGAACGGGACGGGCGATCCAAGGAAGCCGTCTACAAGATGCTCCAGCGGATTCGACACGCCTTACATCAGTGCATTGAAACGAACATGCGTGGAGTTGAAGCATGAACGATCACGATTGGGAATCCCTCATCGGTCGCCATCTCGATGGAGTCGCGTCGCCGGAAGACGTCGCAGAGCTGTCGCGGCAGATCGAGTCGGACCCGGACACGCGACTGTTGTATCTCAAGCTGGCTCGCGTTCACGCGACCCTCTCAGCGGCAGAATCCGATGAGCCTTCGGTGACCACGGAGGCCGAATCACGGGTTCTCGAGTTGCTTGAACGCCACGATTCGGCAGATCGTGGTCGCCAGCGATTCCGCCGCCTGGCAACGGTGTCGATCGCCGTCGTCGTCCTGGTCACCGCGGCCTATTCTCTGCGGCCCCGCGATGAACCGCAGATTGTGAGGATTACCGGGCTGAGCGGTTCGCTGTCCTGGACGGGTGGTGGCGGTCGAGTCGTCGGAGACCTGGGCGTTGGAACCGAGTTGGCTGGAGGAACCGTCGAAGGGCGATCGCCCAACTCGTGGATTGAATTGGAGTTCCTGGATGGTTCAACCGTCATGCTCTCCGGCACGAACTCCATGCTCACCTTCTCGGATCACGGACAGAAGAAGTTGCAGTTGAAAGAAGGCACGTTTTCGGCCGACGTGAATCCCCAGCCACAGGGCAGGCCAATGATCGTCCAGACCCGGACGGCAATGCTCGAAGTCCTGGGAACACAATTCAATGTCGATGCCAGCCTCTATTCCACAACTCTGAACGTCAGTGAAGGAACGGTACGAGTCAACCGCCTCAGTGATGACAAGCAGGTCATTGTCGCCAGCGGATATCGGGCGGTCGTGGTCCCGGATCACGAGATCTCCCTGACACTGATCCCCGATTCGGTTAGCCAATGGAAGAGTCAGCTGCACCTGGGAGAAAGTGCACACCGGCTTGGAAGATGGTCTCCGGGAATGGACCAGAAGGGTGCGGAACTGGGGACCGTTCCGTATTTCATCAAGGAGTCGGGGAAAACCATCTATGCGGTGGGGTTTGGCGTTTCCTGCGGCGACAGAAACCCCGTTGTGCTCCAGACGGATTCGAAATTGCGGATCCGCGGCCGTATTGAATCATCGCACCGCGTGTGGTTCGGTATTACCGTCAGGCAGGCCAATGGAGATTTCGCCGGCAAGTTTGAGACCATTCGACCGGCCAGGGAATTCCAGGACGGGCAGGACTTCGAATTCGTTCTGGAGCTTGGCGACTTGCGGCTCGATCCGTCGCTCAGGCACATGCAAAGCAAGTTACCAGGCGACCCATTCGGCTTGACCCTCGAATCCACTTGGTGCCATTCCCTCTACGACTCAGTCGGCTTGGCGATCTTCGAGATCGAGCTGATCTCGCCACGTGAATAGTCCGGGCAAGTTCGGAACGCCAACGAGTGAGCCACTCGACGTGGAACCCACTCGGTCGTGCCCCTCGGATCGGGATCCCGATGAGGAGGAACAGGCGATGGTGAGCAACGAAGCCGAGCTTCCCGCCGAGCAGGAAGCGAGCGGTTGGCAACTGCAACTGACCGACCGCCTGAAACAGGAACTGCTGCAGATCTTTAAGCTGCTCTCCGACGAGAAGCGGCTGCGGATCCTGCTGTACCTGGGTCGTGAGCGGGAATTGCATGTCACGGCGCTGTGTGAGAAGTTGGGCCAGAGCCAGCCCGCGGTCAGCCATCACCTGGCGCTGTTGCGGGTGGCCGGGCTGATCGAGCCGCGTCGCCACGGCAAGCACAACTTTTATTCGCTCCGAAGAACCCGCTTCCATCACCTGCTGGAAGGACTGTTCGAGTGCATCGCGGACCCGGTGAAGGATGAAATTCGATTCGACGAATTCATCCTGATGCACCACAGTTGAACTCGCTGGCCGCCAGCGGGTTCGAGCTTACGCTCGGTATTGCTCCCGGCGATCGCTCATCTCGATTCTGTCAGGTGAATAACTGCCTCAACTTCAACCCCTTTAGCCAGTGACCTACTCCTAGATCTTGTACCGTTCCTAATGAGAGAGTTTCAGTTCAGTGGTACAACAGGAGTGAGTCAGGTCAAATCGGGAAAACCGTGTCCAATTTTTCGGCCCGCGGTGGAGTCTCAGCAGAGATGCGGGTTGAACACTGCGGGGTGGTCCGGCAGTGCCTCCCGGAGCCCCCACTCCGGGGGGGCCCGCTGCTTCTTCTTGATGGCTCTTAGTACACTACAACGAGAGAGGCCGTCGTCGGCAATCAACCGGAAACGACTGACTTGAAGTGAACCCCTCTTTGCGCCGCTTACACCGCGGGACTGGAAGAAGCGATGACCCGAACTGCCATTCTCTTGATCCTCGCGGCCGTACTGTGCTCGAGCCTGTTCCCTGCCCAGGATCGGGCAGAAGCGGAATCCAGGGCAGGCGATGCCCGGCAAGCCGACACAACGGTGGATGCCCCCAAGACGACACCCCCGGCAGTCGGGCATTCGTCGTTCATGAGCCCACATGCAAAGCCGATCGCGTTGAGCGGCGGCCGGGTCTTCGTCGCCAACACGCCGGCGGACACCGTCGATGTCATCGACCCGGCCACCCGCAAGGTTACCACCCGCATCCCCGTCGGCATCGACCCCGTCGGCCTGGCCGTGCGGCCCGACGGCAAGGAACTCTGGGTCGCCAACCACGTTTCCGATTCACTCAGCGTGATCGACACCGACTTCGACAGCCCGACCTATCTCCTTGTCATCGCCACCGTCCAGGACTTCAACCCCACCACCAGGGCGACCCGCTTCGATGAACCCGTCGGCATCGCGTTTGCCAGCAACCAGAAGGCCTACGTGGCACTGTCCTCGGAAAACACCATCGCGGTGATCGATGTCGCCAGCCGCAAGGTCACCGGGCGACTGCCAATCAACGCCCAGGACCCTCGAGCCATCACGGTCCGAGGTAACCGGCTGTACGTGATCCCGTTCGAATCCAACAACAAGACACAACTCTCCGGCGGCACCAAGCCGCTCGACGGCAAACTCAAGACCTTCGACGCCTACCAGCACTCGATCCGTGTCAAC
>Ga0310122_10000700_pt1 | contig 21095 bp, 16 predicted proteins | sample CB6_Bottom_1051__FD_203503 | JGI IMG/M metagenome (GOLD analysis project Ga0310122, IMG submission 203503) | Marine microbial communities from Western Arctic Ocean, Canada - CB6_Bottom_1051 | ecosystem: Environmental > Aquatic > Marine > Oceanic | place: Canada: Western Arctic Ocean | collected...
GCGGGTCTCTCGCTCGAAATGGAGCGTGATGTCGACCCGGAGTTGAAGCGGCGGCAGGGTGGATATGGACGGGGCCGCCGCATGCAGATTGAATCCGACCGCGCCGAATTGATATCCGGTGTCCGCCTGGGTGAGACGCTCGGGTCACCGCTCTCCATGGTGATCTGGAACCGGGACTGGGAGAACTGGCTGGAGGCCATGTCGCCTCTGCCACCTGATCCCGGCGGAAATCCCAAAGCGCTCCGGTCGCTGTACCTTCCCCGGCCGGGTCATGCGGACCTCGTAGGCCTACTGAAATACGATCGACGGGACACCCGAGACATTCTGGAAAGGGCGAGCGCTCGCGAGACGGCGGCGCGCGTAGCGTGTGGAGCCGTTTGCAAGAAGCTGCTCGCCGACTTCGGCGTGACCGTGGGAAGCTACGTGACGTCCATCGGCCCGGTGGAAGCGAAGGAGCCGGATTCACTGCCCGTGGACCTGAACCAAGCCGTGGACGGATCTCCCCTTCGGACCCTGGACGAAGAGGCGGCGGCACGCATGATCGAGGTCATCGATCGCGCCAAAGAAGACGGCGATACCTTGGGCGGGATCTTCAACGTCGTGGTCAGGGGCCTTCCCGCCGGCTTGGGGAGTTACGTCTCGTACGATACGAAGCTGGATGGACGACTCGCGGGTGCCGTGATGTCGATCCATGCTATCAAGGGTGTGGAAATAGGCCTGGGCTTCGAGGGGGCACGACGCCCCGGCTCCAAAGTCCACGACCCGATCGTGGCGGACACGGAAGCGACGCGGGGCGGTGGGATTGGCCGTACCTCCAACCGAGCAGGAGGCCTCGAGGGTGGCGTCACGACCGGTGAGCCGGTCGTGGTGCGGGCGGCCATGAAGCCTATATCGACGCTGAGAAAGCGCTTGCCGAGCGTCGATATGCGGGACGGCTCGGCGGCGGATGCCGCGGTCGAACGGAGCGATGTGTGCGCAGTTCCAGCGGCGGCCGTGGTCGGAGAGGCCATGGTGGCGCTCGTCCTGGCGGACGCATTCCTGGAGAAATTCGGCGGCGACGCCATGAGTGAGGTGCGACGGAATTTCGACTCTTACGTTACTCACCTCGTCGAGCGTGGATACGGTGAGCGGTGACGAATCCGGAACGCGTCTTGCTCGTCGGGTTTATGGCGAGTGGGAAGTCCAGTGTCGGAATGGAGCTGGCGTCGCTCCTGGGGTGGCGGTTCTACGATTTTGATCGAGTCGTCGAGGCACGGATCGGTGAAACCGTTGCGACGATCTTCCGTACGCGGGGAGAGGAATATTTTCGAGAAGTCGAGTCTGATGTGGCGGCAGAGTTGTTGGCGGAGACGTCAGCGGTGTTAGCGACGGGAGGGGGATGGCCGGCCCAGCCCGGGAGTTGGGACAGGGTGCCCGGTGCCACGATGAGCGTTTGGCTGAGGGTTTCGGCTGGGGTTGCGGTTCAACGCGCATCCCGCGAGGGTCCCCTTCGCCCCCTCCTCGAAGGCGAGGGCGGGGAGGACCGCGCCGATGCTCTCTTGCGGGCTCGGGAGAATTCATACGCACGTGCACGAAAATCCCTAGATTCGGAGCGGTATGATCCGCAGGCATTAGCGAGGATGATCGTGGAGTTCATGGACCTAGAACGTGATTCCGCCACGAAAAAATAGATGACTACACGAGGAGTAGGATGAAGCTGGTCATTGTAGAATCGCCGGCGAAGGCGAGGACGATCAGCCGGTATTTGGGCGGCGACTACGTCGTCGCCGCTACCGTTGGCCATGTTCGAGATCTTCCTAACGAGAGGCTCGGAGTTGACATGGAGGGCGGGTTCGAGCCCGAGTACGTTACCACGTCACCCAGGGTCGTCAGGGGGCTCAGGAACAAAGCGAAGAAAGCCGAGGCTATCATACTTGCCACCGACCCGGATCGGGAAGGCGAGGCCATCGCCTATCACGTGGCGCACCAGCTTGGCTTCGAGGAGGAAAAGGATCGGTTCCAGCGCGTCACGTTCCGGGAGATTACCAGAGGAGCGGTCCAGAAGGCACTGGAGAGTCCGGAGCCGCTGGACATGCAGAAGATAGAGGCTCAGCAGGCCCGCCGGATTCTTGATCGCTTGGTAGGCTATCAAGTCAGTCCTTTTCTTTCGAAGCCGATCCGTCCGGGACTCTCGGCAGGGCGTGTCCAGACCGTTGCGCTGAGAATAATCTGTGAGCGTGAGGACGAAATCCAGGCGTTCGTGTCCAAAGAATCCTGGTCGATCACGGCTCGGTTGCGCAAAGACGACCAGTCCTTCGAGGCCAAGCTAAAGAAGATCGACGGAATAGCTTTCGCGCTCGATGACGAGGCGGCGGCCACAAGGGTGGTCGATGAGGTCGGGAGGCTCGACTTCCGAGTGGGAGGCGTCAAACGAAGGGAGCGGCGGAAGAATCCAGCCCCGCCCTTCACCACGTCGACGCTTCAGCAGGAGGCAGCTAAGAGATTCGGTTTCGCGGTGCGACGCACCATGAGCACCGCTCAACGACTGTACGAAGGCGTCGACCTGGGAGGCCGCGGCTCGGTCGGGCTCATCACGTATATGAGGACGGATTCCACCCGCGTGTCAGGTGAGGCCGTGAATCAGGCCCGCGAGTGGGTTACCGGCGAGTTCGGTGACGACTATGTGCCTTCTTCGCCCAGAATGTGGGGAGGAAAGCTGTCGACGTCGGCTCAGGACGCACACGAGGCGATCCGCCCCACTGACGTCGAGCTACATCCCGACGACGTACGCCGCTTCCTGAAGAAGGATGAGGCTCGTCTCTACGAGGTGATTTGGCTGCGTTTCGTCGCGAGCCAGATGTCGCCGGCTGTCCACGACACCACAACTGTGGACTTCCCTCTGACGGGCACCAGCGGGCGCGGATATCTGTTCCGATCCACTGGGTCCATCGTCAAGTTCCAGGGCTTTACTCGCCTGTATCTCGAAGCGACCGAGACTGGGGAACATCGACGGTTGGACGACCTGGAGCCGCTGCCGGATCTGAGCGTTGGCGATCAGACCTCCCTCGACGGCATCGATCCCAAGCAGCACTTCACTCAGCCGCCTCCACGCTTCAGCGAGGCTTCCCTCGTGCGGGACATGGAAAAGCTGGGGATCGGTCGCCCATCCACATACGCGCAAATCATCTCCAAAATCCAGGATCGCGGGTACGTGGATCTGGAAGATCGCCGCTTCCATCCCACGCCGCTCGGTGACACGGTATCGAAGCTGCTCGTCAGGGTTTTCCCCAACATCTTCGACGTAGAATTCACGAGCCGCATGGAGGACGAGCTGGATCGGGTCGAAGAAGGCCAACTCCAGTGGCAGGCCTTGCTCGGGGAGTTCTACCCACCCTTCCAGGACCAACTCGAGCGTGGTGAGGCTCGCTCCGAGGAAATCATTAAAGAGATCCTCACGGTGGAGGGGGAAACGTGCGACCTGTGCGAACGCGTCATGATGGTCCGCTGGAACCAGGGCGGTCGCTTCCTTGGGTGTTCAGGATATCCGGACGACTGTAAGGGCACTCGTCCGCACCCTTTGGACGGGGCCGCGGAAAAGATCGTGCTGGGCAAGGACGAGACGACGGGGTTGACTGTCTACGCGAAGGTGGGTCCCTACGGACCCTATGTCCAGTTGGGCGACGGTGAGGACGGCGAGAAGCCGAGGCGGTCGGGCGTCCCCAAAGACAGGAAGCTCGAGGACGTGGGCCTCGCTGAGGCCCTTCTTCTGTTGTCGTTGCCGCGACTAGTTGGCGTTGACGCAGACACGGGTGAGGAGGTGGTGGCCGGCTTAGGTCGCTTCGGCCCCTTCGTGCGCCGAGGGAAGATCTTCGCGAGCCTGGCCAACCATGATCACATGTTCACCGTCGAGATTGAAGAAGCCGTCTCTCTTATCGAACAGAAGAAGAAGGGGGGGCACACCGCACTCAGGGAACTTGGCGCTCACCCGAAGACAGGCAGCGACGTACAAATCCTTTCCGGACGCTATGGTCCCTATGTGACCGATGGGACCGCCAACGCGAGCCTCAAGAAGGGTATGGAGCCCGAAGATCTGACGATGGAGGAGGCGGTGGAGATGATCGCACAGGCCGTGATCAGGAAGAAGTCGGGTCGTAAGGGCCGGAAGAAGAAATAGAACGAAAGGTGCGCTGATTGGCCTCGAACGGATGAATCGATGAGCGATCACGTCACAGTGGTGGGGGGCGGCCTCGCGGGATGCGAGGCCGCCCTTCGTCTCGCGAGTGCCGGACACCGGGTCCTTCTTTACGAGATGAGACCGACCCGCGGTACCGAGGCCCATCAGACAGATCATCTCGGTGAGCTGGTGTGCACGAATTCGTTCAAGACCGTCGACCCGGCCAATGCCCATGGCCAGTTGAAGAGGGAGATGGACGCCATGGGCTCCGTCCTTCTCACCTCGGCGCGAGCGACGAGTGTCGCTGCCGGCTCGGCGCTCGCCGTCGATCGGACGCTCTTCTCCGAGATGATGACCCGCACGGTGATGTCACACCCTGCCATCGAGGTCACCCGGGAGGAGATCGTGGCGATTCCGGCGGGTCCTGCGATCATCGCGACCGGGCCTTTGACCTCCGACGACCTGAGCTCAGCGATCCGTGAGGTCCTGGGTGAGGAGGGTCTCGCCTTCTACGATGCGATCGCCCCGATCGTGCACCGGGACTCGATTGACGAAGACATCACCTTCGAGGCCGGTCGTTTTGGGGAAGACGGCGACTACCTCAATTGCCCCATGACGGAGCCCGAGTACGTCGAGTTCATACGTGCCCTCCGCGAAGGAGATGTGCAAGACGGAAAGGATTGGGAGGCCGTACCCTACTTCGAGGGATGCCTCCCGATCGAGGTGATGGCAGCGCGAGGGGAGGACACGCTACGGTTCGGACCGATGAAGCCCATTGGCCTCGTGGATCCGGGAACTGGAGAGCGTCCCTACGCCGTCGTACAACTGAGGCGCGAAGATCGAGCCGGGCAAATGTGGAATCTGGTCGGTTTCCAGACGCGGTTACGGATCGGGGAGCAGAGAAGGGTGTTTCAATCGATTCCTGGCCTGGGCAATTGCGAGTTCCTGCGCTGGGGCTCGATCCACAGAAACTCGTATCTGAACTTCCCGTTGTGTCTTACGGCCCACGGATCCCTTCAGGACCGCCCCGACCTCATGTTCGCGGGTCAGTTGACCGGAGTCGAGGGTTACACCGAATCGGCCGCCAGCGGGATCCTGGCGGGGATCAACATGTGCCGCTTACTCTCTGGAAAGGCGCCCGTCGTTCCTCCCACCACCACGATGCTCGGTGCATTGTTTCGCTACCTGAAGGACAGCGACCCCTCTCGATTCCAGCCCATGAACTCCAACTGGGGGTTGGTGGATCCGTTGGGTCGGAGGGTCAGGGGGAAACGCGAACGGCGGAAGGTCCTGGCCGAGCGCGCTGCCTCCGATTTCGCGGATTGGATCGTCGAGACCGGAATCGAGGCGACCTCCTTCGAGGTGCCGGCCCCCGTCGGGAATTCATAGGCCGGTACGGTGGACGCCGATGTCGCTCGTTTCTTGCGCCACCTGGAGCATGAACGTCGGCTATCTCCCCGCACAGTCGTGTCGTACGGCAAGGATCTTCGCGATCTCTGCCAGTTCCTCGACGAGCACCGTGGAGGTGGAGAGTGGAGCTGGCATAGCGTAGAACGCCTCGACCTCCGGAGCTTCATGGGATGGTGTGGGAGAAGGAAGCTCGGCCGGCGGACGATCGCGCGAAAGGTCTCGGCGATCCGGACGTTCTATGGATTTCTCGACCTCGAAGATCGCGTCTCGCCTGACCCGACCCGGGCCCTGCGAACCCCGAAGATCGAAAAGCGTCTCCCGGGCCATGCGAGCGTGGGCGACATTGGAATCGTGTTCGCCCGAGCCGAAAGCCGTGCCGCGGAGAACACACTCCGGGGTACGAGAGATCTGGTCATTCTCGAGATCCTCTATGGGAGTGGCCTGCGATTGGCCGAGGCCCATGGTCTGGATCTGGATGACTTCGATCTGGTCCGGAGACAGGTCAAGGTGCTGGGGAAGGGAGAAAAAGAGCGCCTTGTACCTATCACCGGCTCTGCATGCGTGGCTCTCCGGCGATATCTTCCGCGCCGTCTCGAGCTCCTCGCCCGGTCGAGGGCGCCCGACGCATCAGCTCTCTTCCTCAATCGCTCCGGCCGGCGACTATCTCGGCGGTCTATCCAGACCCTCGTGCGGGGCTTTCTCAACGATGCCGCCACGGGAGAGGGGCTGAGCGCCCATGCATTGCGCCATAGCTTCGCCACGCACCTCCTGGACGCAGGAGCGGACCTGATGGCGGTAAAGGAGCTCTTGGGGCACGTGTCCCTCTCCACGACCCAGGTGTATACGCACACGTCCAAGGAGCGGCTACGCCGGGTCTACCGGAGTGCCCACCCTCGCTCGTAGCCCCGCCCTCTCTACTGGGCCCCGTGCTGCACGTCTTCTGGGGTAGGGGGCGCGTGGGCGCTCGCCCCTGGGGGCGCTTGGTGGTTTTGGATGGTTGCGGTATCGTAGAGGCCCCAGAACCGTGAGGGGATACTCGAGGAGATCCATGACGATCCAAGCCAGTCGACCTGTTATTCGCGCGACCACGATCCTTTCGGTGCGCCGTGACGGTCAAGTCGCCCTGGGCGGTGACGGTCAGGTGACGATGGGTGACTCGATCGTGAAGAATACGGCCCAGAAAGTCCGTACTCTGAGGGACGGGGACGTACTGGTCGGATTCGCGGGAGCGGTCGCGGACGCGTTCACTTTGTTCGAGAAATTGGAGCAGAAGCTCGAGAGATTTCCGGCCAACGTCACGAAGGCCGTGGTCGAGTTGGCCAAAGACTGGCGAATGGATCGCTATTTGCGGCGGCTGAACGCGCTTCTCCTCGTAGCCGATCGAGACCACCTGTTTCTCGTAAGTGGTGAGGGGGAAGTGATCGAGCCCGATGACCACGCCCTCGCCATCGGCTCGGGCGGCTCCTACGCGATGGCGGCCGCACGGGCTCTCCTCGAGCACTCGGACCTTTCGGTCGCGGACATCGTCCGCCGCTCCCTGGAAATCGCAGGGGAGATCTGTATCTACACGAACCAAGAAATCACCGTTTTGGAGCTGAATTAGAGTGGAGAGCTTGAGCAAGCCCGATGTCGGCGGTGAGCCGGATGTGGACGGCGCGGTGGACGGCGCAGATGCACCCGAGGATATGTGGCTGGACGAACTTACACCCCGTCAGATCGTCGCAGAGTTGGACAAGTACATCATCGGTCAGGACGCGGCGAAGAAGGCGGTCGCCATCGCGCTCCGAAACCGTTGGCGCCGTCAGCGAGTGGAGGAGGAGCTCCGCAACGAGATCGTTCCCAACAATCTCATCCTGATCGGTCCCACGGGGGTGGGAAAGACAGAAATCGCCCGTAGGCTAGCAACCCTTGCCGGTGCTCCGTTCGTAAAGGTCGAAGCCTCGAAATATACGGAGGTGGGGTACGTCGGCCGTGATGTGGAGTCGATGATCCGAGACCTCGTAGATGTTGCGGTCAACATGGTGCGTGCCGAGCGTGAAGATGAGGTGCAGGAAGTGGCGGACGCGAGGACCGAGGATAGAATCCTGGACCTGCTCCTACCTCTTCCGGTGTCCACGCCTCCCGTCGAGCACCCCGCTGCGGAGGGCGGAGAGAATCGACCGCAAGTTTTTGTGGTCGGTCCGGACGGGGCAGAGCCCCGTGACGCTGCTGAACAAGACCCCGTGGACGCCCGTCGCGAGCGGACGAGGGACAAGCTTCGAGCTCTGCTCCGGGACGGAAAGCTCGAGGACCGTGAGGTCGAGATGGAGGTCTCTCAGGCGGCCTCGTTGGACGGCATGGTCGTCCCCATGGGGGTGGGCATGGAGGGCATGGACCACAACTTCATGGAGATGCTCCAGGACATGCTCCCGAAGCGCAAGAAGCAGCGCACGGTCTCGGTTACGGAAGCTCGGAGGATCATCACGCAAGATGAATTGGACCGACTCGTCGATATGGACGAGGTCGTCAACGAAGCCCTCATCCGAGCGGAGGACATGGGTATCGTCTTTCTCGACGAGATCGACAAGATCGCTGGAGAGAGGGGAGGCAGTGGACCGGATGTGAGCCGGGAGGGTGTCCAGCAGGACATCCTCCCGATCGTGGAAGGGTCGACGGTGCAGACGAAGTACGGGCTGGTCCGTACCGACCACATTCTCTTCATTGCGGCAGGCGCGTTTCACGTCGCGAAACCGAGCGATCTGATCCCGGAGCTTCAGGGACGGTTCCCGATCAGGGTCGAGCTCGAGAGTCTGGGTGAAGCCGAGTTCGTCCGAATCCTACAAGAGCCGAAGAATGCGCTCGTACATCAATACCGGGCGTTGGTGGAGACGGAGGGGGCGACACTCGAGTTCACCGGAGAGGGTATCGAGGAGATCGCACGGTTGGCGGCTGTTCTGAACGATCAGATGGAAAACATCGGAGCCCGCCGGCTACACACCGTGCTCACGACCCTGCTCGAGTCGGTCCTCTTCGATCTGCCAGAGGAAGGCGCTGGCCATATCGTCGTGGATCCTGCGTTCGTTCGAGAGAATCTCACCGCCATCGTCGATGACGTGGACTTACGCCGATACATCCTCTGATCCAACGGCCAGGCGGGCGAGAATCCCTGCCAGAATGGCTGAATCCCCTACCCGTGGCCTATAGGGAATGATATTTTTCATATCCCGAAAATCTTCTGCAGGGAGGCACGTGAAGAGGCACTCCTGTGGCGCTGATGATTGGGTCCGAGCACGCTGATCCCACCAGGAGGACCGACGCGGCATGCAAGATATGCTCAAGAAGACGCCTCTCTATGAGGCGCATCTAGGGCTTGGGGCCAAGATGGTGCCGTTCGCGGGATATGAGATGCCGGTACAGTACCCGTCTGGCATCACCGCGGAGCACGAAGTGGTACGGACGGCGGCGGGGCTCTTCGATATCTCTCACATGGGAGAGTTCATCGTCAGCGGTCCGCAGGCGTTGGAGTTGGTTCAGAGGGTCAGCGTAAACGACGCCTCGGCCCTCGCAGTTGGCCAGTGCCAGTATTCGGCGACGTGTAGCGAGGATGGCGGCATTCTCGATGATCTCGTGGTCTATCGCAGGGCAGACTCGTACATGATGGTCGTGAACGGTGCGCGACGTAGCGTGGACTGGGATTGGTTCTCACTACACGCCTCGGGCCTCGAAGTGGAGCTGGAGGATCGGTCGGATGAGATGGGGCTCGTGGCTCTTCAGGGGCCTCGGGCTGCGGAGATCCTCGCGCCGTTGACGGACGCGAATCTCGGCGACGTCCGATATTACTGGTTCGTCGAGGGACAAGTGGCCGGATGTGCGGCGATTATCAGCCGCACCGGATATACGGGAGAGGACGGCTTCGAGATCTACCTGAGCAATGCGGACTCGAGCCCGGTGTGGAATACGCTTCTCGAGCGGGGAGAGTCCGCAGGTTTGCGCCCCGCAGGGCTAGGCGCCCGCGACTCTCTGCGGCTCGAGGTGGGATTCCCTCTATACGGGAACGACCTCGACCAAGAGCACACGCCACTCGAGGGGCGTCTCGGGTGGCTCGTGAAGTTGGACAAGGGAGAGTTCTCGGGCCGTGGAGCCCTGATGCGCCAGAAAGAAGAAGGCGTAAAACGACGGTTGGTCGGGATCCGGCTCAGTGAGCGTGGTTTTCCGCGACCGGGTTACGCCATTGTCCACAACGGAGACGACGTGGGCGTCGTCACCAGCGGCACGGTCAGCCCGACGCTCGGCGTCGGAATCGCCATGGGGTACGTCCCAGCAGAGTTGACCGCCGCCGAGACGGATCTGGGTATCCGAATCCGAGACAAGGTGATCCCGGCGAGCGTGATCCGTCCACCGTTCTACAAGGACGGGTCGGTCCGCCGCTGATTCCAGGGAGGTTTGAATGAGGGTGGCGATTCTCACGGTCAGTGATGGTTGCTTCCGAGGGGAGAGGGAGGATCGGAGCGGAGGGCTCATCAGGGAATGGTGTGCCCGGATGGAGTATGAGGTCGTCGAACACGTCGTCGTCCCCGACGAGACCGACGCCATCGTTTCTCTCCTCGAGGGTTGGGCGGACTCAGGGCGGATCGATGCGGTATTGACCACGGGTGGTACCGGCTTCGCGCCTAGAGACGTGACCCCGGAAGCCACTCGCGTTGTGTTGGACAAGGAGGCGCCCGGATTAGCCGAGGCGATGCGCCGGCAGGGCCTTCCAAAACAACCCGGCGCGGTTCTGTCACGGGGTTTGGCGGGATCTCGAGGCCGTACCTTCATCGCCAACATGCCGGGGAGTCCAGGGGGTGTGCGAGACGGTTTGGCGGTCCTCGAGGGGCTGCTTTCCCATATCGTCGACCTTCTCAGGGACGAGGCCACGGGCCACCCCACCGCGGCCCAGACCGGATGAGTACCAGTGCGGAGGGTCGGGTCCTCGTATCCACCCACAACCTCCAGCGAGCCGGGGAGCTCAAGTCGGCCTTCGAAGAGGCGAGCTACACGGTGGACCTCGTTACGCCCGACGAGGACGTCAGTGGGGACGCCCCTGTCGAGCTGCTCGTGATCACAGGGGCCGCGCGTTCCAGGTCCGCCGTGAACCTGAGAGAACAGGCTCGTAATCTTTCTCAGGCGCCGTCCTTCGCCATCGTCGACGACTCCGAATCTGCTCTCCACCTCGGGGCGGATTACCTCGAGGTCTTCTCGATTGACGCTCGTGCGGACGAAGTCGTGTTCGTGGCGCGAAGCGTGATCGAGCGTCGGCGTCTCCAGGCGTTGGCGGGAATCGTGGGTGAGACGGACGCGATGAGGGAAGTGCTCGAGCGGGTGGTGCAGTTCGCTCCGGTATCCTCAACGGTGCTCATCACGGGAGAATCGGGAACGGGCAAGGAGTTGGTGGCCCGCGGCATCCATCACCTCTCCTCCAGACGGCACAACCCGTTCATCGCCGTCAACGTAGCGGCGCTCTCCGATACGCTTCTCGAGAGCGAGTTGTTCGGGCACGAAAAGGGATCCTTTACGGGTGCCATCGATTCCCGTCGGGGGCTCTTCGAGCTTGCGGACCGAGGGACGGTCTTCCTTGACGAGATCGGGGATATGCCTCTCGCCACCCAGACGAAGGTTCTTCGCGTGCTGGAGCAACGCGAGTTCCACCGTGTCGGCGGAGAAGACGTGATCCGTGTCGATATCAGGCTCGTCACCGCCACGAACCAAGATCTGAAACAACTCGTGGCAACAGGACGCTTTCGCAAGGATCTGTACTACCGGCTGAACGTCCTCCACATCGAGCTTCCTCCTCTCCGCCGTAGACGGGAGGACATACCTCTCCTCGTGGAGGCATTCATTGCGGATGCCAGCCGCCGCCATGACCGCAGCTTCGAGGGCATCTCGCCGGAAGCCATGGAGATTCTCCAGGCGCATTACTGGCCGGGTAACATTAGAGAGCTACAGAACCTGGTGGAGAGCATGGTGGTGCTCGCGCCCGGTCGTGAGGTGTTACCGAAGGACATCCCGAGTGAGGTGAGAGGCGAGACGACGGCCGGTGGTGCACTCATACCGGTGGGGCTGGGAAGCGCTCAGGCCGTAGAGCCTTCGACCGACCAGGGCTACCGGCCGGAACTGGAGTTCGTCTTCCGGACGCTCGTGGACCTTCGCATGGACGTCGATGACTTACGTCAGGAGTTCGATTCCTACCGCGACGGCGGTCCCACCGGCACGTCGCCAGCGGCGTCGTTCCCGAGTGAACCCGGCAAGGTCGAGATCAGTGTCCGGCAGCCCGTTGGAACGATGCAGGAAGGCTCCTGGGAAACGGGCGAGCACGTGGAATCCGTGGAGGTCGTGGAGGTCGAGGAGGTCGAGGAGGTCGAGGAGGTTGAGGAGGTCGGACGGCCTGTCGTATACCGGTCCGGTTTGACGATGGAGGACATGGAGCGGGAGGTGATCGCCGCGGCTCTCAAAGAGGTGAAAGGCAACCGTAGAAAGGCGGCTCAGGTGCTCGCTATCGGCGAGCGCACGTTATACAGGAAGATCAAGAAATTCGGATTGGAGGAGGAAACCGACTAGTGTGCTGTCTCAGACGGGTCAGGCGAAATCGCTCCTCCTCCGACCCTGCCCCGTACACGGGCCCTCTCCAGCTCCAGCCGATTGAGGATGCCCTCCCACGAAGTGTCTCTCGCTCCCTCATACTCGACCGCGAGAGTGAGCTCTAGGTCGATGGCCCTGTCGAAGGCATACACGGCGATCTGCGTTTCCTCCTGACGAAGACGCTGTCCTCCCCAGCCCGGTGTCACGGCATGAATGGCCGTGGGGCGATATCGAAGCCCACCGTTCACAATTTGGATACTCTCGGGCTCATACCGTACCGTGGGCTCCCTACTGAAGAACGAAACCAGGAAGAGGGATGCGTCGCGATTAGAGGCGGAGAGTAGGGACGTCCTGGCGGATCCCGCGATTCCGGCCAGGCGCTCGTAGGTATCCGGGGCGGCTAGTCGGATGACCGATTCAGCGAGCGGAGTCACCTTCGCCTGGAGTGGGCCACTCTGAAGCGTCAGGGTGAATTCGTCTTGGGCCAGTGTACCGTACCCGGCAGGCACCAGTACCCGTTCACCACTCGAACCCGTGAGTGGGGTTGTATCAGGCGTACCGGTAAAGCCCCCACAAGCCGCCAGCAAGGCTACGGAAACGGTTGACGTGACCGCACGCACGAAGCTCGATTTCACGCGTCCTCCTCCCCCGACCCAAGCAGATCATCGAGAGCCGCCAGGAGCTCCTGGCGACCCTTGCCCGTCTTCGACGAGAACCCGAGCATCTGCTCGGGTTCGATGCCAAGCAGCCGTACGGCTCTGTCTACAGAGCGCTCTCGCTCCATGCGCTTCAGCTTATCCATCTTCGTGAGAACTACGAGTGTAGGCAACTCCCGCACGGCGAGGTACTCCACCATTTGCCGATCTATTACCGTGGGCTCGTGGCGCGCGTCGACAAGATGTACGACACCCCGCGGTCTCGATTCCCCTTCTAAGTACTGCTCTACCAGTGTCCTCCATGAGCGCCTCACGCTTGCGGAGGCCTTGGCGTAGCCGAACCCAGGAAGGTCGACGAGGAAAAATCGCTCATTCACCGAATAGAAGTTGAGAGCACGAGTCTTACCGGGCGTGGCTGACACGCGGGCGAGCTTTTTCCTCGTCCGACGGAGAAGGACGTTGATGAGCGAGGACTTGCCCACGTTGGAGCGCCCGGAGAACGCGATTTGAGGAAGATCTCCCGGAGGCCGGGCACCCGGCGCGACAAGACTTCCGGCGAACTCTACGGATCGAACTTCCATGCTACCCCCATCTGCTTCGCATAGGACCGATCCACGACTGCCACCTTCCGACTCTGCTCCGGCGCCGCTCGTTATTGCGAGAGTTGAGTTCCAACGGATGCACCCCCCTCGAGCAGGGCCTTCTGTACGTCCGGTACCGACGTCAATGCTGCTGCGAGAACCTCATCCATAGTGTGGACCGGGACGAACTTCAGTCCCGCCAACACCTCTTCGGGCAAGAGCTCTAACTCGGGCGCGTTGTCGGCCGGCAACAATACCGTGCTCAGCCCCTCCCGGAGGGCGGCGACCATCTTCTCTTTGACCCCGCCCACCGCCAGGACACGTCCTCGCAGCGTGATTTCTCCCGTCATCGCGACGTCCGCCCGTGAAGGTACACCCGTGAGTGCCGAAATGAGCGCGGTCGCCATGGTGATGCCGGCCGAGGGGCCGTCTTTCGGTGTGGCCCCTTCAGGGATATGGATGTGGATATCGACGTTCTTATGAAAGCGCGGATCCAGGCCTAACCGACTCGCTCGTGATCGAGCGTAGGTCACCGCGGCGAAGGCCGACTCCTTCATCACGTCGCCGAGCGTTCCCGTGAGTTGAACCTGTCCAGTACCGGGGATGACTGCCACCTCGACATCCAGAACCTCCCCACCGGCCTCCGTCCAGGCTAGGCCGTTCGCCATCCCCGAACGCTCCCCCTCGTCCCGGCTTCGCTCCAGGTAGCGGGGCGGTCCCAGAAGATCGTGCAGATCCTCGGGCTCGATCACCGGGGGCTCTGCACCCTCGCCATCCGCAAAGGCGCGTGCGACCTTGCGGGCGACCCTGGAAATACGGCGGTCGAGCTCCCGAACGCCAGCCTCCCGAGTGTACCCACGGATGATGCCGGTCACGGCCCTCTCCGTGAGGATCGCGTCGGTCGGAAGACCGTGACTGCGTGCCTGATGAGGCCACAGAAAGCGAAGGCCAATGGTCACCTTCTCCGTGTCGAGATAGCCGGGCAGCCTGATGATCTCCATACGGTCCCGAAGGGGTTCAGGGATGCCCGCCAGGGTGTTGGCCGTAGCTACGAACAGGACATCCGAAAGATCGTAGTCCAACTCGAGGTAGTGATCCGTGAACGCCTTGTTCTGCTCCGGGTCGAGCACTTCGAGTAGGGCCGCTCCGGGGTCCCCATGGAAGTCCCTAGCCATCTTGTCGACCTCGTCGAGTAGGAACACGGGATTCACGCTTGCGGAGCGCCGCATCCCCTGGAGGATCCTACCGGGCAGCGCGCCGACGTACGTGCGACGGTGACCTCGAATCTCCGCCTCGTCTCGGACCCCGCCGAGACTGACCCGCACGAACTCACGGCCCAGCGCAGCGGCAATGCTGCGACCGAGCGACGTCTTGCCGACTCCGGGAGGTCCGACCAGACAGAGAATCGGACCCCTCAGGTGGCCTACCAATGAAAGGACTGCGACGTGGTCGAGGATGCGCTCCTTGACCTCGTCCAGGCCGTAGTGGGCCTCATTGAGCACAGAGGCTGCATGCGCCACGTCCAGGTTGTCCTCCGCGCGCTCGGTCCACGGAAGCTCGAGGATCCAGTCGAGGTACGTCCGGATCACGGCCGCCTCGGGTGACACCGGGTTGAGTTTCTCTAGGCGCTGTAGCTCCCGCTCCGCTCGCTCCCGCGCCTGTGGCGGCAGGGAAGCGGAGACGACGGTGGCCGCGAGATCCGACCATTCCTCCGACGAATCGGACCCGAGTTCCCGGTGGATGGCCTTGAGCTGCTCCTGCAGATAGAACTGCCGTCGATCGGAGTCGGCCTGCATCTGTATCTGAGCGTCCAGCTTTTCCTCGATTCGGAGGATCTCGAGCTCGCGGACAAGGATTTCCCTCAGTAGGCTGAAGCATGTGGAAACGTCGGGTGCCTCGAGGAGCTCCTGCTTTTCGGTGGGGAGTACGAGGAGATGCCCTGACATCAGATGCGCTGTCTTCGTTCGATCGTTCTCGACCGAGATCGAATCGAGGATGTCGGCGGGCACGCGGTCATTGAGGTGCACGTATTCGTGGAAGAGGCGCAGGACCCCTCGAGCCAGCGCTTCATCCTCCGTCGATTCCGGCAGATCGTCGCGCTCCTCGCTAGCGAAAGGCTCGATCGCCGCCCGGAAGCCGGCTTCTGTCGGTAGAAAGTGTCGCACGCTTGCCCGCCCGATCCCCTCGAAGACCACTCTCGCATTTCCGTCCGACAGTCGATCGATCTGGAGAACCTTGGCGACGACGCCGACGCCGTGCGTATCCTCTGCAGTCGGGTCCACCACCTGTACGTCTTTCTGTGCCAGGAGCAGGATATATCCCTCTCCGGTCTCGGCGGCCTTCAAGGCTGCGAGGGAAAGAGGCCTCCCGATGAGGAGAGGTAGTACCATATAGGGGAAAAACACGAGGTCACGAAGGGCGACGACCGGGAGTTCGTCCGGAATGTCATAAGTCTGATCGAGGCGGATCAGCGTGGCCATGGGCTTCCCTTCAGTGGGCACACGGATAGAGCATCGGGGCCTCTCCGGGACCGATGGGCGCTATCCTACGCAGGAAAACATATGGGGGGAAGGGGCGGGCCGAAGTCGAGAGCTTCAGGCTTCCTTCTTTTGGGTTTCCGGATGGAGCACCAAGAGGGGCGGAACCTCCTTGTCCACACAATCGGATGTAACGATGACCTCGCGAACATCTGTCCGGGACGGGACCTCGAACATGGTGTCCCGCAGGAGGTTTTCGATGACGGAACGGAGCCCGCGGGCGCCCGTGCCACGGTCCAGCGTCCTCTTGGCGATCGTCCGCAGCGCCTCTTTGTCGAAGGTCAGGCCGATCCCTTCGAGGTCGAACATCTTACTGTATTGCTTGACGAGCGCGTTCTTGGGCTCCACGAGGATCTGCACGAGCGCATCCTCGTCGAGGTCGCTCAAGTGCACCGCTACCGGGAGTCGCCCGACCAGCTCCGGGATCAAGCCGAAGCGCTGAAGATCTTCCGGCTCCACGTACTTGAGAAGCTCGTCCCGCTCCTGGTCCGAGGCTTTCTCGCCGAAGCCGATGCGTCGTTTACCGAGTCGCGCCTCCACGATCTGCTCGAGGCCATCGAAGGCACCTCCACAGATGAACAGGATGTTCCGTGTGTCGAGCTGAATATACTCCTGCTGGGGATGCTTCCGTCCGCCCTGGGGCGGAACCGAAGCCACCGTGCCCTCGAGTATCTTGAGGAGCGCCTGCTGGACCCCCTCACCCGAGACGTCCCTCGTGATCGACGGGTTCTCGGACTTTCGGGCAATCTTGTCCATTTCGTCGATGTAAACGATCCCACGCTCGCACTCGGCCACGTTGAAGTCGGCGGATTGCAGCAGCCGAACGAGAATATTCTCTACGTCTTCACCGACGTAGCCAGCCTCGGTTAGCGTGGTCGCATCCGCGATCGTGAAGGGGACCTGGAGCATCCGGGCTAGGGTCTGGGCCAACAGTGTCTTGCCCACGCCTGTGGGTCCCATCAGCAGAATGTTGGCTTTGTCGATCTCGACCTCGTCGAGAACACCGTTGTGGTTCACCCGCTTGTAGTGGTTGTACACCGCGACCGAGAGGGCACGCTTCGCGAGCTCCTGGCCGATCACGTACTGGTCGAGGACTTCCTTGATCTCCTGAGGTGTGGCATCTGGACGAGTAGACGCTGACGATTCACGCTCTTCTTCCTCGGCGAGGATCTCGTTACAGAGCGAAATACACTCGTTGCAGATATACACGGAGGGTCCGGAGATGAACTTCTTGACTGTCTCCTTCGACTTGCCACAGAAGCTGCAGCGGAGATGCTTGTCATCTGACATATCGTGCGTCTTTCCCGTCTCTTTTTTCTTGCCTGGTTACTCTTCGTCACCGCCGTCGGAGGGTGTGTCTTCCTTCTGGTGCGAGTCCGCTGGCTTGGTGCCGTTGTTGTCCATCGGACCCTCGAGGACGCGGTCAATCAAGCCATAATCCACCGCCTCCTGTGGGCTCATGAATCGATCACGGTCCACGTCGTCCTGGACCTGCTCCAGAGTTTGGCCGGTGTGCAAAGCGAGGATCTCGTTCAGTCGATTTCTCGTATAGAGAATCTCTTTGGCCGCGATTTCAATGTCGGATGCCGTTCCCTGTGACCCACCGGAGGGCTGGTGGATCATGATGCGCGAATTGGGCAGGGCACTTCGTTTGCCGTTCTCTCCGGCCGCCACTAGGACCGCAGCCATAGATGCCGCGATTCCTACCGCGAACGTTGATACAGGGGCCCGCATGTGCCGGATCGTATCGTAGATCGCGAGGCCCGCGTACACCCCACCACCGGGCGAGTTCACGTAGAGATAGACGTCGCGCTCCGGGTCCTCAGCATCGAGGAACAGGAGCTGGGCCACGATGATGTTCGCTACGTTGTCGTCGATCGGTGTGCCAAGGAAGATGATGCGATCCATTAGGAGTCGACTAAAAATGTCGTAGCTTCGCTCTCCGCGGCTGGTCCGCTCGATGACGTAGGGTGGATAGATCGGCATGTTTTCCTGGTTCTGGGGTCTCTGGACCTAACTCTGGACGATTTCGGACTGTTCCTTCAAGAAGTCGAAGACCTTCCGCTCTGTGATCTCACGCTCGAGTACCTCCAAGCGATCGTTCTTCTGGAGGTTGGCATAGATTTTTGCTGGTGTCTCCCCGCTTTTTTCGGCGATCTCCTCGACGCGCCCATCGAGTTCTTCTTCGGTCGCGCGGAGTTCTTGAGTCTCGGCTACCCGATCGATCGCGAGAATCCGTCGCACGGCGAGTTCGGCCTGGGGCGAGATCTGCTCCTGGGCTTCGAGAAGCTTTTCTGGCGGCACTCCCTCAGGATTGCCCAAGACGGATCGCACGTATCGATCCACCATCGACGCGGGGACCGTGAAGGGGTTGGCATCCAGGATGAACTCGATAAGCCTGTTCCTTACCACCGCTTCGGCGGTGTCTTCCAGCTCCCGTTCCACGTCGGAGCGGACCTTTTCCAGTAAATCTTCGACCCCCTCGAAGTCTCCGAGGCTCTTGGCGAAGTCGGAATCCAACTCCGGTAGCTCGAGGACGTGTCGAGACTCCAGGCGAATCCGGAGGTGCTCTTCTTGGCCACGCCGCTCTTCATTCGGGAAGTCATCGGGAAATTGAACCACGAATTCCCCGCTCTGTCCGACCTCGAGGGACTTGATCGCGTCTTCGATATCCGGAATGGCCTCACCGCCACCCAGCACGAACTGATAGGGTTGGCTCTCCCCTTCACCCCCCTCCTCCAGCCGCTCGATTTCCACGCTCACCATGTCCTCGTCTTCAGGCCGGCCCTCCTTCACCGCTTGCCAGGCCCCATTTTGTTCCCGAAGTCGCTTCAGGACGTCCTCCGTTTTCTCCTCCAATCCCTCGATCTCGGGGCGATCAACCTTGAAGCCGCCGAGGCGTGAGATTTCGATCTCGGGCTTCACGTCGAAGGAGATGGAAAAGGTCAGATCCTCTTCCGGCTCATAACGGACATTACCGACTTCACCCTCTGAGATCGGGCTGAGCTCGCTTTGCGAGAGTGCTTTTTGGTACGCCGCCCCGATGACCTTGTCGAGTGCTTCCCGTTTCAGGGCGTCACCAAAGCGTTTCTCCAGAATGGAAGAGGGGACGTGACCCTTTCGAAAACCGGGAAGCTTGAGTCGCGATGCAAGCTTCCCAGTAATGCGCTGTCGCTCCGAGTTGACTACGCCAACGGGGACGGTCACGCTCATCGTGCGGCGCCATCGCTCCCCTTCCTCGACGGAGATCTGAAGCTCCGCTCCGTCCATTACCATCTAATTTTCATCATGCAAGCTCGTTTCCCAGCAGCGTCGGCATCGCCGAGGATCGTGTAATGCGAAAGGGGGGACTCGAACCCCCACGGCACGAAGCCACAGGATCCTAAATCCTGCGCGTCTACCAGTTCCGCCACTTTCGCAGGGAATCGTATCAGAGCATCGGCCAGGGTGCCGCGTCAATCCAAAGATAACTAGGCCCTAAAATACCATCAACAGACAAACGGCGTGCCACCCGACGGTGGCACGCCGTTTCGTCCATCCGTTCCGGAGCAGGTCAGTCGGGCACTTTCACGTGTACGATCTGGCGAGTCGCGTTGGGAGCGGCCAGATGAAGCGTCACGATGTCACCCCGGCCCACTCTCGACATGATCCTCCTCACGTCCCCCGCGTCTTCCACGACCTGACGGTTGATCTCGAGTACCCTCCAACCCGGTGTCAGGCCACGTCGTGCCGCGGGTCCGTTGACCTGGACGTCCGTTATTACCGGACCCTCAATATCGTCATAGCCGAACTCGGCGGCATTTTGGCGGGTCATGTCTTCGATCCGGAGGCCGAGCTTGTCGTCCATCCGCTCCTCCCGCGCCGGTTCGGTTACCGCGACTACGGGCTCGCGCTGAAGAGGAGCCTCGCCCAACCGTATCTCGACCGTCAGGGGTCTGCCGTCTCGGTAGACTTTGACATCGATCCGATCCCCCGGCCGACGCATGGCGATGGTCTGCTGAAGCTGACCGACCCGTCCGATCGGCTGCTCGTCCACCTCGACCAGCACGTCATAGACCCGAAGCCCCTGGGCTTGTGCCGGCCCCCCATCGGTGATCAACGTCAGCTCCACCCCCGTCACCGTCGGGAGCCCATAGGCCTCGGCTGAAATCTGGTCGATCGGGCGCATCGCGACGCCGAGCCAAGCCCTGCGCACCCGTCCGTACTCGATGAGGTCTTCCATCACCCGGTGGGCCAGGTCGATGGGAATCGCAAATCCATAACCCTGGTAGAATCCCGTACGGCTCGCGATCGCCGAGTTGATCCCGACGACCTGCCCCCGGAGGTTCACCATCGGCCCGCCCGAATTTCCGGGATTGATTACAGCGTCCGTCTGGATGAAGTCCTCGATCGCGAATCCCTGGTTGTTCCGCGTCTCCTCGTCTTGGGCCAACTCCCTCTGAAGGAGCTGAAGGGGACGCCCGATGGCGCTCACGATACCCACCGTCACGGTGTAGTCGAGCGGTCGGCTGGTACCCCCGAAGCCCGGGTTGCCGATCGCGACGATCCACTCTCCAACCCTGAGCTCGCTCGAGCTTCCGAAGCTGAGCTTCCTGAGGTTGGGCGCGTCGATCTTGATGACTGCGACATCGGTAAAGGGATCCCGCCCCACCACTGTGGCCGGGAATGACCGACGATCCTGGAGGAAGACCGTGAGGGAGTTGGCATCGGCTACGACGTGGTTATTCGTCAGGATATAGCCGTCGTCCGAGATGATGAATCCGCTTCCGCCCGCGACTCGGTCGGGCGTCTGACCCGGATTGTCATCGGGTCCGAATAGGCGGTTGCGACTCCGGGCCGAACTCGCGCCCGGGCGTTGCCGGCGTGCCTCGATCCGCACGACAGCCGGCGTCACCGTCTCGGAGACCTTGACGAAGGCGTCACTCAGGTCGAGGGCGGGCTGCACGGCCTGCGCAGGAATCTGAGCCTCGGTGTCGATCACCGGCATGACGTGAGACGTGCCGGTCCAACCGAGCCCAGCCGCGATCCCCACTCCCAACAGGCAGGCCAACAGGGAGTACAACGTGACCCTCATCTTTGCGCGCAACGGATCATACATCGGCAGTTCCCTCACACTTCAGTTTGGTTTCTGTCTTCAATTTCTCGGTGGACTGTCCCGGCA
>Ga0310122_10000701_pt1 | contig 21067 bp, 21 predicted proteins | sample CB6_Bottom_1051__FD_203503 | JGI IMG/M metagenome (GOLD analysis project Ga0310122, IMG submission 203503) | Marine microbial communities from Western Arctic Ocean, Canada - CB6_Bottom_1051 | ecosystem: Environmental > Aquatic > Marine > Oceanic | place: Canada: Western Arctic Ocean | collected...
CCGGCTGTCAAAAGCCCGAATACGAGAGACACGTACGCCATGCTGTTCTCCTATTCGTCCTGCTACGCGCGTTAGGTCTAGACCGGACGAGCGCTTCGTCTGGCTGCGAATCCCCATCTCGTCTTCGTGATGCGTCCATCGACTGAAGCCATTGGATCGCAAGTTCGCGCGTTGCAAAGAACCTGGATTGCCGACCACGATTCAACTCCCGACTGAAGTCCTGGAAGGGCTTCGAATGTCGGGCCGGATCTGAAACGACCACGGCGAGCCGCAGTCCGTACTTCCCGAGGCCGTGCAGGAGTTCGCCCGCAAAACCCATACTCAGATCAAGGAAATCATCGGGCACCGCTTGCTCGTCCAGGAGAATAGCGCCCGCGGCCGTCGGGCAAGAGCCGCTCGAGCGTTGCGAAGACCTCGGTTGGGTAAGGTGGGCGAGTCGCGTAGGCCGCCGCAACTCTCTCGTCTTCGAACTGAGCAGCGAACTCCTCAGAAAGATGTGACGGCTTCGCTTCCATGCCCCGCTCGCCCAGCTAACGGCTCAGATGCTCAGCCCCGAGGCGCGAGCTCGTAGATCCAAAGGTAGCCGGATGTCACCGCCTCCATGGGGACTTCCGTCCCGCCCGCGTACTTGCGGCTCAGCGCCGCCAAAAGCGGTGCCACAACAGAGGCCTCATGGACGCGAACGAGCTGGCGCGCGTAGATATCGTCGCCGATGCGGAGCAGAATGCGCGGGTCCTTCTCGGCCTCGAGCGGCCACTGTTTCCAGATCTTGCCCCACCACGTCGTCATGTAGCCGCAGGGGATATAGGCCTTGCCCTCGTGATGAAGAATCCAGGTCGTCCGCGAGCGTGCGGGTTCGAGCAGCTGGAACTCGACCTCCCCCACATCGTTGACGAAGGACCAGTCCGGCTCGGGGCCAGTGACCAGCTCGCCGCTCGTGAAGGGTCCCCCTGCCATGATGGCGAGAGGACCGTCGGCGAACCGGGCTCCAACGAGCAGACCGGCGATGACCAAGAGCAGCGCGGCGAGCAGGCCGCCCACGATTTTCAAGACGGATCTCATGACAGTTCTCCCGGACCCGGCCGTCGCTCCACTCCACGGGACGATTCTTCCATCTCGAAGTCTCGCAGTCGCGGTTCGGAATGTCGTGCCGTCCAACGGATCGGCGTCCAACTGCAGGCGGCGACATACCGCCGCAGGTTTGAACGCTGATACGCTAGCAGAAACCCACGCCCACATTGAAGGCGCGCATCCGCCTGATATCCGCGAGGCCTTGTTAGGCGCCCTCCACTAGGCGTGGACTCGCGATCGCTCCTGGATGAGCTCGTCCTAATAGAGGACGAGCTAGGAGCCTGACCCAAGACTCGTCGCGACGCCCATGCGCCGATCCATCACCGCTGCGTGCATTGCGAGACCTTGCTGTAGCTCGCGACAGCTGCGGCCCCACGCCTTCCCAGCGGCGCGTCTCGACACCTGGGCTTCCCACGAGAGTCTTGGGTCAGGCTCCTAGTCATTGATCCGTCGAGGTCGATGCTCCCGAACCAGACTCAACAGATCTTCTCCGAACCGCTCGATCTTCGCCGGTCCCAGTCCCGAGATGCGTGCCAGCGCGTCGAGCGAGTCCGGCTCTTCACGATCGATCGCGAGCAGGACTCGCCTCTGGAAGACCATGTAGGTCTTCCAGCCGAGCGCGCGGGCCGTTCTCTTTCGGTAGTTGTCGAGGGCGCGCGCGATGTCTCCGCCGTAGCGCCTACTTTGATTGGACGCAGATCGGGGGCTGGACGATCCGGAGCCCTCCGCGCGTGGCGAAGACTTCGCGGCCCGGACCGGCTTCCCAGGAATCCAGACCGTCGGGTATTTCCGGCCGGTCTTCTGCAAGCGGCCTTCAACGAGGAGCGAATCGATCGTCGCGAGCAGCGCCTCTTCGCTGTGGTCGCTGAGGGTCCCGTACTCGGGCAACGTGAGTAGGCCACCGCGTGACAGCGTCTTCGCCTTTCCACCCCGCAACGCCTGCGCGAGGTTTCGACGTCCGACGGGCCGGCTCAGTCGATCGACCGCCGCAATGATCGTATCCCTTGGACTGCCCGAAAGCGGCTCGACGAATGCCGCTCGACGGCGCCCAGGCGCGGAAACATCGGCGATCGCGACCGTTCCCAGACAAGCATCACATCGGCCACATTCGGGTTCGTCGACCCGCGCCGTAAAATGCGAAACGAGAGCCTGATGGCGACAGCGAGTTTCGGTCGCATAGCGTTCGATCTCGGCGAGGGCGTCCTCGCGCCTTCTCTCCTGCGCGGCGCCCGTCGTCGATCTTTCGGCGAGCCGTCGCTGGGTCGCGAGATCGGCCAGGCCGAAAAAAAGAAGACAGAGAGCGGGCTCACCGTCTCGGCCCGCACGTCCGGCTTCCTGGTAGTAGGCTTCGACGCTGCCGGGCGTCTGGAAATGGACGATCAGTCGAACATCGGGGAGATCGATTCCCATTCCGAAGGCATTGGTCGCGACGAGAACCCGAGTACGACCCATCTCGAAGGCGACTTGCGCGCGCGCTCGAGCGAGTTTTGTTCGACCCGCATGATAATGACCGACTCGTACACCTGACTTGCGAAGCGACGACGCGACACGCTCCGTCACTTTCCGGGTGCTGCAATAGACGATGGCTCGACCGCGCCCTCCCCGGCCGCGAATCTTCGCCCGATCGATTTCCTCGAGAAGAACTTCGAGGCGCGCGCTTTCGGTTCGGATCGCGCGAACACCGAAGGAGAGATTCGGCCGATCAAAGCCCGTTCGAACGACCAACACGTCACGAAGCCCGAGCCGCGTCTCGATTTCCTTCAAGACCATCGGGGTGGCCGTCGCCGTGAGCGCAATCATCGGAACGTCGACGACGTCACGCAATTCAGACAAGAGCATGAAGTCCGGACGAAAGTCATGGCCCCATTGACTCACGCAGTGGGCTTCGTCGATCGCGAGGAGCGCGATCTTGACGCGTCCGAGCATGCGTCGAAAGCTCGCCTTGGCCGCCCGCTCCGGAGACACATAGAGCAGCTCGAATTCTCCGAGCAAGAAGCTCGCGACCGCCGCGGACTGCTCGGCCTCTTCCTGATGACTATGGAGCGCCGCGGCGCGGATGCCTCGACCGACGAGCGCGCTGACCTGATCCTGCATCAAGGCGATCAACGGCGAGATCACGATCGTCGTGCCGCGACCCGCGCGCGCCAGCGCCAGAGCCGGAATCTGGTAACAGAGCGACTTTCCTGAGCCCGTCGGAAGAAGAACGATCGCGTCGCGACCGGCGAGAGCGGCATCGACGGCATCGGCTTGTCCGGGTCGAAAGTCGGCATGCGCGAAAACGTCCGCAAGGATCCGTCGCGCTTCCCCCAAAGACGCCGATTCGCTCATCACCATTAGATATCACGCCGAGCGATCCGGAGCCCCCCATTCGGCGATGCGATCCGAAGACCCGAGGACTAGATCCCCACGATCGAGCGAACATCGTGAGCCGAGTCGCCCTCGAGATGGGCCGCGCAAGCGATGAGCTCGACTCGATGGCGGGAACGCTCTCCGCCCTCGCCCGGCGAAACGACAGTCAGCGATGTATTCGCGATCACGAACGGCGCCTCCCCGCTCGCATGCGCCTCGCGTTGATCTTCGCTGAAAAGATGTCGCTCGATCAGCGACCGCAGAAAGAGCCCGTGCGACACGACCGCGAAATGACGCGCCTCGGTCGACCCCGAATAACCGTCGACCCAACGGCTCTCGATCTTCTCCCACATCCGATCGACCCGCGCGTCAAAGACTTCCCAGGACTCGCCCTCTGGAGGCGTATATCCCGGCTCGAAGGGATCGAAACCGAGATCATCGTAGGGGGTACCGCGAAGTGCGCCGAGGTTTCGTTCTTCGAGGTCGGGCTCTTCTTGCGCGGACAGACCCGTCGTGGCCTCGATCGCCGCAGCGGTCATGCGCGCGCGCGGAAGATGGCTCGTCCAGATCTCAGCAATCGGAGCCGAAGCGAGACGCTGACCGAGCCGAGCTGCCTGTTCGAGGCCGCGTTCGGAGAGCGGGGTTTCCGCGACCTGGATGATTCGATTGCGGTTGCCCGCGGTTTCGCCGTGTCGGATGAGAAGAAGGGCCATAGGTGACGTCGAGAGTAGCGTGCCGGATTCGGAAATTCGTCGCGGCCGGCACGCACGAAGGGCGCCGGCGGATCGTCGAGGTCTCGGCGAGCGCTAGTGAACGGCGGCCGACAGCGCCGAGAAGATCTGAGCCAGATATTTGGGTTCGATCATGAGATGCGAGACTGCCGAGACGACTTCATCGCGCACGTTGATGCGCAGGCGAAGGGAGAAGACGACCGTGTCGGAGGGCGCATGCGTCTTGACGAACATGGCGAGTTCCGAATCCTCGACCAATTTGCCGTCGCGGAACTGACACTCCTTTTCGAGGATCTCTGAGAGTCCGACGGCGATGCCTGCGAGGAACTCGCTCCCAAGCTTTACGAAGGTCTCGAGTGGCCTTTCATCCGAGGCCATCTGTGCCCAAAGCAGAGCGTCCTCGGGCTCCAAGACAATGTTGAGCGATCCAGGCAGGGCGCCTTCGAGCCGTCCGATCACGCCGGCAACCAGATCCTCCGAGAGCCGCATGCCGCGCTCACCAAAATCGCAGAGCGCAGTGGCGCGGATCTCGAGGACTTCGGTCTCGGTTTCGCAGCCACTGATTTGCGCCAAAACGGGCTCGGCGGCCGCGGACGCTGCCGCGAAGAAGCCGTGAAGCGCAATCATCTGTTCGGTCGAAATTTTCAGGGGGGTCATCTCCGGGTACTCGTCTCCTTCAACCATCAAGCTATCGTCCATCCTTGACATAGAAGAAGGGTTTTCCCATCACATCATCGCATTTTTACCCTAATTGCGGACGATCTGCACTTGATTCGCAGCGCGCCTCATCGGCTAGGTGGCCGGAGACCCAATAACCATGCCTTCGAAGCCTGCCAGGCCGTCGACGGACTCGCTGCGACCGATTGTTCTCTCGAACGACGACGGCGTCGAGGCACAAGGCCTGGCCACCCTCCACGAGTTGCTGGCTCCCCAAGCCAACTGTCTGATCGTGGCGCCGAGCGGTCCGCAGAGCGGGGTCGGACATGCGGTCACCACGAAGCGACCCATGACCTTGATGGAACTCGGACCCGGACGCTTCGGGCTCGACGGGACTCCGGCTGATTGTGCGCGAGTGGCGCTCGGTGGCCGAGCCGCCTTCGCGCGCCAAGCACTCGGGGAAGCAGCTCGCGCCCCCGACCTCTGGTTGATCGCCGGGATCAATTACGGCGCGAATCTGGGTATGGACATCTACATCTCGGGGACGGCGGCCGCCGCTCGCGAAGCCGCCATCCTGGGATTCCCCGCGATTGCCATCTCGCAATACGTGGCCAAGCATCGAAAGCCCGATTGGGAAGCGACCGCCGAACGAGCGCGCCAGGCGCTCGAAGTCCTCTTCGTGCGCCCGCCTCGCCGGGGCACCTTCTGGAACGTCAATCTGCCCCACCCCGCCGACGAATCGACGGAACACGACATCATCTTCTGTCCACTCGACCCGAGTCCGCACGCCTTCGAATACGAGAGGCAGGGCGGCGATCTCCACTGGGTCAGCGATTTCCACGCGCGCCCCCGACTCGACGGACACGACACCGCAACCTGCATGGGTGGCCAGATCTCGATCAGCGAATTGCCGATTCAACCCTTTCTCGAAAATTTCGGTTGAGACTGCAGATTGACCTTTGACTTCGGCGCCCATAGCCGATACAAAGCGCTCAGCAAATGAAGAGGGGACGATTTCTTTCGATGTACGACTGTCAATCCACATCCACGACGCTGACGCCGACCGGATCGCAGACGTTGTTTGCCAGTTCAATGGCGACAACTCTGGTCAGGACCGTCGGCTGCTCGCAGGTCAGCGACTGTTCACAGGTCGCGGACGCCTCGACGGTTTCCGACGTTGAACTCGCCGAGTTCGTCGGATCGGCGCGTCGACCGTGGACGGACAAGTCGTCGAATGACAAAACCGAGGGGGACTCGAGGATCGAGTCCGGAACCGAAAACGAGGTGATGAGCGCGTAGCGCCAGGAAATCCGAGTTCTCGCCGAGAACCCCTCCCGCCGACAGGCCGGAGGGGTTCTCGGCGTTTCGGGGCTCGACTTGAATTCTCGGCACGGAGAGCCCGTGCGGGGCAGAACTTCAAGCCATCCAAAAACACTCATATAAAGGAGACAGGACCATGCAGCGAAAATCCGAAGTCAAGACCCGCGCCGAACTATTCGTCGACCACGTCGTCTGGAATGCGGCCGCCGGTGCCGCGCTGGCGGTCATGGTCCTGCTCCTGCTCTGCTCGCTGCAGTGGCTCGATCGGATCGCACCGTCGCCGGTTGCCGGAAATCCTGCCGTCGGCGCATCGGCCGAGTTCACTCAACCGAACGGCAGCGATCGGAAGCCCAGGGAGGTCGCAGCCGTCAACCGGCCGAGCGGGTAATGGGATCTCGGCTCGTCGATCCCGGTCCCGGCCTGGGTCGAGAGCCAGAACGACGGAAGCCGATCGACGGAGCGAATGACTCGCTCCGCGGGTCGGCTTCCAAGGTCGGCACCAGCGGGACGCGAATAGCGCGACCCGGGTCGCCGCAACTCAGCGGCCGAGACTCTCCCCGAGATCGCTGGTCGCATCGTCGAGACTTCCGGCGGCGGAGTCCATTGCATCGCTCGCCGCGTCGCCCGCGTCCTCGACAGCGCCGGCCACACTCTCGCCCGCGTCGCTGATCGCGTCGCCGGCCTTCTTGGCGGTCTCCTTTGCATCATCGACGGCGTCATCGACCATCGCCCCGGCGTCGTCCATGATTTCGCCCGCCGACTCGGCGACCTGATCGACGGTCTCTGCGACGAGATCCGCCGCTTCCGTCAAACCGGCTTCGACGCTACCGATCGCGCCCTCGACGGCATTGCTCGCCGACTCCTGTTGTTCGCTGCATCCGGCAACCATGAGTCCAAGTGTCAAGCCAGTGGCCGCCGTCCACAAGATCGCTCGACCGACTCTGTTCTCTCCATTCATCGACATCTCGAATCCTCCAACCCGATTATGGGCCCGGCGTCACCTCCGCCACGCCGATCCCGTTTGAATCTCCGATTCCATCTCCCTTTTCTCTACGTCCCCTTCCGCGTCGCCCCCCGCGTCCTCTCCAGTTCATCAACGCCCCGTCGAAACAGGGCCGCACCGACGAGACTGAGCAACCCCAATCCAAGACCGGCGCCGAAGCCCGGCTCCGGAATGGCGGCGAGTCCCGCCGGCGTAAAGATATCAAGACTCAGGGTCTCGACGCTCGCGCCCGTCGTCGGATCGATCACATTGTAGAAGGTGCGGACTCCCGTGAACGCGGTTCCGACGAGATAGAGCATACCCGAGATCGGGGAGTAGCTGAGACTCGCGTCCTCGCGAAACTGGCCGGAGCCGGCCACCTGGTTGGACGTGCAGGGCGAGGGCGGGCAGCTCGAGAGATCGATCTCGTAGAGCCCGTCGGGACCGAAGGGCGTGGCCGCGAAGAGCTTTCCCTGAAGGCTGTCGTAGGCCAGGCCCGTGAACTCATGGGTGTCGAGCCAGATGAGCGAACCGAGAAGAGTCGTCGACGATGGACCGGCCGGATCGATCGAGCGGATCTCGCCGAAAGTTCCGCCCGCTTCGAGGACGAGCAGGCGATCATCACTCGCTGAATTCGTCGCGCCCGGGTCGTAGGCCATCGAGACGATCTCGAGCGCACCGTTCGAAATCGTCCCCACGACCGAGATGATCGTTCCCGCGACTGGATCGACGGTCACGATCGAGTCGTCGCCCACGGTCGGGACGACACCGAATAGCGTCGACGAATCCCAGGCGTAGGCCAACCCTCGAATGTCGTCGGCGGCGGGTGAGAATTGAGCCAGGGTCGTCCATTCCCCTTTCAATGCCGAGATGCGCAGCGCATCGTCGGGTGGAGCACCCGCCGCGGTCCCGGGCGCGGCCGCCGCGATCAGTTGAACACCGGCATCACTGAAAACGCCACAGAGCCCGCCCGAACAAAGACCATTCGTCACCTCGGTGCAGACGGTGCCGTCGGCCAGGATCGCGCCACCGTTATCGAAGCAACTGCATTCGAGTCCGCTCGCGGTCGTGGTTCGACCCGCCTGATAATCGGTGCATTCGCTCGCAGTCATGCACCCGCCGAGGCCGGGAATCAGAATGGTCTCTTGCATGATCTGACATTCCGCGTTCGAAACATGGTTGAGACAGGCGTTGTGTCCCCGTTCATGAACGATCACCATGGGGAGCGTCTCCGAATCGAAGGAATCCACCGTAACGATCATCCAGAGCGTCGGATCGTCATTGCCATTGCCGGAGCAGCTCGGACGGAGTGCGCAGCCGATCGACAACGGCGCGGATCCTCCGCAGTAGTTGATGCTATCGATCAGAAACGCTCGCGAACCAAGACCTCCGGTGCCCGCGATCGTGTTCTGTTCCGTGAACGTATCCAGCACGTCGAGGCCATCGCCGACGGTTCCGAAGGTCGTGACCGATACGTTGCGACCGAGTCGTGTGCAGCAGGGGGCGTCGAAGGGGCCCTGCCCGCCTTCGAGGAGCTGGTTTCCGCTCGCCACCGAAGCATCGATGACGACTTGCCAATAGGCGAGATCCTCGCCTGCTCCCGCATCGATCAGGTCGACATGGACATACCAGCTGAGTTCATGGAGATCGACGTCGGGTGCGGCCGCCGCGATCGGAGCCAAACCCCACAAGGTGAGCAATAGGAGTGCGGCGATCGTTTCCACGTCGCGCCGACAACGCGATGCCCGCCGGCACCGGAGCCAACACAGAACCCTGGCGGGTCGGGCGAAGCGCAAATGGTTCAACGCGCCCTCTCCCGAACTCGCTTGGCATGAAGAGCACGGGCTTCGCGAAGTTGCTGCGCGAACTCTGCGTCGGACTGCCCGCCGCCCGCGCGATCGAGTACTCGGCCAGCCTCCGGCAGTCCCGTCTCGGCCAACGACACGAGGACCGAGGTTCGGGCCAGGCGCTGCAAGCGCGCACCGCGATGCTGACGAAAGGTCCAGTCGGGCGGGCCCTCGATCATCAGCGTTTCCAGATGCCGCAGCGCGCGTCGGTCGAAGCGGGCGAGATGACCGAGCGCGAAGGGAAGAGCCTGCCAGGCGCGAAACGTATCGCGATCGATCTCGCCATCGCGCGGCGCGTCGCGCCAGGCGAGAATCGCCGTCATCGCGTCGGGCGAGCCGCAGAGCGCGAGCGCCAGCATGATGCGTCCGTGACTCGGGCCCTCGGCAGGATCGGCCAACATCGCGACCAGCCTCGCCGCACCGGCTGGACCAATACGTGTGGCGGGCTCTTCCGGCATGCCCTCGAAATGGACGCTGCGAACAAAATTCTCCGTCTCCTCGACCGTGAGTGTCTGGGCGGCCGCGGTGCTGGCGACGAGGAAAATGAAGAGGAGCGTCGGGAGGCCAGGGATCAGGGTCGAAAGGCACGCATTACGCGACGAGACGCCGACACGCTCGGAGCTCAGTCCGATTCCCGCGCCACCGCTCGCCCCAAGACCTTCCACCGATCTTCCACCCCGACACATGACGAATCGCAGTCTAACAGTCGATGTCTCACGACGGCCTTTCAAGAGACGTTGACATAGACGTCAATTCCGCGATTCTCGCTCTCTCGAAGTGGGTCGCCCTGACGTGCAACACAGCGGCAATTTCTTCGAAGTCGATTGAAGGCGCTGATTCTCTGGAGCAATTCCGATATGCCTGAAAAATACCTTCGCCGCGACGGGCTGCCGCTCTTGCTGCGACATACGGGTCCGACGACCTTGCCCGAGCAACCTCCGCAGGCCTTGACGGGGCCGACGGTCCTTTGCCTGCATGACGCCGGGCTTCAGAGTTCGATCTTCAGTGACTTGATGACTGCACTCGGCCAAGACCTCACCTGCTTGAGCTTCGACCTCCCGGGCCACGGACGATCGGGCAGCCTCGACGCCCTTCCCTCGGTCAGGGAGATGGCGGAGATTGCCACCTGGATCGCCAGCTGGTGCCGGATCGAGAGGCCGATCCTGGTCGGCCACGGCATGGGGGCGCTGGTCGCTCTCGAGTGGGCGAGCCGGCAGCCGGACGCGGTCGGCGGCCTCGTGTTATGCGGCCTGGGTCGTACCCTCGGACTCGACGACAAAACGATCGAGATCATGCGCCAGGTCACGTGTGGGAAAGCACCGCGCCCATTCGATCCGACGCGGGTCGCCAAGGATTGCGCGCCGGAACTCATGAAGCGCGCGTATATGGAAGGCATTGCGACGGATCCGCGTGCGACGCTGGTCGATTTCGAGGCGAGTCGACGGTTTTTCGATGACTTCGAAGGAAAGGACGCCGTGGTCTGCCCGACGCGTTTCATTGATGGCGCCGCGGAATCCAATGAGGCTCGAGAGCGCGCCGAAAAATTCGCTCGCTCGATGACGGGCGTCCAGGCCACAGTCGACCTGGTCGAAGACGCTGCGCACTATCTACCCTTCGAGCAGCCGGAGGCGCTCGCAATCCGGGTTCGTGAGATGGCCAACGCTGCGGAGGCCGCATGAGTTATTGCGGCCAATTCGCGATCGCGGGCGTTCACGAATACGAAAGCCGCTGGTCGCCGGACAAGACCTCGTTTCAGATCATGGGCGAGTGTACGCGCGATGCGCTCGCGGATGCCGGACTCTCGCTCTCCGATGTCGACGGTCTCTTCGGGGCTTCGATGACCATGGGCGCGATGGGCATGGTGCAATTCGCGGAATACCTGAACGTCAAACCCCGCTACCTCGACGGAACCAACATCGGCGGGTCGTCCTTCGTTTCGCATGTCGCGCATGCGGGCGCGGCAATTCACGCGGGACTCTGCGATGTGGCACTGATCGTCTACGGAAGTACGGCGGCCTCCGATGCGATGGCCATCGGAACCGGTAACGCAGGTGGCCGCGATCCGAGTGCCGCCTTCGTCTCGCCCTACGGCATGACGCTCGTTTCGTCCTATGCCATGGTCGCTCGCCGTCACATGCATGAGTTCGGAACGACGTCGGAACAACTCGCGGACATCGCCGTCTCGACACGCCATCACGCCAGTCTGAATCCGCATGCCAAGATGCGCCAACCAATCACCCGCGAGGATGTCCTCGAGAGTCGCGTGATCGCCGACCCTCTACATCTTCTCGATTGTTGCATCATCAGCGACGGCGGTGGCGCGATCATCGTGACGAGCCTCGAACGCGCGCGCGATCTCCGTCAGACACCGGTCGCCATTCTCGGAAGCGGCGAGTCCGTCGCCCATCGCGAAATCGGTGCGCCGGATCTCATGACGATGGCGGCGAGACAATCGGGCGAGCAGGCCTTCGCGATGGCCGGACTGACGCCTGCGCAGATCGATTTCTGCACGATCTACGATTCCTTCACGATCACGGTCCTACTCACCCTCGAAAACCTCGGCTTCTGCAAGGCGGGGGAAGGCGGCGCATTCGTCGAGAACGGGGGCATCGGGCTCGGCGGCCGCCTGCCCACGAACCCCGATGGCGGCGGCCTCTCATCCAATCATTCCGGCATGCGCGGAATCTTCCTGGTCATCGAAGCCGTCCGACAGTTGCGCGGAGGACTGGGCGAACGTCAGGTCGAAGGGGCGGAGGTCGCCCTCGCACACGGCACCGGCGGCTACCTCGGGCTGATGCACAGCGGCGCGACACTGATTCTCAAGAAGGACTAGAAGGTCGAAAAACCAATGGCCAAGAACCAGAACGACTCGAGCAAGAATCCCACGTACGGCCACCCGGCAATCGACTGGGAGAGTCGAGCGTATTGGGAAGGCGCCGGCCGGGGCGAGCTCGTCCTGCAGAGGTGTCGCGCATGCGGTGTCGTCCAGCATCGCCCGCGCGGACTCTGCGTGAGTTGTCTCGACGGCGAGATCGAACATTTCGTCGCTTCGGGACGGGGCGAGGTCTACACCTACTCCGTCGTCCATCAGAATCAGATGTCGAAATTTCGAAACGCGCTTCCCTACGTCGTCGCCTACGTTGCGCTCGAGGAAGGACCCCAGCTACTCACCAATATCGTCGACTGCGATCCCGAAACGGTCTGCATCGGAATGCCCGTCCGCGTCGACTTCGTCCCGACACCGGACGAATCGACCGGGGACCTCCTCGGCGTGCCCCGATTCGTGCCCGCATGATCCTCGATCTCCACACCCATTCGATCGCCTCCGATGACGGGCGCGCAAAGGTCGAAAACTATTGCCAGTGGATTCGCCGCAAGGAGCTTCCACTCGATGGTTTCGTCTTGACCGAGCATCGACAATTCGACGACGCCTCGGACTATCGATCCCTCGAAGATCGATTCGGACTCTTGATCTTGAAGGCGAGCGAAGTCGAAACCGAATACGGACATGTTCTCGTGTATGGCGTGAACGACGATCTCCGAGCGGCATTCGATTTCGCACGGATCGACAATCCGCTCGCGATGGTTCTCGAACAAGCGAAGCGTTGTGGCGCCGTCGCCGTTCCCTGCCATCCGGGTCGACCGAAAGTCGGCCTCTGCGCACATTGGGAAATCAAGGGACCGGTCGAAGGTGTTCATACCGTCGAGACCCTGAATGGCGGCAGTCGCGATGGCGAAAACGAGCAGGCGCTCGAATACGCTGAGAAATTCGGCTGGAAGCGAATCGGTGGCTCGGATTCCCATATCGTGAGCCATATCGGTCGCTTCGCGACTCGCTTCGAAGATGCGCTAACCAATATCGACGACCTGGTTGACGCTCTGCGAGCCGGGCGCTTCGACGCCGTTCGTCCCGAGTAGCCAGTCGACGGCCAGCCGACTCCGCCCGCAACGAGAATGAAAGAACCATGGATATCGAAGAACTCAAAAACGAATTCACGGGACATGTCTTCGACAAGATCGATCTGAAAGTCGAAGAAGAATCCCTCGTCGGATATGCCCGGGCTTGCGGCGAGACGCAGCCCCGCTACATCGATCCCGAGCATCCCGACTTTCAGGCGGTCCCCAATTATCCAACTCGCATCCATGGCACACGTGGACTCCCCAAGAATTTTCCGATCGACATGCACCGCTGTTTCGACGCGGGCAAATCGGTCACCGTCCACGCCCCGATCCGGTCCGGCGACCAGATTCAGGGTCGAAGCGAAATCGCAGATATCTACGAAAAAACTGGCCGCTCCGGCGGAATGCTCTTCATCGTTCACCGGATGAACTTCTACAACCAGGATGATGTCCATCTGGCGACCGTCGACTGGCGTCTCGTGCAAAGGGAATTCGATTGATGCCGGAAGCGACCGACAAGAGTTTTTCAGACATCGAATTCGGTGAGGAATTGCCCGAGCTTTCGCCGGACGTCTCGCTCGAAAACGTCAAACTCTTCGCAAGATCAGCGCTGATGATGGCCTCGAGATTCATCAGTCATGAAAAAGCTCGCGAATCCGGCCTGCCCGGTGCGATCGTGCCCGGAATCATGAGTCAGGGAATTCTCGTGGCACTGATCCACAACTGGGCCCCGAACGCGGAAATCCACAACATCGACACCATTTTTCGAGCGCCACTCATTGTCGACACCAAGCCGGTCGCCAATGGCGTCGTCACCGACATCGACGAAGACTCCAAAGTGATCGAACTCGATCTCATGATCAAGAACGAGAAAGGCGAAACACCGGTCGTCGGGACCGCTCGCATTTCGCTTTAGAAGATCCGCGGGCTCGCACCGTCTATGGGGACGCCTATGGATGGGTCATCAGCGCCCATGCGCTGCGCGCGCCATCGATCGCGGCGCTCATGATGCCGCCGGCATAGCCAGCACCTTCGCCGATCGGATAGACGTTGGCGAAACCCTTGGCGATTCGGGACTCGGGGTCGCGCGGCATCCGAAATGGGCTCGAACTTCGCGATTCGATTCCCACGAGCACGCCCTGCTCCCCCGCATAGCCGGGAAGCTGGCGATCGAAGCGCAGGATCGCAGCGCGAATCCCCTCGGTCACCGCGGGCGGCAAAAGTTGATCGACGCGCCTCGCGCGCAACCCCAGCTTGTAGCTGCTTCGAGGGAGCGAAGCGCTCGGTCGACCATCGAGAAAATCGGGAACGCGCTGTGCGGGAACGGAATAGTCGCTCCCGCCGGCCTTGAAGAACTCGGTCTCGATTCGTTCTTGAAATTCGAGTCCCGCAAACGGACCGTCGCCAAAGTCGCTCGGACCCAATGTCACGACGATCCCTGAATTGCCAAACGCGGAGGAGTGTTTCGAATTGCTCATGCCATTCGTGCAGAGCATTCCGGGTTGCGCGACCGAAGCGACGATCTGTCCACCCGGACACATGCAGAAGCTGTGAACCGTGGGAATCCGATCACTGCCCCTGGCGACGAGTGAATAGTAGGCATGACCCAATTTTTCGAGAGGGGCATCCTCCCCGAAGCGGCCGCGATCGATCAGCGATTGCGGATGTTCGATTCGCAAGCCGAGTTGAAAGGGCTTCGCTTCGACGACGAGCCCATCGGTCGCGAGTTTCCGAAGCGTGTCGCGAGCGCTATGGCCGATCGCCAACATGACGGCGTCGCAGGAAATTTCGCCTTGTGAGGTCTCTGCGGCGGTCACACGACCCGCCCGGTCTCGCAAAAACGATTCGAGCCGAGTCTCGAAATGAAAGGCCACGCCCATCGACTCAAGCGCCCTACGAAGTCTCGGCAGAATGCGATGGAGCCGATCCGTTCCGATATGGGCCCGAGAGTCGAAGGCGATCTCGGGATCGGCGCCCGCCGCGATGAGCGTTTGCAGGATCGGGGCTTCGAGCGCGTGCTGCGTCCGGGTATAGAGCTTGCCGTCCGAATAGGTTCCCGCGCCGCCTTCGCCAAAGAGCAGATTCGCCTCCGGATCGAGATCGCGCGTGCTCGAGAAACCCGCGACAGCGCGACCTCGTCGTCGCAAATCGGGACCGCGATCGATCAGGTCGACACCGATTCCGTTGCTCGCGAGCGTCCATGCCGCATAGAGGCCGGCGGGTCCAGAGCCAACGACGACGACACGACGGGGCTGCCAGAGCCGTTGGTCTTCGTCGAGTTCAAAGCGTGCGGGCGGCAAAACGCGCTGTGCACGGCCGCTCTTCAGTGCTCGATCGAGGGCATCGGATCGAAAGTCCTCGTCGAGATCGAGATCAACGTGAACCACGAAGCGCAAGACGTGGCGGCGACCCCGCCGGCGTGCGTCCAGGGCACGACGAGCGATTCGCATACCGCGGACTTCCGCTTCGGAGATGCCGACGGCTTGCGCACTCCGTACGCATAACACCTTGTCGGATTCATCCAGGTCGAGCTCGATGGCCACGGCGCGAATTCGCTGGGACCCCATCGGCATTTCGAATTGTGATTCCAATGACATTGACGTGTTCTCTTCGGGCGATGAGCTTCCGTGCGTGCTCATGCTCCGGCGAGCATACCGCCTCAAGACTGCGCCGGGAGACGCCGATGCCCTGAATGCAGGCCTTCGAAAATTCGGCCTCGAACGGAAAGTGGATGAACGCCTGGTCCGGTACGACCCAAACGCGCCTCACGCAGAGTACGATCCTTCTGATCGGTCCTGATTCCCGCATTCAGAGATCGCTGACGCGAGAACTACAGGCACTCTCGGCATCGACGCGTTCTGCCCCGAGTCTGGAGGAGGCCAGCCGACTCCACGGCGGGAAAGATCGGCCTCCGAACATGGTGCTGCTACCGGAAGGCGATATCGAGCCGACGGAATTCGAAGAGGCCCTGGGTGCACTTCGCATCCGAACAGGCGCACCGAGTCTCGTCCCGATTGCATTCGGTCCGGCGCCCTCGATCGAGCGGAGGCGCGCACTTCGCGATGCCGGAGTCGAACTCGCGCTCTTCGGTCGCTTTGGTCGCCACGCGCTGCGCTTCCAGGTGAACCGCGCGCTATCGCGCTGGGCGAGACGAAGGCCGCGTGGCGAACTTCGTGCGCCCAAAGAATGGCGATCGCGAACGTTTTCGTCTGGCAAGGAAAAGGCGGTTCGCTGTTACAGTCTTTCATCGGGCGGAGCTTATTTCGTGACCCCGCGACCGTGGGTCGTAGGTTCGGATATCTCGCTCGAATTACCGATCGGTCGCGAGCGACTCCTGATCGACGGCCGGATCCTGTATACGAATCTCGGCGGAGACGAACGAGCGCTGCCACGCGGAATGGCCATCAGCTTCAGACCTCTTTGCGATCATATTCAGCAGGTCATTCGTGCTGATATCTCGGCCACCCAGCGACAACTCGAAGTCTAGATTCGCGACAGAACGGGAGCTGAGGACGATCGGGCAGTCCATCGCTATGTTCCGCTCGCTCTAGGGGGACATTCATGGATCCGGCACGCCTCGACCCGGCCACGCGCGCAAGCGATCTCGATCGCATCCAGAACGAAACATTCGATATCGCGATCATCGGTGGGGGTGTCGTTGGCGCAGGGACCGCGCTCGATGCGGCCAGTCGGGGTCTCTCCGTCGCCTTGATCGAACAGCGCGATTGGGCTTCGGGCACGTCGAGCCGGTCGAGCAAACTCATCCATGGCGGCCTGCGCTACCTCGAACAACTCGACTTCCGGCTCGTCCGCGAGGCGCTGGCCGAACAGACGCTGATGCTCGAGCGACTCTGCCCTCATCTCGTTCGGCCGGTTCCCTTTCTCTATCCACTGACTCGTCGCGTCTGGGAACGCGCGTACGTCGGCGCAGGAACCCTTCTCTACGACTTACTGGCCGGCGCGCGCGCGCTGCCTAGACACAAACATCTCTCACGCCGCGGAGTCCTCGCACGATTTCCCGGATTGCGTGGGGATCGGATGGTGGGAGGCATTCAGTATTGGGACGCTCAGGTCGATGATGCGCGACATACGCTGGCGCTGGTTCGCACCGCGCGCGCTCTTGGAGCCGTGACACTGTCCAGTGTTCGCGCCGAAGACTTTCGCATGTCGGGTGCCCGGGTCGCCGGGATCCTCGGTCGCTGTCTGGAAACCGGTCAAGACCTCGAGATCAAAGCGCGCCAGGTCGTCAATGCCACCGGCGTCTGGACCGACAGTGTTCAGAGTCATGCCGGTCGCGGCCGCGTCCATGTCCGAGCGTCGAAGGGCGTCCATCTCGTCGTGCCGCGCGACCGAATCCATGGCGACGCCGGTCTGATCCTTCGGACGGAGAAGAGCGTGCTCTTCGTGATTCCCTGGGAGAGTCATTGGATCATCGGCACGACCGATACGGATTGGAATCTCGACCTCGCGCATCCCGCTGCCAGCCGCAGCGACATCGACTATCTCCTCAATCGCGTGAATGCCGTCCTGTCCCAACCACTGCGACACGACGACATCGAGGGCGTCTACGCTGGCTTGCGGCCGCTCCTGCAAGGCGAAAGCGAGGCCACGAGTCTGCTCTCGCGTGAGCATGCCGTGAGTCAATCGGTTTCGGGGCTGATCACGGTCGCCGGCGGGAAATACACGACCTATCGCGTCATGGCCGAAGACGTTGTCGACATCGCCGCCCACGGTCTAGACCAGAAGGTCCCCCCAAGTTGTACGAAGGAGGTTCCGCTGGTCGGTGCTCCCGGCTACCGGGCGTATTGGAATCGGCGCGAGACGCTCGCGGCGCAGTCCGGGCTCGACATTCACGTCATCGAGCATCTCTTGAATCGCTACGGATCGCGAATCGACGAAGTCCTCGATTTGATTTCTGTGAAGCCCGCTCTCGGCGCTGCGATCGAAGGCGCACCGACCTATCTCAAGGCCGAAATCCACTACGCCACCTCCTATGAAGGCGCACTTCATCTCGACGATGTCTTGACCCGGCGAACACGAATCTCGATTGAGACCTTCGATCGTGGCGTGGTTGCAGCCGGACCGACGGCACGCATCATGGGGGAGATCCTCGGCTGGGACGACACGACGCGTGAGAGAGAGATCGAACACTACGAAGCGCGCGTGCAAGCGGAGCGCGATAGCCAGACGCAGCCCGACGATCATACGGCCGACGCGGCGCGCCTCGGCGCGCCCGATGTTCGGCTCGGTGCTGCGAAAGTCGAAAGAGCACCCGTCGTCTCGCTCGACGAGAGGCGTCGCGCCGAACCGTCACCCAAGTCTTCCTGACTGCAGCCGAGGCCGCGACGCCGGCCGGAACTCTGCGCACGGCTCGCTCACCAGTGAAGACCGCTAGAGGCTGCGCGGGTCGCGTGGATCGGCGTCGAGCAGGACCGGTGGCAGTGTCAGCGCATGCCATGCGCCAACGGGCTCGAGAACCTGACGCACATCTCGGCGCCGTCGCGGTGCCAGGAGCCGAAGCTCGCGACCGATTTCTGCTCGCCGAATTTCACTTTCGCGCCTAACAGGCATGGCCATCCGTCCGAGTCCGAGGTCGAGGAGAACCCGATCTGCCCCGTCCTTGCAGGCCTGATGATTCGATACGAGATAGCCGTGATAGTCCGCGGCGATCTCTTCGAGAATCGAGAGAAAGGAGATCGGAATCACATCGTCCCCGGTGTCGAATGCCGTCGTCCCGCCATGATTGGAACGCAAACCCGCGGCTTCGGGCGACCCCCCGACCGGATGCTCGAGCAGTTCACTTCCGAGAGAAACGAGCCGAGGTGCGTTCTGCGCGAGATGCTTGCGAGCGTGCTTGTGAACGAGAACCTCGCTCTCGAGCCAACCGGCCAACAGCCAATCACAGCGGCAGGGCACGGGTCCGAGTAAAAAGCCAGCAGACTGAAGATGAGTGCCCAGACGCTCGAGTGTCGCCCAGGATCGTCTCGGCCAGAGCGGCAGCCACAACTCCAGCCAATCTTCGCAGAGGCGCGCGACGGTGCGCCGAATGGGCGTCGTGGGGAACAGACCGGGATTTGGATGTGCGCGTTCCATCCAATCCAGAATCGCATGGAGATCCGACAGGATGAAGCCCTCGGGTGTTCTCAGATAGGGACCGGATTCACCTCCCGAGCGGGCGGAAAGTGCCAGCGTCAGGGACGCGGACTCCTCGACAAAATCGAACTCGAGTCCCTTCGCGACCAATGTCGTCGTCAGTACGAGCGTGTCGCGGCGAGTGAGACTTCCGTAGACCGTGTAGCCATTCATCGGATTGACATGTTTCCCTTCGGCGAACGACAGACTGCTTCGCCTAACGCCACTCCATCTCGAGTTCGACCTTCGTGTCCGGATGGATCGACGCAGCGACCGGACATCCGCGAGCGGCTTCTTCGAGACGCTCGCGAGCCTCGGGAGGCGTTCCCTCCGGCATCGAGAGTTCGACGACGATTCGACCCACTCGACGAAGCGGCTCGAGTTCCATGTGTTTCTCGATTCGCGCCCGCGCCCCACCAAGCGGCCAGCCTTCGCGCTCGCCGACGATCGCCATGGTCGTCAACATACAACTCGCCAGGGAGGCGGCGAGCAGATCCGTTGGCGAAAAAGCCTCACCCTTGCCCTGATTGTCGACGGGGGCATCCGTCTCGATCGCCGCTCCCGACGGCCCGTGCAAAGCCCGCGAATGCAATCCGCCTTCATAGACCAGCGTCATCTCGACCATCAAAGCCTCCTCCGACGAAATCCAGACCCAATCTCGCGCCCGAACGCGCAACTTGATTCGTCGATCCCGCGCTCGCCGAGAACTCCGGTCCATGTTGCCCGAAGCGGACCCTTCACGCCGCAGGAACTGCCACTTCGCGTGCTAGCTTGACGTCACAATCGCTCGAGAATCATGCCAGAATTCCCAGACAGCTTCTCTCCTTCAGTCGGCCCCGGCTCTTTACCTGGCCCCGGCCGAGATGTGGCCCTCGCGGCGGGCCTGCGGCGGCTGGGGCATTCGGAATTCCGCCCGGGGCAGCGCGAGGCGATCGAAGGCCTCCTGGAGAATCAAAACCTGCTCCTCGTCGCCCCCACCGGAGGCGGCAAGAGTCTCTGCTATCAGCTTCCGGCGCTGCTGTTGCCGGGGACCACCGTGGTCGTCTCCCCGTTGATCGCGCTCATGCGCGACCAGGTCGACGCACTCACACAGCACGGCATCGAGGCCACCTTCCTCGCCTCGACCCTCGACGGTGCCGAAATGGCGCGGCGACTCGACGCCCTCGAGAGTGGAAAATTGCGGCTGATCTACGTTGCACCGGAACGTCTGGTGTTCGCACGCTTTCGCCAGATTCTGCGCAGCCTCGACTGTCCACTCTTCGCCATCGACGAAGCCCATTGCATCAGCGAATGGGGCCACGACTTCCGCCCCGAATATCTCGAGATCGGGCGGGTTCTGAAGGAACATCCGGATGCCCGCGTCCTGGCCTGCACGGCGACAGCGACCCCCTACGTGCGCGACGAAATTCTCGCGCGACTCGAGTTGCCGCCAGAGACGCCGCAGCTGATTCGCGGCTTTGCGCGACCCAACCTTGCCCTGCGAGTCACCGAGGTCGAAAAAGCGGCGGAGCGGCGACGAGCCGTCGACGGCGTGCTGATGGAAATGCTCGGGGAGCCGGACGCTGGCCGCGGCTGCGCAATCATCTACGGCCCAACCCGCAAGAGCACGGAAATGGAGCGCGACCGACTCGTCGGCCGAGGATGGAGATGTGAGAGTTATCACGCCGGCTTGACCCCAGAACGACGCGAGTCGGTCCACGCGGCCTTCGCCGACGGCGCGCTGGAAATCGTCGTCGCGACCAATGCCTTTGGGATGGGCATCGATCGCCCCGATGTTCGCGCCGTCATTCACCTGGCCCCACCCGGATCGATCGAGGCCTACTATCAAGAGGTCGGACGAGCCGGGCGCGACGGCGAGGATGCGGTCGGACAAATGCTGCTGGGGCCCGGCGACCTCGCGCGACGTCGAGCGCTGATCGAGATGGACGGGCCGATCGGCGGAGCTGGCCGCTCGGGGACCGGCGCAACCGGGAATGAAGGCTCCAGCCATCGCTGGGCGCTCTTTCTCGAATTGATGCGATTCGCAGAGGGCGGAAGCTGTCGTCACGATGCGGTGCTGCGTTATTTCGGTGACGAAG
>Ga0310122_10000703_pt1 | contig 21062 bp, 16 predicted proteins | sample CB6_Bottom_1051__FD_203503 | JGI IMG/M metagenome (GOLD analysis project Ga0310122, IMG submission 203503) | Marine microbial communities from Western Arctic Ocean, Canada - CB6_Bottom_1051 | ecosystem: Environmental > Aquatic > Marine > Oceanic | place: Canada: Western Arctic Ocean | collected...
CGGAGTGGGGCGGTCTTGGCAGCGATGGCGCTGGTCGGCGCGTGTGTACTGATCGCGGTGGCGCCGCTGCAGGGGGGGGGGCAGGCGACCGGCTCAATCACCGGCATCGTCACCATGGACAACCCGCCGCCGGCGAGTACCGTGGAGGCGACCGCCGACCAGGCGGTCTGCGGCGAGACCCTGCCGAACGAGGAGATTATCGCCGATACCGCCGGTCACGTGGCGAATGCGGTGGTCAGAGTGGCCGGTGTGCCCTGGCCCGCGGACGTGAACCCGCCGACGCTCAACAACGCCGGGTGCCGGTTTGTGCCGCACGTGCAGATCACACCGACCCGGAGCCAGCTCGCCATCACGAGTGAGGACGCCACGCTGCATTCGACGCATACCTACGACGATCGCGACCGCTCCGGCTTCAACATCGCGATGCCGTTCCCAGGTATGAACGTCACGCGTCCGCTGCCCCGTCCCGGCGTCGTGCGTATCGAATGTGATTCGCACGATTGGATGCGAGGCTGGATCGTGGTCAGCAACGACCTGGGAGCCGTGAGCGACCTCGACGGCAGCTTCACGATTGAAGGGGTACCGCCCGGGACCTACGAGCTGTCGATCTGGCACGAGCGGCTCGGTGGCCAGCCGCAGACCGCGACCGTCACCGCCGGTGAAACGACGCAGGTGGAATTCACGCTCGAGCAGTCGTAAAAGACCCTCAACTGCTCGTTCGCGGCGAGCTATTGGCGCCTCACCCCGCCCGGTCGGCCTTCCACTGCAGGCCCACCCTCAGGATCTGCTCCAGCAGCGCTTCGTAAGGTACCCCGTCATGGTCGGCCGATTCGGCGAGGTCCTCGCCATAGGCCAGCTGAGGGTTGGCGTTCGCCTCCAGCACCCACGGCTGCCCATCATCGTCGAGCCGGATGTCGATCCGGCCATAGCCGTTCATTTGCAGGAGGTGAAACACGCGCTTGGCGAGGAACTGTAGATACGCCTCCATGCCGGGACGCTGGAGCCGGGCCTTCCCGCAGTGGATACCGTGCTTCTTCTGGTAGGAGGTGCTCCATTTGACTCGCTCGGTGGCGATCCGGTGGGCGCCCTGCGGCATGTCCGCGAACTTCATTTCCCAGACCGGGTAGGCATGCAGCTGCTCGTTGCCGATGACCCCGACATACAGCTCGCGGCCCTTGATGTACTGCTCGACGAGCGCGTCGGTGCCGAGCCGCTCGTGGACGTAGACCACCCGCTCTCTGAGCTTGGCGTCATCACTGACCACTGACGCCTGCGCGATGCCATAGGAGGCGTCCTGTGTCAACGACTTGACGATGAGTGGAAACTCCAGACGTGCGGGACGCTGGATCATGCGGCCGATGGGGAAGATCGCGAACGCTGGGACAGGAATCCCGTCGTAGGTGAGGACCTTTTTTGCCAGTGCCTTGTCGCGCGACAGGATCAGCCCGCGCGGGTTGCAGCCGGTGTAGCACAGCCGCAGCAGTTCGAGGTGGCTCACGACGTTCTGGTCGAACGTGCCGACCTCGTGAAACGCCTCCATCAGGTTGAACGCGATGTCCGGTCGGATGTCGTCCAAGGCCTGTCGTATCGGACCCAGCTCGTTCCCCAGCCCGAGGGTGTAGACGTCGTGTCCCCGCGCGGCCAACGTGGTCGTGATATCGAACTCGGTCTTCCAGATTGCATTCACGACATCGAGCCCTCGAACGTCCGCCGGGGGCACCATGTAGTCGTGCATCAAGGCGAGCACGCGGAGTTTCTTCACAGCGCAATCCGGTGACGGCCGCCGTGGAGATAGTTCATCGTCTGCACGGTCAGGAGGACCATGAAGTCCGGCCGAGCCCGGTCCTCAGGTGTCGCCAGATGGAGCCCGATCGCTTCACAGCGTTCGATCATGTCGTTGAGCACCTGATCGATCCGGTACTGGTATTCGCCGGTCCATCGCGCGACCAGACGCCGGACCTCCCGGCGGACCCGTGTCAGAAACCTCGCTGCCGCGACGTTGCCGGCGTGTTCGGGCGCGTCGGAGAAGAGCCTCCGCAGGTCGCGGTCGTAGAAATCAGGGTAGTCGAGTCCATAGCGCTTCCGCTTGGCCGCGTAGTGCTCCCGGAGGGTCTTGCGCAGGCTCGACAGTGGCTCCACGGTGCGCTGGGTCGTGACCAGCGGGTCCTTACCGGCGGTCTGGGCCATCAATGCGTCCATGTATTCCAGCTTTCTTAACGCGGGCCAGCCCGCGTACCGCTTCGCCCAGGCCGAGCGCGGGTCGAGCCAGACCGCGAACGTTTCCGCGAAGTCCTCATCCGGATGGCTCTGCGCGTACCACGAGTCGAGATGCAGCACGAAGCTCTTGCTGTGGGGTTTGGGCGTGTAGTACTCGGGATAGGGCGTCGATGACAGCCCGAATAGCTTCTGCCGTGTGCGGCGCCGCTGCAGGCGGTAGGCGTTGTCTATCGCGTGCCCCATCTCGTGACGCAAGATGCGCATGCACCAGGCCTTGGCGCCGCCCTCCACCTCGAGCAGCTGTGCCAGCTCGAGCCGCGCGAGTCGCGGGTGGGCCAGATAGACGGGGATGGCCACGCCCGGAATATCGTCCGGCGTGAACCAATCGTCCGAGAGCCAGAAATGCGGCCGGAATGTGATACCGCGGGTCGCCAGCTCGGTGTGCAGGTCGCGGATGCGTCGTTCAATGGCAGTACCCTCGATAGACATTCCGAGGTCGCACATCCGGACGTCGAGCAGCTTCTCATCTGGCCACCCCGCCCAGATCGGTTTCCGCCGCGGCCGATGGCGGCCCCGCGGTCCAGGCGTCTTCGATGTGGCGGCGGGCCTGGACCCGACCGTCGGCGGCGTCGTGTCGGTCGCTGGTGAAGGGGTCGGTGTGCTCGCGGGTGCGTCGATCTCCTCAACGTTCGTTGGGGTGGTATCCGGCGCGTGCGGTGGCGGCTCGGGTGCAGGTGTGGCAGACACGGGCGGTGCCGAGGACGAATTCGACATGAGTTAGACTGAATGCACCCGTGACGGCGGCGTACGGGTGATGGCCGCACTCTGGACTCTATCCCACTCTTCTGCCTTCTGCGTTCTGAATTCTGACTGCTGCGAGCACACGCATGGCGCACCAATACATCTACACGATGAAGGGGCTCGGCAAGTCCTATGGTCCCGGTCAGGAGGTCTTGAAGGACATCTGGCTGTCATTTCTGCCGGGCGCCAAGATCGGCGTGCTTGGGTTGAACGGGGCTGGGAAGAGCACGGTGCTCAAGATCATGGCGGGCGAGCTCGGAGACTTTACCGGCGAAGCGTTCGCCTCGCGGGGGATCAGCGTCGGCTATCTGCCGCAAGAGCCACAGCTCAACCAGGACAAGACCGTGAAGGGCAACGTCGAAGAAGGGGTGGCCGAGCACAAAGCAATGTTGCGGCGCTATGACGAGGTGCTCGAGAGCTTCAACGAAGGTCTCCTCGACGATGAGCTGCAGGAGGCGCTGGACGAGCAGGGGACGCTCCAGGACAAGATCGACGCGGCCGGCGCCTGGGATGTCGATTCGCGTGTCGAGCTGGCGATGGACGCACTGCGGCTGCCCCCGTCACGCGCCGCGGTGACCAACTTGTCTGGTGGTGAGCGCCGCCGGGTGGCGTTGTGCCGGCTCCTCTTGCGGTCGCCCGACCTGTTACTGCTCGACGAGCCGACGAACCATCTCGATGCGGAGACGGTCGGGTGGCTCGAGCGGCATCTACAGCAATACGCCGGCACCGTGGTGGCGATTACGCACGACCGGTATTTTCTCGACAACGTGGCCGGCTGGATTCTCGAGCTCGACCGTGGCGAAGGGATCCCATGGGAGGGCAACTACTCCTCCTGGCTCGAGCAGAAGCAAACACGGCTCGAGGTCGAGCAGAAGCACGAGACAAAGCGCCGCCGCACGTTGGCACGCGAGCTGGAGTGGATCCGGATGTCGCCGCGGGCGCGACAGGCCAAGGGCAAAGCCCGGCTCAACGCCTACGACGAGCTCTTCAACCAGGACGTCAAGGACAAGATCGCCTCCGCCGAGATCTACATTCCGCCCGGCCCCCGCCTTGGGCACGTCGTCGTCGAGGCGAAGAACCTCCGCAAGGGCTACGGCGAACGCTGTCTCATCCAAGATCTGAGCTTTACGCTGCCGCCCGCCGGTATCGTCGGTGTGATCGGCCCCAATGGCGCTGGCAAGACCACGTTGTTCCGGATGATCACCGGCGAGGAGTCGCCCGATGCCGGCACGTTGACGCTCGGTGAGACGGTCGCGCTGGGTCACGTCGATCAGCGCCGCGAGCTCGACCCAGACAAGACGGTCTGGGAGGAGATTTCCGGCGGTGAGGATGAGGTCACACTCGGCAGACGGACCGTCGCGTCGCGGGCGTACTGCTCGTGGTTCAACTTCAAGGGACGCGACCAGCAGCGCAAGGTGGGGCAGCTGTCGGGCGGCGAGCGCAACCGCGTCCATCTGGCCAAGCTGTTGCGCACCGGCGCCAACGTGCTGTTGCTCGACGAGCCGACCGATGACCTCGACGTTGACACCTTGCGCGCGCTCGAAGACGCGCTGCTCGAGTTCGCCGGCTGTGCCGTGGTCATCAGCCACGACCGCTGGTTCCTCGACCGCATCGCCACCCACATCCTCGCCTTCGAAGGCGAGAGCCAAGTGGTCTGGTTCCAGGGGAACTATCAGGACTACGAAGCGGACCGCCGCCGCCGGCTCGGCTCCGCCGCCGACCGACCGCACAGGATCAAGTACCGCCGGCTGACGAGAGCGTAGCCGGCGGCCTCGAGGAGGTAGGAGGCAGGAGAAACCGGATGGCTGGCGCCGCTTTTTCTATGGCAAAAGGCTTCAACCCTTGCCAGATCGCAGGCGCTCTACTCGGATGATCGGCACTTCTGTAGCAAGTCCCCTCTCCCCTCAGGGGAGAGGGACAGGGTGAGGGGTCTAAGACTCTCCTGCCTCCTGTCTCCTGCCTCCTGTCTCCTTGGGCGGCGCAGTGCGCACGATGTGCAGTCCGATCGCGCCGAGAAAGAGCGCCGCCCCAAGCACGTCCGTGATCGTCGTGGCATAAAAGAGCAACAGTCCGCCGGCCACCGCCAGTGTGCGCTCGGTCGCTGTCGCTTCCTGGCGCAGCCAGCCGCCCAGCCCCATCGCCAGCGCCAGGATGCCGACTGCCGCGGTCGATACCGTCCGGATGATGTCGGCGAGCGGCGCCTGCAGCAGCACGCCGAGCCCTTCAGGGCTCAGCGTGAACGCGAACGGCACCAGGAATGCCGGGAGTGTGTATTTCCAGGTCAGCATCATCGTCGTAAACGGGTTCCCCCCGGTGATCGCAGCGGCTGCGAACGGTGACAGCGCCGTCGGCGGGCTCACCTCGGACAGGACCGCGTAGTAGAAGATGAACATGTGCGCGGCGACCTCCGGCACGCCAACTGCGGTCAGGGCGGGCGCGATCATCACGGCCGCGATGATGTAGGACGCCGTTACCGGCACCGCCAGCCCCAGCATCCAGACCGCTATCGCCGCATAGAACACCGTGAAGAACAGGTTGCCACCCGACAGGTCCACGATGATGCCCGAGATCTTCAAGCCGAGCCCGGTCAGCAACACCACACCGACGATGATGCCGGCGGTGGCCGTGGTCGCCGTCACCGCCAGCACCGAGCGCGCGCCGGTCTCGAGCGCCGTGACCAGCCGTCTTGGCGTCAGCGCCTTTTCTCGCCGCACGAAGCTCAGCGCGATGGCCAGCATCGTGGCCAGGAACACTGCGCGGAACGGTGTCATCCCGGACAACAGCAGCGCCACGATCGCGATGAGCGGCAGGAAATGGTAGCCAGACTGGAGCGTCAACGCGCCGACGGACGGCAGATTCACGTCGACCGCCGTGGTGCCGAGCCGCCGCGCGTCCGCTTCGATCATCAGCACGATCGACAGGTAGTAGAGGACGGCCGGCACGATCGCCATCACGATCACCTGGAGATAGGTGATTTGCAGGAACTCGGCAATGAGGAACGCGGCGGCTCCCATCGTGGGCGGCGCCATGATGGCGCCGATGCCGCTGGCGGACAGGATGGCGCCCCCGACCTCGCTCGAGAACCCGGCCCGCCGAAGCATCGGCCAGGCGACCGCGCCCAGCGTGACCGTCGTGGCCACGCCGCTGCCAGACACCGTTCCCAGCAGGAATCCCGACATCGCCACGGTGCGGCCGGGGCCGGCGCCGCTCGTCGAGCGCCCGAACAACGCCATCGTCCAGGTGATGAAGAACTGCCCGGCGCCCGAGTGTTGGAGCATGGCGCCAAAAATGGTGAAGAGCACGATGTAGGTCGCGGCCACACGGAGGGGGACGCCGAAGATGCCCTCGAGCGTCATGTAGAGCGTCGCGACCAGCCGCGCCACCGAGTAGCCGCGGTGCGCGAACATGTCCAGGCCGACCAGCTCCAGCCACGGGCCGTAGACGCCGTAGAGCAAGAACGCGATCGCGGTGACCGGCAGGATCCACCCCACCGTCCGGCGGGTCCCCTCGAGAACAAGCAGGGTCGTCACCGCGCCAAACAGGACGTCGAGCCCGCTTGGGGTCGGGGCGCGGCGGACGAACGCGTCGAAGCCGACGAGTGGCCACGCCAATACCAGGACCGAGAGGAGGGCCAGCACGCAGCCGAGCACCAGGTCGAGTCGCGCACCGCGCAGGCGGGGCACGGTGGGGTACAGCACGAAGGTCAGAACGAGCGCGATCAGCAAAAAGGTGACTCGATAGATCTGCGGCTGGATGATGCCGACCACCCAGTAGAGGGCGTAGAGCGACAGCCCGGTGGCCAGCGCCGTGACCAGGTGCGCCAGAATGCCGGTCAGCTGTCGTGTCGGGGTTTCGGCGTCCGGGTCGTCGCGGGGATCGACCGGCACTGCAGGTGGGTCTGCCAGAGGGAGCTCCAGGTTCCTGTCTTGGCCGCCAGTCCGTCAGAAGCGCCGGGCTACGACCCCGGCCAGACCTGTTGTTCGCGATAGTAGCGGATGGCGCCCTCATGGAACGGCACCGTTGAGCCGACCACCGCGGTGTCGAGCGTCAGCTTCGCCGCCTCGGGATGGATCGCCACCAGCACGTCTCGGTGCTCGAAGAGCGCCTGCGTGATCCGGTAGACGAGGTCTTCAGCCATCTCCTCGTGCACCACCAGGATGTTGGCCACCCCGATCACCTCGACGTCTCCGCTCATGCCGGGGTAGGTGATGCTCGGGATCGTCACGGCGTGATACACCGCGTCGCCGAACTGTTGGTGCAACAAGGGCAACGTATCGGCGTTCGAGACGAGCTTGACGGTGCGACCCGGCGTCGACGCCAGGTCCAGTACAGAGCCGGTCGGGATACCTCCGCTCCAGAAGAACGCGTCGATCTTGTCGTCCTTGATTGCCTCGACCGACGGCGCCGCGCCGAGGCTCTGCCTCCGTATGTCGGTCTCCGGGTTCAGCCCGGCCGCCTCGAGTATCCGGAACGCCGTGACCTCGGTGCCGCTGTTGGGCGAGCCGGTCGAGACGATCCGGTCGCGCAGGTCGGCGACCGTCTCGATCCCCTTGCCCTCGAGCGTCACCAGCTGGTTCAGGTTGTCGTACAGCACCGCGATCGCCAACGCCGGTACCACGCCGAAGTCGGTGAACACGCCCCGACCCGCGGCTGCGTCGTCAAGTGAGTCGGCCAACGCGAACGCCAAGTCGGACTGTCGGCTCGCGAGGAGAATGAGGTTGTCCACCGTGCCGCTGGTCACCTCCGCCGTCGCTTCCACGCCCTCGAGATGGTCGCTGATGACCTTGGCGATCCCACCGCCATACGGATAGTAGACACCGCCAGTGCCACCGGTGGAGACCGACAGCCGCTGTGTCAACCCGGTGCCCTGCGGACTGCAGGCGACGATGACGCCCGCCAGCGCCACCGCGAGCGCGGCGACGAGACCGAGCCCACTCGGACGCAGCGACTGTGTGATCCTGAACCGGTTCATCATCGATCAGACTCCTCGAGGCTGCTCACAGCGGACCCTCATTCTAGAAGCGCCGCTCGCCAGGCAGCATTTTTCACAGCTCGCACATACGAGACCACCGAATGTGCCGACTATCATAGTCCCTTCGACCGTGTAGACGGCTGGTCCGTCGGCTTCTCGAATGCATCGACACCTTATACGGCGGATCCCCGGTGTCGCGACCCTGGCCCTGGTGACCACGGTGGCCGCCGGCGGCGTCGTCGGCCTCGTCCATGGCCAGTCTGGCCCGGGCCTTCGCTTCGAGGTCACGCTCGACCCGTCGCTGCCGGCACAGCCCGCGGGTCGTCTGCTCGTCGTCATCGTGTCCAGGGCCTCCGGTGTTTCGAGCGAACGTCTCGAGCCTAGACGCCTGATCGGGCGCACCGGCCGGAACGCTGCCCTGACCATCGGTGTTGATACGCTGCCACTTGCGGCTGGCGGCATCGTCACCCTCGATGCCAGTGCCGCCGCGTTTCCGATCGAGAGTCTGGCCGAGATACCGCCGGGCGAGTACGACGTCCAGGCGGTTCTCGCCACCAACCGGGACCTCAACCTTCCGGACGCACCCGGCAACCTCTTCAGCGCACCGGCGCGCATCCGGCTCGGTCCGGGCCGCACCGAGATTGTCACCGGTCGCCTGACGCTCTCCGAGACGGTGCCGGTCGAACAGCCCCCAGCCGATGAGGAGTATCTGCGGTTCGTCACGATCCGATCGGATCGGCTCACGGCGTTCCACGGTCGACCGATCGACCTGCGCGCCGGCGTTTGACCAGGAGCCTGACCGTCGCTATCCGGTGCGGGTCCACATCGGTGGCTATGGCTCCCGTTCCACGAGCGTCCGTTCGATGATGCGTCCCGGCTCGTCATTCCGGGAGGCCTGGCTCGCCGACACCGCGCCCCGCATGCTGTTGTTGCATCTCGATGGCGCCGGTCCGTATGGCGACCCCTATCAGGTCAACTCCGCCAACAACGGTCCCTATGGCGACGCCGTCACCCAGGAGCTGATTCCGCATGTCGAACGCGAGTTCCGCGGGGTGGGGGAGCCGCGCGCCCGGGTCCTCGACGGCGGGTCCACCGGCGGCTGGGTCTCGCTGGCCCTCCAGATCTTCTACCCGGATTTCTTCAACGGTGCCTGGGCCTCCTGCCCCGACGGCGTGGATTTCCGCGGGTTCCAACTCGTCGACATCTACGGTGACGACAGCGCCTATGTCAACGAACAGGGTACCGAGCTGCCCAGTGCCAGAAACCGGGACGGCACTGTCCGCTTCACCGTGCGGCACGAGGTGCAGATGGAGAACGTGCTCGGCCTCGGCGACAGCTGGACCATGTCCGGGCGTCAGTGGGGTGCCTGGAATGCCACGTATGGTCCGCGAGGAGAGGACGGCCGACCCGTGCCGCTGTGGGATCCCAAGACCGGCGTCATCGACCGGTCGGTGACCCGGCGGTGGGAACAGTATGACCTGCGCCTCGTGCTGGAGCGCGGCTGGGACGAGCTGGCCCCGAAGCTGCAGGGCAAGCTCAATATCTGGGTCGGCGAGATGGACGACTACTATCTGAACAACGCCGTCCACCTGCTCGATGAGTTTCTGCGGTCCAGGCCGTCCGGACTAGACGCGCGGATCGAGTATGGCCCGGACCGTGGTCACTGCTGGACCGGGATTTCCCAGGCCGAGATGCTGCGCGAGATGGGTCGGCGGGTCAACTAGTGGCCTGTTACAGGCCACTAGTGTGGTGTCCGGGTGATTCGTACCTCGTACGCTCGGCGAACACCAGCGTGTTCGTGGCCGTGAAGTTCACGAGCCAGCACGACGCGATCGAGAGGAGTGCGGCGAGTGGGGTGGCGATGTCGAGCGCGCCGGCGTAGTGGCGCATCAGCACGAGGTTGCCCGCGATCGACACACACCCGGTCGTCAGATTGAACCGCAGCAGCCGTATCCAGCGCCCTCCTGGCGCCAGACGGGTTCGGTCGACCCAGGTCCAGTGCTCATGCCACAGGAAGTTGTGGATCACGGTGGCCTCGACGGCTACCGCTGTCGCGACCAGGTAGTGCGCGTCGAGCCAGTTGGTCAGCAGCAGCAGCAGGCCGAGGTGCACGACGCTGCCCAGGAAGCCCACTGCGCTGAAGGCCACCCCTCGCCGGAGGATGGTCACCGCGTCGACCCGGGCATCGGTTCCGCCCGATACAGGGCCACGGTGTTGCGAACGGTAGAGCGGAGCATCGCGACCGCCATCCCCGCAATCGCAATCACACCACCAACATCGAAGAGCCGATACGGGTGTCCCCTCACCTCGACCCAGGGCTTGAAGAGCAGATACACGGTGCCGATGGCCAGGAATATCCGCAGCTCGGTTGGGCCGATCTTCCACATCGAGATACGAAACACCCCGCACGCGTGGGTGGCGAGATAGACCTCGGCAGAGGTCATCAGATAGGCGGCCAGCAGTCCCATCGCGACCAACGGACTCATGTAACCCGACAGGCCGAGTCCGCCGAGGAGGAAGGCCGTGCCAAAGAGGTCCAGCACGTGGTCCACGTAGAAGCCGTAGCGCGGACGTTGCTGGTTCCGCACCCGCGCGAGTGTCCCGTCGAGACTGTCGCCAAACCAGTTGACCGCCAGGCCGAGGACCACCACGAGCAACGCGCCCGGCATCCGGCTGGCTGCCCAGTAGGCGAGACCGGCGACCAGCATGGCGACCAGGGCCAGCCCGGTGAGATGATCGGAGGTCACCCACGCCGGCAGCCGTTCTGCCAGCCAGATCAGCGCGCGCTTCTCGCATGGAGCCAGGAGGCTCCCGTGTTCACGGGTGTGGGGTCGAGCGAGGGTCTCCGGCATGTCACACTCCCTTCATGTCAGGAATGTGACATCCGCCTCCGAATCGGCTCACCGACGGTCAACCCTATTTGGCGTGCCGGTCCTACCGGACTTTGTCCGGCGGCGAGGCGCGCCGGAATGCGGCTCGGGTCGTGGCCGGCTCGAAGATCAGGAAGGAGAGGCAGCTCACGACACCAACCCCGACGATCACCATCGCCCACACCGCGTGGGCATCGGCGCTCACCACCGTCGCCGACAACAGCAACAGCACGAAGAGCCAGTCCGCTCCTCGGATCCATCCAGACGTCTGGGCTCGCTGTCGGCGAATCTCGGCGGGGGTGAACCGCTGTGTGAACCAGAGGTGGAACCGGAGATTTGCCGCGACCAGCACGGTCACGAGCGTCGCAAAGAACAGCAATGGCCCCCACGGCGCCGGTGTCCACCCCCGCACGTTCCAGAGCGGGTACAGCATGGCGTAGTAGAGCAGCCCCACCACGCCCTGATGGAACTGCCACCACCACAACGGGCTGGTCCCGGGCGCGCTCGTGGTGGCGTCGGCCCCACCCGCCGCTCTGGCGCCTGGCGGTCGCGCCGTAGATTCAGCCAGATCCCGCCGGACCAGCTCGAGCTCGTCGAGGAGCTCGCGCGTCGCCCCGTAGCGCTGGTTCCGGTTCTTCTGCAGGCACCGGCGGATGATCCGTTCGAGGGCCGGCGGGCAGGTTGGGCTCAACTGCGCGAGATCCGGCGGCTCCACCTCGAGCACACGGGCGGTCGTCGCCCCTGGCCCCGAGCCGGCGAACGGATGGAGACCCGACGTGAGCTCGAATAGCAAGACGCCGAACGCGAAAATGTCGGCGCGGAAATCGACGTCCGAGCCGCGGATCTGCTCCGGGGACATGTACCCGGGCGTCCCGAGGACCGCGCCCGGCTCGGTGAGCCGTGACGTCGAGGCTCCAGGGCCGAGCTGTGGACCCGTGAAGCGGGCGAGACCGAAATCCAGGATCTTGATCCCGCCGTCCGGGGTGCGGATCACGTTCTCCGGCTTCAGGTCCCGATGCACGATGTCGCGCTCGTGGGCGGCGCTGAGGGCGCGGGCAATCTCGACCCCGGTATTCAGGACGGCCACCGGGGCCAGCGGCCCGGTAGAGAGCTCGCTCCGGAGGGTCTCGCCACGGATGTACTCGGAGACGATATAGAGACTGTCGTCGAATTCCTCGAGCGCGTACACGGTGGCGATGCCCGGGTGCGACAGCGCGGCGGCCGCTCTGGCCTCCCGGTGCAGGCGCCGCCGGCGCTGGGCGTCCCGCGTACACTCCTGGGTGAGCGCTTTGATGGCCACCGATCGACCCAGCCGGGTATCCTCGGCGAGATACACGACGCCCATCCCACCCTCACCGAGCTTTCGGGTGAGGGCGTACTGACCGATCTGCCGGCCCGCCAATGAGTCACCCGCATCGCCCTCGTCGCCGTCGGCGGCCGCAGGTTGCGGGGTCCGGATCAGACCGTCCGCCTGATCGTCGTGGTGAGCGAGGAGCGAGTCGACCTCGGCCCGGACCGAAGGGTCGTCCCCGCAGGCGTGATCGAGGAACCTGACGCGCCCACCGAGGTCGCACTCGAGGGCGCCGTGGAACAGTCCGTTGACCCGGTGCCAGCGTTCAGGATCCACCGGGTCGTCCCCTGCCCATTTCTCGTTTCAGCCACGCCTTGGCGATAGTCCAGCTTCGCTTCACCGTTGCCGGTGAGACCCCCACCGCCTCGGCCGTCTCCTCGATCGTCAGACCACCGAAGAACCGCAGCTCGACGATCCGGGCCTGCCGGGCATCGAGGTCGGCGAGCGCGGACAACGCGTCATCAATCGCCACCAGATCGAGTGGCGCGCCCTGGTCGGCGACGAGTGCGTCGTCCAGCGTCACCCGCACGCGGGAGCCACCGCGCTTCGACGCACCGCGGGCGCGCGCCCGCTCCACCAGGATCTGCCGCATGGCGATCGCGGCGATCGCCAGAAAGTGCGTGCGGCTCGTCCAATGCCTCTTCTTATCCTTGGCCAGCCGTAGATACGCCTCGTGCACCAGATCCGTGGCTTGAATACTCTGTGCGGCGCGCTCTCGTCCGACATACCGGCGCGCCAGTCGCCGGAGCTCGTCGTAGACGATCGGCATGAGCTCCGAGACCGCCTGTGGGTCATCTGAGCCGACCTGGTCGACCAGCTGGCTCACGACGGCGGCCGAACGCGGCGTGATGACGACTTCGCGAGCCATGCGTGGGGGTCGTCGGCGGGTGACTCCCGACGGCTGGTCCCTCTCGACAGTGTCTTCGATACGACCAGACTATCGCGTCGCCTCCCGGCGATGCAAGACCGAGACCGCAGTGACCGCGCCGATTCGGTGAGCCGTTTCGACGGCGGTTCTCACAGTACACATCGACGGGGATGACACCGGTGATGTGACCTCGGAGATCCACCGTTCTGTCGCGCGGCTCGGCCCGTCTTGACAGACAGACCCAGGCCACGCAGCATGGAGTCTCACTGGTAGACATACCGGATCTGAAGGTGGCCTCATGAGCACAGACTGCACCAGGCACGTGAGAGCGACCCGACCAGTGTCGGGGCGGCGTCGGGCAGGCGGTGTGGTCGCCCGTCTGCGCGTCGTTGGCTGCGTGGCAGCGGTGTGGGGCTGCGCGGTGGCGCTCGTCAACGCAGCGGAGCTCAAGACGAAGACGCTCGAGGCGTGGGAACGGTATGTCACGGTGACCGAAGCCCGTATGCAGACCCAGCTCGACGGGGAGGCGCCGTTTCTGTGGGTCGACAGTCTGGTGGACGACGAGCGGGCGGCGGTCTACGCCCGTCTTCGGGGCGGTGAGGTCGTCGTTGACAAGCTGGAAACCCGGGAGCACGGGGACAAGATCAAGGTGCCCGATGGGAGAATCCATCACTGGATCGGTACATCCCTGATCCCGGGTGTCACGCTCGACCAGACCATGGCGCTGGTGCAGGACTATCCTCGCTACGCCGAGATCTATGGCCCCGACGTCCGACAGTCGCGGCTGCTGGAACAGGACGGGTCACGGTTCCGCGTCTACTTCCAGTTCTACACGAAGAAGGTGTGGACCGTCGTGCTCAACACCGAGCACGACGTCGAATACCAGTTCCTGGACGACGCGCGTGCCTACGTACCTAGCCGCTCGACGCGGATTCTGGAGATCGACGGCCCGGGCACCCCCGACGAGCGGGAGAAGCCCGAGGGCAACGACCGAGGGACGATGTGGCGCTTCAACAACTACTGCTCGTTCGAAGCACGGGATGACAACGTCTACATGCAGTGCGAGTCCATCTCGCTCAGCCGCGGGATCCCGTTCTTCGTCCGCGCGTTCGTCGGGCCGTTCGTCAACGGCTTGCCACGCGACAAGCTCACGGCCAGTCTCGAAGCAACGCGCAGACACCTCACGCAATAGTCGTCGAAGGGTCCTAGCAGCCTGTGATGAAAGTCCACCTGCATTCGCCCGGCGCTGCATCCCGCCTGGCTGCGTTGCTTCTCGGTCGAATACTGCCGGTATTCTCCCTTGTCGCGCCTTGCCAGACGGGCGCTTCACCGGTCTCGGTGCGACGCCGGACTTTCACCACGAACTGCTAGCGGGTCGACTGGGTCAGCGTCGGTCCTGAGCCGGTCGAAGAATCGATGAGCCAGTGGGTGAACCAGCTGCGGATCCGCTCCAGGCGGTCCACCAGTAGCCAGGGCTCTCCATTCCGCGACAACCCGTGGCTCGACCGGGGATAGCGGACCAGCTCGGTGGGGATCTCCCGTTTCTTCAGCGCCATGAACCACTGCTCACCGTCGCCGATCGGCGTCCGGTAGTCGTTCTCGCTGTGGATGATGAGCGTCGGCGCGGTGACCTGTTCGACATAGGAAATCGGTGACAGGCGGCGATACAGCTCGCGCTGCTCCCAGGGTGGGCCGCCGAACTCGAATTCGGTCAAGCCCTGCGCCTCGGACGAGCCATACCAGCTTTCCCAGTTGACGATCGACCGGCTGGTGACGGCGGCGGCGAAGCGGTTCGTCGTGGCGGTCAGCCAGTTGGTCATGTAGCCGCCATAGCTGCCGCCGGAGACCCCGATCCGCGCGGGGTCGATATCGGGGTAGCGCTCGAGCGCGGCGTCGACCCCGGCCAGATAGTCCTCGCTATCGATCTCGCCCCAGCCCTCTTTGGTGGCGTAGGTGAAGGCATGGCCGTAGCCGGTCGACCCTCGGGGGTTCGTGTACAGCACGAAGAAACCGCTGTTCGAGAGGACGTGGAACGTCCGGAAGAACGTGTTACCGTAGGCGCCGTGCGGTCCGCCATGGATCTTCAGAACCATCGGATACGGCCGTCCGGCTTGATAGCCGACCGGCCGCACGAGCCACCCTTCGATCTCGGTGCCGTCGGCGACGGTCCAGGTCAGCTGTTCGGCCGGTTGCAGACTGACACCCGCGAGCCACTCGTCGTTGAACGAGGTTACCCGCCGCTGCAGGGTGCCGTCGCCGCGGTTGACGTAGAGCTCGGCCGGTGAGACGGCGTCGGTGACGGTGTAGGCCATGACACGGCCGTCATCGGAGGTCGACACCGATCTGATCTGTCGGTCCCCGGTGGTCAGTTGGCGGATCAGGTCGCCGGTCACGCTCACCTCGAACAGGTGTCGGTCGCCGCTGACCCCGGCCAGGAACCGGACTCCGTCGCCGGTGGTCGCCCAAGTGGGAGCGCCCGGGGTCATGTCCCAATCGCTCGTCAGGTTGCGGGGCACCCCGCGGAAGGCGCCGTCGGCCGCCAGATCGACCACCCGCAGGTCGATACCCTCGCCCCGCGCACGTGTCTGCAGGAACGCGAGCCGGGTACCGGTGGGGGACAGGGCGGGTGCGCTTTCGCTGCCGGGATTGGAGGTCAGCGTGCGTGGGTCGCCGGACTCGCGGCCCACGATGTAGAGGTCGGTCGTCAGGTCCCGGTTGTACTCGTCGTCCTCCAGCGCGTTGCCGGTGAAGTAGAGGCGCTCGCCGTCGGCAGACCACACGAGGCCGCCGACGTTGAACGCCACGTCGGTCCGCTGGATCGGTGTGGCCCCGTCGGCTGCGACGATAAAGAGCTGCCGCTTTGTCCGGGTCGAGGGATGAGGACGGAGCGTCAGCGTGCCGTCGCGCTTGTAGCGCATCGAGGTGATGACCCGTCCGTCGAATCGCTCGGCGTCGAGTGTGTTCGTGACCGCGTCGGGAGCGATCCACCCCTCACGTGAGCCCTCCTCGTCGTTCTCAGCATCCGCACCGTCGTCGGGCCGTCGTGTGTAGGCGATCCAGAGGCCGTCTGGTGACCAGACCGGCGCCGCGTCGACGCCCTCGATCTGGTAGGCCTCGCCGCCGGGGAAGGTCACTCTGGCGAACCACGTGGCCGCGGCATCGTCTCCCTCGCCGCGTCGTGACTGGAAGCTCATGACCCGGCTGTCAGGCGACCACCGCGGCGCGCTGGCCTCGCGGGTGGGGTCGGTGAACCGGAACGGTTCGCCTTCAGGACGTCCGCCACGCAGTTCCTGCATCCAGATTTCTCGATGCCGCCGGTTCTCTGCTTCGTCGATCGTGGTGACGGTGAACGCCAGCAGCGCGCCGTCGGGCGAGATGGCGACCTCACCCACACCGACCTCGCTATAGAAGTCCGTGGGGAGGAGACCGCGGCGCTGGGCGACGCCCGGAGCGGGGGCCAGGGCGAGCCAGGCGACGACGAGGGCTGCGGTGGTTCGGACCGAGACGTGATGGTGGGGCATGTAGAACTCCTCGAGCAGGGCCACTGAGTCAAAAAAGTGTAGCATCTGGCGGCGTCAGACTGCGATCATCAGCGCATGCCAACCTCGATTCGCGGGACCCCGGTCAGCTGTGGCGCGGCGGTCGTTGCCGCCTTGCTCGTGGCGCTCACGCCTGCCCTGCTTATCGGCAGCACGCAGCCGGTCCGGGCGCGTCGAGCGATGGTGGTGTCGCAAGACGCCATCGCGTCGCGGGTCGGCGACCAGGTCATGCGGGACGGGGGGAACGCGATCGATGCCGCGGTCGCGACGGCGTTCGCGCTGGCGGTCACCTACCCCACGGCCGGCAATATCGGTGGCGGTGGGTTTCTGGTGTTTCGGCCGGCCGAGGGTGACCCGGTGGCGTACGACTTCCGGGAAACGGCGCCGCGCCGGTCGTCCCCGACGATGTTCATGCAGGGCGGCGAATACGACCGTGCTCTCCACCACAACAGCCACCTGGCGGTCGGGGTACCGGGCACGGTGGCCGGGTTGCACCTGGCCTGGTCCGAGCACGGGTCGCTGCCCTGGCCGCGGCTGGTCGAGCCGGCCGTGACGCTGGCGCGAGACGGATTCATCGTGTCCGCCGCGCTGGCCCGGTCGCTCGCCGGTGTGCTGCCGCGGATGAGTGACCACCCGGCGTCGGTCGCGCAGTTCTCGAACCACGGCGACCCGTATCAGGTGGGGGAGCGGTTTCGCCAGCCGGACCTGGCGCGGACGCTGGCGCGCATCGGCGAACAGGGCCCGGCCGGTTTCTACGAGGGCGAGACCGCCGAGCTCATCGCGCGGGAGATGGCGTCGCACGGCGGTCTGATCACCCGTCAGGATCTTGCCGCCTACCGGGCCGTCCGCCGGACGCCGATGAGGGCAACCTATCGCGGCTACGACATCATCTCGATGCCGCCGGTCAGCTCCGGGGGCACGGCGGTCATCCAGATGCTCAACATCCTGGAGGGCTACGACCTGGCCGGCTCAGGGTCCGGGTCGGCGATGACGACCCATCTCATCATCGAGGCGATGCGGCGTGCCTACGCCGATCGGGCACGGCATCTGGGCGACCCGGCGTTCAACCAGACCATGCCGATCGCCCGGCTCACGTCGAAGGACTATGCCGCCAAGCTCCGCGAGACCATCGACCTGGATCGCGCGTCGGTCTCGTCGCCCGACAGCTTCGTCTGGCCCACCGAGGGGGACGAGACGACGCACCTGTCGGTGGTGGACGGCGCCCGGAATGCCGTGTCGATGACCTACACATTGGAGCAGGGCTACGGGTCGAAGATTACCGTGCCCGGCGCCGGGTTCCTGTTGAACAACGAGATGGGCGATTTCAATGCCGCACCGGGTCTGACGACCGAGACCGGGCTCATCGGCACCGACCCGAACTTGACGGAACCGGGTAAGCGGATGCTCTCCAGCATGACGCCGACGATCGTGGCGCGCGACGGCCGTCTGGTCATGGCGACCGGGAGCCCGGGTGGACGCACGATCATCAACACCGTGCTGTTGACGATCCTCAACGTCATCGATTTCGGTATGAATATCCAGGAAGCGGTCGACGCGCCACGACTCCATCACCAATGGCTGCCGGATGCTACCCGCTACGAGCGCTGGGGGCTGTCGCCGGACACACTCGCGCTACTCGCGCAGAAGGGGCACACCATGGTCGAGACCCGAGTGCAGGGCGCGGTGTCCGCCATCTACTACAACGCCGAGGACGATGTGCTGGAGGCCGCCGAAGACCGGCGACGCACCAGCGCGGCCGTGGGCCACTAGCAGTCCGTGGTTTCGCCACGGGCTGCTAGTGAGTAGATCCTGTCCCGGTGTAGACGCGCCGGTACCCCGCCACGTTGGCCAGGACCTCTCGCACGAATCGGCGGGTCTCGCTATATGGGATCGTATCGACGAAGAGGTCCTCTGAGAGACCGCGTGACGATTCCCACCAGACGGCGACCCGTTCCTCTCCGGCGTTGTACGAGGCGATGACCGGCGCGAGCGCGCCACCGAACAGTGCGAACAGGTCGCCGGCGAGGGTGGCGGCGATCGCGGCATTCACGGGCGGCTGTAGGAGCACCGTCTCGTTCTCGAAATCGGTGCTGGAGAGATGGTCGAGACCGGAGCGCGGCCCGAGCGCGGTTGCCGTATAGGGCATGATCTGAAACAGACCAAGCGCCCCCACGGGCGAGCGCGCGGTTGGGTTGAACCGCGATTCCTGGCGCATCAGCGAGAACATGAACGCCGGGTCGATGTCGCGACCGCCAGCGGCGCTGGTGACGGCGGTGACGAACGGGCGCGGGTACACCAGCTCGTAGAAATCCGCCGGCAACCCCTCCGCTGGTCGCTGCATGAAGCCGGCGAAGTGGGTGACCACCAACCGCGCGACCACCCCGTAGTCCCCCGCCTCGGCGGACGCGCGTGTGGCGAGGAGCGCCAGTCCCCGGTCTCGGCGCTGGCGCTCGAGCAGCCGCCGGAGATACCAGGCGGCGTCGCGCAGGAGTCCTGCGCGGGCCAGTACCATCGCCGCCTTGAACTCGGCGCGGGTGGGAGTCGATGTGCCAAGAGACAACACCGGAAACTGGCGGGGTGGCGGGGCGGGGAGGGCAGCAGTGCCGTGCAGCTCGACGAGTCGCGCCCGGGCTTGTAGCCCGTAGTAGTGATACGGCCGAGTGTCGACCAAGGTGCGGAACGCGCGCGCGGCTGCGGTGGTTTGTCCGGCGCGTGTCTCGGCGACCGCCTGCCAGTATTGCCCAGCCGGTTGGAGGTCGTCGGTGGGGTGGCGCGCGTTCAGCGCTCGCAGGTTGGTCAGGGCGCGGTCGTTCTGGCCGGCCCGCAGCGCCGCCACGCCGGCCTTCCACAGCATCGTGCGCTGGCCGTCGGCGCTGGTGGCACGCTGGAACAGCCCGCGATACAGCTCGAGCCCGCTCTCGACCTCGCCCACCGCCACCAGATAGGCGGCCAGTAGCTCGCCGGCGTTGAACCGCTGCTGCGCGGTGGCGCCGCCGACGCGTCCGTCCCACAGGTCCAGACCGAGCGTGCGTGCGGTGTCTGTGTCGCCCATCCTGACGGCAAGGCGAAACTCGGTCAGCTTTACGTCTCCCAGCAACGGGCTCGACGGGTAGCGTGTCGCGAACGCCCGACAGCGCGCGACCGCCGCCTCGTTCGACCGGCTGTCGTAGAGGACGCCGATCAGCTCGACATCGAGCCGTTCCGCCGCGTCCGGGTCCACCGTCCGCCACTCGGCGATCAGCGCCGCCGCGTCGTCATACCGGGAGTAGGCCCGCAGCCGACGGGTTATCGTCCGATATTGCGTCGTCGTGAACGGCGCGCGTGACCGGCCCAGGCGCTGGTGCAGACGCAGCTCGGCGGCGAGCGCGTCGGCGTAGCCTGGTCCGCTGCGGTGTTCGAGCTGTGCGTCGCGCAGGGTACCGATGGCGGCAGTCAGGTCCCCGGCGCCGACCTGCGCCGCGGCCAGTCCACGTCGTGCACGGTCTGCGATCTGGCCCCGGCGCTGTCGTCCGAGTGCGTCGCGATAGAGAGTGGCGGCGCGGACGAATTCGTCTCGCGCGGTATACGCGTCCGCCACCAGCAGCGTGAGGTCCAGATGGCGGGTGCGGTCCGACCGACTCAGCTCCGAGAGGATCGGCGCCGCTAGCGCCGGTTCGCCCCGGCCCGCCATGCTCGTCACAAGCGCTCGGCGGGAAAAGGTGCGCATCCACACCTCTCGGTCGACGACCCGGCGCCAGACCGCTTCCGCCTCGGTGTCACGTCCGAGGTGGGCGAGCAACGTGGCGCGCAGGACCAGCGCCTCTATCGGTTGGTCCGGTTGGCCCGGTTCGCCCGACGCGTCCTGGACGGCGGCGGTCAGCGTGTCGAGGGCGGCGGTATGGTCGCCGGCGTTGAGCAGACGCGTGACGTCCGGATAGGTCTGCGGGGGAAGGATTAGGTCGTCGTTGGCGGCGCCGAGGGGAGACACGGCCAGCGCAGCCAGAAGGGTCACGACCACTATCTGGAGACCCGTACGCGGTGTGGCTCTGACAGGAAAGACCCGTCGCACGGGGATAGGGTAGCATCCGGCCGTGGGATACATCTATCACCCGAAGGTGTTCGAGGCGCTCGGCCGCTTCGGTCTGCGCCCGAGGGCGACAACCCCACCGGCGCTTGCGAAGGAGTTCGTCAACGACCTCTACCGCCACGAGCTCCGCACCTTGCGGGCACGGCTCGTCGCTGGCGACATCCCCAAGACGGGCTATTCAGACCGGGTGGTCGAGCTGCGGACGAAGTACTTCCTGCTGTCGATCCGAGTCGATCTGTGGGCGAAGGCTGAAGCGTGAACGGCCCATCGACGCCACACGGGACTTTCACCACGGACTGCTAGTACTACTTTGTTAGATCGCACGATTTAGGCGGAAACGCACGAGTGATCTATTTTGAGGACATTGTACTTTTTCGC
>Ga0310122_10000704_pt1 | contig 21054 bp, 20 predicted proteins | sample CB6_Bottom_1051__FD_203503 | JGI IMG/M metagenome (GOLD analysis project Ga0310122, IMG submission 203503) | Marine microbial communities from Western Arctic Ocean, Canada - CB6_Bottom_1051 | ecosystem: Environmental > Aquatic > Marine > Oceanic | place: Canada: Western Arctic Ocean | collected...
TTATCTCGTAGCTCTTTTGAGTGGTAGATAGATTTAATGTGTGCACTTAACTGTTTGGCATTCGCGATTTCAAATAACAATCCGGATTCATCATGTGTAATAACATCAGGAATTCCTCCTGCTTTTGAACCAATGACGGGTAACCCAGCAGCCATTGCTTCCAAAATGACAGAGCCCATTCCCTCGGTATGAGAGGTATGAATTAGTAAATCGGCAGCTTCAAACCAGTTGCCGATCTCTTTCTGGTCACCCATGAAATAAACGTTTGATGCCCCAGCTGCTTGTGCTTTAAGTGTTTCGAATTCAGGGCCATCACCAAGCAGAGCGAGCTGTATATCATCGTTTATTTCATTCAGTAATTTTGCAGCTTCAATCGCTATGTCGAAGCCTTTATGTTTGTACATTTTGGCCGCTTTTATGACAAGAAACTTGCCTTCAAATTGTTCACGTATTTTTTTAACTTCGATTGGATTTGATGTATATCTTGCTGGAGAGTCCGGTATGAAAATCGCGTGAGCTTTGGGGTGCCTTTGCTTAACAACCTCAACAACTTTGTTACTGACGCCTGTAATGGCAGACGCTGCTTCATAAGCTCGTAGGGATAGATCCTTTTTTTTCAAAGGGTTATCAATGCGACGGGTGATGATGTAAGGTTTTTTGAAGAGCTGTTTTTGTATGTAGGCCCAGTAAATAGCTCGACCTTCATGCACATGCATTAGGGTACAGTCCTTGGTAATTATAGACCGATGCCCTAACAAAAAGTGCTTCGAAGGGAATACGCGACAGTTGAGTTTTTCAACTTCTACAAAAAAAGGGCTTTTAGGGTTAGCAACAACAGTCAGAGTATAGCCGAGTTTAATTTGTTCTTTAATCAACACTAATGTTTGTCGTTCCCCACCACTAAACCCAGTAGCAAGATTGACATGGCAAATGTTCATTCTAGTTTCTCGCTTAATTAACATTTTGTTTATGGAATTCACGCATATCGTGTTTCTTTGTCGATGTTCTGATCCATAGGTCCGAATATTTCACGATGGTGTAGTGTGTCGAGAGCATCGATAACAATAGTCCTTGTTTGCCATCTAGGAAGCCAGTTTTGAGAATGTACATTTTAATAAAACAGGCTAAAGCATGGGTAATGATGCTTGAAAAGCTGCCCTTTTTACCTTGTTTTGCTTTGTCAGCACTCCAAGCTAGAGCATAAGAATTGGATTTTTTGAGGTAGTGCTCTAGGTCGTTGTAAGTGAAGTGAATCGCGTCACCGGATAGCTCTTGTACCACCATTGATTTATCAACTAGCACTTTTTCATGAACTTGCGCGGTATCATATTGAGTTAGTTTTGTTGGATACAAGCGTACTACTCGGTCAGGGTACCAACCACAATGACGTATATAGCGACCAAATACCCAACTTAAGCGACAAATACTATAAAGAGTGTTTGATTCATTTTTTTCAACGGCTTGTTGAATACTTGATTTGAGCTCATCAGTAACCCGTTCATCTGCATCTAACCAAAGTACAAAATCTGACTCAACATACTCTTGAGCTAGACGTCGCTGCGGCCCGAAGCCAGGCCATTGTTTATTTTCGTAAAATTTATCTGTGTACTTACGAGCAACATGCTCGGTTTCATCTGTGCTACCAGAGTCGAGAACAACAATTTCATCAACCCAATCGGCGACAGTTTTTAAACAATCATTAAGATTTTGTGCTTCATTTTTAACAATCAGAGCAACGGCTAATGTCGGTTTTTCTGTACTTGGCATGATGTTATTTACCTTGTGTAATTTGTTTGAAAGATTGCACAACAGATGTGACCGAAATATCTGCCATAATATGGTCGCCTTTGATCCGAGTGCTCCACGGTAATTCTGATATAGGCTTCTTATGTTGCAGTTCAGCGTGTTTTTCATAAACACTGATGACAGAAGATAGGTCGTTGTAAGGACCTGTTCTCAGAGGGTTGCTGTGACCATATAAGCCGATAACTGGTGTTCCCTGAGTTGTGGCTATGTGAGCTGGGCCTGAGTCAGGTGCAACAACAACAGTTGCTTCTTTGAGGACTGCTGCGAGTTGTTTTAAAGAGGTTTCTCCAACCAAGTTTAAAGCGGGATGAGTCATCTTTTCCATGATCACCTTCGCTAGAGTCACTTCTCGTTCAGCTGGTGATCCGCAAATCGCCACCTGATAACCTTGAGATACCGCATAATCGGCAAATTCTGCGTAGCGTTCAGGCAACCAGTTACGTTCGTCTTTACTCGCTGCTGGGCTAATGACAACCGTAGGGACTTGGCCTAATGAATCTTTAGCAAACAGAGTATCTTCAATACTGATAGGTAAATTCCATTCAGGTATAGAACGAGGTACGCCCAGATATTCGACAAAACAGTAGAAGCTGTCGAGAACATGTTGAGATTGAATATCCCCAATTTTTTTATTAGTGAAAAGCCATTGAGCCTCTTTGGCTCGTTTAAAGTTAAATCCTACTTTATGAACTGCTTTGATGCCTAAAGTCAGTAGACTTGCTCTCAGTGCTAGTTGCATATGAATTAATGCGTCAAATTTTCGACCTGACAGTTGCTTCCATACTGATTGCATTCCGGATAGCCCAGCCTTTTTATCAAATATGACCAGCTCGACACCTTCTAACCCTTCTAACAATTGAGCTTCAACCTTTCCTATAATCCAGGTCACTCTGGTTGTAGGCCATTGTTTTTGCAAGGCTTGTATGGCCGAAACAGCATGACAAACATCACCAATAGCGGATAGACGCAAAAAACAAACAGATTCAGGTGGTTGAGTAAAAAGGGGCATAAAAAACGCTCATAAATTTAATTGTCTAAGATTATGCAGACAGCGCCGATAAATGTAAAATAGTGCTCGTTTTACACTTACCAAATAGCAGATGGCTCACACATGACAGCAGAAAACCAAGGAAAATCAGGAAATACTGGTCTTAAAAGGATCATTAAAGCCACGGGCTACTCTATCAAGGGCTTGAAAGCTGCCTTTAGATATGAAGCAGCAATTAGGCAAGAGTTGGTTCTGTTGTGTGTTGCGATTATTGCGTTGATTTGGTTGAATTTCAGCGTGATAGAAAACATTTTGTTGTTGGGTGTTGTGGTATTGGTTTTGATTGTAGAGTTGATCAACTCCGCGATAGAGGCGGTTGTCGATCGGGTTGGCATTGAACATCATGAATTAAGTGGTAGGGCAAAAGACATCGGTTCAGCTGCTGTGTTAGTTGCGCTACTATTTGCTGTTTTTACTTGGGCTTTCATTCTGTTCAATAACTATTGGTAACAATGACTAATGATCAAAACTATCCGAACAAATAACTCTATGATTTGGTTTGACGACCAACTATTAGTACATCCGCCGGAGCAGATATTTGATATTAGATACTGGCAAGATCGAAAGCGAGTGATGGGCAGTGCAACAGGGCGCGGCACTACATGGTTTGTTGACACAGGCAACCTTCCTGCCGCTCTCAGACACTATCGACGCGGTGGATTATTTGGAAAAGTTGTTCATGACAGTTACTGGTTTAGTGGTTGGGAAAATACTCGTAGCTTCATGGAAATGCAGCTTCTGAATGATTTGATCGAAGCTGGTGTTAATGTTCCGAAACCTATAGCGGCAAGAGTGGTCAAAAGTGTTATCACATACCGGGCCGATTTATTAAGTGAGAAAATATCTGATGCCATAGACCTTGTAGACATTCTTTTAATTGGGTCTATCTCTGCTGAGTTGTACCAAAAAGTTGGATATCAGATAGCCATAATGCATCATGCAGGTGTCAATCATACCGATTTGAATATCCATAATATCCTTATTGATAAGCATGAGGATGTTTGGATCATTGATTTTGATAAGTGCGGTTATGGTAAGGGCAGTTCTTGGAAGCAATCAAACCTTGAGCGTTTAAAACGTTCTTTTGTTAAGGAACTCAAAAAGCGTCAGATACATTGGCAAGAACAGGATTTCAATACTCTTCTTGAAGGATACAGTGATTATTCAGTGAAATAATCGCTTTTAAAATTAGTTAGGATAGTAAATATGTCTTTGAAACAGAGGCTACACGCACACGGGTGGTTCATTCTTGTTAACGCTCTCGTAGCTATGTTGGTTGCGTGTCGTTATTTCTCATTTTTGCCTGAATTTCCGTCAGAACCTCTAGCCATTATTTTCATTGTTGTGTCTGTTTTTGGGCAAATGACATTGATTGCTGCGCTGGTTGGCCTTGTTGCTCTACCAAGTGTTTTTCTTCCTAAGGTTCCGCGTAACCTAATACAAGCTTTGATCGCCTCTGTGGGCGTGGCAACGTTATTTATTGATACGTTGGTGTTTGCGCAATATCGCTTTCATATTAACGCGGTTGTACTCGACCTAGTATTGTCAGGTCAAGTCGTCAGTTTTCCTCTAGTGACTTGGTTTATGGTCATTGGTGGTGTGATGGCGTTAGTGATTGGTCAATGGTTATTAGTTCGCTGGTTAGACAGTGAAGCGCCAATTCGTAAGCTAAAATTAGGCCGAAAATTCGCCTTTTTGACGTTTATTACCTTACTTGCAACACATGGTATCCATATTTGGGCCGCAGCCAATGCTTACCAACCCGTGACCGTAGTAAAACGCTATTTGCCGTTGTTCTACCCTGCCACTTCGAACAGTATGATGGAAAAATACGGTTGGATTGATGAAGAAGCCATTGCTCGCCAAAAATCGCTGACATTAAATCGCAAGAGTGATCTTAATTACCCATTATCTCCCCTGAAAGCTGACAGTATCGAGAAGCCGGTCAACATTATGTTCCTCGTTGTTGATTCATGGAGATACGATACATTCAATGCTGATAATACGCCTGTAATGTGGGACTATGCGCAATCAGGCTTAATATTTAACAATCATATCGCGACGGGTAACTCTACTCGTACTGGTATTTTTGGTCTATTTTATGGTATTCCAGGAACTTATTGGCATGGGTTTTTAGCTAACCAACAAAGCCCAGTTTTTATTGATCGCTTGCAAGAGCTAGATTACGACTTAGGTATTTTCACAGCCGCACAATTACAAAAACCAGAATTTAATCAAACAGTTTTTACTAAAGTAGATGATCTTCGAAATGGGTCTAAGGGGCGACGCCCTGCAGATTTGGATGCAGATTTAACTAAGGATTGGTTGGATTGGTACGAAAAGCGTGACCAGTCGAAACCTGCATTTTCTTTCTTATTCTATGATGCACCGCATGGGTATGACTTCCCTAAAAGCTTCGAACCTCGTTATGAACCAATGTTACACGTGGTTAACTACTTGAAGCTGAACAATGAGACCGATCCACAACCCTTCTTCAATCGTTATAAGACGAGTGTGCGATACGTTGATACAGTGGCAGCACAAGTGTTGAATAGGCTCAAAGAAACGGGTGATATTGAGAACACAGTTGTAATTCTTACGGGTGACCATGGCCAAGAAATGAATGACAACAAGCTGAATTTCTGGGGACACAACGGCAATTTTACCAACGCACAAGTACACGTACCGTTTGCGATATTTGGCCCAGGTATTAATAAGCTCAATGAGCAATGGTCGCCACAAAGCTTAACCAGTCATCAAGATGTCGTCCCAACCATAATGAAGCATTACCTGGGTGTGACGAGTGATGTTAAAGATTACTCGGTAGGTGAAGATTTACTCGGAGAAGAGGTGAATCGAGAGTGGGTCATTTCTTCTAAATACAGTGGGTATGCCATTATCTCAGATGAAAATATCTTAGAAGTCGGTGCTGGCGGACAGTATCAATTTATGGATAAAACGAATCGTCCAGTGAAAGATGGCCAACCCGATTTTGCTCACCTGAAAGGTGCTTTAGAGCAAATTAGCCGATTTAGTAAATAAAAAGGAATAGAAGATGTCGATAGTTAGTGTATCAATACCACCTTGGTATGAAGTCTACTCCAGTAAACGTTCGCCTGATATTTGGGAGAAACCAATTGAGCAAAGCGGTTATGAAACGTTTAGCTTATCTGTTGAGGAAGTAAGTGAGTTTGTGTCATTGAACCCGAAGATGACGGAGTTTGGTTTTGGTTTGGACCAATGGTTTGAAAAAGAAAAACTAGGCTCAGAAGAATTTTTTAAAATGCTGCGTTGTAAACAAATTTATTACCGAAGAGTAGTTGAATATTCAGAAACTCAAAAAGCTTGGATCAAAAATAAGTTTTCGGGGAAAATATGTATTTTTAATGAGATGCATCCTATAGATGAAGCTATTTTTGATGAGCTAGGGCTTACATTTATCAATTTCTTCATGCCACCAGTCCGGTTTACTAAAATATCGAAGATACAGTCTGTATATTCAAATAGTCCTGTGATTATGGCAAAAATTAGAAAATATGAATATCCAAGATTTTTGTATTCGTTTTTCGCAAGCTGGCTGCACTTTAGCAAGAGAAAAGGTATCTATGAGTCGAACAAAGCTCTCAAAATACCAGAGAACTCATGTGTTTTAATTGGTCAGTGCCGGTTTGACTATTCAAAGTATGACTTCGAAGCTAAGAGATTTGTTCAGCTTGGTGATTATGAGCAAGAACTTCGAGTGCTAAAAAATAAGTATGCAAAAATTTACTATACAAAGCATCCTCATGAAGTTGGATTTTACGACAAAGAACTGCTTGAACGACTAGGAATCGAAATTGTCGAAGGTATTGATACTTATAGCTTGATGTTAAATAAAAATATTCATGGTGTATGCGCCCTATCTTCTAGCATGTTGACGGAGAGTCGCTTTTTTGGGAAGCAAGAGCATCGATTATTTACTAACTTTGTAGATATGAATAAGTTTATTGGCATCACTAGACATCACATACGTTGTAAGTCGTTTTGGAAGACCGTATTAGGCTAATCTAAAAGTGTATAAATTGACCCCAATATTGAGAAAAATGATATGAACACAATTCTGCCTCTCATCGGTCGTACCGATGCTCTGTTTACACAAGATATCGCTAGTCACGAAGCTGAGCTATCTCGTATTGTTTCTGAATCCCGTTTCCTTGTACTTGGTGGCGCAGGCTCCATTGGCCAAGCTGTAACAAAAGAGATCTTTAAACGTAGCCCTAAGAAGTTGCATGTTGTTGATATCAGTGAAAACAATATGGTTGAAGTGGTACGAGATATTCGTAGTTCTTTTGGTTACATCAATGGTGACTTTCAAACTTTTGCTCTTGATATTGGGTCAATTGAGTACGATGCGTTCATCAAGGCAGACGGTCAATATGACTATGTATTGAATCTATCGGCACTTAAGCATGTACGTAGTGAAAAAGATCCATACACACTAATGCGCATGATTGATGTGAATGTGTTTAATACTGACAAGACCATTCAACAGTCTATCGATGCAGGTGTGAAGAAATACTTTTGCGTATCGACAGATAAAGCGGCAAATCCAGTGAATATGATGGGAGCATCAAAGCGTATTATGGAGATGTTCCTAATGCGTAAAAGTGAAGAGATGGCTATCTCGACAGCACGTTTTGCTAACGTGGCATTCTCTGATGGTTCCCTATTACACGGCTTTAACCAACGCCTATTGAAAAACCAACCTATCGTGGCGCCAAATGACATTAAACGCTACTTCGTCACGCCTCAAGAGTCTGGTGAGTTATGCTTAATGTCGTGTATTTTTGGTGAAAACAGAGACATCTTCTTCCCTAAACTTAGTGAAGCGCTTCACTTAATCTCATTTGCAGATATTGCTGTGAAGTACCTTGAGCAACGCGGTTACGAACCTCATCTTTGTGAAAGCGAAGATGAAGCCCGTGAGTTGGCGAAAATACTTCCATCACAAGGCAAGTGGCCTTGTTTGTTTACGTCTAGTGACACTACTGGTGAGAAAGACTTTGAAGAGTTTTTTACCGATAAAGAAACACTCGATATGGAGCGTTTTGCAAACCTAGGCATTATTAAAAACGACCCTTTGTATCAGCAAGAGTTACTGAATTTATTTGAAAGTACAATTGGTCAAATGAAATCAGATCGAGAGTGGAGTAAAGAGCAAATCGTCGAGCTATTCTTTACTATGATTCCTGACTTTGGACACAAAGAAACAGGCAAATATCTAGACAGTAAAATGTAGGAGAGAGCATGAAACCTGCATCATTAGTTGAATTTGTTCGTGATACTTACCAAACCAATGAGTTTGTTCCTTTGCATGCGCCAACATTCAATGGCAACGAGAAAGCTTACGTCACAGAAACCATTGAGAGTACGTTTGTCTCAAGTGTTGGTAAATTTGTGGATGAATTTGAATCGAAGATTGAAGCTTACACCGGAAGTGCTAAGGCGGTAGCTGCTGTCAATGGCACCGCAGCTCTACATGCAGCACTCTATATGGCGGGCGTACAACGCGGTGATTTGGTTGTTACACAAGCTTTGACCTTCGTTGCGACTTGCAATGCCCTGTATCACATGGGTGCAGAGCCAATTTTTGTTGATATATCTCCGGTAAACTTAGGCTTGTGCCCTAAAGCGGTTGACCACTATCTAACACAACACGCTGAGTTGACTGAAAAAGGTTGTATCCATAGACAAACAAGACAACGCATTCGCGCTGTGGTTCCGATGCATACTTTCGGCCACCCTGTCGAACTCGATGAGTTAGTCGCCGTATGTTTAAAGTGGCAACTGGTCTTAGTGGAAGATGCAGCAGAAAGTTTGGGCTCTTTCTATAAAGGCCAACATACAGGTACATTCGGTGATTATGCTGCGATCAGCTTTAATGGCAATAAAGTTATTACAACCGGTGGCGGTGGTATGGTTTTGTGTAAAACTCAAGAGCAGGGTGCTCGTACTAAGCACGTGACCACGACAGCTAAGGTCCCACACCCTTTTGAGTTTTATCATGATGAGCCTGGCTTCAATTATCGAATGCCAAATTTGAATGCCGCATTGGGTTGTGCACAAATGGAAGTGCTCGAATCATACCTAGCTCAGAAGCGCCAATTGGCTGAACAATACCAACATTTTTTCTCCGGTTCAGAATTTACATTCGTGACAGAGCCAGAATACGCGACATCGAATTATTGGCTGAATGCGATTATTTGCCCAGACACAGCATCACGAGCACAAATTTTGGAAGAAACCAACTCTGTGGGTGTCATGACGCGTCCTATTTGGCAGTTGATGCATCGTCTTCCTATGTTCGAGAACGCATTGCGTGGTGACTTGACGCAGTCTGAGTTTATTGAAGCGCATTTGATCAACATTCCGAGCACACCCATTCAACTGTCTAAAGGCGCTTAATGGAAAACAAGATTCAGAAAGTAGCGGTTTTTACTGGAACAAGAGCAGAGTATGGTCTGCTCTTTTGGCTTTTGAAAGATATTCAAAGTGATCCTGATTTAACACTGCAGCTTCTCGTTTCGGGGATGCACCTTTCGCCGGAGTTTGGGGAGACCTATCAGCAGATAGAAAAAGATGGATTTAAGATTGATGAAAAAATTGAAATCCTGCTTTCGTCTGATTCTGCCGTAGGTACAGCTAAAAGTATGGGCCTTGGTGTCCTTGGCTTCTCGGACTCTTTAGCTCGTCTACAGCCTGATGTATTGGTTATACTTGGCGATCGCTTTGAGGCATTAGCCGCTGCTCAAACGGCGATGATTTTGCGTATTCCTATTGTTCACTTGCATGGTGGTGAAATTACAGAAGGCGCATACGATGATGCGATTCGTCATGCAATTACCAAACTGAGCTACCTGCATGGTACGTCGACAGACGAATATCGTCAGCGCGTGATTCAATTGGGTGAGGCTCCTGAGCGAGTAAGAAATGTCGGTGCAATAGGCCTTGACCACCTTAAACGTGCTGACTTCATGTCATTAGGCTAGTTGGGGGTATCTCTCAACTTTTCTTTGACTAAGCCGTTTTTCTTGGTGACTTATCATCCGGTGACACTCGGCAATGAAGCACCTGAAGAGGCATTCCAAGCTTTATTGGATGCTCTAAACTGTTTCCCAGAGCATCAAGTTATCCTCACTTACCCAAATGCTGATGATGGTGGTCGCCGCATTATCCCAATGCTAGAAGCTTACGCTGCGAGCCAACCTGATCGCGTATTAGCAATTCCTTCGCTTGGGCAAGTGCGTTACCTCAGTGCAGTTAAATATGCAGCGGCTGTGATTGGAAACTCTTCTAGCGGTATTATTGAAGTACCGGCATTTGATGTTCCCACTGTTAATATTGGATCTCGCCAGAAAGGTCGCTTGGCAGCAAAAAGCGTGCTGCATTGTGAGGCGAACAGAGCTGACATTGAGCGAGCTATCAGATCTGCGAATGAACGTGAGTATAAGGAAGCTGCGGAAGAGATAGAGAATCCGTACGGACAAGGAAACACCAGTGAAAAAGTGATCGAGATGATCAAAGTTCTGGATTTCAATCCATGCAAAACCTTCCACGATTTACCGAGCTGAGAGCTATACATTTAGCTTTTAGTAACAAATAACGAAAGAGAGAGCGGTATGACTCTGATTATTGCCGAAGCAGGCGTAAACCATAATGGTGATGAAAAACTGGCATTTGAGCTTGTTGATGCAGCCTATCAAGCGGGTGCTGATATTGTAAAGTTTCAGACGTTTAAGGCAAAAAACCTTGTAACTGAAGAAGCGAAACAGGCGGAATATCAGGTTACCAACACGCAGAAACAAGAGTCGCAATTAGCTATGCTTAGTCGCTTAGAGCTCTCTTATGATGCTCACCATCAATTGGTTAAGCATTGTGAGCAACTCGGTATTGAGTTCTTATCAACCGCTTTTGATTCAGAAAGCCTAGATTTTTTAGTGAACGATCTAGGGTTAACTCGCTTGAAGTTGCCTTCTGGTGAACTTACTAATGCCCCTCTCGTACTAGAACATGCTCGAACTGGGTGTGATTTGATTGTCTCCACTGGTATGGCGACACTATCGGAAATCGAAATCGCGCTAGGTGTGATTGCATTTGGTTACACTGCTGATGACAACGCCATACCTTCTGTGCTGGCCTTCCAGGAAGCTTATGCCTCTGATAAAGGTCAACAAGCGCTTAAGAGTAAGATCACAATCTTGCACTGTACGACTGAATACCCAGCACCAATGGAAGAGATTAACCTTAAAGCAATGAACACTTTAGGTCGTGCGTTTGACCTGCCTGCAGGTTATTCAGATCACAGTCAAGGTATTACGATTCCTATTGCAGCTGTCGCTCGCGGTGCGGTGTTGATTGAAAAGCACTTCACGCTAGATAACAATATGGAAGGACCGGATCACAAAGCTTCTCTTGAACCTCAAGACTTAACGGCCATGGTCAGCGCAATTCGACAGATCGAGTTGGCATTAGGAAGTAGCGTAAAAACACCGACGGTATCAGAAGTAAAAAATAAAGCGGTCGCAAGGAAAAGTCTGGTCGCTGCGTGTGATATTGCCGAAGGTGAGGAGTTTTCGTCAGAAAATATCACCATTAAGAGACCGGGTCATGGCATGTCACCTTATCGCTATTGGGATATGCTTGAACGCTCTTCTTCTAAAGCTTATCACGCCGGAGAGCTGATCTTTGAATAATGCTGCTTCTATGTTGCCTATTGTGCTAATTGGAGGGGGAGGACATGCGAGCGTGCTTGCAGACATATTGCTTCGCCAAGGGCGTGAGATAGTTGCGGTGATTTGTCCTGATGATATATCGCAACGAAAAGTTTTCTCGGGGATTAAGCAGTTTCTCAAAGATAGTGATGTAGAACAGTTTTCTCCCAATAGCATTAGACTGGTGTTAGGTATTGGTGCGGTGCCAAGATCTAACTTGCGGGAAAAAATTGCAAAATACTTCATTGAGTTAGGCTATCGTTTTGAAAGCGTGATTGCTGAAACAGCATTTGTCTCTGAGCATGCAATTATAGAAAATGGTGTTCAAATTATGGAAGGAGCGGTTATACAAACCGGTGCGTCCATAGGGCTACATAGCATCGTTAATACTAGCGCGCTTGTTGAGCACGATTGCCAGATTGGCGCCTACAACCACCTTGCTCCGAAAGCAACGTTGTGTGGTCAAGTAGAAACCCAGCATGGTTGTTATATAGGAGCGAATGCGACTGTGATACAAGGTATCACTTTAGGTGTGCTCTCAATTGTTGGAGCGGGCGCCATTTTGACGAAACCCCTACCATCACAAAGTATATGTTATCCTTTTAGAAGCATAATCAAGCCATATTAGCTTGCTGTAAATTACCAAGTATTCAAGAAATTAAAATTAGGTGTGCCATGAGTCATTGTTGGAACAACGTGCTAATAAAACCAGACAACACAATTCGAGACGCTTTAGAGATCATTAATAGGGAATCTTTACGAGTGGTGTTGGTTGTTGATGCACAACAGTCTCTATTAGGTGTTGTAACCGATGGTGATATTCGTCGAGGTTTGTTAAATAACCTATCATTGACATCTGAAGTTACCCAAGTAATGAACGGTAGCCCATTAACGGCAGATGCTAATACATCGCGTGATGACTTAATTGCCGTAATGGAAAGTAATGATATTCTTTCTATTCCATTGCTTGACAGTGGCAAAGTCGTCGGGCTTGAAACTTTACATGGAATGTTAAGTAAACCAGTATACCAAAATCCTGTATTTTTAATGGCAGGTGGATTTGGTACTCGTTTACGTCCCTTAACTGATACCTGCCCTAAGCCTATGCTTAGCATAGGTAATAAACCTATTTTAGAAACAGTGATCCGTAGCTTTATTAAGGCTGGGTTCGTAAATTTTTATATCTCGACTCATTATATGCCGGAGCAGATCGAGCAACATTTTGGCGATGGCTCCGATTTAGGCGTTAACATTACTTATGTTTACGAAGAATCACCGTTAGGAACAGGTGGTGCGTTAGGTCTTTTACCAAAAGATTTACCGCAAGATTTACCGTTGATTATGATGAATGGCGACGTGCTTACAAAGGTTGATTTTCAGCGATTGCTTAATTTCCATATAGAAAATCAGGCAGATGCAACCATGTGTGTTCGTGAGTATGATTACCAGATTCCTTATGGAGTTATCAATGGTGAAGGTAATAAAATCACTAGTATGGTTGAAAAACCGATTCAACGGTTCTTTGTTAATGCCGGTATTTATGTAGTATCACCACGTGTGATCCAATCTGTTCCCGAGAACCACCATATCGACATGCCAACGCTGCTTGAAGAGCATATGGTTGAGCGTGAAAATATTCTCATGTTCCCTATTCACGAATATTGGTTAGATATAGGTCGTATGGATGACTTTAATCGTGCGCAAGCGGATATTCATACGCTAGGGTTGGATTAATGATTATGAATCGCATCATTAATAAAGTTGCTGTGATTGGGTTGGGAAATATAGCCACTCGTCATCGTCGTAATTTAAAGTCTTTGTTTCCAGGGACTGAATTACTGGTTATGTCGGCAAGTGGACGCATACCGGAAGATGCCATCAGTGATAGTGACGGTATTGTGGCGAGTGTTGAAGCTTTAATAGAAGCGAATGTTGAGTTGGTTATTGTTGCGTCGCCAGCCCCTTTTCATGCTCAGCATGCAATCCCATTGGTTGAAGCTGGTATTCCTACGTTAATAGAAAAGCCAGTAACAACCACTAGTGAAGATGCCGATTCAATTCAAAAAGCGATAGATGAACATGGTACGCCTGTCGCGGTAGGCTATTGCTTACGTTATCTTCCTTCAGCCAAGGAGCTGAAGAGATTGCTCGATAACAAGGCGATTGGTACGTTGTACAATGCGCATATCGAAATTGGTCAATACCTACCAGACTGGCGTCCAAGCAAAGATTATCGCGATTGTGTGTCGGCCAATAGACATTTAGGCGGCGGGGCTCTCTTTGAACTCAGTCATGAGTTAGATTACGCTCAATGGTTGCTAGGGCCTCTTCATTTACAGCATGCTCTATTACGTTCCTCTGAAGAGCTTAATTTAGAGGTCGAGGACATAGCGGATATCACCGCATTAACCGATACTGGTGCTGTCGCGACCATTCATTTGGATTTTTTACAGCGTAAAGCGCATAGACAATGCAGCTTTGTGGGGAGCAACGGGAGAATCGAGTGGGACTTGATTCAGAACCAGCTTACTTTGACGACTGCAACAGAAACTAGCGTACTTTATAGTGAACCTGAGTGGGATAAGAATAAGATGTACGTTGCTATGATAAAAGATTTTGTACAGATGGTTAGGCAAAATGAGCATACGTGTACAGAGTTGACCGAGGCAGTAACGACCGTCCACCTAATTAACGATATTAAGCACAAAGCTTGTCAGTTATAGAGAAATAGAATGAAAAATTTTGCGTTCATTTTTGCTCGAGGAGGCTCTAAAGGTCTCCCTGGAAAAAATATTAAGCCTTTAGCTGGAAAGCCACTGTTGCAATATTCCATTGATACAGCGCTTGCATCACCATCTATCGATAAAGTGTTTGTTTCGACTGATGACAAAGACATTGCAAAGGTGGCGATTGAATCTGGCGCGATACTGATTGAAAGGCTCGCTGAGCTTGCAACAGATACGAGCCCTGAATGGTTATCATGGCGTCATGCCATTGAGTGGGTTAATGAACATTACGGTATATTTGATGGCTTTGTTAGTTTACCTGCGACAAGTCCACTTCGTGGCGTTGTGGATGTAGAAGCGGCAATTGAAAAGCGTTGTAACGTCGGTGCCGATATCTGTATTTCAGTGACTCCAGCAACTCGCAGCCCTTTCTTTAATATGGTTAAAGAGACGCGAGATGGCTTTGTGGAGTTAGTGAGTAAACCAGACTCAGATGTCACTCGTCGTCAAGATGCCCCTGAAGTTTTTGATATCACCACGGTTGTGTATGCAACGACACCAGAATTTGTATTAAATCACTATGGGTTGTTTTCTGGGAAGGTGACGAGTATTGAAGTACCAAAAGAGCGTGCGGTTGATATTGATGATATTTATGATTTCAGATTAGCCGAAGCGATTTTACTGGGTGAAAGATCATGAATAGTTTACTTAACAAACAAAAAATATTAGTTGCTGGCGCTGGCGGTTTGCTTGGCGCTAAAATTGTGAAGGATGCCCTAAAGCAAGGTGCTCAAGTTATTGCCGCTGATATTAATGTGGAATTGATGAGTGAAAAACTCATTGCCCAAGATGTAAGTATTGTAAGTTCGGAGCTAGAACTTGTGAAGCTGGATGTGACCAGTGAATCTGATATGAAAGCGTTCTTTGCTGGCCGGAATGATATTACTGGTGCAGTCAATAGTACTTACCCGCGCAACAAAACTTATGGTGCACACTTTTTTGATGTGTCATTAGATAGCTTTAACGAAAATTTATCATTGCATTTAGGCAGCGCGTTTCTATTTACTCAGCAATGTGCCGCTTATTTTAAGAATAATCAAACACCATTCTCATTGGTTAACATTTCTTCAATTTATGGTGTGGTTGCACCTAAGTTTGATATTTACGACAATACGCCAATGACTATGCCAGTTGAATATGCGGCAATTAAGTCCGCTATTTTGCACCTAAGCAAATACTCATCGGCCTATGTTAACGACAGCCGATTCAGAATTAACTGTGTGAGCCCTGGTGGTATTTTTGATCATCAGCCTGATACATTTTTAGAAGCATACCAGAGCAATACTCACGGAGCAGGCATGCTGGACGTCGAAGAAGTCATTGGTTCAGTACTCTTTTTACTTTCAGAGCAATCTAAGTTTGTCACTGGACAGAACATAATCGTCGATGATGGCTTTAGCCTGTAACGAAAACATTCAAAGTGAATAAAATGAAAATAGCAATAATTGACTATGATATGGGGAATGTTCGCTCTATTGAAAATGCGATCAACCATGTCGGAAACTACGAGATTCAAGTCACTAATGATCCCGCTATCATTGAAGCCTCAAATTGTATTATTTTACCCGGTGTTGGCGCTTTTCCTGATGCTATGAAAAAGCTGCATGAAAAGCAACTGGTGGATGTACTAACCCATGAAGTGATGACTAAGAAAAAACCAGTACTCGGTATATGTCTTGGTATGCAATTGTTATTTGAATCATCGGAAGAGATTGCATTAACAACAGGGCTTGGTTGGATTCCTGGTAAAGTGGAATACATGAAACCGGGCCAAGGGCTGCGTGTACCTCATGTGGGTTGGAACTCTCTCATTTTACAAAAAGATCAGAGTGTATTTGACTACCTTCATGATGATAAAGACTTTTATTTTGTACATAGTCTGTGGGTTAATTGCTCGGCAGAATATAAGTTAGCGACTTTTGACTATGGCATCGAAATGACAGCGTCAGTGCAGAAAGACAATGTGGTTGGGATGCAGTTCCATCCAGAGAAAAGTCAGAAGAATGGCTTGGCAGCAATGAAGAGCTTTTTAGATTGGGCTCAAATTCAATCAACAGGTGGCAGTGATGCTTAAAACTCGATTAATTCCATGCATAATTACAAAAGGCGAGCTTGTTGTTCAGAGTTTCGGTTTTAAAAAATACTTGCCGATTGGTAATGTAAAAACGGCGATTGATTTTTTTGTAAACTGGGATGTTGATGAAATTGTCGTTAATGATATTGATGCAACAAAAGATGGACGAGAGCCAAATCTAGAGTTGGTGAGTTGGGCGGCAAGAGAGTGTTTTGTTCCCTTAACTGTCGGTGGTGGTATTAAGAGCATCGATCATATCCGTCAGCTTTTAAAAGCCGGTGCGGACAAAATTGCTATCAACTCATTAGCGATTAAAACGCCAAGCTTTATTACTGAATCATCGTCTCTTTTTGGTAGCCAATGCATTACCGTCTCTATTGATGCAATTGAACAAGATGATGGTTATAAAGTTTATGATTATCAACAAGGTATAGCGTTAGATTTAGATGTTGTTGAGTGGGCTAAAAAAGTGGAATCTCTTGGCGCAGGTGAAATTCTACTGAACTCTGTCGACAGAGACGGTAGCCGAGAAGGATATGATACCCAGTTACTTCGCAGTGTTAGCGATAATGTTTCTATTCCAGTGATAGCTCTTGGTGGTATTGGTCGTTTTGATCAGCTTGCCGACGGTGCTATTGAAGGTGGATGCCAAGCGTTGGCTGCAGCAAACATCTTCCAGCATATGGAGCACAGTACTATTGCGGCTAAAGCCCAGATGAGAAGTGCAAATTTGAACGTGAGATTAAGCTCAGAAGTGAAATATGAAAACTTTGAGTTGGATTTCCTTGGTCGCCCCTACTAAGTGTATAAATTATGAAATATTGTAAACGTTGTTTGTATCCAGAAAACCACGCGCTTAATTTAATACTCGATAATGATGGAGTATGTAGTGGTTGCCGTGTGCACGAAGAAAAATACCAAATTGATTGGCAGAAGAAAGAGCAAGAGCTAGAGCAATTATTGGCTCACTATAAGGTCAGAACTGGTTCTCACTACGATTGTGTGATCCCTGTGACTGGAGTGGGAGATGATTTCTTCATTGTCGATTTGATTAAGAATAAATACGGCCTAAACCCGTTGCTTGTTACCTACAACACTCACTTCTCAACCAAAGTCGGTATTAGAAACCTCGCTCGCCTTATTACTGAACTTGATTGTGACCATATGACATCAACAGTGGGCCCGGATATAGTCAAAGAGATTACCCGCTTAACGTTAGAAAATATGGGTGACATGTATTGGCATGTACTGGCAGGCAGTCAGACATTCCCAGTTCAAGTAGCGACAAAACTGGATATCCCACTGATTATTTGGGGTGTTAATGGCTGGCTAGATCAAGTGGGTATGTTCAGCCATCATGACAGAGTGGAAATGACCAAAAAGGTTCGCAAAGAACATGCTCTACGTGGTGTGGATGCCGAGCATCTTATTGGCGGTAGTCAAAAGGTTTCGGTAAAAGATCTACAAGCATTTACTTACCCTTCAGATGAGCAGTTAGAAAAATCGAGAGTGCGTGGATTATATATAGGTAACTATGTTCAATGGGATTCTCAGCAACAAATTGAAAATATGATTGAGCGTTACGGTTATGAAACGCATGAACAAGAACGTACGTACAACCGTTATGAATCTATCGCTTGTGCCAATAATGCCAGTGTTCATGACTACATTAAATATTTGAAATTTGGTTATGCCAAAGTGAACGACCATGTAGCCAGAGATATCCGCTTGAAGCGTATTTCTCGTGAACAAGGTTTAGCATTAATTCGCCAATACTTACCAATAAAACCAAAAGCACTGGGCCGCTTCTTAGAGTGGGTGGAGCTAACAGAAGATGAATTTCATCAGTACATTGATAAATTCCGCGATTCTAAGGCGTGGGAGAAAGACGACGCAGGTGAGTGGGTATTAAAAGAGTCTGTATTGGATATTCAACTGCCAGAAAGCGAGCAAGAGCTTGCCGTTGAAGACGCTCGCGAGTACAAGCAGACAGACCTACTGGAATCTCAATCTTTTGATGACGAGTATATTTTACTAGGCCGTACTTACATTGATGAAGAAAACTTTAAGGCGAAAGAAGGGTAAATTATGAAATTTTGTTCAAATTGTGTAATGCCTGATACGAAGCCTGGTATTGTTCTAGATGATCGTGGATTTTGTAATGCTTGTCGTACAAAAGAGATCAAAGAAACTATTGATTGGACTGCACGTCGAAAAGAGCTTGATGCCATCGTGGATGATATCAAGGCTCAAAACAACCCATTTTATGACTGTATTGTTGCGGTGAGTGGGGGGAAAGACAGTTGGTATCAAGCCGCGGTACTGGCTGAAGAGTATGGTCTGAAAGTGCTTTGCGTGACATTAGCGGCTCACGTACCAACTACAGAAGGTATTGATAACCTTAACGAAATGATTAAAGACTTAAATGTCGATCATATGAAAATCACCATTAAGCCAAGTGTTTTTCGTAAGATCAGACAGAAATGTTTCCTTCGTCAAGGTGAGCCTAACTGGGCAGAGCACTGTGCGATGTTTTCAAGTGTTGTGAATACCGCTCTCATTTATGACGTACCTTTGGTGGTTTGGGGTGAAGATATCGCCTTTGAGTTTGGTGGTTTGCAGCGTGCAGAGAGCAAGCCCTCTGCTCTAGCGATCAACAAAAGTGACCTCATCAAAGAAAAAACGATCCATGACTGGCTTGATGATGACATTTCTGAAAGAGATATCTTCTTCTACAAATACCCTGATTACCAGAAGTTGCAAGATGCTGGCGTGAAGAGTATTTACCTTGGCCACTTCTTACGTTGGTACGGTAGACAAAACTATGAGTTTGTAAAAGAGCGTGGTTTTGTTGGGCGTAGGGCTGGCCCACTCCCAGGAAACTTCCTAGATTACGATAATATTGATGAAAAGTTGTGTGAAATTAATATTTGGTTCAAGTACCTAAAGTTTGGTTTTTGGCGTGCGACAGACCAAACTTGTTATGATATCTGGAACGATAGAATGACAAGAGATGAAGCTGTTGATATCGTTAACCGTTTGCAAGATGAGTTCCCTGGTAACGATCTAAATCATTTCCTACGCTTTCACGATATAACAGAAGAGCAATTCTGGGAAACTGTAGAGAAGTTCCGCAACCATGATCTTTGGGAAAAAGTAGATGATGAGTGGAAGCTGAAGTATAAATTAGAAAAGTAATACTTCAACGAGAATAAGGAGGCTTCTATAGCCTCCTTTTATTTAGAATAATTTAATTCCGATGGGCTTTAATAAATCAAGTAACAACTCATTGTCAGTATAAGTTATTTTTGTGTGATATTCTTTTTCAGATTGATTTGCTGAGTATATATTTACATGAGGGTAAATTATTTTTAGAGTGTATAACGCAGTAGAAGCAACCCCACCAATATCTGATATATTTAATTTCTTTTCAGCAATTTCTAATTCAATAGGTAGAGTTGAATCATGATAAACCAAGTTTTCGATCTTAAGTACTTCCTCGCGAACATCTAGTGTTTCAGTACGGTGAGGTGCGTATAGAACTTTCTTACCCGTGGTTTTAGAAAAACGCTTAATTATATCTAAGTAATAAGTTTTGATTGTTCCATGACAATCAATACTACCTTGTCCTAAGAATAGAGCATATTCGTCAGAGTGTTTGCGTTGTTTATCCTTATTTAATTCATATTTTTTCCGCATATTGGAAAAGTCATTTTTAATAACAGGAACGGTAGGTTTTTGTATGTCAAAAATAGTGAAAATCTCCAACTTTTTAGAAATTGGTAATCTTCCGATGGGCTTAAGACCTTGAAGTCTTATTATAAGATCGCTAAGAAGTCGCGGACGATAAAAAGTCTGCTTTGTTTTTATAAAACGTTCATACTCCCCTAAAGTCAATGAACCATCATCAAAATAAACTTCAGTATCAGGCTTTAAATTTCGTACAAGAAACTTTGTTCGCCAACCGTTGTATTCACCATGAAAGAAATGATGAATAACTTGTTCTTCTCTTATTGAATTTACTACTTTGACAGCTTTCGGCATCGAGAATGTTCGTTGACTTCGTTCGATATGAATTACATGCGTCCAGTCACTTTCATTAACAATTTTAGCCATCTGGCTAATCGCTGGCTCCATGTCTTGCTTTACAAGCAATAGAATACTGTTCTCGGTTGAATAATGACTCTTTGCCTCATTGGCACAGATGTATTGAAAAGGGGAGGTAACTAAAAAAACGTTCATAAGGATCTCATTGGTATATAAAGGGCAATTTTATTTTTTAATTTTTGACCATATTTGGATGTTTTTCTTAAAAATCACCTTTTTTAAATTTAGGAAAAACCTGTTTTTTGTAGGTTTTCTTTCTTTTAATTTATCTTCTATCTGAAGTATTTCGCATAGATCATTATAGATTACTCTCCAATCTATAGAGTATACACCAGCATCAATAGCATGTTCTTCGGCAGTGATTTTATCAATATTAGTTACTTTGATTTTTTCGCTATATGAACGTTCAAAGGTGTGTAAGCGTCCATTTGAATGAATGATTCCGCGTTTATCAGAAAACATCATTGGTACCATGCCACCAGT
>Ga0310122_10000707_pt1 | contig 21015 bp, 19 predicted proteins | sample CB6_Bottom_1051__FD_203503 | JGI IMG/M metagenome (GOLD analysis project Ga0310122, IMG submission 203503) | Marine microbial communities from Western Arctic Ocean, Canada - CB6_Bottom_1051 | ecosystem: Environmental > Aquatic > Marine > Oceanic | place: Canada: Western Arctic Ocean | collected...
AGGCGGTGGCGATGGCCGAATCGGAGAGTCGGAGCCCGTCGGACAGGTGCTGTCTGAACACCGAGACTCCGATCGATTGCCCGGGACCCGTGAGCACGCCGACGAGGCTGGCCAACCCGACCATCCACCAGCCGTAGAAGCCGTCGGGTGCACGTCGTGCCGGTCGGGCACCGGCAGGATTGTGCATTGCCGCACGCTACCGAACAGGGTGCGGTTGGCGCCGGTGGTTCGCCAGCGGCCACACTGGCGGTCCGCCACCGGGCTGACCATCAAGGGGGAGTGTTCATGCGCGCCGTACTCCACGAAGGGCTGGATCACCTGGTCCTCATCGACGACCTCGAGGTGGAGGAGCCCCGGGCCGAGGAGGTCCTCGTGCGCGTGTCGCACTGCGGCATCTGCCACTCGGACCTGTCGTTCGTGGACGCCGGGCTGGGGTCGGACGAACCGATCATCCTCGGGCACGAGGCGGCGGGCACCGTGGCAGCGATCGGCTCGACGGTGACCACCGTGGAGGTCGGCGATCGGGTGATGCTGACACCGCTGGCGCCCTGCGGGCACTGCTACTGGTGCGCCCGTGGCGAGCCGACAGCCTGCGTAGAGGCCCTCGCGTTCATCGGCGGCACTCGGCCCGACGGTAGTTCGCCGTTCTCGCGCTCAGGACAGATGGTGAAGCGGGGCGTGGGCGTCGGGGCGTTCAGCGAGTTCACCGTCGTGAGCGAGCGGGGCGTCGTAAGGCTCGATCCCGACACGCCTCTGGAGATCGCCTGCGTCATCGGTTGCGCCGTCCAGACCGGGGTGGGCGCCGTGGTCAACACGGCGCAGGTGGAACCCGGAGCGACGGTGCTGGTCGTCGGTCTCGGCGGGATCGGCATCTCGGTCGTGCAGGGGGCCCGGCTGGCCGGCGCCTCGCAGATCATCGTGTCGGACCCGGTGGCGGGTCGGCGCGACGCCGCACTGCACTTCGGCGCCACGCTCACCATCGACCCGATGGAGGACGACGTCGTCGCCCGGGCGGTGGAGGCCACGGGCGGCATCGGCGTCGACTACGCCTTCGAGGCGGCCGGAATCGCCGCACTGGTGTCGACCTGCCTCGACGCCACGCGTCGTCACGGCACCACGGTGGTCGTGGGCGTCGATGCGACGATGGCCACCGTGGAGTTCCTGCCCGTGATGCTCGCCATGCAGGGCAAACGCATCGTCGGCACGCTGCTGGGCGACTGCCACCCGCAGCGCGATATCCCGATGCTGCTCGCCGCCTGGCGGGCTGGCCGACTCGACCTCGAGTCGATGATCAGCCACCGGCTCGACCTGAGCGAGGTCAACGAGGGCCTCGACCGTCTGCGCCGGTCGGAGGGCATCCGTACCGTCCTCGAGGTCGGCGGATCGTGACCTCGGAGCAGCCCGACCGCTCGGTCGTCGCCTGGCGCGATTTCTGTGCATCTCTCGCCGACGCCGGCGACCTGCTGTTGACCGAGCCGGCCCTGAGCAACCCGATGGTCATGGCCGAGGGCGTCCGGGCGCTCAGCCGCTACGCGACGCTCGCCCTCGAGTCGGTACTCGAGTCGGCGGACCCGGATCGGCCACGTTTCGTCGACCTGCAGACGCCGATCCGCAAGTTCATGGGCGACAACCCGGACCAGACCTACCGCACCGCCACCATCGGCGGGGAATGCGCGTACGAGATCGAGGGATGCATGGAAGGCGCCATCGCCGTCGAGGTGAGCGTCTACGGCGGAGGCGGCTTCATGACCGGTGGACGAAGGCTCGTCGCTTTCGTCGACGACATGACGCTCGACATCGACGCCGAAGGGCGGTTCGCCCTCCGGCTGTCGTCCGCCGAGGACGCCGACCTCCGGCTCGAGCCCGACGCCTCCTCGGTGCTCATCCGCACCTACTTCACGGACCTCGGGGACCGGCTGCTGCACTCGATGCCGACGATCCGGAGGGTTCCGGCAGCGGAGCCGGCGCCGAGGATCGACGACGAGTGGACCGAGGCCCACCTCGGGTTGGCTGCACTCTTCGTCTCGGGAGCGTTCGGCTGGTGGATGGACCTCAAGCGACAGCAGTCCGACCCCGCCCTCGTGAACACTTTTCCGCCGATGCGGGACGACGGCGACCTGCTCACGCCCGCCAACGTGCGCTACCGGTCGGGGTACTTCCGGCTGGGGCCCGACGAGGCCTGGGTCATCGAGATCGCCCCCGGTGGCGAGGCCGACTACTGGAACGTGGTGCTCATGAGCATCTGGGGCGAGACCGTCGACTGGAGGGAGCGGCCGGCGTCGGTCAACCACGCCAACGCCGTGGCCGAGGCGGATGGGACGGTGCGGATCGTGGTCGCCCACCGCGATCCCGGTCTTCCGAACTGGCTCGACACCGCCGGAAACCCGGAGGGCTCCGTCGCCTTGCGCTGGTTCCGATCCACAGGCGAACTGCCCGATGTGGAGACCCGCCTGGTACCGGTCGATGATCTGACCACGAGCCGGGACTGACCGCACGAGGGGAACACAACATGGGAGCATTGGACGGGCGAGTCGCCATCGTGACCGGGGCCGGTGACGGCATCGGGTGTGGAATCGCACACGCCTTCGTCGCCGAGGGCGCCCGGGTCGTCGTGGCGGAGCTGAACGAGGAGACGGGCCGTGCCGTCGCCAAGGAGTTGGGCGATGCAGCCCTCTTCCAGCCCGTCGATGTCAGCGACCGGGAACAGGTCGAGGCCATGGTGCAGGCGACGCTCGACGCCTGGGGCACCATCGACATCCTCGTCAACAACGCCTGGGGTGGCGGTCGGCTGAGCCGCGTCGAGAACAAGGAGGACGCGCTGTTCGAGCGCGGGTTCGGCGTCGGCTTCTACGGTCCGATGTGGGCGATGCGGACGGCCTTCCCCACGATGAAGGCGAACGGCTACGGGCGCATCGTCAACCTGTGCTCGCTGAACGGCGTCAACGCCCACATCGGCACCGCCGAGTACAACTCGGCCAAGGAGGCCCTGCGTTCGCTGACCCGGACCGTGGCCAGGGAGTGGGCTCAGTACGGCATCACCGCGAACGCCCTGTGCCCGGCTGCAAAGTCGGCGGCGTTTCGCCGGGTGATGGCTGAGCACCCCGAGATGGCGGATGTCGTCGACCAGCACAACCCGATGGGCCGGATCGGCGATCCGCTCACGGACATCGCCCCGGTCGTGGTCTTCCTCGCCGGCGAGGGCAGCCGCTACCTGACGGGCAACACGCTCTTCGCAGACGGCGGCAGCCACATCAACGGCTCGGCCTGGGCGCCGGAGCTGCCCGAATGACCGGCGCTGACCGGACATGGCGGGGCGACGTCGTGTCGTTGGTCGAGGCCTTTCGAAACGGCGAGCGGTCGCCCGTCGACGAGGCCCTGGCGACGTTGGCAGCGATCGAATCCAGCGACCTGAACGCCTTCTCGTTCGTCGATGCCGAGGGAGCGCTCGCACGTGCAGAGGCCGCCGACGTATCGCTCCCGCTGGGCGGCGTACCCGTGGGAGTCAAGGAGCTCCACCAGGTCGAGGGCTGGCCCGACACCCATGCGTCCCTGCTGTTCGCCGAACGCATCGCCCCGCACGACCTGACGATGATCGCCCGCCTCAAGTCGGCCGGGGCCAACCTGGTCGGCCTCACGACGGCCAGCGAGTTCGGCGGCCTCAACTGCTCCACGACGAAGCTCAACGGGATCACCCGCAACCCGTGGCGCAGAGATGCGACGCCGGGCGGCTCGTCGGGCGGCAGCGCCGCTGCGGTGACCGGGGGCCTCGTGCCCATCGCCACCGGTGGCGACGGGGGCGGGTCGATCCGCATCCCGGCCGGGTTCTGCGGCCTGGTCGGCATGAAGGGCACCGCCGGCAGGATCCCCCGCGGCCCCGACACCACGATCGCCCCGATGACCATCGTGTCGGGGTGCCTCGCCCGCTCAGTCAGGGATGCGGCCCGCTGGTACGACGTGTGCGCCGGCTTCGACGCGCGGGACCCCTTCAGCCTCCCGGCCGAGGCGGGCTGGGAGGCCGACCTGGGAGCGACCGACCTGCGCGGCCTGCGGGTGGTCATCTCCCCGGACCTCGGGTCGGCGATGCTCTCCGATGCGGTCAGGGAGCGGGTGCTCGACGCCGGCCATCGGCTGGTCGGTGCACTCGGCCTCGAGCTCGTCGATGTCGAGGTGTCGCTGCCGCGCATCGACTGGGAGTGGGCGATCGCCAACCAGGTCGGCCTCTATCTGGAGGTGGGCGACCTGTGGCCCGGCTGCGAGGGCCAGATGACCAGGTCGATGGCCTTCGGGATGCGCATGGGCCTCGAGCGGTTCGACCTCGGTGTTGCCGCCCGCGTGGAGTCAGGCCGGACCGAGGCCAACGAGCGCATGGCGGCGCTGTTCGACCAGGTCGATGTCGTGATCTGTGCCTCGAACCCCGATGTGGCGTTCCCGGCCGAGATCGAGTCGAACACCCGCGTCGCCGGCGAGAAGTCGCCGGCGGGCAACAACGGCGCCCTCACCATCCCAGCCAACATCTCGGGAAACCCGGCGGTCTCGGTGCCGGCTGGGCTGGTCGACGGCCTGCCGGTGGGGCTCCAGCTCATGGGGCGCCAGCACGAGGACCGCACGGTCCTCGGCCTCGCCGCCGCATGGGAGCAACTCGAACCCTGGCCGCTGGTCGCCCCCTGACGGCACGGTCTGCCAACATCGTCGGGTGCAACCTCTCGGGGTGATCGTCGATGTAGGGGAACTCCCTCGCCTCCATGTCGTCCTCTGCGATGTCCGCTGGTACCTCGACGGACGGTCCGGGCGCGAGGCCCACGCGGCAGGCCACCTCCCCGGGGCGGTCTTCGTCGACCTCGACCGTGACCTGACGGCGCCTCCCAGCCCCGAAGGCGGGCGCCATCCGCTGCCCACGGCCGAGCACTTCGCCGAAGCGCTGGGCGCCCTCGGCATCGGGCCGGACGATGCGGTCGTCGCCTACGACGACAGCGGGGGCATGAGCGCCGGCCGCCTGGTCTGGATGCTGCGGGTGCTCGGCCATGACGCGTTCCTGCTCGACGGTGGAGTGCAGGCCTGGGACGGGCCCCTGGAGACCGGGACGGTCGAGCGACCCGCCGTCGACTGCCCGGTGCGCCCGTGGCCCGACGACGCCTTCGCCGACATCGGGCAGGTGGCGGGGCACGCCGGGTCGGGAATCGTCCTCGACGCCCGCAGCCCCGAGCGCTTCCGTGGCGAGACCGAGCCGGTCGACGCGCGGCCAGGACACGTCCCTGGGGCCCGCAACGCCCCGTTCGCAGCCAACCTCGACGGGGGCCGGTTCCGGTCGCCCGACGAACTGCGGGATCACTACGAATCGCTCGGCGTCACCGATGCCGCCGAGGTGGTCGCCTACTGCGGATCGGGGGTCAGCGCCTGCCACGACCTCATCGCCATGGAGCACGCCGGGTTGGGTCGCGGACGCCTCTACGTCGGGTCGTGGTCGCAGTGGAGCGCCACCGACCGGCCAGCCGCCACCGGCCCGTAGTCGCCGGCACCGGGCCACCGGGTCACATGTAGGTGCTGCCCTTGAGGGAGCCCTCGTCCTTGCGGATCATCACGTTGACGAGCGCCGGCTTCCCGGCGGCGAACGCCCGCTCCAGCGCCGGGCGGATCTCGTCGGGCCGTTCGCAGTACTCGCCGTGGCCGCCCAACGCCTCGACCACGCGGTCGTAGCGGGTCGGCGCCAGGTCGACGGCGACCTTGCGGTCGGCGCCGTACAGGCCGACCTGGGGTCGCAGCATCTGTCCCCATGCGGCGTCGTTGCCCACGATGCCGACGATCGGCAGACCGAACCGGACCGCCGTGTCGTACTCGAAGCCGTTGAGGCCGAACGCCCCGTCGCCGTAGATGATCAGGACCCGCCGGTCGGGGAACGAGTGCTGGGCGGCCAGGGCGAACGGCATCCCGACGCCGAGGGTGCCGAGCGGCCCCGGGTCCATCCAGCAGTTCTCCCGCAGGACCGGGATCACCTTCGACGACTGGGCCACGATGTCGCCGCCGTCGCCGATGAGGATCGTGTCCTCGTCGATGAAGTCGCGGATCTCGGCGGCGAAGCGGAGGGGATCGACGGGGCTCTCGTCGGAGGTGAGCTGTGACTCGAGGGCCGCTGCGGCGGCGTCCTCGTCGGCCCGCAGGCGGTCGCTCCATGCGCTGAAGTCGAGCGAGGAACCGGTCTCCTCCAGCAGGTCGGTCAGGAGCTCGAGTGCGGCGCCGATGTTGCCGACCACGCCCACGTCGGCGGAGCGGTTCTGGCCGATCAGCGTTGCGTCCATGTCGAACTGGATGATCCGGGCGTCGGCGGGCACCGAGGCGCCGAACCGGAGCCGGAAGTCGAGCGGTGAGCCGACCAACATGAAGACGTCGCACTCCTTCATCGCCTGGCGGCGGGTGCGGTTGAAGAACTGCGGGTGGTCGGCGCGCAGCATGCCCCGACCCATGCCGTTGAGGTAGACGGGGATCCGGGTGGCCTCGGCGAACCGGGCCAGCGCTGCGCCTCCCTGCGACCACTTGACGCCGGTCCCGCCAAGCAGCACCGGCCGCTCGGCGGCTGCCAACACGTCGAGGGCGGCCTGGAGGTCGGCGGGGTCGGGTCGGACCATCGGCGGCGTGGTGCGCACGGTGGGGAAGCGGGCGTCGTCGAACGAGGCGGGGGCCATGAGGACGTCGATCGGGATCTCGAGGAAGGCCGGCCCCGGGACCCCGGAAACGGCGGTGCGCACCGCCATCTCGATGTACTCGGGGATGCGGTCGGTCTGGAAGCAGGCGTCGGCCCACTTGCTGATGGGACGGATCATCCCGACGTGGTCCATCTCCTGCAGCGAGCCGCGGCGCAGGCTCGAGAAAGGTCCCTGACCGCCGATCACGAGGATCGGGCTGTTGGCCCGCCAGGCGTTGGCGATGCCGGTCACGCCATCGGTGACGCCCGGGCCGGCGGTCAGGACGGCGCAGCCGATGCGCCCGGGGTTGAGGCGGCTGTAGGCGTCGGCTGCGTGGACGGCGGCCTGCTCGTGGCGCACGTCGATGACCGGGATGTCCTCGTCGAGGGCCCCGTCGAGGATCGGCATGATGTGCCCGCCGGTCAGCGTGAAGATGGCGCCGACACCAGCGTCCTTCAGTGCCCGTGCGGCGATCGAGCCTCCGTGCGTCATGGTGTGCTCCCTTGTCAGCGCGCCCAGGGGGGTGGGCGCTTGTCGAAGAAGGCTTGCATGCCTTCTTTGGCCTCGTCGCTTCGGAAGAGGGACGCCGAGAGTTCGCCGGTCCAGGCGAAGGCCTCGTCGACGGGCATGTCGGGGACCTGTGCGAGCAGTTGCTTGGCGGCGGCGAGGGCCCCTGGCCCGCAGGCCAGGACGTCGCTGACGACGGCATCCACGGCGGCGTCGAGTTCATGGGCGGGGACGGCCTGGTTGATGAGTCCCAGGCGCACCGCCTCGGGGGCGAGGAACCGGTTGCCCCGCAGGTAGGCGGCGCTGGCGTCGGCCCGACGCATCTTCGGGAGGCAGACGACGGAGATCATGGCCGGGGCGACTCCGATGCGGGTCTCGGTGAAGCCGAACTTGGCGTCGTCGACGGCGATCGAGATGTCCATGGCGGCGGCCAGACCCATGCCTCCGGCGACGCAGTGTCCGGCGATCCGGCCCACGTAGACCTTCGGCGACTTGGCGAAGCGGGAGAACAGGCGGGACGGGTCGACCGGCTTGCGGGTGCCGCTGCCCTTTCCGGGCGAGCGCTCGGACAGGTCGGCGCCGGCGCAGAACACCCGGCCCGAGTTGGTGAGGACGACGACCCTCACCTCGGGGTCACCGTCGGCTGCGTCGAGGGCGTCGTTGAGCTCTTCGACCAGTCGGCCGCTGAGGGCGTTGCGGTTCTCCTCGTCGGCCAGCGTCACGGTGAGGACGCCGTCGCTGAGTTGGGTCAGGACGACGGACATCAGGTGCTCCCCACGGCTGGGCCGTCGGTTGGAGGGCCGGCGAAGGCCTGCGCCAGGAGCAGCCAGTCGCGTGCGACCTCGCCCTCGATCTCGAGCGCCGTGTCGTCGGCGTGCCGGCGCTGGGTGACGACGAGGCAGAAGTCCTCGGCATCACCCCGGACGGTGTTCTGGGCGTCGTCCGGGCCCCAGGTCCACTCGCCGCCGGGTGCGGCCAACTCGACCCGGACCTCTCCCTCGGGAACGTCCATCCGGCGGTTCACGTACGACCAGCCGCGGGTGATCACCCCCAGTTGGGCCACGTGGCGCAGCCGATCGCTGGCCGGCCGGTCGAGGCCGAGCGTGTCGACGATGTCCTGGCCGTGGGCCCAGACCTCCATGAGTCGGGCCGTGAGGAAGGACTTGGCGCCCATGGACGGCCCGTACCAGATGACCCGGGTGTCGTCGGCGAGCGTGGCAGCGGCGTCGGCGAGCAGGCTGCGATTGGTCCGCCAGGCCCCGAACACCTCGGAGGGCGGCATCTTCCTGGCGCGCCCCAGGGTGAGGTCGTCGACGGCCTCTGCGCCCCCGCCGGAGACGCCCATGAGGTCGTCGAGCGCCGTGCGGAAGCGGTCGGGGTTGCTGATGGCGAGCGCAGCGGTGCCGTCGAAGTAGGTGAGGTGGGCGACCTGGTCGGCCACGTTCCAACGGGGACTCGGTGTCGGTGTGGCCCAGTCGGCGTCGGCGATCCCGGCGAGGAGGTCGTCGAGGACCTGCTGCTCGGCCGCCAGGTCGGTGGCGACCTCGGTGACGTGCATGATGAAACCTCCGGGGGTCAGGCTCGGTGGGTGGTGAGGCCGCGCATCAGGAGGTCGAGGACCGCGTCGGCGGCCTCCTTCGGCGTGGTCCGCAGGGTGGTGAAGACGTCGAGCCGCGAGAAGTTGCGGCCCAGCGAGGCCATCACCCGGGCGACGGCGGTGGTGTCGACGTCGACGATGTCGCCCCGTTCGACGGCCAGGTCGAGCAGGCAGCGGGTGACGGCGACGAGGTAGTCGGAGTGCTGGTCGCTCAGCCGCTGGCCGGCGGGCAGGGAGGCCAGGTCGCGGGCAAAGGCCTCGGTGGTGCCTGCGACGGCCACGTTGGCGGCCTCGAGGTAGCCCTGGATCGCCTCGAGCGGTGCCATGTCGGGGTGGATGGCGCCACGGGCGGTTCGTCCGATCGATCGCAGGTTGCGGTCGATGACGGTGAGCACCAGCTCGTCGCGGCTGGGGGCCAGTTCGTAGAGGGTGCGCAGCGAACAGTTCAGGCGGGCGGCCAGGTCGGCCATGGTGAGGTGGGCGAATCCTTCGTCGAAGAGCTCGACCAGCCGGTCGAGAAGGTCCCGCTGCCGGTCCGTCAGCTGTTGCTCGCGTACACGGTCGAGGACCGGCAGGGGGGCCGGGACGTCGCGGAGCCGATCGAGAAGGCCGGGAGTCGCCGTCGTGAGGCTCATGCCGAACCGAGGAGCGATTCGGGGACATCGACGACGCGTGCCCGCAGCCACTCGCCCAGTCCCTTGGCCTGGCCGTCCTGGCGGGTCGAGGCGGCGACCCCTTCGCCGAGCAGCCCCCGGATCACGAAGTTGACCGACAGCAGGTTGGGCAACGGGTGACGCTCGATCTCGAGGTCGGCGGCCTCGGGGAGGAGTCGGCGGAGCCTGTCGGTGGTGAGGAAGTCGTCGAGCCATGCCCATGCCTCGGGGGTGCGGGCGAAGACGCCGAGGTTGGCGTCGCCGCCCTTGTCGCCCGATCGGGTGCCGACCACGCGGCCGATCGGCGCGGGCACGGTCGGCCCCGTCGGAGTCGCGGCGGCAGGTGCGGGCGCCGGCGCGACGGTGACGTCACCCGCCGGTGCGGCCGAGTCGACGACGGTGCGGTCGCCGCCCAGGACCACGACGTGCTGTGGCACGAGCTCGGCAGGAATCGTCCCTGCCCGGTGGACGCCGAACGCCCGGGCGCCGCTACCGCTGCGGGCGGCGAAGAAGCCCGGGATCGAGGCCAACGCCAACTCGTTCATGGCGTTGAACACGTCCCGGCCCACCTTGCGCTCGTCGGCGTCCTTGACGGTGAGGCACCACTGGGCGACGGCCTCCTCGTTCGAGGCGGGGTCGTCCTTGCCCGTGTACACGGTCCGGCTGGTGACCTCGTCGAAGTCGTCGGGTCCCAGCGGGCAGGCCCGCCAGAAGGCCGCCTCGACCAACTCGGCCTTGGCATCGACGTCGAGGCCGGTCAGGCCGATGGCGAGGTCGGTGCGGTAGCCGCCGAGCCGGTTCATCGAGACCTTGAGGGTGGGCGGCGGCGGTTCGCCCCTCGTGTCGCTGATCCGGACCCGGTCGGGCGCCTCCTGTTCGAGGCGGATGGTGTCGAACCTGGCCGTCACGTCGGGGCCGAGGTAGCCGGGGGCGCCGATCTCGTAGAGCAGTTGCGAGGTGATCGTGCCGACGGTGACGGCGCCGCCCGTGCCGTCGTGCTTGCCGATCACCACGGAGCCGTCGGCGGCGATGTCTGCCCACGGGAACCCCGCCCGCTCGAGGCCGGGGATCTCTGTGAAGAACGAGTAGTTGCCGCCGGTGGCCTGGGTGCCGCACTCGATGACGTGCCCGGCGACGACGGCGCCGGCGAGGGCGTCCCAGTCGTCGCGTGCCCAGCCGTGGTGCCATGCGGCCGGACCGCAGACCACGGCGGCGTCGGTGGTGCGGCCGGTGACCACGATGTCGGCGCCGCGCTCGAGTGCATCGACGATGCCCCAGCAGCCGAAGTAGGCGTTGGCGCTGATGAAGCGACCGGGGTCGGTCAGGGGCTCGCCGGTGACGAGGTCGGGGAGGTCGATGCCGGCGGCGAGCAGGTCGTCGAGCCGGGGGAGCAGGTCGTCGCCGTCGACGTAGGCGATTGTGGGGGCCAGACCCAACCTGTCGGCGACCTCGGCGACGGCCTCGGCGCAGCCGGCAGGGTCGAGTCCGCCGGCGTTGGCCACGACCCGGATGCCCCGGTCGAGGCAGGTACCCATCACCTGCTCCATCTGGCGGACGAAGCTGCGGGCATAGCCGCCGCCGGGACGCTTGGCCTGCGTACGGGCGAGGATCAGCATCGTGAGCTCGGCCAGCCAGTCGCCGGTGAGCACGTCGATCGGGCCGTCCTCGACCATCTCGGCAGCAGCCGAGAGCCGGTCGCCGTAGAAGCCCGAACAGTTGGCGATGCGGACCGGGTCGCTCATGTGCTCGCCTCGCCATCAGGCTCGAGCACCATCAGGGCGGTGCCCTTCTCGACCTGCTGGCCGAGGGCGACGAGCACCTCGGTGATCGTGCCGTCCTCCGGGGCGCTGATGTGCTGCTCCATCTTCATGGCCTCCATGACCACGAGTGTCTCACCGGCGGCGACCCGGTCGCCCGGTCCGGCGCGAAGTTCGAGGATGACGCCGGGCATCGGAGCGACGAGGCCGCCGTGGACCTCCTCGGTGCCGGGAACGGTGAACCGGGGGACGATCCCGAACCCGACGGTTCCAGAAGGCACCTGGACCCAGATGCGGCCGTCGGCCCGGGTGACCCGACTGACCGAGCGCCGGCCGTCGACCTCGACGTCGATGTCGTGTGCGGACCAGCGGTGCAGGCGGACGGACGAGGTGCCGTTGACCGTGAAGCTCCCGTCGCGCTCGGCCCGGTAGCCGACCTCGACCTCGTCGTCGCCGTGCGTGAAGGCGACCCGCTCGTCGGGGAGCCGGGAGTTGCGCCAGACGGCGGGAGCGTGCGCCAGGACGCCGGCATCGGCCCGGTTGCGTCCCAGCAGCCAGAGGGCGGCAACGACGGCTGCCCGATCCACCTCGTCCGGTGAGCGGGGCGCCGACGGGGCGGGGGCATGTCGTTCGATGAAGTCGGTCGTGGTGTCGCCGGCCAGGAACGCCTTGTGGCGCAACGTGGCGACCAGGAAGTCGCGGTTGGTGGTGACGCCCCCGAGGTGCAGGCGTTCAAGGGCGAGAGCCAGCCGGCCGGCCGCCTCGGAGCGGGTCGGGCCGTGGGCCACGACCTTGGCCAGCATCGGGTCGAAGTCGACGGTGACGCGTGAGCCCTGCTCGACGCCGCTGTCCCAGCGGACCGCAGGCTCGTCGGCCGGTTCGAAGGCGTGGAGGGTGCCGGTGGCCGGGAGGAAGCCGTGGGCGGGGTCCTCGGCGTAGAGGCGGGCCTCGATGGCGTGGCCGGTGGAGGTCAGGTCGTCCTGCGACCAGCCCAGTGGTTCGCCGGCGGCCACCCGGAGCTGCTCGCGCACCAGGTCGATGCCGGTGACCTCCTCGGTGACGGGGTGCTCCACCTGGAGGCGGGTGTTGACCTCGAGGAAGAAGAACTCGCCGGTGTCGTCGTCGACGAGGAACTCGACGGTACCGGCCGAGCAGTAGCCGATGCCGCCGGCCAGTCGGAGCGCCGCCTCTGCCATGGCGGCCCGGAGGGCATCGTCGGCGAAGGGCGACGGCGACTCCTCGATGACCTTCTGGTGGCGGCGCTGGATCGAGCACTCGCGTTCGCCGAGGTGGACGAGCCCGCCGTGGGCATCGCCGAGGATCTGGATCTCGAGGTGGCGGGAGTGGGCGATGTAGCGCTCGAGGAAGACCCGGTCGTCGCCGAAGGCGCCCAGTGCCTCGCGCTGTGCCGAGGCGACCGCCTCGTCGAGGTGGTCGGCGGATTCGACGAGGTGCATGCCCTTGCCGCCGCCACCGGCCACCGCCTTCACGAGCAGCGGATAGCCGACCGATGCACCGTCGGAAGGGTCGGCGGAGGAGGGGAGGGTGGGCACACCGGCGGCCTCGGCCGCGGCCTTGGCCGCCAGCTTGTCGCCCATCGTGCGGACGACGTCGGCTGGGGGACCGACCCACGTGAGGCCGGCGGCCTCTACGGCCTCGGCGAAGTCGGCGTTCTCGGCGAGGAAGCCGTAGCCGGGGTGGATCGCGTCGGCGCCGGTGGCGAGGGCGGCGGCGATGACCGCCGCCCCGTCGAGGTACCCGCCGGGCAGCCGGACGGCCTCGTCGGCGTCGGCCACGAACGGGGCGCCGGCATCGGCGTCGGCGAAAACGGCGACGCAGCGCAGGCCCATGGACCGGGCGGTGCGGAACACCCGTCGGGCGATCTCGCCCCGGTTGGCGACGAGCACCGCGGTGACGCTCACAGCCGGAACACCCCGTAGTCGGTGGCGCCCTCGATGGCCCGGTTGCGGACGACCGACAGGCACAGGCCGAGCACCGTGCGGGTGTCGCGCGGGTCGATGATGCCGTCGTCGCTGACGGCACCCGAGGCCACCAGGGCCAGCGAGTCGGCCTCCTGTCTCTCCTCGACCATGCGGACGATCTCGGCGTCGGCCTCCTCGTCGAAATCGAGCCCCTTGCGTGCGGCCTGGCCGCGGCGCACCAGCGACATGACGCCGGCGATCTGCTTCGGGCCCATGACGGCGACCTTGGCGGTCGGCCACAGGAACGTGAAGCGGTTGCCGTAGGCCCGGCCGGACATGCCGTAGGTGCCGGCACCGTACGAGGAGCCGATGATCACGGTCAGGTGCGGCACCGTCGAGTTGGTGACGGCGTTGATCATCTGGGAGCCCTTCTTGATGATCCCCTCCGATTCGAAGTCGCGGCCGACGACGAAGCCGGTGATGTTCTGGAGGAACAGCAGCGGGATGTCGCGCTGGTTGCAGAGCTGGATGAAGTGGGCGCCCTTCTCGGCCGACTCCGGGTAGATCACGCCGTTGTTGCCGAGGATGCCGATCGGATACCCGTGGATCGACGCCCAGCCGCAGACCATCGACGAGCCGTAGCGGGGTTTGAACTCCTCGAACCGCGAGCCGTCGACCGTGCGGGCGATCACGTCGCGGATGTCGAGGGGTTGGCGCAGGTCGCGGCTGACGAGCCCCAGCAGGTCCTCGGGGTCGTGGACCGGCGGATCAGGGGTGAAGCTCGGCGGCGGTCCCTCGTGGCACCAGTCGAGGTGCGAGACGACCTCCCGGCACATGCGCAGGGCGTCCATCTCGTCCTCGGCCAGGTAGTCGGCCAGCCCGGACTCCTCGGCGTGCTTCTGGCCACCACCGAGCGTCTCGGCGTCGGAGTCCTCGCCGGTGGCCATCTTCACGAGGGGCGGTCCGGCGAGGAACACCTTGGACTGGTCCCTGATGAAGATGTTGTAGTCGGACATGCCGGGTTGGTAGGCGCCGCCGGCCGTGGACGAGCCGAACACGACGCACACGGTCGGGATGCGCATCTTCGAGAGCTCGATCATCTCGTAGAAGAAGCGGCCGGACTCGGCGAAGTGGTCGACCTTGGCCCGCTTGCTGCGGCCCTTGCTGTCCCGGCCGCCGTCGTCGGTCGAGACCCGCAGATCGGCGCCGGCCGATTCCACGAAGCTGATGTAGGGGATGCGGTTCTGGCGGGCGATCTCGATGGCCCGCATCCACTTCTTGGCGGCGTAGGGGGTGAGGGCGCCGCCAAGGACCGTGGGGTCGTTGGCGAGGATCACGCATTCGGTGCCGGCGACCACGCCGATGCCGGCGAGCATTCCGCCGCCGACGGCGTAGTCGGTGCCGTAGCCGGCGAGGGGGCTGATCTCGAGGAACGGGCTGTCCGGGTCGAGCACGTTGGCGATGCGCTCGCGGACCGGCATCTTCGCTCGGGAGCGCAGGCGGGCCGTGGCCTCGGGGCCGCCGCCGGCTTCGGCCTCGTCGAGCAGTTCGTCGATGACCGCCAGCTGTTCGAGCAGGTCGGCCCGGTTCTGCCTGAACGATTCGCTGGTCGGATCGACGGACGAGGGCAGGACGGGGGCGATCGAGGTGCGTGGCACGACCCAATCGTAGGCACGGTAATCCTGTGCCTGTCAAATTACCGATCGTCGGTGGGGGCTGGGAATGAGCCGGGAGACCCGGGGGTCAGCTGATCGGGTTGGCCGCGGTCGGGGCCGACGGGCCCGAGTCGAGCACCACCTGGGTGGAGAACATCTTGTCCGTCAGTCGTTGGTTGTCGTCGTCCCACAGGGGCCACAGGTAGTCGATGATCAAGTACACGCCGCCGGTGGCGTTGTTGATGAGGGACGGCACCAGGAACCGACCCACCCCGATGCCGCCACCGGGCGCCTCGTCGGTGCCGATCCTGGTGAGGCGGGTGCCGGCGACCCGTTTGCCCGGCGTCTTGCCGGTGGCTCCCTGGCGGTAGCCGAACAGCCAGGCCATCCAGACGATCCAGACCAGTCCACCGACCCCGCCGAGGAGCATCATCATGCCCCCCGCAGCGGGTTCGCCCTCTTTATCCGCATCGATGGCGGCAACCAGCCCGATGAGGAACACGACGATCGGGACGGCGCCGGCGACCAGCGCCAGGAGGGCGTCGATGATCGCGCCCAGGACGCGCTTGCCGTAACCGGCCGGCGTGTGGGCGGCGACAGCCGCCTCGTTCGACGAGTCCTCGAAATACGACATGGCCGACTTCCCAGCGTGGATGACTTCCGCCCCGAGTATGCCACGCACCTTCGGCCGCCTGCCGGAAAGGCCGGACCAGCGCCACAATGGCGGGGCTTCCTACACTGCGGAAATGGGAGAGCGCGAGTGGGGGTTCCGGACCCGGGCACTGCATGCCGGCGCACGGCCCGATCCGACCACCGGCGCACGGGCCGTGCCGATCTACCAGACCACGAGCTTCGTGTTCGAGGACACCGCCGACGCCGCCGACCTGTTCGCCCTCCAGAAGTACGGCACCATCTACACCCGCATCTCCAACCCCACCACGGCGGCGTTCGAGGAGCGCATGGCGAGCCTCGAGGGCGGGATCGGCGCCGTGGCAACGTCGAGCGGCCAGGCCGCCGAGTTCCTGACCGCCGCCGCACTCGCTGCCTCGGGCGACAACTTCGTGACGTCGTCGTCCCTCTACGGCGGCACCCACACGATGTTCGACGTCACGCTCGGCAGGTTCGGCATCGAGGCCCGCTTCGTCGACGGCGACGACCCGGAGGCATTCGCAGCGGCGATCGACGATCACACCCGCTTCCTCTACACGGAGGTCATCGGCAACCCATCGGGCGCCGTCGCCGACCTGGCCGCCCTGGCCGACGTCGCCGGCGCCCACGACCTCCCGCTCGTCATCGACAGCACCTTCGCCACGCCGTACCTGTGCCGGCCGATGGAGCACGGTGCCGACATCGTCGTGCACTCGGCCACCAAGTTCATCGGCGGCCACGGCACCTCCATCGGCGGGGTGGTCATCGAATCGGGGCGCTTCGACTGGGGCTCGGGCCGGTTCCCGCAGATGACCGAGCCCACCCCCGGCTACAACGACCTGCGCTTCTGGGAGAACTTCGGCGAGTTCGCCTTCTGCACGAAGCTACGGGCGGAACAGCTGCGCGACGTGGGCGCCTCGCTGTCGCCGTTCAACGCCTTCCTCCTGCTGCAGGGACTCGAGACCCTGCCGCAGCGCATGGACGAACATGTCGCCAACGCCCAGCGGGTGGCCGAGTTCCTCGATGGCCACGACAGCGTCGACTGGGTGGCATACGCCGGCCTGCCCGACTCGCCATACCACGACCTGGCGCAGCGCTACCTGCCGAAGGGCCCGGGTGCGATCTTCACCTTCGGCGTTGCCGGCGGCCGGCAGGCGGGGGCCACGTTCATCGAGTCGCTCGTGCTGGTCAGCCACCTCGCCAACGTCGGCGACGCCCGCACGCTCGTCATCCACCCCGGTTCGACCACCCACCAGCAGCTCTCCGACGAGGACCTCGAGGCCGGCGGAGTCACGCCCGAGATGGTCCGGCTGTCGGTCGGGCTCGAGGACGTCGACGACATCCTGTGGGACCTCGACCGGGCACTCGGGGCATCGCGGTCGTGAGCAGGAGGGAGCCCATCCCGGACTGGGAGGAGCCGACCGCCGCCGAGCGCCTCGACATCCTCCGCTCGACCCACACCGTCGCCATGGTCGGCGTGTCGCCCAACCCGGCCCGGCCATCCAACTTCGTGGCGACCTACCTCGTCAGCTCATCGGCCGACTACGAGGTGTACTTCGTCAACCCGACCGCCGACGAGATCCTCGGACGGCCATGCGTGCCGTCGCTGGCGGACCTACCGGTGGTTCCGGACCTGGTCGACGTGTTCCGCCGGCTCGACGACGTGCCCGGCGTGGCCGAGGAGTCGGTCGCCATCGGGGCGAAGGCCTTCTGGACCCAGTTCGGGCTCTGGAGCCCCGAGGCCGCACGCATCGCCCTCGGTGCCGGGATGGACCTGGTGATGGACCGGTGCCTCAAGGTCGAGCACGCCCGGTTCGCCGGCGGCCTGCACCTGGCCGGCTTCGACACCGGCGTCATCGACTCGCGTCGCAGGGGCTGAACAGCCGTTCAGCGCGGTTCGAGCACCACCAGCGGGATGTCGCGGTCGGTCTTGGTCTGGTAGTCGGCATAGGACGGCCAGGCGGCGAGCGCGTCGGGCCAGAGGCGGGCCTTCTCGTCGGGCGAGGCGGTCCTGGCAACGAGCTCGTGCAACTCGCCCCGGTCCTGGAGCGTGACCTCGGGGTCGGCCAGGAGGTTCAGGTACCAGACGGGGTGCTGGGGTGCCCCTCCCAGCGAGGCGACGACCAGGTAGTGCTCGCCGTCGTGGACCCGGATCAGCGGTGTGCGGCGGACCTTGCCCGTACGGCGGCCGGTCGTGGTGAGGATGATGCAGGGGGCTCCCTCCATCTCGTAGCCGTCCTCACCGTCGGAGGCGAGGTAGCGCTCGACGTGGTCGGCGACGAAATCCCAGGGGCTCGGTGCGTACTCTGATCCGCTCATGGGCGGAGCGTAGAACGCAGCCTCACCTCACAACGACCCGGCTGCGGACCACCTTGTCGTGCCAGGTCTGTTTGTCGTCGTCCCAGAGCATCCAGAGGTAGCCGAGGAAGATCGGCGCGGCGGAGACGAACCGCACGCACCAACGACCGATCGCCCGCCCCATCCCGATGGGCCCGCCGGTGTCCGCCCGGATGACCCGTAGGCCGGCGATCCGCTTGCCGGGGGTGCCACCCCTTCGGCCTTCGAGGTGGCCGAAGTAGAAGAACACGATGAACAGGAGTAGCACGAGCAGGAACAACCCGTGGATGCCCTCCGAGTCGCTGGTGAGGACGTCGCATGGGTAGGTCGTGCCGTCGACCCTCTCGCAGGTCCCGGGTTCCTTCGCAAGGAACAGCTGCACGAACGACGACAGTGAGCTGCCCGGGATGAAGATGATGAGCCAGTCGAGGATGAAGGCGCCGAGGCGGCGCCCGAAGCCGGCGTCGACGTGGTCGCCGGGGTCGAAGAGGGGCGCGGCGGTCCCGGCCGGTGGGGCAACTGCGGGGTGCCCACGGTCTCGACGCCGCCTCCTCTCGGCACGCGGCGCGCGTCCCATGCCCTCGATGGGGCCGCTGGTCTGCGCGTACGGATCGAAGTCGGTCATGGCACGAGGACGGCATGGACAGGTGGGGGAGCGTCGCCTTCGCCCGCCATGGTGGCGAGCAGTTCGGCGGCCCCCTCCAACGGCTCGACGCGGCGTGGGACGGTGCGGAACGGGTAGCGGTCGCCGGCGAGCAGGTCGAGGGCTGCCAGGTACGCGGGTGCATCCACGCCGAGGGCGCCAATCAGGCGCAACTCCTTGAAGACGATGTGGTCCGGGTCGAAGCCCGGGGTCTCCGTGCTGTTGCGGGTGCCGGCCAGCACGATGCGGGCCTCGGGGGCGGACATGCGGACGGCCTGCCCGAGGGCATCGGGGGCGTTGGCGGTCACGTCCACGACGACGCTCGCACCGGGTCCACCGGTCGCCGCACGCAGGGCAGCGACGGGGTCCTGCTCGTCGATGTCGACCGCCAGGTCGGCGCCGAAGCCGGCGGCCGCATCGAGTCGTGGCCGGTCGTTGGCCCCCTTGCCGGTGACCATCACGAAGTCGGCTCCGGCCTCCTTGGCGGCGGCAGCCGCTGCCAGCCCCCGGATCCCGGGACCCAGGACGGCGACGATGTCGCCGGGACCGGTCCCAGGCAGTTCGGCCCCCCAGCGGATCCCGGCACCCACCGGGTTGAAGAGCGTGGCATCGACGGGGTCGAGGCCGTCGGGCACCGGCAGCACCATCGAGTCGGGACCCAGCCAGTGGTGTTCGGCCCAGCCACCGGAGAGCTCCGGGGCGAGATCGAGCGGGGAGAGCCCGTAGGCGGTTCGCAGGCCGTTGGTGGTGCAACGCCGGTAGGCACCGGCACGACAGGGATCGCAGGTGCGGCACGACTGGAAACACTCGACGGCCACCCGGTCGCCGACGGTGACCCCCCAGGCCTCGGCGGCGGCGTCGCCGACCTCGACGAGCACGCCGACGGTCTCGTGGCCGGGGACGAGGGGAGTCCGGATCGGAAGGCGGCCGGTGAACAATTCGTGGTCGGTGCCGCAGAGGCCACACGCCTCGACCTCGAGGAGTGCCGAGTCGGGGGAGGGAGCCGGAACGGAGAAGTCGCGGAACTCGAGCATGCGGGGCGCGGTCAGCACCAGTGCCCGTGATGTTGGTGGTCGTTCGGTCATGCTCGGCCTCTCCCGGCTGCCTAGCGTACGAGCCGCACGGCCGAGGAAAGAGTTCGGGGGACGCATGCAACAGGGAAGTGGGCGAGGCGCCGGGGGAGGGCGAATCCCGATGCTCGACATCGACGAGGCCCGCGCACGGGCTGCCGAGGTGGGTGTTCCGGAGATGATGGCGGACCTCAACGTGTTCCGGGTCCTGCTCCACGACCCGGCATCGACGGCCGCCATCAACGGCCTGCTCCACCGCCTGCTCTGGAAGGGCGACCTCGATCAGCGCCTGCGTGAGCTCGTGATCATGCGCATCGGCTGGGTGAGTGGTGCCGTCTACGAGTGGACCCAGCACTGGCACGTGGCGCTCGCCCTCGGCGTCGACGAGGCGGATCTCGTCGGGGTGCGCGACTGGGAGGCGTACGACGGATTCGGACCTGTCGAGCGGGCCGTCCTTGCAGCCACCGACGAGACCCTCGCGCACGGCGCCATCGGCGACGCCACCTGGGCGACCTGCGCCGAGCACCTCGATGAGGCATTGCTGGTCGAGCTTGTCGTGGCCATCGGCAACTGGGGCCTGTTCGCCCGGCTGCTCAAGAGCCTCGACGTGCCGCTCGACGACGGCATGGAGCCGTGGCCGCCAGACGGGTGCGGCCCCGAGGAGAGAGTGGAGCAATGAACGGCCCCGAACTGGAACTGGTGAACCCCGGCTTCGTCGACCTGGTAGTCGGCCGGAAGGCGGAGGGCGGCATCGACGGGTACCTCGGCCTGGTCGTGGTCGAGGCGGAGGCCGGCCGGATGGTCGTCGAGTTCGAGGTGCGCGACGACCTGATCACCTTCATCGGCAACATGCACGGTGGCTGCCTGGCGGCACTGTGCGACCACTGCCTCGGCATGGTTCTCTATCCGGTCATGCCCCCCCGGTCGTGGGCGGCGACCACCGAGTTCAAGGTGAACTACCTGCGCCCGATCAGTGGCGGTACCTGCCGGGCGACCGCCGAGATCGTGTCCATGTCGAAGCGCCTGGCCGTGGTGTCGATCCGGATCGAGAACGAGGGACGGCTCGTCGCCGTGGCCCAGGGCACCTGCACGGTCAAGTTGGCCGAGGAGAAGCCGCCCGAATCCTGACCGGGGACCGGGATGTCAGGCGGCCCGGTGTTCGGCGAGCCGTTCCGGGATCCAGGCAGCCATCAGGTCGCGGAGTTCGTCGGCCACCCCGGTGAGCAGGTGGTCGGCACCGTCGAACACCCGGAGGTCGCCCTGCCCGGCCAGGGACCGCACGATCTCGCTGTTCTCGGGGCCGAGGATCCTGTCCTGCCCACCATGCAGCAGGAGGAGTGGGGCCGCTAGTTGGGATGCGTGCTCGCAGCCGGCGCTCTGCGTGGCGAAGGTGGCGACACCCGCGCAGTAGGGGCCGAGGGCGCAGCCCGCCTGGATCGCCACCGCACCGCCGAACGAGTGCCCGAGGATGACGAACCGGCGCGCTCCCTGCTGCACGGCCCGGTCGGCCGTGGCCGCCAGGTCCAGCAGCGACGACTCGAGGTGGCTG